>Ga0118677_10011956_pt1 | contig 12866 bp, 10 predicted proteins | sample AliMusrvi5mmetaG_FD_86154 | JGI IMG/M metagenome (GOLD analysis project Ga0118677, IMG submission 86154)
GTATGAGCCGGTGCTGGCGGCGGCCGCGCGGTTGCACACGGCGGCGACGGAACTTGCCTTTCAGCGGCAACTTCCGATGGAGCCGGCCTTCGACGCCGCGCTGTATCAATGGGAACACGAACTATTCCGCAATCATCTGCTGGTGAAACGGTACGGCATGGAAGATCTGCCTGCCGGTGTGGCGGACGAACTCGCGCGCACGGCGCAGCGCCTGCTGAACGCGCCGCGCGTGGTGGTGCATCGCGACTTCCAGTCCAGCAATATCCTGTGCCGGCGCGGTCGCATCGCGCTGATCGATTTTCAGGGGATGCGTCCTGGTCCGGCTGCCTACGATCTGGCTTCGCTGCTGTGCGACCCGTATGTGCAGTTGACGCCGGACGTGCGGCAGCGGCTGCTGGCGCGGTATGCGGCGCTCTGTCCGGCGCAGGGGGCGTCCGTGACGGCGCTCTTTGCCTGGGCGGCGGTGCAGCGGCTGGCGCAGGCGCTGGGCGCCTATGGCCGCCTGGCGGGACTCGGACACCGGCAGTTTGCGGCATTCATCGCGCCGGCGGCGGTCACGCTGGAGGAGATGGCAACGGCCTGCGGCCTGCCGGCGCTCGCGGCGCTGGCGCGCGAAATCCGGAAGAACGAGGGGCAACCATGATCATGGCGAAACCGTCGGATCTGATGACGCTCGCCTATTCGCCGCGGGCGCGGATTCAGTTCGTGCAGGTCGACGTGGCGGATGCGGCGCGCGGGCTGGAGCAGAGTCACCTGTGCGGGCCAACCGCGAGCCTGGTGCTGGCGGAGGCGCTGGTTGGCGTAGCGCTGCTGGGCGCGGACCTGACGCGGCCGCAGGAGGCCGTCACGCTGCGCATGCGCGTGTCCGGTCCGGTGCAGGGCGTGTTGGTCGAAATGGCGCAGGACGGCAGCCTGCGCGGCTACACGAACCAGAAGGTGATGAACGACCTCGACGACCGCGAGGAGATGGACAGCTCCGAGGCGTTCGGCGAGCACGCCGAGGTGCAGATCATCCGCTCCGTGCCCGGGCACATCCTGGCGCACGCCAGGCTGGAGACGCGGCCGGCGTCCGTGCGCAGCGCGATCGAACAGTACTACGAGCAGTCGCTCCAGCGCCACATGTGCGGCAAAGGTTACGACGTGACGACCGAGGAACTGAAGAAGCTGCTGGAGGAGCGGAAGAAGGGGTAGGCGCCAGTTGTCGAAATCGCTATCGATTTCGATCCCGATTTCGATGGGGTTGCAGAACGTCTTCCCGCCGCACGGCCCCCGGCGGGCTTGCCCCGCCGGAGCCGAGAGTTCCGCGCAATGGCAAGAAAAAGACGCCTATTTTTTGCGCGAGGAAGGACGTTCCGACTTGCCTCGCACCTTCCAATCTTGTTTCCGCTTCTCTTCTGAACTTCGGCTCCGGCGGGGCAAGCCCGCCGGGGGCCGTGCAACACCACCGTCAACGCAGACTTGCGATCTCGGCAAAAGTTGACGAGGCCTGAGAATCGGTCTATGGTTCAACATATTGTCGGCCGATTACTTGACGAAGGCGCTATTGGCAAACCGGGATGGCGCGAACTTTCGACCGCTCATCCCGCCGGAACCCGGTTGGAGCGTGACGTATAACAATCAGTTGGCCGGATCAACAGGATGAATAACCACAGGATACTGATTACTCTTGGGGTGGCAGCAATCGTATGCACTTTCGGATGCACCGGCGTACCATCTGGGCGATTGAACGTCGGCGGGATTTATGCTTTTGAAACTGGGGATGGAGGTATCTACGGCATAGCCAAGGTGTTCGACATCGACAAGAAAGCCGTCTATCTTCGAACCTACACTAACAATTTTGTTGGGTGCCCTACGACAGTCGACGTGCCAACACTTGCTGTCGGTTCGCCTGATTATGACTGCTCAATCCTTATCACGGAATTTCTGTCGTGGGAGCCTACACTTTTGGTTACCGACCCGGTATCGCCGACTGAACGCAACAGTTATCATAAACGGCCACTTCCGCCATGGATGATTCCAGCAGAACAAGAAGAGGGGGAGAAAATCCACACGTTTCAACGTGGGCAACTGTATCCGCCGCCCGACGAGACTCTGACCATCTACCTCAGCGAACCCGTTTCCGATGCTGAGGCCTCCGTTCTCAATGACAAGTTCCATACGATTGTCCTAGAGTTGCTCAAACCCCATTCGCAACCTACTTGCCTTAGCACATCGCAAAACTATAGGCCGAGAGAGACCTCGTTCCAACTCGGTCCTGTGAAAGACAAAAAGGCTTTCGCCGCTGCGATCACCTTCGGGGCTTTAGTGTTCAGCGACTCAAACAAGGCAGTGCTCACTTTGAAAAGCCGACCTGACCAAGGCGATGGCCAACAATCGCATCCATGATACATCGCGTTCCGCGCCGATCATGATGCGTGACGTTGCCGTCGCAAGGAGAAACCCATGAACGCAAAACTCGCACCCCTTTTCACCCGGCGCAGCGTGCGCCGGTATTCCGGCGCCGCGGTGACGGATGCCGAGATCCGCGATTTGCTGGAGGCGGCCATGGCGGCGCCTTCGGCCTGCGCCAAAGATCCGTGGCACTTCGTGGTGGCGCGCGGACGCGTGGCGCTGGACAAACTGGCGGATGTGCTGCCCAACGGGCCGATGCTGCGGCAGGCCGATGCGGCCATCCTTGTTTGCGGCGATCTGGCGCGCGCCCACCGCAACATGGAGTCGTACCTGATCCAGGACTGCTCCGCCGCGGTGCAGAACATTCTGCTGGCGGCCACGACCCTGGGTCTGGGCGCCTGCTGGCTGGGGGTGCATCCAAACGAGGAGCGTATGACGCCGATCCGGCAGCAGTTCGGCATTCCAAACGCGATCCTGCCGTTTGCGGCCATTGCATTGGGGCGCCCAGCCGAGTTCCCGGAGCCGCGCACGCGCTTCCGCGCGGATGCAGTGCATCAGGGGGCGTGGTGATGCTTGGAGTTTTTTTGACAGGATTAACGGGATTGTGCAGGATTTGGATCCCATTGAGTTAACGGCAGCACAATCCTGTCAAAAGGAAGGAACCTCCCAAGGTCGTCAACTTGTGACGCGGACAAGATTGACAATGCAGGCATTATATGCCTACAATGAAGGCATGAAAAGCAGGCACAAAGGTTTTCAATACACGGTGCGGGCCGTGCCGGAGGCGGTGGACCAGCGTTTGCGGCAACTGGTGCGCGAGCGCGGGGTGAGTTTCAACACCGTGGCGGTGGAAGCTCTCGCCAAGGCCGTGGGCGTTGCCGCCGTGCCGGCGAATTACGACGATCTCGATGCGCTGGCCGGCAGTTGGATTGAAGACCCCGCCGTGGACCGCACGCTCGCCGGATTCGGCAAGGTGGACCGGGAGCTTTGGAAATGAGGCTCTGCCTGGACACCAACCGCTACTGCGATTTTATGCGCGGCAACCCCGATGCGGTTGCAATCGTGCGCCAGGCGGATGAGATCCTGTTGCCATTTGTCGTTGTCGCGGAGCTCCGCGCCGGGTTTCTCGGCGGCACCAAGGGGCGCGCCAACGAGGGGATGCTGGCCCGCTTCATCCAGTCGCCGCGCGTGACCGTCGTCTACGCCGACCACGAGACCACGCGGCATTTTGCGCAGCTCGTGCAGCAGTTGCGGCTGCAGGGCACGCCGCTGCCGACGCACGACGTCTGGATTGCGGGGCTGGCCATCCAGCACAATGCCGTTCTGTACAGCCGCGACAAGCATTTCGATGTCCTGCCGCAACTGGCGCGGGCTGAAGCCTGATTTGACAAGATGCACCAGTATTGATCTGTGGAGGGCGGTCGGCCTCGACCGCCGTGTTTTTGCGCTTTTGGTTCGTGTACCCGGCGGGCACCGAGGCCGGTGCCCCTCCAGTTTGTGATTTTCATTCTGAATTCTGACTCTTGAATTCTGACTACCAGATGAGTAACTAAAGGAAGCCTGTGAAAATCGTTTGCGACAACAACATGCCGTACGCCGCCGAGGCGTTCGGGACGCTGGGCGAGGTGGTGCTGCGAGACGGGCGCGCCATCACGGCGGACGACGTGCACGACGCGGAACTGCTCGTCACGCGCTCGACCACCCAGGTGACGCGCACGCTGCTGGCCGGCAGCCATCTGCGCTTCTACGGGTCGGCCGTGATCGGCACGGATCACATCGACATTTCTTACCTTGAACAGGCCGGCATCCCCTGGAGCGCGGCGCCGGGGTGCAATGCCGAGAGCGTGTCGAACTACCTGACCGCCGCGCTGCTTTACCTGGGTGGCAAGCACGGCTTCCGGCTGGAGGGGAAGACGCTGGGCGTGATCGGCGTGGGGAATGTCGGCCGCAAGGTGGTGGCCAAGGCGCGCGCGCTGGGCATGCGCGTGCTGGCCTGCGATCCGCCGCGAAAACGCAACCCTGCGGACACGGATGCGCAGTCGTTCGTCGCGCTCGACGAGCTTCTCGCCGCGGCCGACGTCGTCACCTGCCACGTGCCGCTCACGCGCGCGGGCGTGGACCGGACGTACCATCTGCTGGATCGCGCAGCCTTTGCGCGCATGCGGCCGGGCGTGATCTTCGTCAACGCCGCCCGCGGCGAGGTGATCGAGACCGACGCCCTGCTGGAGGTGCTCGGCAACCGTGTGGCGCATGCCGTGATCGACACATGGGAAGGGGAGCCGAACTACCGGCCCGACCTTCTGGCGCGCGCCGACATTGTTTCGCCGCACATCGCCGGTCACTCCTACGAAGGGAAGGTCAACGGCACCATGATGGTCTACGAAAAGGCCTGCCGGGTGCTGGGCGTAGCGCCGACCTTCCAGCCGCAACTGCCGCCGCCGCCACTCCCGGAATGGAGCGGGGATGCCGCAGGTCGGCCGGACGAAGACGTGCTGCGCGAAGCGGTGCTGGCGGTCTACGACATCATGGGCGACGATGCGCGGTTGCGCGCGAGTTGCGGGACGGATGCAGCGGCGCGGGCCAAGGCTTTCGACCGGCAGCGCAAGGAGTATCCGGTGCGGCGCGAGTTTGCGGCAACCACGGTGCGGGTGCGCCATGCGTCGGACGGGCTGATGCGGAAGTTCCGGGGGCTTGGGTTTCGAGTGGAGTGAGCACACAGGAGTCAGAATTCAGGATTCAGAATGAATTCACCATGTGTAGATTGTTCACGGAAACTTGATCAAGCATTTGCCTCGTTCTGAATTCTGAATGCTGTATTCTGACTCCTGAAACCGATGGGCATTGCCGACAGAGAGTACATGCGGAACGACGGCGCTGTGCCGTCGCGCCGCAATGCTCGCCCCGGCCTGTGGGCGCGGCTGCGCTTTGCGCTCTGGCTGTTCTGGCACAGGTGGTTGCGGCGCGATGGCGGGAAAACGTGAAGCAATTTGACACCGGGTCAAAACTCCCTTGCTTCTATAAAGGTTAGCAGGCATAATATAATGCCTTCCGTTCCGGACCCAAGGTCGCCTTTCCGCGTCCGCACAGCCCGCGCGGATCAGGAGTCTTACCATGTCTCGCACCGTACCGCTCACCCACATCCGCAACATCGGCATCATGGCGCACATCGATGCCGGAAAAACCACTTGCAGCGAACGCATTCTCTATTATTGCGGCAAGAACTACAAAATCGGCGAGGTTCATGATGGCGCCGCCACCATGGACTACATGATTCAGGAGCAGGAGCGCGGCATTACCATCACTTCCGCCGCCACGGTGGTTCAGTGGAAGGACCACCAGATCAGCCTGATCGACACCCCCGGCCACGTGGACTTTACGGCCGAAGTGGAGCGCAGCCTGCGCGTGCTGGACGGCGCCATCGCGCTGTTCTGCGCCGTGGGCGGCGTGCAGCCCCAGACCGAGCAGGTCTGGCGGCAGAGCGAAAAATACGAAGTTCCCAAGCTTTGCTTCATCAACAAGATGGACCGCACGGGCGCCGATTTCTTCGGCGTCATCGAGGAAATCCGCGCCGAACTCGGCGGCAATCCCGTGCCCATGGTTCTGCCCATTGGCCAGGCCGAGAAGTTCGAGGGTCTGATCGACCTCCTGAGCATGAAGGTTGTCCGGTTCGACGAAGAGTCCAGGGGCGTGAAGCTGCTGATCTCGGAAATTCCCGAGGAGCTGCGCGCGGATGCCGACAAGTGGCGTCATCATCTGGTCGAGAAGGCCGCCGAGCAGGACGATACCGTGCTGGAGAAGTATCTCGCCGGCGGCGCGCTGACGGAAGCCGAAATCGTCGCCTGCATTCGCAAGGGGTGCATCCTGCGGACGCTGGTGCCGGTCTACTGCGGCACGGCCTTCAAGAACAAGGGCGTGCAGCCGCTGCTGGATGGCGTCGTGCAGTTTCTGCCGTCCCCGCTGGATGTCGGCGCGGTTCACCAGTCCGACGACCCCGCCAACACGCGCAACCCGGATGACAGCGAGCCTTTCGCGGGTCTGGCGTTCAAGATTCTTTCCGACAAGCACATGGGCCGGATCATCTTTGTGCGCGTCTACTCGGGCACCTTGAAGGTCGGCGCCACGGTCCGCAACTCGACGCTCGACGCCGAAGCCCGCATCGGGCGCCTCTTCCGGATGCATGCCAACCGCCAGGAGGCGATCGACATGGCGCACGCGGGCGACATCGTGGCCGTGGTTGGCCTGACCAAGACCCGTACCGGCGATACGCTCTGCGACCCGGAGCATCCCATTGTGCTGGAATCGATCGAGTTCCCCGCTCCGGTGATTTCGGTCTCCATCCGGCCGGCCAGCCGCGCGGACAACGAAAAGCTTGGTTCCACGCTGCATACGCTCGCCGCCGAGGACCCCACCTTCCTGGTCAACTACGATGCCGAGACCAGCGAGACGATCATCTCGGGCATGGGCGAACTGCATCTCGAAATCATTGTGGATCGCCTGCGCCGCGAATTCAATGTCGGCTGCGAGGTAGGCCGTCCCGAAGTCGCCTACCGCGAGACCATCACGACGGCCGTGGAAGGCGCCTACAAGCATGTCAAGCAATCGGGTGGTCGCGGCCAGTACGCGCACGTCTGCCTGCGCATCGAGCTCCAGGAAAAAGGCCATGGCTTCGTGTTCGAGAACGAGGTCAAGGGCGGCAACATTCCGTCCGAATACATTCCGGCCATCGAAAAGGGCGTCATCAAAGCCATGGAGCATGGTCCGTGCGGCGGCTATCCGGTGGTGGACGTGAAGGTCACGGTTTACGATGGCTCGTACCACGAAGTGGATTCGAACGAGTTCGCGTTTGTCGAAGCGGCGCGCGTCTGCTTCCGCAACCTGTTTCTCAAGGGAAATCCGCAATTGCTCGAGCCGATCATGGACGTGGAAGTCACGGTGCCCGAGGACTACATGGGCGCGGCCACCGGTTCCATCTGCCAGCGGCGCGGTCGCGTCGAGGGGATGGAGGACAAGGGCGGCGTGAAGCTGGTGCGCGGCTTCGTGCCGCTCGGCGAGATGTTCGGTTATTCCAGCGCCATCCGCACCGCCACGCAGGGGCGCGGTTCGTTCACGATGCACTTCGAACACTACGAAGCGGTGCCCTTCGAACTGGCCGAGGCGATCATGGAGAAGCGCCGCAAGGAAAACAAGATCCGGTAGGTTTCCCGGGGCGCAACCCCGTCAACGCGGACTTGCGCCCGGTTCCCTGTTCCGGAAGCGGTCAGTTCCCGTTCATGTAGTACCGGCCGCGCACCCGGTTGAACGTCCTCGGATTCGACGAGTCGAAGGGAATATCCATCCAGGTGTCGGGAAGATCGAACGTCGTGCGGCCACGGTCCTTCAGCAACGCGGAACTGCAAACCTGCCCCAGCAGCTTGTCGTCCGCCGAAAAGACGCTGACCACCATGCCCAGAAACGAGCCTTCGCGATTTTGGACCCAATTGGCGCCCTTCCAGTGATAGCTGCTGGGAAAGATCGGGTCCGACGGCTTCATCTCGCAAATCGTTCCTTTGGGCGACAGGCTCGACACCAGCGCGAATTGCATGCACGCTTCCTGCGCCGTTCCGCCGTTCGGATTCTTCACAAAGAATTGCGTCAGGACTTTCAGATTCGCGAAAGTCGTGCCGACGGTTTTGGAGCGCAGCTTGATCTTCGACTGGTATTGCGCGCTTTCGGTGTCCAGATAGCCGTCCAGCGCGATTCCGATGCCGCCCGAAATCGCCGCTTTGCCGGTTTCGGACGCGGTCAGCGACTTGAATGGCGATGTCGTGGCGGCGGGCGGGCCCTCGAGGATGTGCTGCGCGTCATACATTCCGTCCGGATCGACGCGCGGCATGATTTTCTCGCCGTTCTTCCCGATGCGGGGCGGCGCCAGCACCGCGGGTGGCGGGATGTTGGTCGCCGCGGCCGGGTGCGTCTTGCCGGGATCGGCGGCTGACGGCGCCGGATCGGAGGGCGGATCGGCTTTCACGGTTTCGGTCGAGGCGGTTTTGTCCTCGATCAGGAACTTTGCCGCCTGATACTCGGGCGATTCCCGGACGATCTTCATTTCGGCGTTGAACGCCTTGGCCAGGTCCAGTTTGTCGTCGCGCACCGCCTGTTTCACATGCAGATCAAGGAACTGCAGGTACCGGTTGGCGAAATCGACCACTTTCTGGGCGCTATCCTGTTCGGCCTTATCCAGCGCTTCACGACAAAGCTTGGCGGCTTTGGCCAGATCCGGACTGGCAGGCGGCGGCGTAACCGGAGGCATGTTTTTTTGTTTCTCGAACCGGCGGATCTCCGCATCCGCCGCCTGCACGGCATCGAAATCGCCTTTCTGCTTCGCTTCCAGCCGGAGCGCATCCAGCGTTTTTCGATAACGGGCCAATAGCTCAACTTTCGCCGTGGCGCACTCCTGTGCAAACTCCGCTATCTTCTGCGTATAGGTTGCCTTGCATTTGGTTGCATCTTCGGGCAAGGAAGGCGAGGCGGCCAGCGCAAAACCGGCCAGCAGCAGGCAGGCTGTCCCATATAAAAACTTTTTGTACATTGCAATACCGTCCTTCCCGTCACGTCTGCGCGGAATCCATGCGCTTCCGCGATGCCAGCGCCTGTTCCACCCATGCCACGATCCGTTCCGCCACGTCCTGCTTGGAAAGCAGCGGCAACGCCTGCTCTCCGCCATCGCGAGTCAGGAGTATAACACGGTTGGTATCTGCGGCAAACCCCGCGTCGGGCTGCGAGACATCGTTGGCCACCAGCAAATCGAGCCCTTTTTCCGCCAGTTTCCGTCGACCTTCCGGCCGGGGATCTCCGGTTTCGGCTGCAAAGCCGACAAAAACGCGTTCCTGCTTGCGGTCGAGGATCGTTGCCAGAATGTCAGGGTTGGCTTCGAGTTCGAGGATTGGCGACCGGCCGCGTTTCTTGAGCTTGACGGCGCTGGCCTGCCGGGGCCGAAAGTCCGCCACCGCCGCGCACATCACCAGCGCTTCGCAAGCTGGAAGATGCGCCTCCACTGCCGCCAGCATGTCGCGGGCGCCGATCACGTCCACCCGCCGCACGCCTGGCGGCGTGGCCAGCACCACCGGCCCTGCCACCAATGTCACCGCGTGCCCGCGCCCAGCGGCGCACTGCGCGATGGCAAACCCCATCTTCCCCGTGGAACGGTTGCTGATGAACCGCACCGGGTCAATGTGCTCGCGCGTGGGTCCGGCTGTGACAAGCATCCGCATGGCTAACGTGCCGTGGTCAACGTCCTCCACCAAATGGCATCATAACCGGTTGACGGGAGGCCGACAATCCGGAAAAACCACCCCTGAAACTGCGAGAGGAGCGCGCGAGGTATGTCAGCGCCGGACGCCGGGGATCGCCGAGATTCACAAGAGAACACGGAGAAAAATGCAGTGAACGCGACTCGTTCTGCGCCTGTAAGGACATCCATCGTATTTTCAAGCAGCCTCCGGAAGGGTTCGTTCGATTAGACACCGCAACGGCATGAATGTTTGTGTTTGTCGTCAAAATAGTTGATTCGAATCCCTCGCACCCAACGCTCGCAGAACGGGGCCTACTCGGCATCCACGGTTTCGTCGCGCTGGTAGATGGGAAGCTGGCGGTAGGGAACGGCAAAAGCGAGCGTGACCATGGCGGTCTGGTAATACGGACAGGCCTGCTCGTTGCGGTCCCAGTGCCCATCCGGCTCCTGTCGGGGGATCCAGTAATCGTACATCCATTTCGAGAAGCGTTGCCACTCGTCGCCGCCGATCTGGAACAACCCCTGCGCGGTGTAATACATGCCGTAGAAGCAGCGCTCCTGGTTGGGAAGTTGCTCGTAAACGTTCATCAGGTAGCGCCCGGCGGTTTTCGTGGCCGGCGAGCCGTGCTGTCCGCACAGTTCCAGGCAGAGCAATCCCGCGCCCGTCAGGGTGATGGCATACGATTTTCCATCCATGTACCCGAACGACCCCTGCTGCTCGTCGTGGTGGGCCAGCACGAATTTCACGGCGTCCTGGATGGCCTGGCCGGGCACGGGCGCGCCATTGAGACGCGCCGAGCGCAGGGCCATCAGCGCCCAGCCGCTGCACGACATGTCGCTGTCGACCGATCCCGGGCCATAGCGCCAGCCGCCCTTGGCATGACCGCTCTTCGGCACCTGCTGCGCGGAGAGAATCACCTGAATGGCCTTGGGCAGGAGCGCGTCCAGCTTGGCCTGCCGGTTGGTGTCGACCATGCCCGAAACTTCGGTGAGAAAAAGCGTGGCAATGCAGTGCGAATACATGCGCCCCTCGTTGCCGCCGAGATAGCCGTCCGCCGCCGCTTTCGAAATGAGAAAATCGACCACGCGGTTGATGTTCTCGCCGTACTTGCCGCTGCCGGGCAGATATCCCTTGGCGAGAAACGCCATGCCGCACAGGCCGGGAATGCCGGGAAACTTCGATCCGGATGGGCTGTTGAACGAGCCGTCCTCCTTCTGGCCGGCGGCCAGGAATGCCAGGCCGCGCTCGATCGACTGGTCCACGCGTTCGTCAATCTGCTCGGCCGGCCCAGGCCCCGCCTTGCCGGTTGGCGCGGCCTGCGCGCCGGAAAAGAGCGCGAGGGTAAGCAACAGAATGGGTGTACTAGTTTTCATAATTTATAGTGAGCAGTAATCGTTTTTTGACAATTCGTTTTATCAACTGCCAACTGGTTACTGCTAACTGATTACTTGATCGCCGCCTTGCCGCCCTCGCGTGAAAGCTCGACAAAATAGCGACGCACCAGTTCGCGGTATTCCGGCGCCACGGTCTTCAGCATTTCCTCCAGCGCCTCGGAGTCGGTCTTCCCTTTGAAACGCGCCCATTCCGATTCCGGAAAGCCGAGATTCTTCAGGAAGAACGGCATGAAACTGCGTTCGCCCATGTGCAGGGTGTCGTTGCGGTTTTTCGACTCCTCGGTCACGATGCCGGTATCCGTACGCCATTGGGTCGGCGGTTTCAGGCTTTGCCCCTGTTTGGCGGCCTGCTGTGCCGCCAGCGCCGACATCTCGCGCGCGGCTTCCTCGGCTTGCTGGCCGGCCTGTTTGGCGTTCTCGGACGCCTGTTCCACGGCCTGCGCCTTGGCCCCGGCCTGCCTGGCCATCTCCGCGGCCTGTTCCGCCTTGGCTGCGGCCTGTTGCGCCTGCTCCAGTCCTTGATGGTCGCCTTCCTCGGAATTCTTTTCGGCGGACTGCATGGCGGCCTTTGTCATTTCTCCGGCATCCCTGGCCATTTCGCCAGCCTGTTTGCCGAGCTGCGCGGCCTCCGCGGTTTCTTTCGATCCGGCCGCTTCCGCTTTTTTCGCCGCTTCGCCGGCTTCCTTCGCCGCCTCCGTCGCTTCTTCGGCCGCTTCCTTGGCGCCCTGCTTGGCCTCCTGCGCATTCGTTTCCATCTCTTGCCGGGCGGTCTTGGCGGCGTGGCTGGCCTTGGCGGCGGCATCGCGCGCCAACTGGGCCGCCAAATCAGCTTCCTCCGTGGCGCGTTTGTTCTCCGCAGCCTCCTGCTCGTGCGGCAGATTCTGCCCCTCGGTTTTTTCGATGCGTTGTTCGGCCTGCGCCGCCAGGGCGGCGGCCTGTTCCGCCATTTGTGCGGCTTCCCCGCCTTCCTTTGCAGCCTCCTGCATCACCGGATCTTTCGTTTGTTCGGCCTGCGCCAGGGCTTGCTGAACGGCGGCGGCGGCATCCGTTGCCATTTTCGCGGCCTGTTTCGCCTCTGCGCCCGCATGTTTGGCGGCTTCCCGGATCTGCTCCGGCGTGCCAGCTTCCTTGGCGGCGGCCTGTTCCGCCTGTTGTTCCACGGCATTCTCCTCCGCCGCTTTCTGTCCGGCCTCGCGGGCCTTTTCCCCGGCTTGCCTGGCCATCTCTTCGGCCTGCCGCGCCTTGTCGGCCGCCTGTTGCGTCTGGGCCTGGCGCTGTTCGTTGGGGAGGTGTTCCGCTTTCTGCGTCTGCTCGTCCGCCTCCCGGGCGAGATCGGCGGCGCGGTTGGCCAGAGCGGCGGCCTCCGTGGCCTCATCCGCACCTTGGGCGGCCTTGTCTGCATTTTCGCGCTTGGCTTGTTCGGCCGCCTGCGCGGCGTTCTGCCGCGCCTTGTCGGCCTGCTGGTTCGCCGCCTGGGCCTCCTGCTTCGATTTTTCGGCGTTCTTGCCCGCATCTTCGGCGTGCCCCTGCTCCTGCTGCTGGGCGGCGGTCTCGGCATTCGTGGCGGCCTGCGCCGCCTGTGCGGCGGCCCGTTGCGCCTGCTGCGCCGCATCCTGCGCCTGCTGCGCCGCGTTCCGGCGGTCGCGCGCATCCTCGGCCTTCTCCTCGGATTGTTGTTTTTGCGCCGCCTGCTTCGCGTCGATCGCCGCCTTTTCCGCCTGCCTGGCCGCATCCTCGGCCATCTTGGCCGCCTGCTCGGTTGCATCGGCGGCCTTGCGGTCGCGCGCATACTCCTCGGCATGCCCGGCCG
>Ga0118677_10011958_pt1 | contig 12866 bp, 8 predicted proteins | sample AliMusrvi5mmetaG_FD_86154 | JGI IMG/M metagenome (GOLD analysis project Ga0118677, IMG submission 86154)
TTTGAAGATGTCATTATGCGTCTTCAAAGGCAGAGTGTTTTGCGTATTCGTCTGAATAGTGAATACTATGACTCGGATGCAGCGAATCTTTCCACTCTTTACGACCGCAAGCGAAAAAATGAGTTATATCTAGTTGTAGATAGGTTGAAAGTAGCTGCGACATCACGGCAGCGACTGTTTGAAGCGGTAGAAAATGCTGCACGCTTTGGGGATGGTAAGCTGGCGATAGCAAGAGATGATCATGATGTCGCGCTCGTCCCCTTGAATATTTTCAAGATTACGAACAAACAACGGCTCTTCAATCTTTTCGGCAGCGAGAGCCGCCATGGCGAAATCAAAGCGGCGGTCGTCTTGTCGATATTGTTCCAGCAGATCCATGATGCAGTCCTGCTGGTGGAGATTCATGGTAACGACGCCAATACTCAGACGTTCCGATGCGGGTTTGGCATACTCGCGGAGAGCAAGTTCGCGAACCCGTAGAGCGACAGCCTCTGCTTCCAAAGCGTTGATGACTTTCCCGATGGTGGTTATCGCATTTTCAATGTAGCGATAACGAATCCCAAGTTCCGGATGGCTGCGATGCGGGTGCGGGAACAGAACCAACCGGTTGTCGTACGAGAAGCTATTTGCCGGAGCGATAAGCGTTTCCTGCCGACTGCGGTAATGCCATAGGAGTGAACAGGACTGGAGGGAGGCCACCGAAGCATCCAAAATGCTCTCCGACTTTCCGCCATCAATTTCCATATCATCGTCGGGCGATTCATCTTCTTCCAACGCGGATTCAAAAAATTCGCTGGGAGGCATTTGCTTTTGATCGCCAACGACGACAAGCTGATTCCCACGGGCAGCCGCCCCCCAAGCGTCTTCAGGGTTGATCTGGGACGCCTCGTCCATAACGACCAGATCAAATGTGATTGATCCCGGCGGCAAGAACTGTGCGACCGCTAAGGGGGTCATCATCCAGCAAGGACACAGATCTTGCATGGCTCGACCAGCGCGGTGAACCAGCTTGCGGATGGGTAAAAGACGCCGCTGTTTCCCCATTTCATGTCTGAGAAGCGCATATTCGGTGTGTTCTCCGACCGTTCGGCCTGTTTCGCCCTCGGTAACATCAAGGTGTTTAAGCCCTCGTTGAACAAACTGCCGATTTGTTTTGAGCTGTTTCGCATCGTCGTTCTGGAACTTCTGCCGTAAGCGTTCATGTTCGGCGGATTGGAAATAGCGCAGTTCATCATCGGACTCCCAGATCGCTTTTGCCTGCTGATAAATGACCGCTCCTCGAAAGGTATCAATGAGCACATTTGCGGAAATTTCACCGTTCCCGCCGTGTTTGATAAGTTTCGCGAGCCCAAGCTCCTTCGCTGTTTCTTGTTCACGTAGCAGTGCTGCGTAATTCGGCAGCAGAGGTATCTTTTCGGTAAGAGCGCAGCAACGGCGTTCAACATCTCGCGGCGTCCCCGTTGCTGATAGTATGTCGAATGGCCCACCTCCCGAGATGCGACCAAACGATTCGAGAGCATTCTCGGTTCGCTTGAGATGGTTTTTTAACCCCAACAACTTCGATTCCAGTCCAAGCAAAGTCTCGCACCGAGATATTGTCGCATCACTAATTAGCCAAAGCCCCAAGACAGGCGACAGCCCGCGAATAATAGTGAACCATTGGCGATGATTGTGAATTTGTTCGGCTTCAATCTGCGTAGGGTCAACACCGATCCGTTCCTGCCAATCCTGAAGGGTCGCTGCCAGTTCGATTGCTCGGCGTAGGCTTGCCGTTGCCTGATTAAGATCGAAGATCGTAAAGTCGCTCGACTGGCTATGCGATTCAAGAACCTCAAGCGCACTTGTGGTTTGCGCACTACGGTCGGCCATTTGCGATGTCCAGCTCGCGAGAGCCGCCATTGACTGAGACTCGTAAAGGGGCAAAACAAAACTTTCTTGCAACTTCCGAACGCGGCCACGAAGGTCGGTTGCGCGATTTACCAACTCCTGCCACCAATGGATACGATTATCGACCTCATCCGCGAGAAGCCATTTTAGGAGATTACCCGTAGCACCGCACAAGCAAAGCGCGTCAAGCCAATCACAAGTTGTCGTAATTTGAGCCGGGGCGATCAGTGACGGATCTTCGTGAAGGATCTCCTTCCATAAAACGAATGCTTTTCGCGCTGCCTCAATCTCATGTACATCAGCAAGAGACTCGCATACTTCAAGAATGCTCAACTTGATGTCGAATGTCAGCCCAAGCGCATGAGTACGAGCGGCGGTCGAGACTGGAACGAGCGATTCTACAGTATGTCCCAAAGTTGACCAATTTACATTCTCCCCAAGCCAACTGGCAGTTGCATTGCTGAAGAATTCGGCTGTGAGATTATTAAGTTGTGCAATGCAGGCCGAGGCTGAGCGGAACAAGGGCGAATGACGGGCTGATTCGAGCTTCTTCGTAATAATTGCGTCGACAAGTCTAGGGGCGACATTGTGGTTTGTCAGTTGGGAAAGCCATTTGGCTGAGGCATCAAGATCGTCGGCACGAAGGGATGCCGAGGCGACAGGTTCGGCGATGGCAGAGAATTGGCGGAGTGCAAGCGTAAGTTGTTGCAGATGTTCCAATTGATCGATCTGAGTTGCCAGTTGTGCGCCCGTGGCGGTTGGTTTGAGTTTTACCGCCCCTTGAGTGTGCTCAACCAATCGCTTCAGGAGCGTCTCAGTCCGACTTAATGCCACAACAAGCTCTGACAATTTTACCGTCCGAGGATCTGCTGACAACAATGATAACGAAGCGATTTTGGCTAGGTCGCCACGACTTTGTTCAATCAATTGTCCAAGGACTTCGAGCGTCTTTGCCTCGGCACGTAGACGTTCGGCATTTCGTACTGCGGATTGCACGAACGGGGTCACTTCGCTGGATTGTGTTGCTGCCTTGAGTTCGCTAATCCACGTCAGCGTCGAGTCAATAGCCTGCCACTTGGTTTCGATACCGTTGAATAATCCACCAAGCACTGCACTTGCCGGGGAATACCGGAAAGTAACGCACTGCTTTTGGTGGATTTCAAGTTCATCAAGAAGCGTGACTGTTTCTTGGTCGGATGGAAATGGCGAAGTGAGGTAGGAGCGAACCGTCTTTCGGTTATTGTGGTAGCGACTGGAGAACCAACGCCACCAGCGTTTATCGAATGATCGTAACTCACGTCGCTGAATGGCGAGTGTCTCGGCATCCGGTAAATCTCGAAAAAGAACTCGATCAGTGCGTTTATCGCGAAATTCCTGAAGCATTCGGCATTCGGCAATCGCATCGGATACGACGTCCATATTTCGTTCTGCGCAAAGAGTTTCAATCGAAACCTCGGCTGGTGCCTGCGGTCGATTTAATAAAAACAAGACCAGCTTTTTGGCTTCCCGGAGTTGATCAAGGGTCTCCGGTGGCAGGAGAGGCCATCCGTCAAAATAATCCTTAAACGCATCGATCGCCAACTGCATCGCCTTGCGCAGTCTTTCCACCTTGTCGGCGACCTGTGAGATCGATTCAAGTGTCTGATTCTGGAATCCCAGCTCTTGGATTATATGGGCTGCGTCGTGTTGGGCAGTGAGGAAGCTGTCTGAGAGTGGTTGGCCAAGTTGAATGTCCGGAAACCAACTACGTAGTTCTTGGAAACAGGTTTGGTACGAACGGATGGCGGAGGAAAAATCCTGTAGCATCCCTGCGGGGTCAGTCTTGCCAACAAGCCGAGCAACAATCTGTTCGGCACCGTTTGGCGGAACTTCAAACAACTTAACCGGAAGTTCTGCGAGTACCGCGAGCAGGCGATAGTCACCATTATTGAGCATCGGCTTATCAAAAACTTCGACCGCCAAGGCGGATGGAGTCTTGTCGGCAACGTCGTGAATCAACTGCGCAAGCTGGGTGAGTCCTTGTTCAAGGTCGATGAGCTTGCATAATTGAACCTCTCCCAGCGCATGCTGACATAAGCAACGCGTGGATTCGTCTAACGCATTACCCACAACCACATCACCCAATCGGGTGGGGTCAGTAACGCGGGCGTTCAATCGCGCAACACTGGCGTTATATCGAGCGAGCTGCTGAGCAAAAGCCCTCGCCTCACTATGCTTTACGACATCATCCAATACATATCTCGCAACCCACAACTTCCCATCATTCGGAACATGTAAGTCTGGATTCAAAGGATGGTTGGCCAGTAGCTCAATATGTTTCCATGCAATTTCCGTTTGCTCAGTGGGTTGATCGGCAGGCAGAAGCGCGGGAATGCCGGATGGATTTATCCGCGCATAGGCAAAAAGATCATCAGCCCAATGCAATACTTCATTAAGAGCATCAAGCGAGACCTTGGCAGATGCAGTGGAACTGCGCGGGGTGAGAACTGACAAGACCGTCGCAAGCGCGTCTGACACTCGACTAGCAACGTAACTTTGATTATCGGTAGCAAAGCGAAGATGTCGTTGCGCCTTCGTTAAGTGGCGATGAAACTCCTCTAAATCTCGCTCAAATCGGGCAACTGCGGGCGCATTGTCCGGTGACGACCAGAGAAATTCTAGCAATTTCGGCAATACATCCCTGAGAACCGTAAGCCGACTCTTGCTGACTTGGTTAACGAGTTGTTCGATCTTGGCAATAGTCAATGCGTGGTAATCTTCTGGCAGCAGCATGAGTTCTTCTGCCAGAGATACGGCGTTGTGTTGTTGCTGACGGACAGCCACCTCAACTTGTGGCGTATCCATCGCCCCCAGCTTGAGCGGCGTCCAATGCGACCAAGTATTCCCCACTTCAGCTTTTAGGCGATGCCACTGGTGAATCGTCCGATCCCGTCGCTCAAGCCACTCTGCTGAAGGCGCAGTGTCGGGGGCAGAAATTTCCAAAAGCTCATCGTCCCAAAGGGTGCCCCATGCTTCACGCAGCATCAGATGCAGTGCAGTCGCTTGTTGAATCACGGCACAGGTGCTCTGATTGAACCCGACAGGGTGTTCACGCAAGCGGGTAGCATGCGCATTGAGCTTCTTGGCAAGTGCAACAACAGGATTATCAAGTCCACGCCGCCAATCCGGGCTTTCTCGCAGTCGTACGCTGGTCGCGAGATGCTTGTGCATTTCGGTCACGCGAGCCTTATCGCTGAACAAAGGCAAACAAAATGCAGCCAACTCCACAGCTTCCAATCGACGCTGAACAACCTGAAGCGCAGGTAGTTTTTGCGCCACGAACAGAACCCGCTTCCCCGCCTGCAACGCAACTGCTATCAAATTGGTAATGGTTTGCGATTTGCCTGAACCCGGGGGGCCTTGAATCACCAAGGAAACGCCCTTTTTAGCTGCCAGCAACGCTGCGTATTGCGTGCTGTCGGAATCAAGGACGATGGGCAGGTCATCCGTCTCTTGATGAGTAGCCACCTCTTCATCGTTAGGAATGCCCCCTCCTTGCGGCAGAGGCGTGGCATTCAGAATGGAGTTGATGATCGGATGGTCAGTCGGAGCACTCCCTGCTGGCCATTCGTCCGGATTCAAATCGAGCCAAAGTCTGTATCGCGCAAAGTTAAAGAAACCGAGTGCAATAGTTTTGCTAACTTCCCAATTCTTTTGTGTCCGCAGGGCTCGACTAACGCGGGAAAAATAGCTGTTGGGAGTTTCATCTTCGTCCAGCTCCGGCAAATCAATGCCAAAGTCCTGTCGGAGCTTCTCCGCAAGGCAGGGATTGCCTTGAGGTTGGTCAACATCCATTTGCAGCACAAACTTACGTACCCCGCCTTCCGCGATCTTGCATTGATCGAGATGGACATGAATCATAATCAAGGGCGCAAAAAGCGGCTCATTAGCCTTTGGATGCGGCGGGGGTTCGCACCAGTTGAGAAATCCAATTGCAAGAAAGAGTGCGCTGTCGCCGGTGGAGTTTTCTAGCGTGTTCCGTTCGTTCCTGATTTTAGTGAGGCGTTTTTGAAAGGCTTCTTCGGGCAGCAAGGAGATGAGATTCCCCTGTTGGAGCAGTTGCGAAACACCCCTAACCGAGCCGCGAATATCATCCCATTGCGCCTGATTTATGGTGGCCAGCGCGTTGCTTGTGCTGGGAGTTTTGTTGAAATCAAGGTCGCGCTGCTCCTGAAGCTCTCGCGCAATTTGTTCCTGCTGCTCAAGCGTCAAACCGAGAATTTCAATAGGCTTTTCATTTTCGACAAGCTGTTGCCAGACGCTGTCAATGTTCCCTTTCAACACAGCATGTTTATGTGCCTTGAGATCGTCGTGGTAATCGGGATTGCCGGGCCGGAAATTGAGAAGCCGATTGCGGAGTGTAAGGTCGAGTAAACGTTGCCGTGAACGTCGCAACTTCTCATCGACGTCACCGCCGGATTGTAAATCCGCTTGTGTCGAACGCTTGTCTGGGAGCTGTTGGCTCATGGCTAATCTATCGCAACGGATTTGACCGCATTATACGGCTGAAACCGATTTCGCACGCACCACCCGCTTGAACGATGAAAAATCTAATAACTGCGATACTACCAAGTGTCCGACGTTGACACAAGCAAGAGCAGTTGCAGTGAATAATGGGGCAATTCCCCTCAGTTCTGCCCAAAAAGTCGCTCCCCGGGGAACGCCGCCTCCTGCTCCTGATGCCGATGGCGCGGCGGTTGCCCGAGGTTGTCGAGATCCCGCGTTACATCGCGCCAGACATGACTCGCCGGTCGGTTTGCCCCCGCCAAAAATGACGCCCACAGGCCATACACCTCGGCCATTTCCAGCAATTCCCGCGAAAACAACTCCAACCCGCCCTCCAACGAGCCGAGACGGGCCCGCCGCTGGTTCGGGATCGGGCGACCGGCAACCCAGATCCGATGTAGGTTGAAATCCCGCACCGGCAAGACCTGCCACTCGACGGCATACCGGCGCTGATGGGCCCAAACCTGAAACATGTTGCCCTCATGGTCGTAGCAGGCGAGTGCCGCCAAGCCGGGTTCATCCGCCAACCGATGCAAAAGCGCGGGGATGTCCGCCCGCCCGATGTCCACCAACTGCCGCCTCGCAGGCATCTCGACCACGTTGCGTTTTGGCAGCCCAATGAGCCGGTCGGCCGTTGCGTTGTAAACCGTCAATTCGGCGTCCCAGCCCGCCCAAAGAAGTTGGTCGGCCAGCCATGCGGAATCGCCGAGGGGATGCCGCAGGCGAATAAACCGCGCCGCGCCAGCGGCCGTCATCAACGGATCGACAAAAATCTCGCTTAAATCGGCTCGGCATTGGTTGAGCACCTTTGCGAGGCGGGGATGGACTTTCCGAACGAGGAATTGTTCGAGTGCCGGTGGAAGATCGCCAGCGCACAACCCATCCACAACTTCGGTTGGTTTGCCGGGCAGATCATTGTCCGCCCACTTCCAAATGTAGTATTCGGTTGGCATCGCGTTACCCTCGCCGGGAAGCGGTTTCAGGACGTTGCGGCTCGAATCGCCGCCATGTGTTAATGCGCACCCGCCGGTTCGGCCGGGGATCGAACCAACTCGACGGTGCAGGTTGGGTAACGAATAAATCACGGCAGTGCCGCCAGATGGCGAACACGGTTGGTTTTGCTTGGGCTTGGTTCATTAGGTTCATAATTTTGCCAGCAGTATAAAAGTGGGGGTCAGACAAATACGGTCTGAGGATAAATAAGTGATTATTTTAGGGTCGGACTGCCTTTGTCCGAGGTGTCTCGTAGAATCGGCGCATGAAAAGTGGGGAAGAAAGGCGACGAACAATGACGACACAATCGAATACCGAGCAACGGTCGTTCCGCTTCCGCATGGGCAAAGGAAAATGGCTGGCCGACGAAATTGCCCACATCGAAAGGCTGGCAACCGAACGGCTCCGCGCTGGGGTCTCGTACAACAGCGTCCAGACCGGCGCACTCGTATTGCTGAAGATGGCGTTGGACGGGGTCTCGACCGAGTTGGTCATGGAATCAGCACTAATTCAGGCTTGCACGCCTGCTGCTGAGCCGCCACGATGCGCTCAGCCGGAGGGATAAATAATGAAGAAACCGCAAGTTGCCGACCAATTGTCGCGTCCGCCGTTGGCGCGGATGCTTCGCATTCACGAACGGCTCAAAGGCGACCGGTTCCCGAATTGTTCCCAGTTGGCACTTGATCTGGAGGTATCAACCAAGACCGTCCAGCGGGATGTCGATTTCATGCGGGATCGCATGGATTTGCCGATTGAGTTCGATTTCCGCCGTAACGGGTTCCACTACACCTCGCCAGTCGAGAATTTCCCGACCGTGCAGGTAACGGAGCAGGAATTGATCGCACTGTTCGTAGCGGAGAAAGCCTTGGCCCAATACAAGGGAACCCCATTCGAGAAACCGTTGCATGCAGCGTTTCAGAAACTGACCGAAGGGCTAACGGATGCGGTTTCGTTCCGGTGGGCGGATTTGGATTCGACGATTTCATTCCGGTCGATTGGCACCACCGTCGCCGATTTGGAATTATTCGAGGCGGTCAGCGGGGCGGTGCTACGGTCGCAGGAATTGGAGTTCCAGTATCACAAGTTGGTCGGCCGGGGCCATGAGCCGCGCCGCGTTCAGCCCTATCACCTCGGGTGCATCGAGAACCAGTGGTATTTGTTCGCGTTCGATCTTGATCGCCAGCAAATGCGGACATTCGTGCTGGGGCGGATGAAGGACGTTCATTCGACCGGCAAGCGGTTCACGCGTCCGGAGGATTTCTCGATGACCAAACATTTGGGGGACAGTTTCGGCGTCTTTTCCGCTGACGGCAAACCGCAGGAGGTTCGCATCCGGTTTGACTCATTCGCGGCACGGTTAGTGCGGGAACGAAAATGGCATGCGTCGCAAAAGATCAAGGAACTGGCGGACGGTGAAATTGAATTCAGCCTGAAACTCGGCAATTTGACCGAAATCCAGCGCTGGGTGTTGAGCTGGGGCGAACATGCGCGGGTGATTGCGCCAGAGGCGTTGCGGGCAAAAGTTTGGAAAACGGCGGAGATGCTGATGGAGAAATATAAATGAGCGAATTCGTCAAGAAATGATGGTAGTTGTTGCATGTGAAGATGAAACCACACCCATGGAGCTAACCTCGTAAAGCTATGAGTAATTTGCCGGGGAAAACCGCATCTGAATCTGATTTTATTGGCCAAGACGGTATTAACCTGATTTCGACAATCGTTGCCAAAATGCGTCATCTCTGGACTGCGACAACAGCGCACTCAGACAAAGGCATTGATGGGTATATCGATATTTGTTCGACCACGGATCAAGGCAAGAGGATTTCTACAAATTTCATCATTCAGGTGCAAAGCAAAGCCACTGACGGGCTATGGTCTCATGAAGATGATTCTGGTTTTGATTTTCGCGTCGACGAACGAGATTTGGCGCACTGGCTAAGCGGAAGTACCCCGGTGATCTTGATCGTATCGCGACCACGCACAGGAGAAGCGTATTGGATTTCCATTAAGGATTACTTTTCAAGTTTGGAGGCAAAGAAGACCCGCACTATTTACTTTAAGAAGTCGATTCACCGTTTTGATGAAAATACTGAGTTGGCGCTTCAACGACTTTCAATTCCAGCCAGTTCTGGATTTAAGACCCAACCTCTACAGAAGAACGAAGCCCTGACTTCGAACCTTTTGCCGCTCCTTAACCATCCGGAATTTATTTACTCACGAAAGACTCGATTCAAAAGCCTCGACGCTATTCGGAAAAAAGCAAGGACACTCGGCGGATATACGGGCCGCGCATGGTTCTACAAGGGAGGCAAGGTCTTTGGATTCCGACCGTTTGATCAGCAACCGTGGTCGAAACTCACAACTGGAAATCCGCTCGATCCAATCCGTTCTGAGAAATGGGGAACATCAAATGATCCGGTTTGCAAACGCGACTTCGTGCGTTTGTTAAATGAGGCTTTAGCCGGATTCTTGGCGGCCCGTGGACTGAGACGATGCAGGCTGCCACGGCGAAGGGTATTATATTATTTTGCTCCAATATCGAATGATGTGGAGCGAGTTGAGAAGTGGGGAGCTAGGGATGTTGAGCGGAATGTCATCCAGAGAATCCTTTCAAAAAAGGAACCAAACCGAACTGTATGTTTCAGACATCATGCAATTATCCCGCATTTTGACCGGTTTGGTGACAAGTGGTTTCTCATACTTGAACCGACGTATTATTTCACTTTTGATGGTGAAAAAGAGTCATCATATCGCGAAGAATACCTCTCAGGCATTAAGCGGCTCGAAAAGAATCAAGCCGTCGCAAACAATGTACGCTTTTGGGCAGACTTTCTAAACCGCTCGGATCTGTTTGAGAAACGCAACGACATGTTTGTATTCGGTCAACTATTACAATTTTCAACTGAATTTGGAATCCCTGATGCCGATTGGCTTTCACATGCAGACGCAGAAGAGCTAGATCGACTCATAGATGTAGATGAGGAGTCTGGGAAGAAACTCGTTGCAGATGGCAATCAACTGTCGTTTACACATGAAGCTGGAACTAATACCTGAACCTGACCTAGAATTTGGTGCGGGCAACCATATTGACATTCGTTTCGGCATTCGAGATTACGGCCCGATTGGCTTCGATAATCCACTGGTCACTCGGACGATCAGAATTGGGTTTGTCGGAACAGCCGGAACGATTCAGGGCATTCGTGCTTGGATGCATTTGGCACGAAGTGGCGTCGCAGAGACACTCAGCAAAAAACCGAAATTCCGACCGGCATTTCCGGGGTTTGGCGTAGAAAGTCCATTCCGTTGTGATTGGGCATCAGAGCCGCGCCTCGAACGCGCACTCGACATGAAACAAATTACCTCAATTGCAACGACCGCATCACGAAATGATGCCGTCCGGAAGGCTGTCGACTGCTTTATCGAGGAGTGTCGATACTTAGAATCTGCCGCGAAGGTAGATGTTATTATTTGCGCTCCTTCTGTGGAAATGCTTAAACAGTTCGACAGTGAAGATGACCGGGATGAAGAAGATGATAAAGCTGATCGGTCGGAAAGTAGTGCTGCCGCGAGGAGGCGTAAGACAAACAATAGGCAAGTGGGCGACCTTGACTTTCACGACTACCTGAAGGCGCAGTCACTTACGCTAAGTAGCCCTGTCCAGTTTGTGCGGCCCCGCACGTATGACGCATCGGCGAGAGAAATATCTGTTGGTGGACGAGTTCGTAAGCTACAAGATCCAGCCACAAGAGCTTGGAACTTTCATACTGCCCTATACTACAAGGCTGGGGGGACGCCTTGGAGACTTCTGCGACGCACATCAGACTTAGAGTCCGTTTATGTTGGGGTGAGCTTCTTCCGCACCATCGATTACGAGCACATACATACCAGTGTCGCTCAGGTTTTTAACGAGCGTGGTGAAGGCATGATTCTGCAAGGCAGCGAAGCCAAGATGTCCAAGGACGACCTACAACCTCACCTTGAAAAGAACGACATGAAGATATTGGTTGAAAGGGCCCTCAAAGCATTTGAAAAAGAACATCATCATCTCCCTCCTCGGGTTGTCATTCACAAAACCTCCGGTTTCACGGGTGATGAGATAGCGGGGTGCGAAGCCGCCCTCGAAACATTGCACATTCGCCATCGCGATCTCCTTGTAGTTCGAGAATCTGATGTTCGCCTTTTTAGGTTTGGAACGTATCCACCGTTAAGGGGTACTTTCCTAGAACTTGACGACAAACACTGCATTCTTTACACGCGAGGAAGTATCCCATTCTTTGAAATGTACCCCGGACAATATGTACCGCGGGCACTTGAGATTGAATCCGTGGCAACCGAGCAGCCTGCTAGGCAGTTGGCAGGAGAATTACTTGCACTGACAAAGATGAATTGGAACAACACGCAATTCGATGCAGCTCAGCCAATCACAGTTCGAGCCGCACGACAAGTCGGCAACATATTGAAATACGCGAGTGACTTAAAGAATATCCAAAGTCGCTATGCTTTCTACATGTAGTAAGTTAGAGGGCGAACCGCCGATTGGATACCCCCGTCCCGGGAATCGCCGGTATGGTGACCTAAATTGATGTGTTTTGCCTTTTTGACCGTGGCGCGGGGCATTCGATGACGGCAGGGATCCGGGCACTATCGGTCTCCGACTGCTGACGCCTTACCCCGTCGCGGCTCCGGGCCAATCTGAATACGAACATTCGGCTGCATACTTTTCAATCTCCTCGCGACTCATCCCAGTGGCTTTCAGATGCTCCTTGGCCCACTCGGATGGCTCGGCACCGAGCCGGGCTCGCATATCCGCAACGCCCGCCAAGGCCAACTCCACCACTTCAGGGGCTTCCAGAGCAATGCCCAAGGCGTCGTCAGCCTGCTTATTCTTTGAATCGCCGGACGACGCGTGGAGCAAATCGGCCGCCAAATCTTTTACCGCATCGCCGCCAAGTTCAGCGTAGGCTTTCGCCATCGCCGCCCACAGCCGCATTTCCGACCAAAAATCAACATCACTGCGAAAGCAATCGGGGTAATCAACGACTTTGAAAGCTTTCCCGCCGGAGTGGCCCCGCAACAGCATGCGAATCTCCGTATGCCAATGCTTACGGAACTCGGGCGAGAAATCGGGCCAGCGAAAGCCCGGTCTGTTAATTTTCTCGATCGGAATCGACTTGGGGTTCGATTTGCTCATTGGTACGATTGTCGCAAGCGCCGGTGAATTGTCAATTCGCATCCCGCGTTCAGCTCTGCGGGCATTCCCCAGCCAGCGATACCCTCCCCTCTAAAAAAATGCCAATATGGGAACCCAAATATTTTGAGGGTCTCCCGTCAACAAGCCGCCCCGTTGTTGCCAACAGTCGCGAGTCCTGATTTAATCAACCCATGCCATTGCAACTGGATTTCTTCATCGCTCCGGTCGCCGGGTCAAACAGCTCCATGCT
>Ga0118677_10011960_pt1 | contig 12863 bp, 15 predicted proteins | sample AliMusrvi5mmetaG_FD_86154 | JGI IMG/M metagenome (GOLD analysis project Ga0118677, IMG submission 86154)
GGTAAATAATGAAATAATGAAATAATGAAATAATTATGGAATTAATTGAAGGTTATCTTAAAATAATACTCAGCAGTTCAGCTGTTTATCTTTTTATTATTGTAGCAATCAGGCTATTTGGCAAGAAAGAGCTGGCACAGCTATCTATAATAGATCTGGTTTTTATCCTGTTGATCAGTAATGCAGTTCAGAATGCGATGGTAGGCTCTGATTCCTCCTTATCCGGGGGTCTTGTTGCTGCTTCAACGCTCTTTATGATAAATTACCTGTTTAAATATCTGCTATACAGTTTTCCAAAATTAGGGAATATTGTTCAGGGGACTGAATTAATGCTTATTTACAATGGACAGCTGAATGAATCCAATCTGGTCAAGGCCAGAATCACCCGTGAAGAGATTCTGGAAGCCGTAAGGGAGCATGGGGTAGCAGAAATCCGGAATGTTGATCTGGCCGTACTCGAAATTGACGGTAACATCAGCATCATCTCGAACGATTTTAAGCATCGCACCATCCGGAAAAGAAAAGGGCGGAACAAGGTGATGAAGAATCAGTAGGATATTAGTTATTATTTGATTTAATATAACTCAAACCCTCCACCCCCTCGTTTGCCCCGATCCATTGAGGAGGGGTGATGGTCCGGAGTTTGCAACTCCTGTCGAATTCCCACCTTTTATTAATCGATTAGACTATCAATATCGTTAAAAACGATAATCCACTTCCCCCTCGCTGCAAACGAGGGGGAAGTGAGAAGAATCGAACATTGGGCTATTTTTTCAATCCCGCCATATCGATGACAAAGCGGTATTTAACATCCCCTTTTTCCAATCGGTCGAACGCTTCATTGACTTGTTGAACACTAACAAGCTCAATATCAGCAGTGATATTATGACTGGCACAGAAATCAAGCATTTCCTGGGTTTCAGCAATCCCCCCGATATTTGAACCTGCAAAACTCCGACGTCCCATAATCACATTGAATGCGCCAACTTCAAGGGGTTCAGGGGGCAGACCAACGAGTACCACGCTACCGTCGTGACGCAGCAGATTGAGATAGGTGTTCACATCGTGCTTGGCAGAAACCGTATCGATAATGAAATGCAACTTCCGCGCATATTTAGCCATCTGTTCGGCATCTGAAGAGAGTACTGCAACATCGGCGCCCAGACGTTTGGCATCTTCGATCTTCGAAGACGAGGTTGTAAACACAATTACTTCGGCCCCCATGGCTTTAGCTATTTTAATTGCCAGATGTCCTAATCCTCCAATACCTAAAATGCCAACTTTTTTGCCGGGACCGGCCTGCCAATGTTTCAACGGGGAATATACTGTGATTCCGGCGCATAATAGTGGCGCGGTAGAAGCCAGATCAAGAGATTCAGGAACATGTAACATGTATTTCTCATTGCAAACGTAACTCTCCGAAAACCCGCCATAGGTTGCTCCGCCCAAATATTTATCGGCACTATTGAATGAATAGGTCGTACCTTCATCGCAGAATTGCTCCAGATCATCTTCACAGTATTCGCACTTTCCGCAGGAATCAACGATACAACCGATTGCAGCCCGTTCGCCAATTTTGAAGTTTTTAACATGCACGCCAACTCTGGTCACCTTTCCGACAATTTCGTGACCCGGAACGATCGGCCACATCGTTCCACCAAAATCATTTTTTATCTGATGTAAATCGGAGTGACAAATGCCGCAAAAAAGTATCTCCATCTCTACATCGTGGGGTTGCAATTCCCTGCGATTGATATTCATAACCTGTAAAGGAACATTTACTGCGCTTGTTCCTAAAGCTTTAACAATCTTTGACTTCATATTGATAATTAAATTTATTTTTTGTAATCCATGATTTAATTGCATCGTTTGCACCTTTTACACCTCCGCACCAAATGGTCAACCCGGGCAGCACCTTTGCATCAGTACAAAGTTTCCGGGTGTCGCGTTCACTTCCGCCCAGACCGCATCCTTCGAGCCTGCAGAACGGGAGGATTGTCTTTCTGTCATTTTATTTATCTAAAAAAACTCTGTTCAAATGCGTTGAATAATGCTCAAAGTCTTTCGCAATGTTTTCATTTTTGAAAATATCAAAGCAATTGTATCCGGTTATTATTTCGCATCCGCAAAAACGGTAGTTGCTGGTAATGTTTAGAAAAAGGTCAGATGTGTTTTTGCCTTGTAATAATTCCTGTGTCGGATTACCAAATGCCTCCTCGGGAGCATTCCAGGTGGCACAGATCATAAATTTTTTTCCCTGCATTTTCCCTCCTGATCCGTATTGTCTCATCGGGTCGGTGCGGGTTCTGCCATCGCCGGTTAGAAATTTTTGGCTATTTAAACCACTGTTAAATACTTCATCCACGTATTTTTTGTAGATCCAGGGAGCACCAAACCAATTTACAGGTGTTTGCAAGATTACGATATCGGCTTCCATATGTTTTTCAACCTCCTCTTCAGGAATATAGCCATCTTCAACCTTTGTTTCCAAAACCTGAATCAATTTGGAAGTGAAAAAATCTTTTGCGGCCTGAAGGAATGCCGCGTTTAGTTTTCCTTCCGACCAATTGGGGTAAGTTAAATGGGTATTGATAAGTAATACTTTTTTTATTTCGTTCATTTTATTTTAATATTTATTCGGGAATTACTTCGTTTAAGCAACTGATCGCATTCAGGGTTCTTGGATAACCGACATAAGGGAGCAGCTGAGTAATGAGATTGATTAAGGTCTGCCGGTCGTTTCCCAAATTGGCATTGCCCCGGATGTGCCCTTTTATCTGTGATTCGGTCCCTCCCAGGGCAATCAGAAATGAAAGGGTTACCATCTCTCGGGTTTTCACATCCAGACTGTTTCGGGTCACATAATCACCAAAGCAATTGGCCGATAAATAATGCTGGATATGGAGCAAATCTTTCGGTGAGCTTTCGTACATTTTATCTATCATCTCTCCAAAGATCTCTTTCTGTTTGGCCAGACCTTTTGCCACTCTTGTTTCCGGTGTAGTGGTCGACTGGTTTTCCACCGGAAGTTCTATCCCTCTCTCTTTAAGAATCTCGTTGGCAGTGTACAGGAAGTCTATTACCCTCGATATACCGACATAAGGCACTGCCTGATAGACAATCTCCTTTACCTCAACGGGTGTTGCCCCAACATTGAGCGCTGCATTGACCATCATTTTAAATTCGGTGAGCGCATTGCTGCCAATGGTGGAAGCCATGATCATCAGCACACGGGTCTTGGTCTTCATATTATCATGACTGAGTATTTCATCAAACGCAAAATTGTCGAATACCTCAATCAATTCAGGGTCGGTTTGACCAGCTTTTGATTGATATCCGGGCCAAAGCTCTTCGTGGTTCTGAGCAGCCTTTTCTGTAATATTTATTCGTTTCATTTTCTGTTATCAATTCGGTTTACTTATCCCGAGGTTTTCATTAATATGCAAATCCGGATTTTCAATAATGGTTGAAACAAAGGCGGCAATGCTTTTTCTGGATATCGCCTGTCCCCGTTCCGGTTCTCCTTTCCGTGTGAGTTCATAATCTATCTCGTTGGCGTTTGTGAACCAGTCGGGGCGTAAAATCGTGTAATCCAGCCCTGAATTCTCAAATAAATCGGCTAATTTCCGGTAAGGGGTTAAGACTGACCGCAACGGTGTTATATAGATTCCGATGGAACTTACGGCGATGACTCTCTTTACACCGGTTTCCTGCATGGCTTTTACAATGTTTTTGGCCATGGGTTCAAGGTTGCCGGCAAGATTTACATATACCATGTCATGTCCCTCAATTGCACTTTTCAAAACCGCGTAATCCATAACATCCCCCTCAATAATTGCGACGTTTTGGGCATATTTTGGTTGCAACCTCCGTTTGTTTCGCAAAAACAGAGTCAATGCCACGTCATTCAGTTTTTGGAGGGCTTCAATTACAGGGCCTGCAAGTGTTCCGCCTGCACCTATGATGATTACTTTTTTCATTTAAAATCTTATTGTTTTGGGGCAAGGTCTCCATACCAATAAGCTGCAGTTACCCCCCCTGTCCATTAAAAGTCGCTTCCTGTAATCATTTTACCGGTTAATCATTTTTGCACTTCCTCCGGAATAACGGTCGCCCTGCACCACAATATTTGCCGAGGCGGCGTTAATTTTCTGAAGTTCATCCGGAGTGAGTTCAAGAGCTGCAGCTTCAAGGTTCTCGTATAAACGATGCATCTTGGTAGTGCCGGGAATTGGCACAAACCAGGGTTTTTGTGCCAGAACCCATGCCAGGGCTATTTGAGCAGGTGTGGCATTTTTGTGTTTAGCGAATCCGGAAACTAAATCTACATATGCCATATTTACTTTAAGGTTTTCAGGCGATAAACGGGGAACAGTACTGCGGAAATCCTTGCTGTCGAAAGTGGTGTTCTGGTCCATTTTCCCGGTCAGGAAACCCTTCCCAAGGGGACTAAACGGAACGAAACCAATTCCAAGTTCTTCAAGTGTCGGGATGATTTCTTCCTCCGGTTCGCGCCACCACAATGAGTATTCACTTTGCAATGCAGTAACCGGTTGCACGGCGTGTGCGCGGCGAATCACCTGCACCCCTGCTTCCGAAAGTCCAAAATATTTAACCTTTCCTTCCTGGATCAAATCTTTTACGGCACCGGCGACATCTTCGATAGGTACATTGGGGTCAACCCTGTGCTGATAGAAAAGGTCAATAGCCTCAATCCTGAGCCGTTTCAACGACTCCTCAGCCACCTTTTTAATATTCTCAGGACGGCTGTTGAGTCCCGTATTTACACCATCCTCAAAATTAAACCCAAATTTTGTGGCAATTGCAACCTCTCCTTTAAAAGGTTCAAGAGCCTCTCCGACCAGTTCTTCGTTGATATAGGGACCATACACCTCAGCCGTATCAAAGAAGGTAACGCCAAGCTCTACCGCTTTGCGAATGAGTTCTATTGATTGCTTTTTGTCAGCAATCACTCCATAACCAAAGCTTATCCCCATGCAACCCAAACCAATTTCGGACACTTCCAGTCCGCTATTACCAAGTTTTCTTTTTTCCATCTTTATCCTATTTTTATTTTATACAGACAAAATATTACGGTACAAAGATGAGGGGAAAAAAGCGACAGATCGTTATACCAATTACGGATTCTTGTACCCGTATTACTGATATTGATTTTTCTAATTGATATTTCAATAAAAAGCAGCTTACCTTTACTTAAAATTAAACAAAAATTATGGACGAGATATTGAAACTGGAAACAATAACCCAATATAATTCAATGCGGGGGGTTGAAACCTTACATCCTTTAGTCAGCGTGGTTGACATGTCGAAAGCAACACCTAACCAAAGTTTGAGAATCCATTTTGGCTTTTACTGCGTCTTTTTAAAAGAGGTGAATTGCGGAGATTTGAAATATGGATGCAATTATTACGATTATCAGGAAGGGACGCTGGTTTTTGTAGCACCCGGACAAATAGTCGGGGTTAACAGTAAGGAGGTTGTTCGGCCCAAAGGGTGGGCCTTGCTCTTCCATCCCGATTTAATTCGCGGCACCTCGCTGGGTCACAACATTAAGGATTATTCATTCTTTTCGTATGAGGTTTATGAAGCGCTCCACTTATCGGAAAAGGAGAGGCAAATTGTGATTGATTGCCTGAATAAAATTGATTATGAGCTAAAGCAGTCGATCGACAAGCACAGTAAAACGCTAATTGCAAATAATATAGAATTGCTTCTCAACTATTGCATGCGCTTTTACGACCGTCAGTTTATCACCCGGAATAATGTAAATAAAGATATATTGGTAAAATTCGAGAACTTGCTCGACAACTATTTTCAGTCTGAAATTCCCCAGACCGTAGGTTTACCCACGGTAAAGTATTTTGCCGACCAATTACATTTGTCCCCAAACTATTTTGGCGACCTAATAAAAAAGGAGACCGGAAAATCCGCACAGGAACATCTGCAGTTGAGATTAATGGATCTTGCCAAAGAGCGGATGTTTGATACCAGCAAAACAGTCAGTGAGATCGCTTATGAACTGGGGTTTAAGCATCCTCAACACTTTAGCCGAATGTTTAAAAATGAAACGGGTTATACCCCTGTTGAATACAGGTCGTTGAATTAAAAAAATTTGGTTCCGGGATAAAACAAGGCCAGCAATACTTGTCAGTGATATTGGGTCAGAGACACTTTATTGACCCCACTTAGGCCCTCCCCGAAAGAGAGGGCGACTTAATCATGATTTTAATAGCCATCCCCATGGTTTGCACCGATTCTTCGGGGAGGGAGATAAATACAAATGATAATGCGTTAGAGACACTTTGTTGACCCCACCCCGGCTCTCCCCAAAGGTGAGGGTGACTTAATAATGGATTTATTATCCATTCCTATGGTTTGCACCGATCCTTCGGGGAGGGAGAAGGATTCGTTACTTTTCTATTTCAACCGTCCATTTTCACGCAATGTTTTATAAATATCAGCAATGTTATTTGGAATATTGAACTCAATGAGCCAGTTAACATTCAAGCCGTTGAGATTAGCTGTTTTCATTAAATGATGATTATTTCCAATTAATTTCCCAAGTGTTGCAATATCATCATTAAATTCAAGGTGGAGGTCTTCGTGTTGTTTTTGTATCAACATTAAAATTTTAAAAATTCGTGCTATAATGTAAATGCATAAAGTATAAGCTTTCCCGTATTTCTCAGCGCCAATACGCTCGTTGTTCAGTTCCAGCATCTGTTGTAACATCAGGCAATTCAGACTTATTTCTCCAAACTTGTCTTTAGTAATTGCAACATGCTGGTTTATTTCACCACTGATATCGCGAATATCCATCAATAAATATCCGACTGAATAATAACGGTCTGTAGCAAGTTGAATTCGCCTGATAATTCTGTTTTTGAGTTGCTCCCGTTTATCCTGCACCGATTCGGTATCAACCAGTTCAAATCGCAGCTTACTGGCTAAGTTCAAATCGCGTTTCAGCAGCCTTAAAATCAGCTTATCTTTTTCACTGTCCGGCAATAATTGCAATGCTTTTTTAAATTCAGGATCAAAAGCCATACTACAACTCTTCTGGGTTTTTTAACTCTCAATATATGTTCTTGCGAAATTCGGTTGCTTTATGGACATTTCCAATTTTCTCCCGACACTCCCCCTTGTTTGCAACCAATTTGACTTACTCATTTTCTTCATAATAGTACGAATAGTCAATTCCTTTTAGAAACATTTCGCGGTCATTGATTTTGTTGGTTAAAGCGTTTAGCCGCAGTTTTTTTAGAATGAGGCTGTTCGTTGGGCTTTGCATCATTGCATTCATATAATCGCTTTTGCTTATCTCACTCCAATCCACGCATTTTTTGAGCCGTTTTTTCAGGATCAAATCCAACCATATTCGGGTGCTTCTGCCATTACCTTCCATAAACGGGTGGGCAATATTCATTTCTACATATTTATCCACGATCTCGTCAAATGTAGATTCGGGCATTGCTTCTATTTGCTTTAATGTTTCGCCCAAAAAGCGTGATGCAGCAAATTGAAATCCCCCTTTTGAAAGGTTCTTTTGCCTTATTTGTCCCGCAAAATCATACAATCCGCCAAACAAATAAGCGTGAATCTGTTGCAACCCTTTGGTTGTGCCTGCTTCTATACTGTTGATAAACGAACTTTGAAACAAAGCATACGCTTTATTCTTACTTTTCCCATCAATACTTTCATCGCTAAACGTAAACCACTCTATAAATCGGTTTGCCTTTTTACCCGGGAATTCTTTACCTAAAGCAATAATTCCGGCATAATCCAACATATCGGTTAAATATCGTTTACCGTCGCTTGCTAAAAGTTTCAGTTGGGTAGTGGCACTAACCAACTCATTTTTTTCTTTCTTTAATTTGGCTTTTAGGTATTTCCAATAGTTGCGGGTTTTGGTGTAGTCGTTTTGGTCGGTAAGCACAGCAACAATATCCAACACTGAAAACCACCACCTGGCGTTTTCATCGTTCCAAACGGCACGCACTTCACGGTCGTCGAAAAAGCGTATGGATATTTTTGCCTTACTCATATTTTCCTTTTCAGAGTTGAACCGCAATGTTGATAGCTCTTTTTTAGTTAGATACTGGCTAATTTACAAATAAATGTCAGCGGACGATGTTTTTAAAGGGAGAAATGTTAGTTTTTGAATTTGCTCGCCGGCAAACCGGTTTTCTTGTTGTTCTTCAATTGTGCTGAGGTTGACATGCGTTTATCTGCCACGATCCACGGCTATATACAGGTCGGGAATATTTAGTATTAATTTACCGAAAAGCAATATTTTAAACCTTTTAATTTCTTTTATGGCGAGCAACCAAACCCTGCTTACGGGTAGGTGGTGTTACCGCTTAGTGCCTTTAAATCTCCACACTCATTTTTAAATGTTTGCCAAACCCTTGACGAACGATTCTCATCAAAGTAGTAAGCCTGATGTCTGATGCGTCATTTTCAATTCGGGAAATATATGTCTTTGTCGTTCCGCATTTTGCAGCAAGTTGCTCTTGTGTCATGCCTTGCTCCTTACGAAGTTCCTGAAGCATGACACCTATTTTAAAAGATTCAAAACCCTCTTCAAATTCTTCTCTCTCAGAGGTGCCTCTTTTACCATACTGGGTATCCAAATGGTCAGCAAAAGATGTTAAATTGTTATTTGTCTGTTTTTTCATCGAAATATTGTTTTTTTAATTTTTCAGCTAATTCAATTTCACCTTTCGGTGTTTTCTGGGATTTCTTTTGAAATCCGTTAAGCAATATTATCAGACGTCCTTTATCAAAAAAGCTAAAGACTCTATAAATATCGCTGCGGACTTCCACTCGAATTTCGAAAAGTCCACTAGTATTCTCCATATGATTGAAATACTTAACGGGAACTCTGTCTAATGTAGCAATTAGTTTTAAAGTCCAGTTGAATTTTCTTTTTACATCGGGTTTAAGTGTCTCAAAGAAATCCAAATAGAAGCTTTTGTAATAATAAATTTCCCTGATAAATTTCTCCTTCATCTGACAAAGTTAGCTAATTAGATAACTGCATGCAAGTCGATGTCAATATTTTTCTTGCTGAGTCCTTTGCTGGCATATGTGGTAACGCATGAAGCTGTAAGCAGTGGCGTATTGGATCCTCCAACTGGCCGATGTCAAGTAGAAAAACTGCCTGAGCGGAAAGATGCCCATTGGAAACCACTGCTGCCGAGCTTGCCGGGTATCTGAAGTCATGGGCTAGGTGCTCTATTTTTGTCATTATGCTTTGTCTTTAGGTGTCAAGTCAATAATTTTTTTCTTCCTCTTTCTAACTGCCAGAACGATATTCTCCAAAATAATTGTAATAGTCCCTAGAATTATTGTCGGCAACCAAAAAATAAAAGAGTACTCTCCAATTTTGCTTACAGCCGGATAAATGTTTCCACGATAGGTAAACATTGAAGCACCTATGAAAAACATTATTACCCCTAACCCAATTATTCCAAGTCCAATTCTTCGATAAATTGTCATTGTCGATAGTTTTTGAATCTCAATGAAATAACATTACAATACAGTCTAAAGTATCCTTAATATTTCGTATCTGTTTCTAGCTTGCAGGGCTGATACACTTGCCCATAACGGCTGAAACTATATGCAGTTGGGGATTGCGGGTTGCTTTCCTGTCGAACCCCACCGAGGTTGTTGCGGGCTGCGGGCTTTGTTATCCGCACCGATACCCCAATTGACATATAGTTTTTGTTATGCGCAGAAATTAGTGTCTCATTTTATCTATAATCTCTTTGATTTGAGCATCTGTTGACTCAGTAGCATATCCATTTATTACTTTTCTGATATTTAAATCTTTGTCTAAAAAGAAAAATACAGGAAATGATTTTATTTTATATTCATCCAGAACATTTTTTGTCGATAACAGAAATTTATAATTGATGGCATTCTTGTTTTGATAGTTTTTTAAAGCATTCAAACTTTTCGATGTACATTCAATAGCAACAAAATCAAAGTCATCCTTTTTATAGGCCGCTGTTAATTGATTTAAGAACGGAATTGATGCCCGACAGGGTCCACAACTTACACTGGTAAATTGAATCATCACTACTTTGCTTTTCAAATCTTTTAAAGCAATACTATTGGCATTAGCATTTTGTAAAACCCAAGCGGGTGCGACTTTGCCAATTATATTATTCCTCTTTTCAGTTTTGTTCCCGCTTCCAAAGGATGCGATTACATAATTAGCCGTAAAATAATTCGAAGCTTTGAAATCTTCAATCTTTATTTTATTGAGGCTAACATTACTGATCCTTTCAACAGAGATGTTGTGCGACATTTCCCTACGAATCTTAAATGGCAAATCAGTTGACTTGTCAATCCAAATCTCATATTTAGAAGTTGTTTCACCAAAGTTGTATGGATTTTTCTCCATATAACAGGCTTTACCAAAAAACTCGACTTGCTGATCCTCAAAGATGGTAAAACAGTAGTAGACTGATTCTTTTTTTTCTTCGATCTTTGTTGAGATACTGTCCTTTGTTTCCAACGCATACTTGATGATATTTTTTGTGTAATCAAAGAAAGGCGGGGTCAGTGGCCTAAATGGGAGTTTTCTAACGTTGAAACTATCAATCACTATTGTTTTGTCCTCTTCGTAAACTAACGCTCTCATTTTTCCATCATAGCAAAATGCCATTTGAGTCGTATCTTTTTGTTTGAGAGAAACAAAACTTGCTCCAATTGTAGTGTCATTAGGATTATTATACTCTTTAATGAAATGATTCATTATTACCGAAGCGGCAGTATCACCAGGAGCCCATCCTTCTTTTGTTGAAAAATAGGTTGCCGACTCCACTTTATTCAGATTATTTAAAACAGTTCTCAGATAAACTTTATTGTCTTTGGGCTTTAAACAAGCATTGAGCATTATTAATACAAAAAACGCAAAAGTTATTTTTTTAGTCATCCTGTTAATTTTATGTAGTGTGTCGCTCTCGTTTTTGCGCATAACTAATTTATACCCGAAACATCCCTTCCCCATTGCTTCCACCGGTCTTCGGCTATCCGAAAAGAGATTGCGCATTATTTTTTATTAATTCTTAATCATCCTTAGTATCCAAAACGCAATTCAAATTTTCAATAACCGGTGCGCTAAATTTGATCGGCAACCTCAACCTGCCGTAATTTCACAGCCTTGTGAATTAACCTTTCAGTACCCTTAAAGCCAACTCAAATTTATCAATATAAATTTAAATACGATTAACGAAACAAAATTAATTCGTTGTTTTTTAGCCTGTTTTGACCGAATAATCATTGGGGTGATTCACTTATTCATTGATTTGGCAGATGTATCTCTTTTGGCTACAGGTGTGGTTGATTGACTAATAAGTGCTATTACCCCCTTGTTTGCAACGAGGGGGTAATAGACTGTAGTTTGTAACTCCTATCCCCCTCGTTTGCAACGAGGGGGTGATGGACTGGAGTTTGAAACTCCATTGAATTCTTGTCCTTCTTTAATTAAATTAGTCAATAATTATCGTTAAAAACGATCAACTATTTCCCCTCGTTGCAAATGAGGGGGATGGGTTAGGAGTTTGCAACTCCATTGAATTCTTGTCCTTATTTAATTAAATTAGTCGTTAATTATCGTTGCAAACGATAAATCAATTCCCCCTCGTTGCAAACGAGGGGGATTGATCTACAACTCTTTTTCGATATTCACCATCCCTTTCGTTCCTGCAAAATCGGTTGCAGAGCTAAAAAGATAGTCAAAATCATTTTGTACAATAAAAGCCCTTACCGGATTCTGGTGGATATAGGTGATCTTTTGATCAATCAGATAATTACGATCCAACAGGATTGGATGACTAGTATCCTGCCAGACTTTATAATTCTTAATCCGATGATCATATTTTCCTGCATAGGCAAACCGGTAGAGTAACCACTCTTTACGGCTCTCTGGACCTTCGCTGATCATTTCGATGATCCGTTTGGCTGTAAATTTTTTGAAATCAGGAATGAAATCAACAAATTCCCTTTCAAAAAAAATGAATTCTTCTACATTATTTAAATTAATTTCTATCATACTCTTGTAATATAGCAATTTAAATTTAGGAGTTTCATATGGCAGAAAGTTTTAGACCCGAACGCAGACCAGTTAACCCAAATCATGCTTCGTTAAATAATGCTGAAAGGCCACCAGAAGAAAACAATAAAACGCTTCAGACTATTCAAAACATTAGAGAAGCTGCTGCTAGGGAGGTAGGGGATGCTCCTGCGGCTGTTAACAATCCCGGCTTGCAAGTTAGTGGAAATATTCCCCCACAATTCATGAGTGCTATGCAGCAACGTAAACCAACGGATCAGGCTCAAAAGCCTACCCCTCACCTCAGCAATGCAGAACCTGTTAGTACAACAGATGGAAGGCTAGAAGCCTTAATTAAGGGCATTCAAGGGAAGGTTCGTACTTATGAAGAAATAACACTTCCATCTAAGGGGAAATTTTATGATGGTCAAAATGGCCCAAGAGATGGAAAGATTCATATTCGTCCCATGACTGGCGAGGAAGAGCAAATCTTGGCAACGCCAAGATTTATTAAGCGTGGACAAGCAATTAACATGATATTCAATAGGTGCATCCAAGAGGAATATGACAGTGCTAATTTCCTTTCTGAGGATAGAACTTACGTCTTAATATTTTTGCGTGGTATTTCTTATACCCCCAATTATGATGTAGAGGTAAAATGCCCCGGTTGTGATCGAAAATTTGCTCACACCATTGATTTAAGTGGACTTCTTCTTGATAACTGTCCTGATGATTTTAACCAAAATAGTCTTAATGATGTATTGCCTACAACGGAATA
>Ga0118677_10011961_pt1 | contig 12863 bp, 8 predicted proteins | sample AliMusrvi5mmetaG_FD_86154 | JGI IMG/M metagenome (GOLD analysis project Ga0118677, IMG submission 86154)
CCATTAGCTTACATTATGATCATGGTTTATTAAGCTATGCGGCTACGCGTGGTGACGGACTCGTGGGTGAGGATGTTACGCACACTATCAAGACTATCAAGTCCGTGCCACTTAAACTGGCCACCGTGCATCCCCCCGAAACATTAGAAGTGCGCGGTGAAGTTTTCATGCCTAAGCAGGCTTTTGAAAAGCTTAACCAACAGGCGCTACAAAATAACACCAAGCTTTTTGTCAATCCTAGAAATGCAGCAGCCGGTACCGTGAGGCAAATGAATCCTAAGATTGCAGCCGAACGAGATTTACAGTTTATTCCTTATGGTCTGGGTGAGACGCTAGGTGCTCCCGCCTTTACTCAGCATTCAGAGATACTGGCTTTTTTACATAGCCTAGGTTTTAGAAAGAATCCGCATTGCTATGCTTTCTTAGGCAGTTATGAGGCTTTTGTCAGTAACTATGAACTGATGGAACAGACTCGCGCGCTACTGCCTATGCAAATTGATGGCATCGTTTACAAAGTCGATGACTTAGCACAGCAAAGCTCGCTAGGTTTTATCGCCCGCTCGCCTAAATGGGCGGTTGCCAGAAAGTTTCCTGCTGAAAATAGTGTCACCGAACTGCTGTCTGTGGATTTTCAAGTCGGTAGGACCGGCGTATTAACACCTGTAGCTAGATTGGCTCCGGTATTCGTAGGCGGTGTGACGGTCAGTAATGCCACCTTACACAATATGGATGAAATCGAGCGCCTAGGTTTGCAAATTGGCGATATGATTGAAATCCAACGTGCGGGTGACGTGATACCTAAAGTGGTACAGGTTGTTGAGCATGGCGCGCACAGAACCCCTATTGTCGTGCCCGAGCATTGCCCTGCTTGTAACGCTTTAGTCAAACAAACCGAAGGCCAAGCGGCTTTCCGCTGTACCGCTGATTTAAGTTGTGGCGCTCAAGGTGCTGAGCGTATTCGTCATTACGCCTCGCGTAAGTTTATGAATATCGCCAATCTAGGTACCAAGCTTATCGAATTGCTTTATAGCACCGGCAGACTTAAAACCATTGCTGATATTTATAGCCTTAGTCTTGAGGACATCAGTGGTTTGGAAGGCCAAGGTGAGAAAAGCGCCGAGAATGTATTGGCTTCTATCACTGCCTCTAAGCACACTAAACTCGGTACCTTCCTAGGCGCTTTAGGTATTCACGAAGTCGGTGAAGAAGGCGCTAAAAGTATTGCTCAGTATTTTAAAACCTTAGATGCCATTATGGCAGCCTCCTTAGAAGACTTAATGCAAGTGCCTGACATAGGGCCGGTGATGGCTAAGAATGTAGTCGAGTTTTTTCAGAACGCTGAAAACAAAGCTATTATAGCAGCCATCCTCGCTGCGGGTGTGACTTGGCCGGCTATAGCAGATCAGGCTATAGACAGCCTACCACTGGCTGGACAAACGTGGGTATTAACCGGCACCTTGCAACAACTGACCCGCTCTGAGGCTAAAGCCTTGCTAGAAAGCTTAGGCGCTAAAGTCGCAGGTTCGGTTTCTAAGAAAACCTCTGTAGTCGTAGCTGGCGTAAAAGCCGGCTCAAAATTAGCGACTGCGCAAGAACTGGGGATTAAAGTAATGGATGAAGCTGAGTTTTTGGCTGAGTTTGTTTCGGCACCCGGATAGAATTCACTTAGTGTTATAGGATCTGCTGAGGAACGAAGCGCATCCAGCACAATTAGTGGATACGCGCGGCTTATCCACCCTACATAACTGGAGTGCAATAGCTTCAGCTATTGCCTTTTAAAACAGCTGAAGCTGTTTTACTCCAAGCAACCGTAAACCATACAAAAAGCTTATGACTCAATTATTAAAAATCATCCCTTGGCTGCTGATCGCTCTATTAGGCGCATTTGCTCTTAGCGCTATCGCTGTAAATCGTGGTGAAAACATCAGCGCTCTCTGGTTTATTACCGCTGCGCTTTGTGTTTATGCCCTAGCCTATCGATTTTATGCGGCTTGGCTGGCTGCCACTGTGTTAGTGATTGATGAAACTAGAGCTACACCTGCCGAACGACTCGATAATGGCCGTGATTTTATCCCTACCCATAAATGGATAGTCTTTGGTCATCATTTTGCAGCGATTGCAGGCCCCGGGCCTTTAGTGGGCCCAACCTTGGCTGCGCAATTTGGTTATCTACCCGGAACCTTGTGGATCATCTTAGGTGCCGTCATCGGCGGTTGTGTGCAAGATATGGTGATCTTGTTTTTATCGACTCGCCGTAACGCCAGAAGTTTGGGTCAAATGGCGCGTGATGAACTGGGGCCTTTAGGCGGCACGGCGGCGCTGATCGGTACCTTTACTATTATGATTATTCTGATTGCTGTCTTAGGTTTGGTGGTCGTGAATGCCATGAAGCATAGTCCTTGGGCAACCTTTACGGTCTCGGCTACGATTCCTATCGCCATAATCGTTGGTGTGTATATGCGTTATCTACGCCCCGGTCAGGTAATGGAAGGTTCTTTAATTGGCGTGGTTTTATTGTTATTATCGGTCGTTGCCGGTAGATTCATAGACGCTAATGAAACCTTGCGCCTAGTCTTTGACCGTGAAGGTTTGACTCTCGCTTGGTGGGTTATGGCTTACGGCTTTGCTGCGGCTATTTTACCCGTGTGGTTACTCTTAGCGCCGCGTGATTATTTATCCACGTACATGAAGGCCGGTACCATTACGCTTTTAGCCGTTGCTATTATTACCCTGCAACCAACTATTAAAATGCCGGCTATCACGCCTTTTATAGATGGCACTGGCCCCATATTTGGCGGCAAGTTATTTCCCTTTGTTTTTATTACCATCGCTTGTGGCGCTATTTCTGGCTTTCACGCACTCATCGCTTCAGGCACCACGCCTAAGTTACTCAGCAATGAGCGTGATATCCGCATGATAGGTTATGGCGGTATGTTATTAGAGTCGTTCGTGGCCATCATGGCGATGATAGCCGCCACCGTGCTCGAACCTGGGGTGTTTTTCGCCATCAATAGTGGCGTAGGTGTGGTAGGTGCAGATGCGGCCACGGCTGTCGCTAAAATATCTTCATGGGGTTATCCCGTTACCGTCGAACACATGCAACTACTGGCTAAGCAAATGGGCGAAGAAAGCTTGTTTGCACGCACCGGTGGCGCACCGTCTCTGGCCGTTGGTATGGCCAGTATTTTTGGCAGCGCCTTTGGTGAAAGTCTACTGGCCTTGTGGTATCACTTTGCCATTATGTTTGAGGCGATTTTTATACTGACTACCTTAGATGCTGGGACGCGTGTCGGCCGCTTCATGCTGCAAGATATACTGGGCAATATTTGGCCTAAAATGGGCGAAACCTCTTGGACACCTTCGGTGATACTCACCAGCGCTTTAGTGGTCTCTGGTTGGGGCTATTTCCTTTATATCGGTGTCATTGATCCAAATGGCGGCGTTAATATTTTGTGGCCATTATTTGGCATTGCCAATCAAATGCTGGCCGCTATTGCGCTGTGCGTAGCGACAGGTATTTTAATTAAATCGGGCAAACAAAAGTACGCATGGGTTACAGGCTTACCCCTCACTTGGTTAATAATCATTACTAGCACAGCGGCATACCAAAAGATCACCAGCACGGATATTCGCATAGGTTTCTTTGCGGCGGCTAATGATCTAAGCGATAAACTAGCCGCGGGTAGCTTATCAGTAGAAAAAGCGCATATTGCTCCGCAATTGATATTTAACTTACAGTTTGATGCTTGGCTGACCGTGTTCTTTATTAGTCTATTATGGCTCATCGTTTTTGATATGCTGCGCGTTGCTGTTCGCACTCTCAACGGACAGCCGGTTTTACCACTGACCGAATCTCCGCATAGCCCTAGTCGCCTCGTTGAAGATTGGGTGAGAGATTAATGCCTAATTGTTTTAAAAAGGCTTGGCGCTTACTGCGCCGTCTATCTGGTGATGATGCATATGAGCAATACTTATCTCATTATGCCTTAAAGCATTCAGGTAATGACGAGCATCCGCTATTAAGTAAGGCCGAGTTTTTCAAGCAATGGCAAGATGAAAAGTGGAATGGTATTAAGCGCTGTTGTTAATGCCTTATGACTAAGCCAAACACACATGATTACTTAATCATAGGCCAGGGCTTGGCTGGTAGCTTACTCGCTTGGGAGTTACTACAACGTGGCTGTAACGTCATGGTGATTGATAATGGCCTAGAGAACGCTACCCAAGTGGCGGCAGGGCTGATTAATCCAGTGACGGGTATGCGCTTGGTAAAGTCTGCAGATGTCGAGCATTTATTGCCTAGCGCTATGCGCTGTTATGAGCAATTAAGTCAGTTCTTTAAGCAGGACTTTTATATAAAAAAGCCTATGCTTAGGCTGCTTAATAACGAGCTGTTATTAGCTAATGCGCATAACCGCTTGGCTGATCCAGCTTATAGCGGCTATGTAAAGACCATCATAAATACCCCCGCTCACAGTTATTTAGAGCAACAACAAACCGGTTATTTGCAGACGCGCTTATTATTAAGCTGCTTAAAGCAATACTTTATTGAGCGCGGTTGTTACCACCAAACCGCCGTGAATAATCAAGACATACAACTACTCCCTACTTTAAGCTGGCAGGATATGTCTTTTAAGAAAATACTCTTTTGTGAAGGTCATCACGCCACTTATAATCCTTGGTTTTCTTGGCTGCCCTTCCAACCCGTCAAAGGTGAAATCTTAACCTTGCAACTTCAAAGCCCGTTGCCTGATGTTATCTATAATTTCGGTGACTGGTTAATCCCTTTAGATAAGCAACGTATACGACTGGGTGCTAGCTTTGACCGAGTGCATCTTAATACTGAACCTACTTCACAAGCTAAAACGGCTTTATTGCAGTCACTTAAACACAGTAGCCTTGATTTACCTGAACTATCTATCATTGATCATCAAGCTAACATTCGCCCTTGCACCTTAGATAAACAACCCTTTGTCGGTGAGCATCCCACGCTGCCTCAGCTTGCTATTTTTAACGGCTTTGGTGCTAAAGGTAGCTTACAAATACCTAAGCTTACCCAGCTTTTTGCTGATGCTTTACAGAACAACTGCCCCTATCCTTCTTCTATAGATCGCTATTATGCAACGCATTTCCCTCATTAATATTGCCCATCAACATATCAGCGAAAGTCTTAAATCAGGTGACATTGCCATAGATGCTACCTTGGGCAATGGTCATGACGCCTTGTATCTAAAGAGTCTAGTGGGGGCTACAGGACTAGTCTTTGGTTTTGATATACAGTTAGCCGCAATTGCAGCAACACAAAGCAACAATGAGGATGCAACTGAACTTACCTTAATCCATGCCAGTCATGCGCTCATGGCTGAGAACATCCCTGTACAGCATCATGGCCACATTAATGCCATTATGTTTAATCTGGGTTATTTACCGGGCGGTGATAAAAGTATTATTACGCAAACAGATACTACCTTATGCGCTTTAAACGCTGCCACAGCATTGCTGGCGGCTGATGGCATCATGACTATCATGGCTTATCCAGGCCATGCGGGTGGAGATTTAGAAACTGCACAGATAGAGCACTGGTGTGAGCATCTGAATAATTCACATTTTAGTTATCAGATAATCTACAGCACTGTAACTAGCGCTACTGCACCCAGGCTTTTCATCCTACGCAAGACACTTTGAGCTAACAATCTGTTATCATGCGCCCCTAATAATCTCTTATTCACTACCTAAGGATCTACCATGTCAGAATTTACGAATGTATCAGTCATCAAAAAAGCTAATGTCTATTTCGACGGTAACGTGAGTAGCCGTACCATTCGTTTTGCTGATGGCTCTGTTAAAACCTTAGGTTTTATGTTGCCCGGTGAATATACTTTCAACACCGCTGATAAAGAACTGATGGAAATATTAGCTGGTGAGCTTGAAGTTTTATTACCCGGTAACGATGAATGGCAAGCTATTAGCGGCGGTGAAGCTTTTGATGTACCTGCTAATGCGGCTTTCACTGTAAAAGTTAGTACTGCAACTGATTACTGCTGCTCTTTTATTAAATAGTTCATGGAAAAGGTCGCTATTTTTGTCGATGTACAAAATATTTATTACACCACTAGACAAAGCTATAGCCGGCATTTTAATTACAGCGCCTTCTGGTCACTAGCGACAGCCAATAGAACCGTAGTTGCTGCTTTTGCCTACGCTATTGATAAAGGCGATAGTCAGCAGTTAGGGTTTCAACAAATCCTTAGGCAAATAGGTTTTGAGGTCAAACTTAAACCTTATATTCAGCGCAGTGATGGCTCTGCAAAAGGCGATTGGGATGTCGGCATTACGCTCGATGCTATCGAATATGCAGAGCGAGCTGATGTCATTATTTTATTGTCAGGCGATGGTGACTTCGATTTATTACTGAATAAAATACGTGATAAATATTCAGTGGATAGCGAAGTCTATGGTGTACAAGCTTTAACAGCGCCCTCGCTAATTAAAGCCGCTAACCGCTTTATTCCCATAGATGAAAACTTACTATTGTAAGTGACCCACCTAATCAACGATGGGCACAGGCAAGAATTGTGACCACTTAACTTCTCCACCGGCCTGATCTCTAGTCGGTAAAGCTTTACTATTCCAACCACCGCCCAAGGCTTTGGCTAATGACACCGCTGCTACCAAGCGTTGGCTTTGTAAATTAACGGCCGTAATGTCATTAGAAAGCGCTGTGGTTTGATTAACAATAACGTTTAAATAACTGACCGTACCGGCTTGATATTGGTTAGTGGTGAGTTCTACGGCTTTATGCGCTGAGGCAACAGCTTTATCTTGCACTTGTACTTCTTCTTCTAAAATCCGTAGTGCCGCTAGATTATCTTCTACCTGCTGAAAACTCACCAACACCGCCTGCCTGTAACCTGCAACACTGGCATCATAAACATCTATCGCTTGTTGTAATTGTGCGCTACGGGCCCCTCCATCAAATAAAGGTATCGCTAATGCCGCTGGTCCTAAGGCCCAATAACGTGCGCCAGTATTCATTAAGTTAGATAAAATGTTTGTCTGTTGGCCATTAGACACGGCAAGATTTAAATTAGGGAAATAGGCCGCTTTAGCGACACCAATTTGTGCATTGGCTGCAGCTGCAGTACGCTCAGCCGCAGCGACATCGGGTCTACGTTCTAATAGTTCTGAAGGAAGACTGATCGGGATTACAGGTATAATTGTATCAAAGGCGGCGATTTCAATCGTGAGTTCAGCCGGCGCTTTACCGATCAACACCGCAATCGCATGTTCGAGTTGTGCCCTTAGCACCCTAAGATTAATCATTTGCGCGCGGGTAGATTCTAGCTGGGTTTCAGCTAACACCACATCCGATTTAGCGGCTACACCCGCTATATAACGATTTTTAGTGATTAGTAAGGATTTATCATAAGCGGCTATCGTATCGCTCATCAGCTTTATTTGTGCATCTAAAGCCCGCAATTGAAAATAACTTTGCGCCAAGGATGCTTGAGAGCTTAAGCGTAAGGCTTGCAAAGTTGCAGCACTGCCTTGAGCACTATCTTCACTAGATTCAACTTGCCTACGCACGCCACCCCATAAATCAGGTGCCCATGCTGCACTAATTACCGCGCCAAATATGTAATTGACGCCTGGAACTGCTTTACTTTGGCCGCTCGCTGCTCTAAAACGGTTAACCGTGGCTGATGCTTGTGCGGTAGGAAAATAAGCGGCAGCTGCACCTTGCACCATAGTCTGTGCTTGTTTATATTGCGCCTCGGCCTGAATGATCGATTGATTAGCCTTGTTGACCTGAACTTCTAAAGCACTAAGCTTTGCATCATGAAAAATTTCCCACCAATGATCGGGCAAAGCCTCGTCTTGGGGTTGGGCTTGCTTCCAACCTTTAACTTCTTTGAAAGTATCAGGAATACTAGTCGTGGGTAGCACATAATTAGGGCCTACCGTACAGGCGGCTAGCAATAAAAAAAAGCTAGTGATCAATAACCGAATTAAAAATAGAGCCATAGGGTGTTTAACGAAGTTTAAATTCATAGTGGGTATTTAAAGACTGTCTATAGCGCTAGATAGCGGCTTAAGGTTATGACGATTAAAGTGCTGCCTACACCAAGTTTGTAAGCGATCTAAATATAAATACACGATAGGCGTGGTATAAAGCGTTAACAACTGACTCAGTAGCAAGCCACCGACAATGGCAATGCCCAAAGGTTTCCGTAGCTCTGCGCCATAACCGGTACCTAAAGCCAAAGGCAAGGCCGCGAGTAAAGCGGCAAAGGTCGTCATCATAATAGGTCGAAATCGCATAGAACAAGCGGTAAATATGGCCGTTTCAGGATTCATGCCCAAGGTACGCTCTGCATGTAAGGCAAAATCGATCATCATGATGGCATTCTTTTTAACAATACCAATCAGTAAAATAACACCTATCATGGCGATAATACTGAAATCAGTATCGCAAAGTAATAACGCTAAAATAGCACCTACACCAGCAGAAGGTAAGGTGGACAGGATGGTCAAGGGATGCACATAACTCTCGTATAAAATACCTAATACTATATAGATAGAAATCAAGGCCGCCAGAATCAGCCAAGGTTGATTCTTTAAAGATTGTTGAAAAGCTTTGGCTGTACCCTGAAAACTCCCGTGCATAGAAGCAGGCACACCTAAACTAGACATAGTATCGGTAATAATCTGCGTTGCCTGTGATAAAGAAATGTCAGGCTTGAGATTAAAAGATAGTGTACCGGTAGGAAACTGACCTTGATGATTGACTGACAAAGGCGTATTGGTCACTCCGTAATGCGTAAAGGCTGATAAGGGCACCTGCCCTCCAGTTACAGCAGGTGCAATGGGCGCTACGCTGACATAAATATTCTTTAAAGCTTCAGAGCTTTGTGAATATTCAGGAGCAACCTCCATAATCACATGATATTGATTAAGCGGATTATAAATAACCGACACTTGCCTCTGACCAAAAGCGTTGTTAAGCGTCGCATCGATAAGCGCAGGGCTAACACCCAGTTGCGCAGCCGTTTGACGATCTATTTGTAACTCAATTTGTTGGCCTTTATCTTGTTGATTTGTATTAACGTCCACCAGCTCAGGATGCTGAGATAAAGCAGTGATAATCTTGGGCATCCAAGTGCGTAAATCAGATAGATGATCGGCTTGCAGCGCATATTCAAACAAGGCAGAAGAGCCTCGGGCACCAATACGTAAATCTTGTGGGGGCTGTAAAATCAGTCTAGCACCAGGTTCATCGGATAATTTATGGCGTAAGCGCGCCATGAGCTGATTAACAGTCAACTTACGTTCTTCCAAGGGTTTAAGAATGGCAAACATTTGTCCACTATTAGTATCGCGTTGTCCGCCAGTAAAACCAATAACGGTTGCGACCTCTGGATCTTGACCTAGAACATCCACAAAATCGCCCAACTTTTTGCGCATAGCTTGCGAAGAAATACTTTGATCAGCCTGAATGGTGCCTGACAATCTACCGGTATCCTGAATAGGAAAAAAACCTTTAGGAACGATAGAATAGAGATAAACATTAAAGCCTATGGTCGCTAAGAGTAGCAACATCATTATAGGACGATGGCGCAAAGCCCAATGTAAACTTCGTTCATAAGCGGATTGCCAGCTCTTAAGCCATTGCTCTATAGTCTGATAAAAGCTGTTGTGAGTATCTTTCTGTATCGGCTTTAGCCATAAGGCGCATAACATGGGTGTAGTGGTTAAAGATATCACCAACGACACTAAGACCGCCGCCGAAAGTGTCACTGCGAATTCTTGAAACAAACGCCCAACAATACCCCCCATGAGTAAAATAGGGATAAACACCGCTATTAAAGACAAGCTCATGGTTAATACCGTAAAGCTGACTTCACTAGCGCCTTTAATGGCCGCTTCATGAGGTGGCATACCTTGCTCTATATGGCGCTCAGTATTTTCTAACACCACAATGGCATCATCAACCACAAAGCCCGTAGCAATGGTCAGCGCCATTAACGATAGATTGTCCAAACTGTAATGACACAAATACATCACACCGAACGTACCAATTAAAGATACCGGCACGGTAATAATAGGAATCAGAGCCGAACGTAAATTACCTAAAAATAACAACACCACGCCGATAACTAGAACTACAGATATCAATAGGCTTAGCTCTACTTCATGTAAAGACTCTCGAATGGTGATAGATCTATCTAGCACCACTGATAAATTAATCGCATTGGGAATAGAGGCTTGTAGTTGCGGCAATAAAGCTTTCACCTTATCAACGGTTTCGATAATATTAGCGCCCGCTTGTTTGTTCAATATTAATAAGACTGAAGTTTTGCCATCTTTAAGCCCCGCAGCACGAATATCTTCCACCGAATCAACAATAGAAGCTAAATCCGACAGATGTACTGGACTACCATTGCGATAAGCGACTATTAAAGGCAGATAATCCGCTGCCGTTTTCGCTTGGTCATTGGCATAAATCAACCAATTATGCTGAGCATCTTCTAGGGCGCCTTTAGGCTGATTAACATTAGTCGCTGCAACAGCCAGACGTATCGCTTCAAAGCCAATACTATATTTAGTTAAGGCATTAGGATTAAGCTCTATCCTAACCGCAGGTAAGGAACTACCACCAACATTGACCTGCCCCATACCCTGCACTTGTGAAATCCTCTGCGCGAGAATAGTCGATGCGGCATCGTAAAGTTGGCCTCGAGTCATGGTGTCAGAGGTCAATGCCAAAATCATAATCGGCGAATCGGCTGGATTCACTTTCTTGTAACTTGGCCTGCTGGGCATGTTAGTGGGCAATAAGCGCAACGCAACATTAATGGCTGCTTGAACGTCTCTTGCTGCGCCATCAATATCGCGATCCAAATCAAACTGCAAGGTAATACTGGTACTGCCCACTGAACTAGACGAGGTCATTTCTGTGATGCCAGCAATATGACCCAAAGCCCGCTCTAAGGGCGTTGCTACTGATGTACCCATCGTTTCTGGGCTCGCACCGGGCATAGAGGCTTGCACTGAAATAGTGGGGAAATCAACTTGCGGCAGCGGAGCTACTGGTAATTGAAAAAAAGCAATCAGACCTGCCAACGTAACCGCCAATGTCAGCAGTGTGGTCGCAACTGGACGCGCAATAAAATAAGCCGACAGGCTCACGAGATATCCTTGTCTATAAGGACAGCCTCTGGCACACTTTTACCTGACCATTGTCGACTTAAGCGGTCAAAAGCAAGGTAAATAACCGGCGTAGTAAATAAGGTCAACAACTGACTGACGATTAAGCCACCCACCATGGTAATACCTAAAGGATGGCGCAGTTCTGAGCCCACGCCCGTGCCTAACATCAACGGCAGAGCACTGAGTAAAGCTGCCATCGTGGTCATCATAATCGGCCTAAAGCGTAATAAACAGGCCTGATAGATAGCGTCTCGCGGCGATTTACCTTGATTACGCTCAGCATCTAAGGCGAAATCAATCATCATGATGGCATTTTTCTTAACAATGCCGATTAATAAGATAATGCCAATAATCCCGATGATACCTAAATCATTATTCGACAACATCAAGGCCAATAAAGCACCTACACCGGCTGACGGCAAGGTCGAAAGGATAGTCACAGGATGTATATAACTTTCATACAACACACCTAAGACGATATAAACCGTGACAATGGCGGCGAGTATCAGCCATAAGGTGCTCATCAACGAAGCGCTGAATGCCAAAGTGGTGCCTTGGTAATCAGCCTGCACACTTAAGGGTAATCCAATTTGCAGCTTGGTCTTTTCAATAGCGGCTATCGCATCCCCCAAAGAAGCACCGGGTGCTAAATTAAAAGACAGCGTGGTGGCGGGAAATTGATCTAAATGCTGGGTCACTAAAGGCGTGCTTTGTTCCGTTACCGTCACTAAAGCCGATAACGGCACTTGTATGCCCGTTGACGTAGGAATACGTAAGGCTTTTAAATCATCCAAACTTTGACGATATTCCGGCTTAACTTCAAGCACGACTCTATATTGATTCGATTGCGTGAAAATAGTCGAGACCAAGCGCTGACCATAAGCATCGTATAAGGCATTATCAATCGCAGCAATGCTGATGCCATAACGACTGGCGGTGCTACGATCTATAGCAACGTAAGCTTGCAAACCATGATCTTGAAGATCAGAGGCTACATTGGCAAATTCAGCTTGTTTGGACAGTTCAGTGACCATGATAGAGGCCCAGTGACTTAAGGTCACTCTATCAGCAGACTGCAAAGTCATTTGATATTGATTCCTACTAACCCGATTTTCTATAGTTAAATCCTGCATCGGCTGTAGATATAAAGAGATGCCCTCTATATCTGCTAATTGTGGCTGCAGTCTTCGGATAATATCCATGACTTTAATGCCACGCTCGGCCAGCGGCTTTAAGGTAATAGTGACCCGTCCGGCATTTAAGGTAGGATTAGCGCCATCCACACCAATAAACGACGACACACTCTCCACAGCGGAATCTTCCAACAACACCTTAGTCAAGGCTTGCTGACGCTCAGACATGGCAGCAAAGGAAATGCTTTGTGGGGCTTCCGAAATACCTTGAATAACGCCCGTATCTTGGATAGGGAAAAAGCCTTTAGGCACTAGCATATACAGCAATACCGTCAGGGCCATCGTAGTCGCAGCAACTACCAAGGTGGCACGCTGATGTTCTAATACCCAATCTAATAGCTTGGCGTAATAGGCCGTTACACGATCTAAAAATTGTCCGCTAACGATATAAAAACGATCTTTTTGTTGCTTATGATGCGGGCGCAGCATTTTTGCGCACATCATCGGTGTTAAGGTCAG
>Ga0118677_10011962_pt1 | contig 12863 bp, 14 predicted proteins | sample AliMusrvi5mmetaG_FD_86154 | JGI IMG/M metagenome (GOLD analysis project Ga0118677, IMG submission 86154)
GATAAATATTTTAATGAAGCCGCTAAAAAAATGATATCTGGAGGTGATAGAATATTTACTTTTCCTGGCCTAAAGGAGACGGTAGAGACAGATGAATCAAAAGCAATATTACATGTTGCACCTCCAAAGATAATAATTGCAGGTAGTGGAATGTCTAATGGTGGACGTATTCTTCATCATGAAATTAATTATTTACCAAATAAAAATGACACGATTTTACTAACAGGATATCAATCATACGGAACTCTAGGACGTCTTATTTTTGATGGGGCTAAAAAGGTTCATATAATGGGTCAGGATGTTCATATCAATGCCAATGTAGCATTAATTAGTGGATATTCTGGACATAAAGATTCCGATCACTTAATAGAATTTGTTGAAAATACTGCACACACTGTAAAGAAAGTTTTTGTTGTAATGGGAGAGCCAAAGTCTTCAATGTTCTTAGCTCAAAAGTTGAGAGACAATCTTGGGGTTAAGGCCTTTGTTCCTATTGCAGGGGAATCAGTGGTAATAGAATGTTAATCTAATTATAATATCTTTTTCCCAATTAATATGAGTTTTTTTAATAGAAATTTTTCTATGTTTTTTACAAACAACAAGGGGTTTACTCTCATAGAGCTTCTTGTTGTTATTTCTATTGTTGGAACTCTATCCACTATAGTTTTATCTTCTTTAAGTAGTGCCAGAGCAAAAGCCCGTGACGCACGAAGAATAAGTGATATTAAACAAATTACGACAGCCCTTTTTTTACTTGCAGATAATAATAACGGCAATTTTCCAACTACCGGTGGTATCGGTAAATGTCTTGGAACTGTTGGTTCTTGTTGGAATGGTAATATTTTAGGAGATGCTACTTTGAATGACTTAATATTTCCTTTTATGCCAAGTATTCCTATTGACCCAAGTGGAAGAAACGGAAAAGGGGATAGATATGTTTATTTAGATCAAAATGCTAGCGTTGCATGGCATTGTGATGGTTCACTAGGTGCAAATAATGGAGTCCCTTATCCAAAGGGACCATATATTTTATGGCAGCCTGAAAATATAGATCCTCATTCAGATATTTTATGTAAGAACATGGGCTTTATTGCTTGTTGTTTTTCTGGAGATTCATGCACTAATGGTTATTATTGCGCATATAAAATCGAATAGAACATCTAAATAAAAAACACTCCGATTTGAATCGGAGTGTTTTTTATTTGATTAAATACTTTTTACGATACGAGTAAATGTTTCAGGATTTTTTTGAGCTAAATCAGAAAGAATTTTACGATCAATAATGATATTCTTCTTTTTTAGTCCATCAATAAATTTACTATATGAAATTCCTAGTGGGCGAACTGCAGCATTGATACGTGTAGTCCATAGACTTCGTGCATCAGCTTTCTTGTCTTTGCGGTGAGCAAATGAATAGTTACCTGAGTGTTTCAAAGCTTCTTTAGCTTGTGCCACCTTTGTACTGCGTCCGAAACGGAAGCCTTTTGTTTGCGCAAGTATATTTTTGCGACGCTTATGTTTTATTGTTCCTCTTTTTACTCTTGTCATATTATTATATTAGTGTCTATTAATTAAGCATTTGGCAAATAAGTTCTTGTAATCTTATTTGTAAACATTTGGTCTTTCATCTTTCTTCCTTTTAGTTGCTTGGTTCTTGATTGCTTTGCATTGAAATGGTTAAAACCTGGAGCACGAGATAGGATTTTGCCATTCTTTGTAACTTTCAAACGTTTTGTTAATGATTTATTTGTTTTGATACTCATAAATTTATTCTATATTTTTTGATATTGGGGGAGTTATAATCCCTTTATCTTTTTCTATTGTAATGGTTGGACCTTTTGGACCCTTTTTATAATCTTCTGCTATTTTATAATTTTCAGTTATAAGGTGTAGTACACGATCTAAGCGTTCTTTTAGAAATGCATCTGGCATATATTTAGAACGTCCAGATAAGAATAGTTCTACTTTAATACGATGACCTTCTTTTAGCCACTCTGAAGCTTTTCTTGCCTTAAGAGCGAGGTCATTATCGCCAGTTCCAATCTTTATTTGAATAGATTTGGTTTCTGTTGTTTTAGATCCTGCCTTGGCTTTCTTTAACTTCTTGTTTTGTTCGTATTTGTACTTACCGTATTCCGCTATTTTTGCTATTGGAGGGTTTGTATTGGGAGAAATTTCAATCAAATCTAAGCCGAGAGCACTTGCCTGAGCTAGAGCTTCTTTAATATTCAAAACACCCAGATTAACTCCTTCGTTTGAGATTACACGAACCTCTGACGCTCTTATTTGATTGTTTATTCTTTCTCTCAATTTTGTGTCCGATAGAAATAAAAGGTATAAGACCTCTTGTCCCGACTTCGACTCGGACATTATGTATGAGAATACTCATCCATATGCTCCTTGCTTGTCGTGAAAAATAGATTACCTACCTAAGGCGAATATTATCATATTTATGTTAATATGGCAATATGCAAGACAAGATAAAAATAGTCTATAAAAAACGTGGCCAAACCCCTCTTGATTGTATAAATGAAGCAAAAAAGGCAAATCCAGGGTTACTACATCTACCTTTAACATATGCTGGCCGACTAGATCCCTTAGCAGAGGGAGTATTGGTTATACTCATAGGAGATGAATGTTTAAATAAAGACGAATATTTAAAACTTCCAAAGGAATATGAAGTTACTATTTTATTTGGATTTGCTACTGATACTTATGATTTGATGGGGAAGGTTATTAATACAAAAGAATTAGAGGTACAACCTCTGGGGCCACACGAGGTTGGACCTCTACTTCCTAAATTCATTGGACGTATAACACAATCATATCCTCCATATTCTTCTAGGACGGTTAATGGTAAGCCTCTTTATAAATGGGCACGTGAAGGGAAGCTCAATGAAATTATTATTCCCTCACATGATGTTTATGTAGAAAGTATAGAGATTATTAAAGACGGTTTTATTTCAGGTGAAAATTTACTTAATAAAATAAAAAAAGATATTTCACTAGTAGCAGGTGATTTTCGCCAAGAAGAAATAATAAATTTATGGACAGATGTATTAAATGACAAAAAAGAAGAACAGTATAAAACTATTACTTTAAAAGTTTCTTGTGGTGGTGGAGTTTATGTTAGAGGCATTGCTCATGATTTAGGAATTGCTTTGGGTGTGTCTGCACTTGCACTTGATATTGTAAGAACAAAAGTCGGTGATTATATTTTATAAAATAGTAGAGGTCCAACCTCTACCAAAAATAAACTCTTATTTTATAAGATAATTTATTTGTGAATGTCTTTATTTGGTAGAGGTTGGACCTCTTATGATATCAATTTCTTAATTTCTCCAAAGAGTTCGTCAATTCTTTCTTGTGTTTTTGCTTCACCATATATTCGTACTATTGGTTCTGTATTGGAAGGTCTTATGTGAAGCCAAGAACTATCAGAAAAGTCTAAACGAAGTCCATCCAAATCATTTACTGTTGCATCTTTATAATAATTTTTAATCTTTAAATACATATCTCCTAGATTTCCCTGTATTGGCATTTTATCTTTTCTTATTATGTATTTAGGCAATGATTCTATGCACTCGCTTATTGTTTGATTTCTTTCTGATAATAATTCTAATATCAAAGCAAAACTTACAAAGCTATCACGAGCCATATTAATAGTAGGGTATATAATACCACCTCCACCTTCACCACCAATAATTGCATTATTTTGAATAATGCCTGCTACAACATTTGCTTCTCCGACTTTTGTACGGATACAATCACCTCCATATTTTAAGGCTATATCCTTGTTCATTTGAGATGTAGACATATTAACAACCACTTTGTTATTTTTATTTTTAGAAAGAATTGCTTCAACTCCGAGTGCAAGTGTATATTCTTCAGATAATATTTCTCCTTTTTCATTTATAACTACCAGTCTATCAGCATCAGGGTCATGAGCAAATCCGATGTTACAATTTTTTTCTTTTACTAGAAGAGCAATATCATTCAAGTTTTCTTTTATTGGCTCTGGTTTATGAGCAAATTTACCATCTGGAATATTGTTAAGAGGGATAAGTTCAACTCCAAGTTGTTCAAAAATATATGGATCCACAACACAAGCGGATGCATTTATCATATCAACAGCAATCTTGAATTTTTGAGAACGAATTTTTTCAACATTTATATGTTTTAGAATCTGGTCCGCATGTTCTTGTGTAAAATTTAAATGAGAACTTTTTGTTGATGGAGCTATTGTACAAGTTGGTGAATGAAGAAAAATACTAAAATGTGGAAATAGGGAAGAAAAAGAGAATTTTTTATTTTTATTACCTTCTATTAAATTTTTTAAATAATTTTCTTTAATTTTTTCAACTTCAGATTCATCTGTAAAAAGAGCTTTGTTTGTTACAAATTTTAAACCATTATATTCTCTGGGATTATGGCTAGCTGTTATTATTATTGCACTATCATATTTATTTTTATTAACAGCAAATAAGATAGTAGGGGTAGGTAGTATGTCTCCATCTACAAAATGAACACCCAAGCAAAATAATGTCTTTATTATTGTTTCTCTAATTTCTGGACCACTTTCACGCCCGTCCCGTCCTAGAAGAATAGTTGGATTTTCACTAATATTTTCTTTTACAAATTTTATAAATGATTTAGTGTAATCTTCTATTATTTTATTATCTAAACTTTTTTTCCAAATACCACGATATCCAGAAACTGTAAGTTTGGGTTCGGTTTTCATAGTATTATTTTACCATAAAATTAATAAAGAGATAATACATTTACAGGTATACATAAAATCGAGCTAGTTTATTCACTTATTGTATTGTCAAAACAAAATTAACTTTGATATAATATACACGCATTAGTTCTAGCGTCGAATTATTAATTTAATTAAAAATAAGAATAAAATAATGAAATTTTTACATTTTTTAACATTTATTTTGGTTATAATAGGCGGTTTAAATTGGCTATTGGTCGGACTATTTGGTTGGGATGTTGGTATGATTTTTGGTGGACAAGGGGCTATGATTTCAAAGGTTATCTATATATTAGTTGGATTATCAGCTATATATTTATTTATAACTCACAAAAAAGATTGCAAAATCTGTGGAAGAACTATGCCTGCTGCTATGCCAAGCACACCAGCAAGTACACCTATGTAATTTAAGTTTTTTGTAAAAACACTTCTAGGTATTACCTTGAAGTGTTTTTAATTTATTGATCTTATAAAGATTGACATTTTATATTAATATGTTAGTATGTGTGTAAGTGTTTTAAATCAATAAAAGTTCTTATCATGAAAAAAGGTAACACATTAGAGTTCTCAACCGATGGAACTGAATTTATTTTCAGGTTTGCCGATGGAAGTGAAAGTCCCGCTTTTAAATCAAAAGATGCCGGCTTCGAATCATTGTCTGATTTAGTCAGGAAGCACAAAATTAGCGATGCTGAATCATCGAAAATGAGGGATGAAATCCTCGATGCAGAAAATTTGACATGGAAAGAAAAGTCAGAAAATCCAGAAACAATTACAATTGTTATTGGAGGTTTTGATCCAACTCTTTCGATGCTGATGGCTTTTTTGGCAATGGCAACTGCTCCAGATGAGCCAGTTGAAGTTGCTTGCTTAAAAATGTGCGATTGTGGTGGAAGCCACGGTCGGATATATTGCAAGACTGCATTCACTTGCCGATTAGATTCAAAGGAAGAGGCCCTCTTCTACCTGGATCATATGAAGAAGGAAGAAATTGTAAATGAAGAAGAATATCTGAAAGTAAAATCCGAAATTGAAGCCTCAATATTGGCTTAAAGGATTAATTTACTTCACAAAATTTTTTCTAATTAAAACGAGCAGTTCCCACAATTTGGGAGCTGCTCTTTTCGTTTATACATAAAAAAATAGCTTGGTTTGTTTTTAAAAAACAAACCAAGCTATGAGCTGAGTCTTTTGTTGAATTTTTTTAATGCTATTTTATATCCAACGTATAAACAATATTTATACGGCTCTTTGCAGGTGTGATTCCGGATAAGAATATTGGTTGTTCTTTTGTAATAAAAATAAGAACCAAAACCAAAACCAGTTAATGCTGCAGAGATAATTCCGTATGCAAAAGTTATAAAAAAGAGGGTATATAGTTCAAATGAATACAGAACTAAAGAAGATAGAATTAATATAAATCCAATTCTTACAATTAGATTTCTATAGCAACACTCAAAAAATGCCAAGATATTTTTCATTTTTTTAAGCTTTAGTTTTGCTATTAGATTAGCATATTGGGTGATGTTGTAAAGGGTTATATAGGGGATTTAAACAAAAATAAAACTCGCATGCGAGTTTTATTCATTCGCAAGCGAGTCTGTTTTAAATCTTAAGAGTATATCCTATTACGAACATCGGAATATCCAATGTATGGTTATAAGTTATCTCAGAGAAAATTTTAGATTTATCACCTAGGTTGAATGTCCTTTTCACAGAAACGAACCAATTCATTGGGTCCGTTCTAAACCAAAGTGCCGATCCTCCAACACGATAGTTCTTTAGAACTGTTATTCCCAGTCCTTCATAGGAAAGGAAAAATTCAGGTTTTGTTCCTGGGCAAGTTAGGCTAGGATCTTTTCCAAAACCAACCCCATTCCACGCCATCAGATCAAGAAATCCTTTTTGGTACACAATTTGTGGACCGGTCCAAGGAACATTCTTGTAAACACCGAAGCTTTCAACAACTTGAAAATTTTTAATTTTCTTTCCAAAATTGACGATTGCTCGGTCCGCGTTTGCTTGTACAAAAATTATTCCACTGCCGTTGGTAAATGTTACTTTCGTATCAAGGCCCGAGGTAAGGGCTGTTTTACCCGACGATACTGTTACAGATGATAAAGTAAATTTTTTGGTTTCCTGAGCGTTGGCTACGATTGTAAAAGTTACAAGAGCCAAAATCGATAAAAATAAATTTTTCATTTGATTGATTTTAGGGTTTTTATTGAATTTTCTATATCTCTCTAACTTAAAGAAGGGGGACAAAGAAAATCCAATAAATAAGTCTAAAATCAAGATATTAAAGAACATTTACTGCTCTATATAATAGCATGAATCATGTAAAAAGTCAATAGGTAAAAAACATTATAATTAAACAAAAAAGAGGCCTTTTATTCAAAGAACCCCTTTTTACGATACTGTTGGATTTTCAATTAAGACCAGATAATGCATTACCTGGAATAAAAGCTTCCTCTGAGTTTTGTAATGCAATTATTTTATACCCAGGTCGAATTGCCAAAACAGACTGTTGCTGATGAAAACGTAGATGGATCAATAACCACATTAATTCCTTGCAAGCATCAACTTCTTTTTCAAGACGATTGAACTTTTCATAATAATGAAAGTTTTGATCAGCTGAAATAATTTTTGATAATGGTTTAATCCAGTCAGTATTGTTTTCACCTTCAAGATTTTTTCCAATAATATTTTCAAACATCATTCTCATTTCTTGGTCTTTTAAAACAGATAAAGTGTATAGTCTTTTTTCAAACTCCGACATTTCACCTATTTCTATACCCAATAAAATTTCATCTGAATTTGGTACTGGTTCGAGATCATCACAGAAAGTCAAAGCCTCCTCAATGATTGTGTCTTTTATTAAATCTAGATTTTCCATGTATTTTGTTTTAAGTGTTGTTTAAATTTAGATTAACATAAGAGATGAGGAAGTCAAATAGAACAATAGTTTAAAATTATAAAAAGAAAACCCGCAAGCGAGTCTCTTCGTTTTGCAGGTCTAGGTTCCTTTTTTGGACATTTTTTCAAGTTTAACTTGAAAGCTATTTTTCTTAATATCCTCTTTTTTAGTTGAATTTTCTTTAGCCTTCTTTTGTAATTTGGCTTGAAAATCACTTTGTGTTTTATCAACATCTAGGTTATTTTTCAACCGGGATTGTTTTGGCAGCTGATAAAAAAAATAGTATAGGATATAAGGCCAGAAGAAGAAAAATAAATATCTTAAATTAGCTGGGATTCCCTTAGGGAATTGAGTAGTCATTTTTTCCTTTGTGATAGGAATATTTTTCAATATTGATATTATAAGTTCAAATATCAATAAAATAAAAAAACCAATTACCATGTACCATCCGATCCATAGCAATCCTGTTATGATTGTTTCCATTATTTATGATATTAACCCTGAAAGGTGGGTCACCTATATTTAATTTAAGATTACCATGAAGGGGGAGGAAGTCAATGAGGGGAAGATATCAAATAAAAAGAACCGTTCTTTCGAGACGGTCCTTTCTTTTTTCCATTGTTTGAGCTTACTTTACGGGTACCTTGTTTTTAGAAAACAAAATCGTGAAGATTTTGTAAATAATAAACAAGATTCCCAGAAAAAAGATTACACTGGTGATTGTTGTGGCTGTTGGATGAAACTGTAATTTACCATAAGTACTATCATTTTCTAACTGCTGTGCAGATAGAATTGAGTAGTACATATCTACTTTGTAGAAAATAAATTTCCATATCCCCATCCATATTGCTGCAATTACCAACCATGTGATTGATGAGATTAATTTTTTTTTCATGGCCGTTTACTTTGGATTGTTTGTTGATGAACTCAGATTTTTTGCACCCCAGATATCCAGGATATTACCGTCGTGGCCCAATACAAGTGTCTGTGGCCATGTTAACTTTCCATTTTCGATGGCGTTAGCCAAAGCCAGTTTGATTTGTACATCGGCATCCAACTCTTTCTGTTTTTTAATTGCTTCAGAAGCTGTAGCAAATTTGTTTGCTGCGTCAACTTCATTCTGTGCAGCTGAAACTTTCATTTCAGAGATGAACTTCGAGTTTATAGCCTGCTGGATAGCCTGGTCAGTATAGGTAAATTCTCCTGCAGCTCCGATGTTCATAATTGTGAGGCCTAATTCTTTAAAGAATTTTGTAGTCTTTTCTTTCATGAAGTCATAGACGTCATTTCTTTCTGACTGACACTGATCAAGTTTCCTTTTTCCAAACTGAGTGGTTAATAAATCCAGAATATATGGACGCACATTGTGGTCCATTACATATTCGATTGTTTGACCACCAAAATGGTAAAGAAAAAGTGATGCATCTTCTTCCAAGACAGATCCTGTAGCATTAACCGGAACATCGAATCCGATAGACTCAGCTGATTCAACATTTAATACCTGGTTTACAGATGATTCTGAGCCTCCACCAGTTTTTGTCCATTCCCTTGTTACGGGAGACCGGTGGACAATTACGACTGTATCAGTGGGAATATATTTGTAGTCTCCCCAATAACGTCCTATGTCTATCTTAATCTGTTCGATGTAAACTCTTTTTGCAGCTACTTTTTTCTGCTCCAAGTAATCGGTAGATTTAAGCATTTTCTGGCCATCTTTGGTTCCCTGTTCAAGGGGAATAAGGAAGGCTGTTTCGTTGGTTCCTATGTTCACCCACCTTGGTTTTTTGTAGGGATCGCAAGCACTCATAACAAACAGAACGACTGATAAAAAAATTAATTTTCTCATTTTGTTTTTTGTTTTTTTTGTATATTTTTTTGACACAGTTAACGATCTGCGAACGTTCTTTTTATACAAAAATAGTATAAAGAGTACACTGGAAAGAAAGTTTTCCGCCCAAAGTGCTCCCTACACATAAAAAACAATTTTATTAAAGAACTTTATAGATTGGACATTAACATATTTAGTAAAGAACGTCAAGAGAGGGTGGGGGTGTTTAGATTCCCGTGAAATGGTGATTACTCTTGATGGAAATTAAATAAATATACCCCGCTACAATAGTGCGGGGTATATATTTTGATAAATGTAACCTTCTTTAAGGCAACAAATAATTTGAGTAACCATCTCTGGCATAAATAATTTGAGATGTTCTGCCTTCGTCCATGATTTTTTTTACGGCAAATGAGTTTCTGTACATAGGTAGAGTTTTATTTATTCACTTTTTAATATTGTTGAAAAAAACCCTACTGAAGTCTTAATAAAATCTATCATACAAATCCATCCAAAAATATGCATGATAATCATACCAACTACTATAGCTGTTTTACTTGGTGCCCCAAGAATTGAAATTATTAGCCCTAATATTGTTCCAACAAAGGGACCAAAAAAAATGATTTTCTTTCTCATATCATTTATTTAAATTGTTTTTTTACATGCTACAATTTAAAATGTTAATAGTCAAATATTTTATATCGTTTCAATATTACTTGAAAATATATTTTATAATTAGTTTGAAATTAAATGTGAAGATACAACGGGAACCACAAGTACGTGTTCGGTCACAAATATTTTTATGGTAAAAAATCTCGCGACCCTCATTTAGTAAAATGACCTCATGGGTCATTTAGTAAAATGATCTCATGGGTCAATCAGTATATTGACCTCACGGGCGACTCGCACTTGTTTTGATTCCCGCGGGACCGTGAGTACACTTATCGAACACTACGTGTTCAGGTACTTTTCGCTCTGGTTAACACCAGAGAACGAAAAGTCTTTCGATTCCCACACGCAAGCCAAGCAGTTGGCTTGCTCATCTCCACATATTTAAAAAACACCTATCCTTAGGTGTTTTTTAAATATGTGGAGATGGCGGGAATCGAACCCGCGTGCAAAGAGAACTCTTATAGAAATCTACATGTGTAGTGTGTCCATTTTGTTTAACCATTTATCCTAGAGAACACACAAGAAAGATAAATAACGAGCTTTTAATTGTCGGGTCTTACATCAAGCGGTTGTAAAATCGTAACCAGATAAATTATGCCCACTCTCTATATCTGATGTCAAAAGAGTAGACACCCGCGAGGCCTAATTAGGCGAATGCGGGAGCAAAACTACCGAACCCAAAAGAGTAAGGTGATTTTACTGAAGCGACTTTGTTTGCACTTAGTCTTTTCCAAGAAGTTTTAAAAGATTCCTGAGTACTTTACATGCATATATAAGAGGATTCACCTTGTCGAAGCCGATCATCCCCAATTTTTAACGAACTTTATACTCTCTTCTTATTTCTCTATCAACATCACGTTTTTTGATAGTTTCTCTTTTATCAAAAACTTTTTTACCTCGTGCGACAGCGACAGATACTTTAATATAAGGCCCTTTACTATACAACGAAATAGGTATGAGAGTCAAACCTTTAATATCATCTTTTTCCGCTAGCTTTTTTATTTCTTTTTTTGACAAAAGAAGTCTTCTGTTTCTGTCAGGGTCATAACCTTGCGCAGTATTGTTTTGTTGGTATGGTGGAACATGCATTCCTATTATAAATGCTTCACCTCCTCGAACAATACAAAAAGCAGCGGTTATACTCCCTTGTCCCTTCTTTATTGACTTCACTTCAAATCCAGAAAGTTCGATACCTGCTTCAAAGGTTTCTTCTATACTGTAGTTAAAGTGTGCTTTTCTATTATCTATATATGTCGTCATACCTCTGTATCGTAACAATAATCTCAAATAATATCAAAAAATGACCTTTATTTTTACCTTCTTAGTGTGTATAATGCATAGTACTATGGATAAAAATACACCAAATAAAAAGCCACAAACACCAAAATTACCAAATCTCATGAATCAAATCATGATAGCGATATTTATATTTATGCTCATTACTGTTGCATATACATATTTATCAAAGTCACCAGAAGATATTAAAAATCTCACTATTTCAGATGTTGCAAAAGGAATTACTGCTGGAACGATAGAGAAGATAGAAGTATCAGGAAGTGAGGTAAATATTACTTTTAAAGACAAGACAAAAGGTACTGCAAAAAAGGAAGTCGAGAGTTCTCTTTCTACTACACTTTTTAATTATGGTGTAACACCAGTTGAACTTTCTGCAACGCCGATAGAAATAAAAAATGAATCAGGTTTTTCTTACTGGCTCGTAGTTTTACTACCATTTATTATTCCACTATTAATGGTAATTTTTATTATATGGATGCTCACTCGCCAGGTGAAAGGACAGGGTATGCAAGCATTTACTTTTGGTCAATCAAAAGCTCGTATCACAGATCCAAATGATAAAAATAATAAAGTTACATTTAAAGATGTTGCTGGTTCAAAAGAGGCAAAGGAAGAATTAAAAGAAATTGTAGACTTTCTAAAAAATCCTAAAAAGTTTTTAGATATCGGTGCACGTATTCCAAAGGGAGTTATTCTAACTGGTGCTCCAGGTACAGGAAAGACATTGCTTGCTCGTGCAGTAGCAGGGGAAGCATCAGTTCCATTCTTTCATTTATCAGGAAGTGAATTTGTAGAAATGTTTGTGGGTGTTGGTGCATCACGTGTCCGTGATTTATTTAAGATGGCTAAAAAGGCTGCTCCCTCAATAGTATTTATTGATGAAATAGATGCAGTCGGACGTGTTCGTGGAACAGGGGTTGGTGGAGGAAATGATGAACGTGAACAAACTCTAAACCAAATTCTTGTTGAAATGGATGGCTTTGAACCAAATGAAAAAGTCATCGTTATGGCAGCTACAAATAGAGCTGATGTTCTAGACCCAGCACTTCTTCGACCGGGACGTTTTGATAGAAAAATTATTTTAGATTTGCCAGATCGCTCAGACCGTGAAGAAATACTCTTAATACATTCAAAGAAAAAACCTTTTGCTGAAGATGTAGATTTGAAAGTCATTGCAGAGAGAACACCAGGATTCTCTGGAGCAGATTTGTATTCTCTTATGAACGAAGGTGCAATACTTGCTGCACGTGAAGACAGAAAGAAAGTTGCACAGTTTGATTTGATACGCTCTATCGAAAAAGTCATGATGGGACCAGAGAGAAAAAGCCACTTGCTTTCAAAGAAAGAAAAAGAAATTACAGCATATCATGAAGCAGGTCACGCACTCATTG
>Ga0118677_10011963_pt1 | contig 12862 bp, 9 predicted proteins | sample AliMusrvi5mmetaG_FD_86154 | JGI IMG/M metagenome (GOLD analysis project Ga0118677, IMG submission 86154)
CTAGAAAAACAACGCGTTCTGATCGTAGATGACGAGCCGATGAATATAAAATTGTTGTTGGTAGTTCTACAGGAGGACTATCAGATCAGTGTAGCGACCAGCGGCAAAGAGGCTCTTGCCATAGCTCATTCAGCCAAGCCGCCGGACATTATTCTTCTTGACGTAATGATGCCGGAAATGGATGGATACGAGGTGTGCGGCAAGCTGAAGGCTGAACCGGAAACTCAAGAGATTCCCATCATTTTTCTCACGGCAGTGAGAGACGAGACCCATGCTGAACTTGGCTTGAAGCTAGGTGCGGTTGATTATATTGTGAAACCGTTTAGTTTACCCATTATTAGAGCCAAGCTCAAGAATCATCTTGAGCTTAAGCGCTATAAGGATAAGCTGAAAGCAGAGACTTGGACGGATGGATTGACTCAAATTGCAAATCGCCGCAGATTTAACGAAACTTATTCTATGGAAATGCGGCGCTCAAAGCGTTTAGGCACGGACTTGTCAGTCTTGATGGTGGATATTGATTTTTTCAAAAACTACAATGATACCTATGGGCACTTGGCGGGAGACGATTGTCTGCGCAAAGTCGCTCATGCTTTGCATAAAGCGCTGCAAAGGCCCGGAGATCTGATTGCGCGCTGGGGCGGCGAAGAGTTTTCCTGCCTGCTTCCTAACACAGATCGGCAAGGTGCGGCGGTGATTGGCGAGCGTCTGAGGAAAGCCGTCGCTGATCTCGATCTTCCTCACGAAACATCGCCGATTGGGAAAAGTGTAACAGTTTCTATCGGTTTGACAACCTCAAATCCCGTAGAAGATATATCTGACGATGACCTGATGAAACAAGCCGACGATGCGCTCTATGAAGCCAAAAGGACGGGCAGAAATCGTGTGTTTCAAAGTGCCACTTAGCATGTGTATTGACCCCGGGGAGGAAGTTTTCTCGTGATAGCTCGAATGATTCGAACATTTGCCCGAGATTATTTGTCGCAGAACATTATGAAACTCACCATGGTTTTTGCCTTTCTTTTGCTCGTATTGATATGGGTGAGCCTATATTTTCAAGCGATTGAGGAGTATGAAGAGGAAGCCGAAGATGTGCTGAGAAATTCCGCTAATTTGACACGCGCTTTTGCGGAACATACCCTGCGCACCATCGATAGCGCCGATCAAGCGGTGACGTTCCTGAAGTATCAGTACTCAATCGAAGGAAAGAGCATTGATATTCCCCGTTATGTACGTGAGGGTATATTTTCGAACTTGCCAGCTGTCTTCCTGGGAGTCATCGACGAACACGGCGACCTCCGATCCGAACAAACCCACCAATTCAAAGACTCCCCGCTTGGCAGGATTCCGGTGGAGTGGGAGGTGAATACCATCGAGAAGCTCGTGGAGGGAAAAATAATTTCCGATGTTCAAGATGGCAATCACGGCGAAATGCATCCGAAGAGTCGTGACTTTGTCGATGAGGGCATACCCTTCATAATGGCCTCGGACATCGCTGATGATTTCATAAATGTCGAGAGAGCAAAGAAGATCACACCAGAGCAGTATCGTCGTTTAAGAATCGGTTTCTCAAAACCTGGCGATGTTCTGTTGAGTCACAAGGCAAGTATTGGCTTCGTGGCTTTGGTTTCTTCAACACTTCCTGAGATCATGCTTACCCCACAGGTCACCTATTACAGAGTGGGCCGCAGGGAGGCTCTGGATCCTGAATATCTCGCACAATTTTTCCGTTCGCCGCGCTTTCAGGTCGCACTGAAGGGATTGGCCAAGCAATCAACTAGAGATTACATCGGAATCCTCGCTCAGCAGAAACTCCACGTTACGTATCCAAATCGACTACCTGAGCAGGAACTAATCTGCACGACGTTGAGATCGCAAGATGCTCACATACGCGATTTGCAAAACCTACAGCAGAAACATCGCTTCCTCAAAACCGCCCTGATGCAAGACCTGCTGACCGGCCGGAAGCGGGTCACAGAATTACTCCTCGACTAACCAATGGATCCGAAAACAAAAGACCTCGTAACCCAGCTCGACGAACTCTTAGGGTCCAGCAACCAGGCTTGGCTATTTGGCGCTGGTATCAGTCTCAACGCAGGAATCCCGTTGATGGGTCCACTCACGGAGCGTGTTTTCCAACGAGCTAAGAATCACGGGGCGAACGACAGAGCCGCCCTCGACTACATCAAGTCACAGCTCACCGATGGATGCCACATAGAACATATTCTGAGCCAAATTGGCGACCTCAGAGCAATTGCCGAACGTTCGAAAAATCAAACCGTGGTTTTCGACAGCGTAACATTTAAATTGGATGAACTGGATCAATTTCACCAACGTATTCTGACGTGGGTTGCTGAAACCGTGCGCTGGGGTTACCGTCCAGCCCAGCCCGGCCATAAAGAGCAGATTGGAACCAGTGAACAGCCGATTGTCTCCGTGGATGATCATGCCAAATTTGTTTCCGCGCTTTTCAATGAGCGACAGAAAGGAATTTCGGATCGGCGCCGTGCTGTGAAACTTTTCACGACCAATTACGATACACTTCTCGAAGACTCACTTGCTTTGTCCTGTTTGCCATACTGGGATGGGTTTTCAGGAGGTGCGGTTGCCTTTCGTAACTATCGCTACGGGGGGAAAGAACCTGATCACGACTATCGCGCCTATATGATCAAATTGCACGGGTCTATCGATTGGCATCTCGGTGAAGAGGGAAAGGTCTGGAGGGTCCGTGATGGCGACATCTACCCAACAAAAACGTCTCGGGTCCTGATCTATCCCCAGTCCACCAAATATCTGGCGACACAGCGGGACCCATTTGCCGCACAGTTTGATCTATTGCGTCGATCATTGTCATCGACAGATGAAAACGTGTTCGCAACCTGCGGTTACAGCTTCGGCGATGAGCACATCAATCAGGAAATCGAAATGTCGATGCAACGTCCCGGGAACAAGACCACCATCATCGCATTTACCCAGACCTTGAATCCCACTCTGGAGAAGTGGCAGAAATCCTTGTGCAAGAAGCGGCTCTACATCATTTCCGAGACCGGACTTTATGTCGGAGATGATGGTCCCAATGCGACCCCTCCAACGGGCAAGAAGTGGGATTGGTGGACGTTCCAGGGCGTCACTGAAATGCTCACCAACGGACCGGAGGCAAGCATCCTATGAACAACACGTTCGAACTGATTTCAGACCTCAAGATCGGTCACATTGTCGAGGTATCCGGCACGACCATCCGGGTGGAGCTTTCCGGTGACGTAACCGAGCTCACCCGGACTCACGAGGGCCGGGTCTATCCCATCGGTCAAATCGGCAGCATCGTGAAAGTGCATTTCGGTCGGCGTTTGGTGTTCGGCTTTGTGACACTTCTGCGGATGCGATCCGAGGAGATGGTAGAGCAGGTGAAGCCAATTGCACCGGATGCAGACCAGCGATTGATGGAAGTAGAGTTATTTGCGGAGGGAATCTGGAACTCGACTGAGAGAAATCTACATTTTATCCGAGGAGTCACGACCTACCCACTTCCACGGCAAACCGTTCATCTCCTCACCCGCGAAGAAGCTAGTGAGATTTACAGTGCCGCCGAGGGGCAACAGCGCGGCGCGGATTATGATCCACTCGTGCCATTTGCTCATTACGTCGGGGCAGACAACGGTGTCGGATCGAGGCGGCTGAAACCAACATTTCACGTGGAGAAGCATGTGCGCAAGAGGCACCTCCACAATTTGGCTCGGGTGCCCACTGGATGGGGAAAGGCTTCGAAGCCCTGCGCCGAGCTAATGCCGATCCAACGAGAATCAAACAGATTCATCTAAGATTTCGCTCTTTGCAGAAGGAGACATTGAGCGAACTCAAACCCATAGGATTTGGTGAGGACCGCATTCCTGGTCTGAAAGAGAGCAGAGAGAAGACGCAGGAGGAATCGATTTGCCGCGTGAAAGGACTTGCCATTGAAGAAGCCCTGAACCACTTCGCACACATCCAGGACCCAACCAACACCGCTGAGTTGACGAAGCGGGAGTTGGCGGCCTCGAAAAACTCAATTTGGGACAAGCTATTCGGCACAACCGTTGTCGACAGATCAGGAAAGGTTGCTGATATCATCCCGGCCACTGGCTTTGATAACGATTCACCTGATGTGGTGGCGTTCCGGAAAAAACTGGTGCAATCAGCCACCCTCATAGACTGGAAAATTTCCGTGGAATGGCGGATTCTACCCGCAAGTTCTCGAATCTCGAAGGAGCATTCTATTCGGAGGCGTGATCTGTTATTCCTCGTCACAAACAACCCCTTTATTCCCCCTGGGCATGAAGGATTCTATCTGCGTGGTATCCAGGCAGGATTCTTCGGCGACTGGACGATTGCTATGCACATGCTGATTCCACAATTGGAAGCATCTGTTCGGAATGTCATTCAGCAGCATGGAGGCTTGACTTCCACAAGAGAATCTGATGGGACACAGAACGAGAAGGACATCAATCAACTGCTCTGGGATGAAAAATTGGGCACGATCTTCGGTCAAGATATCCTGTTCGACTTGCGCGGGATTCTCATTGAGAAATGCGGTTGCAATATGCGGAACGAATTGGCCCACGGACTGATGCCCGAGAATGCGTTTTATCGGCTTGAGTCCGTCTATCTCTGGTGGCTTGTAATTCGTCTATGCTGGATCGGTTACAAATGTATTCCGGAGGAACTTCCAGAGATGCCTTAATCCTCCCCATTTTCCATGACCTCCAAGCTCCCCCCTATCAACCCGGTGAACCTTCTCTGCCAGCGGCAGGTGGAGGGCGAGCGCATTGAAATCAAGGCGGGCTGGAACCTGGATGCGAATTTGCGGACGTTGGCCGCGTTTGCCAATTCCACGGGCGGCAGTCTGAAAATCGGAATACAATACCGCATAGTAACCCTGCTTCTTTCAAGTAACTTTGGTCTTGTTACTTAGCCGGAGTCCGTGTTACTTTCCCCTCATGAATGCGAATTTACAGGCCAAAGCCGCCACCTACCTCCGGGAAATTCTCGGAATTGAGGCCGTGTTTTCACCATTTCCTGACCTGCGCCGGCTACCGCTCCATATCACGGAAGCCTACGAAATCGGCCAATGCGCGCTGTCGGGCAAGGAATTCCTGGCCTTGCTGGCCCGCGAGGCTGGCCCGACTCCGGCGGCGATGGCGAAACATTCGGACTGGCTGCACCAGAAAACCGGACTGCGCAGCCTCTTCGTGCTCGAAACGGTCGGCGCCTACGAGCGCAAGCGGCTGATTGAGAGCAAAATCCCGTTTCTCGCGCCAGGCCAGCAGCTCTACCTACCGGACCTCGGACTGGACCTGCGCGAGCAGTTCAGGACACCGAGCCGGGCGAGTTTCAAAATCTCACCGGCCGGGCAAGTTGTGGTGCTGGCGTGCCTGCTGCGGCGGATGGACCCGCAGTCTGAGTTCACCGGGGCCGGGCTGGCCGAGCAATTCGGCTACAGCAAAATGACGATGACCCGGGCACTGGATGAACTGCGCCAGTTGGAACTGGTGGAGTGCCAGGGTGAGCGGCGCTTTGCCAAGCACCACTTCCTCGTCACCGGTCGTGAACTCTGGGAAAAAGTCCGCCCCGTTTTGCGTTCCCCGGTGAAGAAGCGCATTTACGTGGACGAATGGTTTCCAGGCTGTGATTTCAAAGCCGGGGAATCCGCGCTGGAGGAACTAACGATGCTAGCTGTCCCGCCACACGCCATATGGGCCATCACAAGCGAGGAATGGAAAAATATCCAAAAAGAGCCAGGCCTGCACCTCATCCCCAACGTCTCCAAGGACATGGCTCACGCGGAATTCGAAATCTGGCACTATGACCCGCGCCTCCTGGCGGAGAAGCGGCTGGTGGACCGGCTTTCTCTGGCGCTGAGTTTGTCAGACATCAAGGACGAGCGCGTGGAGATCTCCATCGATAACTTGCTGGGAGGTGTGCCATGGTAAAGGGACTCGACCGCTTCAAAGAGCACTTTGCGGGCTACTCGGACCGCTATGTCCTGATCGGTGGCACCGCCTCCAGCCTCAGCATGGAGGAACTGGGGGGCGAGTTCAGGGCCACCAAGGATTGGACTTGGTGCTGTGTGTCGAATCCCTTGATCGGGAATTTGCGGAAGCTTTTTGGGAGTTCATCCGGTTGGGGGCCTATGAAAACCGCCAGAAAAGCACTGGCAAGCGGCTGTTTTACCGGTTCCATGGTCCCCGGACTGAGGGATTCCCGGAAATGCTTGAGTTGTTCGCCCGCGTGCCGGACGCCCTCGACCTCAAGGCAGATGCCGCCATCACCCCCATCCCGGTGGACGAAGAAATATCCAGTCTCTCCGCCATTCTGATGAACGACGACTACTACAACTTTGTGATGGCGCAGCGGAGCACGATTGACGGGCTATCCTTGGTCAAGGCGGACGGCCTTATTCCGCTGAAGGCACGGGCCTACGTCGATCTATCCAACCGAAAGGCAGCAGGGGAAGCGGTGGACTCCAAAAACATCCGCAAGCACAAGAACGATATTTTCCGCCTGTTCACCGTGTTGGATCGAGATGCCAAGATCACGTTGCCCGTCAGCCTGCAACAAGATCTTACGATTGCTTTTTCGCTCATCGCCCAAGACCCGCCGGATCTGAAATCCTTGGGTATTTCCCGTATCACTTTGTCCGAAGTGCTGGGCGAGTTGCGCAGTTTTTACAATCTATCAACGAGACCCGACATACCCTCATGAACACCAAGGACACTCCTGCGCAAATCCGCCTCGACGAACGGGAACACGTCGAGAAACCACTGCTGGATCAGCTTGCCGGTCTCGGATGGGAGATCATCGACCTGGACGCCAAACAGCATCCCGGTGACAGCCACCGCTCGACCTTCACCGAGGTGGTGATGCTGTCGGTGCTGCGGGAACAGCTTAAAGTCATCAACCCGTGGCTGGAAGACGATCAGGTGGATGAGGTGGTGAAGCAACTCACGGCCAACTTTCCCAGTACCAACCTGTTGCAAAACAACCGGCATGTGTTCAACCAGTTGTTGGAAAACACCAGCGTCAGCGAGAACCGCCAGACGGGCGAGAAGAGCCCGTCGGTGAAGTTCATTGATTTCAAAAATCGGGACAACAACCGCTTCATCGCCGTTTGCCAGTTCAAGGTGCGCATCCTCGGCACCGAGCACCATATCATCCCGGACATCGTGATCTTCCTCAACGGCCTGCCGGTTGTGGTCATCGAGTGCAAGTCGCCCAAGGCAAAGGAGCCCATTCCAGAGGCCATCGACCAACTGCTGCGCTACAGCGAGCAGCGGGGTGCCAAGGGTGAAGGCAGTGCGCCGCTGTTTTTCTACAATCAGTTCGTGGTCACGACCTGTCGGCAGGAAGCCAAGTTCGGCACGATCACAACCCACACCGAAAAACTCTTCTACCGCTGGGCGGATCCCTATCCGCGTTCCCTCAATGACCTGAAACACGGCAGCAGCAGCCCCAATGACCAGCAGCGACTCGTCGCCGGAATGCTGGACCGCGACAACCTGCTGGATCTCATCCGCACATTCACCATTTTCAGCAGCAATAGCAAAGGCGAGTTGATCAAGGTGGTGGAACGCTATCAGCAATTCCGCGCCGTGAAACTAGCGGTGAAACGCCTGCTGGCCGACAGGAACCCGCGCGAACGCAGCGGCATCATCTGGCACACCCAGGGGTCCGGCAAATCCCTGACCATGATGTTTATGGTTAGAGAGATGTATCGCCACCCCTCGCTTTCCAAGTGGAAGGTGGTCTTCATCACCGACCGCACCCAGTTGGAACAACAGCTTGCGGAAACCAGCCAGAGCATTGGCTTCACCGTCAAGCCTGCCGACAGTATCAAACGGCTCAAGGAACTGCTGGCCAGCGATGCATCGGATTTGGTGATGGCGATGATTCACAAGTTCCGCGAAGCGGATCTATCGGAGACGTTCCCTGAGCTGAATACCAGCCCGCATATCCTGGTGATGACGGATGAAGCCCATCGCTCGCAGTATTCCAAGCTCGCTGCCAACCTGGATAAGGGCATTCCCAACGCCTCGCGCATCGGTTATACCGGCACACCCATTGATAAGACGGAGCGCGTCTTCGGCGACTATATCGACAAATACACGATGCGCCAGTCCATCGCGGACGGGGTAACCCTCGAAATTATCTATGAAGGCCGCACCCACAACGCCGATGTGCCCGACAAGCCGGGGATGGACGCGATGTTCAAGGATGTCTTCAAGGACTACACCTTGCCCGAGCATCTCCAGATCATGGGCGCTGGTGGACGCAAGGCCTATCTGGAATCCCACACGACCATCGAGGCCAAGGCCAAGGACATGGTGGGGCACTACCTGACCCATGTCTTTCCCAACGGCTACAAGGCACAAATTGTCGCCACCTCGCGCGAGGCCGCCGTGCGCTACAAGCAGCATGTCGATGCCGCCGTGGTCGCCGCCATTGCAACCCTGGAAAAGGCCGACCCGCAGGCACCGGAGTTGGAGACACTCAGGCAATTGAAGAGCGACGTGGTCATCTCCGGCATGCACAACGACGAGCTGCATCTAACCCCCTATACCAATGCCTCGAAGCATGAGGCTACCATCAAGAGTTTCAAGCTGCCCTTTGGCGGGAATGACCAGGGCGTGACCGGCGATGTAGGCATCCTCATCGTTAACAACATGCTGCTCACCGGATTTGACGCACCCGTCGAGCAGGTGATGTATCTGGACAAGATCATTGTCGCCCACGGGTTGCTCCAGGCCATTGCCCGCGTGAACCGGGTGGGTGGCGAGGGGAAAGACAAGGGCTTTGTCGTGGACTACGTCAGTATCGGCAACCACTTGAAGCAGGCGCTCGATAATTATGACGAGCGGGAACAAAAGGAAGTGCTGGATGTGTTGAGTTTTCCCGAGGAGGAGTTGCGGGAACTGCGGGCCAGCCATGATGGCATCATCTCCCTCCTGCATAAACACAAACTCACGGATCTGACCGATCACGACGCTTTTTTCGACGTGTTCTATGACGAGGACCTGCGCTTCGGATTCATGGGACTGTTTAGGAAATTCACCAAGAACCTCAATTTGGTATTTCCGGCCAAGGAGGCGCTGAATTTCATGAACGACTACCAATCGCTGGTGGAGGTCAACGTCATGGCGGAGAAGCATTTCCGCGATGGCAGGCTGAGCATGAAAGGCATCCCGCCGAAGCTGCGCAAGATCACCGACGCGTTTCTTGAATCACGCGGCATCGCCGTGAAGGTGGAACCCATATCGATCCTCGACGAGGATTTCCAGAAGGAGGTGAAGAAACACAACCGCACCAAGACCAAGGCAGCCGAGATCGAACACGCGGTCCGCCATCATCTCGATGTGAACCTGAATGATGATCCCGAGCTGCAAGCATCCTTTGCCGAGGCCCTGCGGAAAATCCTCGAAACATTCGCTAACAACTGGAAGAAGATTTACAAGGAACTGGAGAAGCTGCGCCAGCGCATCGTGGATGCTGGCAAGGAACCGACGTACGGCCTGCACCGGAAGAAACAAATGCCGTTGTTCCGGATGTTGCGGCGGGAGATTTTCGGCGAGGAGCCGACAGTGAAAGTGGCAATGGCGGCCGAGGATGCAACGGCCTACCGCGTCAGGGAGGAGGAAAAAATCAGCCAGCTCGTGGCGCTGACGCAAGATCTCTACAGTGAGATCGAGCGGGAATTGAAACTCACTGGATTTTGGGAAAGCATTCCGGCCCGTAACAAGTTGATAGCCGACCTTCAAAAGGCGCTCCTTCAGCCCGGATATGCCCAGCTCCCCGGGCTCGTGAAAAGCCGAAAGCACATCATCAGCCGGCTCATGGAAATTGCCGAGAAAAACCGCGACATCATTCTCTACGCCGCCTGATGGATCTTACCTATCAGATTGTCCGTTCCGCCAGACGGAAAAAACTCACCATCACGGTGGAGCGTGACCGCATGATTGTGGTGCATGCGCCGGTAGGCACGACTGAGGAGGTGATCCGCCAGGTGGTCGAGTCCAAGCGACAGTGGTTGTTCGACAAGCTGCATCATTCCCAGAAGTATCAGGATCGCCCGCACCCACCTGGCAAAGAGGTGGTTAACGTTGAGTCTGCATTATATCTCGGCAGGGAATACTCCATTCAGATTGAGGAAACCACGAGTGGTGGCGTCGAATTTCTGCGGCGGTTTTTGATTCCAGCCGCTCAGCAGGTGAAACGGCGGAATGTCCTCAAGGAGTGGTATGTCATGCGGGCCAAGGAAATCATTCTCCCACGGGTGGTGCGCTGCGCCCGTGAGCTGGGGGTGGCGTTCGGCGATGCTCGAATTGTGGACAATCGCTATCGCTGGGGGTCATGCACGGTGCAGGACCATGTGAACTTCAACTGGCGCTTGATCAAGGCACCCATGTTTGTGATCGACTACGTGATCGTGCATGAGCTGGCCCATCTCATGGAATCCAACCACTCCCCCCGATTCTGGAACATTGTTCGCGCCAAAGCACCTTCCACAGAAAAGGCCAAGACGTGGCTAAAAGAGCACGGCCAGATTCTTGAAGAGGAAGTTTGAGGAGGGCTCAGGCATTGCATTCCTCACTAGCGCGGCAAATAGCCATGTGTGGCGGATCATGAATGTTAGAAGTTGGCTTTGGTGGTGAAGGCCGTTGGAAGCTCTGGTAGCCGGAGCGGAGGGCGAACAATAGGGGTTGTCAGTTTCAGCCTTTGACTCCAAGTGCGCGGAGGACTTCCGGGGCAATCACCATCTTGCATCCTTCGGCGGCCGGATGAATGCCATCAGGAATATACTTGTTGAACAGGGCGGGATCGTCTTTGAGGATCTTTTCCCAATTCAGGTAATGGTCGATGAGCATGAGACGGTGGTTTCTGGCGATGTCGCGGACCATCTGGTTATAGTCCTTGATTTTGGGCCGTTGCTCCAAATTGCCACCGATCGGCGGATTCATGACCATGAGAATAATTTCACAGCGGGAGTTGGCTTTAAGCAACCGCTTGATCATGTCCTCGTAATAACCGCGCGCCTGCTGGACCGAAGTCTTGTATTGCAAATACGCATCATTGATAGAAAACTCGATAATCACCGTGTCCGGTTTGTTCGCAATCACGCGCTGATCGAGATTCTCCGCGCCCCACTTCGACCACATGCCGCTCTTGGCGCTGTTGATGAGCTTGGCCTTGCTGGGGTAGTTGAGCTCGAGTGCCGCCTGCACCTCGCTCATTTGCCCTGCCCAACTGGCCAGCCATGCGCGCAACTTCCGCTCGACCTGGCTGCAGGCGGCCGGCCATGAGTCGAGGGGAATCTGCCAGGCCCCCGCCAGGGCGGCGAGCAACGGGTGGTAGGATTCGTCGATGACCACCGGCGCTCCGATGAAGACCAGGGCATCCTGGAACGACGCCGCCAACTGGTCGTTCGCCAGCGGTTGGATGAAGGCGTCGAACCCGCGCAGCATCCCCGATTGAAGCATGGCTGCCAACGCCAACCGCCCCTGTTCCGTGGTGAGACCGAGCGGCGGTCGCCGCAACACCCCCAGCGCATCCGCGAACCTGATCGGACCATCCAGCGTCGCCGCCAGCAGCGCGTTGGCGATCTCACGGCGCGGCGGGACGACACGGGCAGTCTGTCCCTCGAACTGCACGCACCCCAACGGCACCGCGAATCGCTCGATGTATTCTCCGAGCAGCGACTGCGGCGCCAATCGCGCCTCGCCCGGCAGCAGGAAAGACTGCAGCAACTGCTGGCAGGCGGCGTGCGAGGGTACTTCCGACAGGGAGATCTCCGCCGCGAGGGGGAAGAGTCGCGCGAAACCGGCGGCGAAGAGAACGGCCAACGCATCGGCCATTGTCGCCCCGCCGGCAACCGTTCCCTGTTCGCCCAGCGCATTGCGCCACTCCCCGTCGAGGAAGGCGGCATGCACGACTGCCTCCGCAGCCGGCAGCAACTCCATCGCCCGCTCCCGGCAACGGCGCTGCAGTTGTTTTTCACGTGGAAGATTTTCCGGGAAATCCGCCGCGCGCAGCCAGCAGGCGGTTTCCAGCCACAACTCGCGCTCCGCGTCGGTCAGCGGTCGCGGACGCCAGCGCAGCAATGTCGCCGCATAGGGGCCGGTGAGTGCGGGCATCGCCTCGTCATTTCCTACTCCGCCCGGCCAATCCAGCAGCAGGCAGCCGTCCGCGTTGCCGGCCAGCAACCCCTCGAAATGGCGCGTAATCTCCTCGGCGGTCAGGCACTGCGCGCAGGCGACGTGTACCGGTCGTCCGCCCAGCCAGGGCACCGTGACCGTCATCCCTGCCAGCGTCGCGGCAAACGGCCATGCCGGGTCGTGGCAGGACTGCAGGATCGCTTCCGCGATGCGCGGGTCATCCGGCGACATCTCCTGTCGCAACTCCTGCATGCGTGCCATCGCCAGCGCCCCGATCTCGTCGCCGATGGCCAGCGAGAAGACCTCTTGCGCCGGGTCGCTGTCCCGCAGCACCGCGAGATAGGCCCCGCGGCGGCGCAGGAAATGCAATGCTTGCGAAAGCTCGTCCACGCCGGGAGCCGTCGTTCCGTCGTAGAGCAGACGGCAGAACTGGCCCACGGTCGCCGTGCGGTCCGCCAGGTGCAGCAAGGCCAGCAGCGCCGGCAAGGGATCAGCCGCATCCGTGCAGTGCTCAAGCACCCCCACCGCTTTCCACAACGGCGCCAACCGTTCGTCACGCTGCAGGTCTTCGCGCACCAGCGCGAAAAGGTCCAGCGGGGTGATCAAGCGTTCCGGCGGGCCGGTGCTCTCGATTTGCTGCAGGATTTCCACCACGCTGCGGTGCGGAGAGAGGAACGAGT
>Ga0118677_10011964_pt1 | contig 12862 bp, 15 predicted proteins | sample AliMusrvi5mmetaG_FD_86154 | JGI IMG/M metagenome (GOLD analysis project Ga0118677, IMG submission 86154)
CGTGCTCGACGAGGTGGACCGGATGCTCGACGTGGGGTTCCTTCCCCCGATGCGGCGGATCATCGCCAAATGCCCGAAAGACCGGCAGACCCTGTTTTTTTCCGCGACGCTGCCGCCGGAGATTGCCGAGCTGGCCAACTTCGCGCTGCGCGATCCGGTGCGCATTGAGATCGGGGCTTCCAGCTCGGTCGTCTCGACCGTGAAACACGGGATCTACTCCGTGGATCCCACAAGAAAATTCGACCTGCTGCTCGCGCTGCTCACGGCGACCGATTACCAGAGCGTCATCATTTTTTCCCGCACCAAGCACGGCGCGGACAAGATCGCCAAGAAGCTGCGGGCGAACAACCATTCTGTCGCGGTCCTCCACGCGAACCGCTCGCAGAACCAGCGCATCGAGGCGCTTCACGGGTTCAAATCGGGGAAATACGAAGTGATGGTCGCCACCGATATCGCCGCGCGCGGCATCGATGTCGCCGGCGTCAGCCACGTCATCAACTACGACATCCCCCAGCACCCGGAGGATTACGTCCACCGGATCGGCCGGACCGGACGCGCGCTCCAGACCGGCGACGCTTTCACCCTCATCACACACGAGGAAATGAAAAAGCTCGCCGCGATCGAGCGCTTCATCGGCCAGAAAATCCCGCGCCTCAAACTCGAAGGGTTCCAGGTCCCGCCAAACAGCGAGCCTCCGCGCCCGCAGGCACCGAAAGTCGAGCCGCGCATGGATGGCCGGAACCGGTTCGGCCGGCAGAGAAATTTCCGCCGCCGGTGAGTTCCGCGCAGCGCTGGGACTCGAGTTCACGCGGATTTCCGGTGGGCTTCATGGCTTGCGTTTGCCCTACCCCTGCCCGACTCTCTCATCCGCTTTGGCTTTCCTGGCAGGCGACGAAACACGCATGAGCAACCCTCTGGATATTCCCTCTTCCCAATGCTCGCCCGGGCGAGGAAGCACGGGGGAAACAAGGGAGCAGGTCGCGGTCTTTCTGAGTCTCTGTCTCGGCGTGTTTATTGCGGATGGCATCCTCTCGGTGATCCTGTATTTTCTGGTCGGGTTTCTCGGCGTCAGGATTCCTGGGTTGCTGGACGGGGCACTGTCCCTGTTCGCGTTGGCCGTGCTGGGCCTGGCATTCGCGGTTTACTGTTTAATGGGGATCACTCCGCTGGTTCCCAAGCGCTACTTCCTGCCGATTGTGCTGATCTATCCCGCGACCTGGCTTCTGCTGGTTCCGGCATCGATTTTCTTTCCGGAGCACATGAACGGGGTTCTGCTGGCCGTATCGTTCTGCCAGGCTGCGCTCGGGATGGCGGTGGCCTTTTGCCTGAGAGACGGCAAGGCCTCCCGCTGGCAGCTCGTCCCGGCGGGCCGGCTCGGCCAAAGGAATTTTAGCTGGGGCAATTCGTCGGTATTCGCCTTCGCGAATCTCGTGCTGCTGGCGGCGACAATCCTCTACCTCGCGATTTTTTCGGCTTTGGCGGTGGACCACTTCTCCGGAGGGTTTGTTTCCCTGCGGCCGGACGGGCTGAATGTCCGGATCAAGAAATTTATCCGCGACGACAAAAAGACCGTCTGGCTCGTGCCCATGTCGCATATCGGCGGGGCCAGGTATTACGAAGCCCTGTCGAAAGCTCTCCCTCATGGGTCGGTCGTCCTTATGGAAGGCGTGAGCGACCGGAAAAAGCTGCTGACGAATCCGATCAGCTATGCCCGGGCCGCAACGGTTCTGGGGCTCGCCGAGCAGAGGAAAAAATTCCAGATCCCCGGGAAAATCGTGCCCGCCGATCTGGATGTGGATCAGTTCGCTCCCGGCACCATCGACATCGTCAATGTGCTCATGCTTCCTCACGCGAAGGGCCTGACCTTCGAAACGCTGCTGAAACTGGTGCAGTTCAAGCCGACCGAGGAGGCCATGAGGCAGTGCTGGGATGACTTGCTCGCGAAGCGCAACCGGAAATTGGTCGCAGAAATTGCCTCCCGGCTCCCCAACACCGAAACGATCATTGTTCCTTGGGGGGCCGCCCACATGCCGGGAATCTCCGCAGAAATTCAAAAGATGGGATTCCGGTGTGGCGCCGAGCAGGAGATCACGGCCATCCCGTTTGCGGCGGGCCGTTGATTCGGAACGAGGGCAGGAAAAGTTCGCGGTAAGTTCTCTGCAGCGAGGCCGTGTCGGCGCTCAGCGGGCGGGCGTCGATTTCCGAAACCGCCCGCACGCCGATCCGGCTGTTGGTCAGGAAGCAGGCGGTGGATCGCGCGACGTCTTCCGCCCCGAGCAGCGTCTCCTCGACCGGCATCTGCCCGTTGACCCAGGCCCTGACGACACCATCGCGCGCCCCGGTCTCAAGCGCAGGGGTTTTCCAGACACCGCCGATCTCCAAAAACACATTCGCCATGCCCGCGCAAACGAGGCAACCGGATGGATTGAACAGCAAGACCTCATCGACGCCCATGGCCCGGGCGCCCGCCAGCGCATCGACGTTCCGCCAGTAGTTGCCGGTCTTCCATCCGCCCGGCCGCGGGAAATACGGAGCCGACGAGGAAGCCGCCCGCACGGCGGGAAAATCCGTCCCCACCTCGCACTCCTCGAACAGCGCATAGACCGATCCGCAAAACGCATCGCCCGGCCGCCCTGCACCGGCAGTGACATAGAGCCGGACAACCCCCATGGAGCCCGGGTTTGCCACACATGCTTCCGGAATCCCGGACACCACAATCGCCCCCCATCCCACCGCATGCGCGGCGCGCGCCAGCCGCTCCATGTGGGCCTCCAAAAATACCGCCCGCCCGCGATGGATCGCGACCGTCTCAAAAACGCTCATCCCATACCGGAACCCGCGGTCCTCGATCGGAACTCCCTCGCACGGCTCCCAGACACCGGATTGAAAGCGCCATGCGCTCACCGGATTTTCTCCCGGGAATAAAATGTGCGCATCCGCCTTTGATATGGATGCGGCCAGCCGGAATCAAGCCCGGCCTAGGAGATAGACGTGCGGACGGATGTGGGCTATGCTGACGCCGCTGGAATTTTCATCCGATGGCCAGATCACCCATGAGAGTTTGCACCCTGTTTTTTTTCGTGTTTTCTGCCGTGTGTTCCTTCGCCGCCCCGCTGGCGGTCACGCCGGACATCATCCCGCCGGGGCAGTGCGGGCGTCCGCTGCACCGGCCGATGGCGCCGTCATTCATCACCATCCATTCCACCGACAACACCGCCCGCAGCGCGGACGCCATGCACCACGCGCAGGCGATGAGGAACGGGCTCCGCGCCCGGCACAACCGCTCGCATTTTCTCACGTGGCATTTCACGGTGGACGACCATTCGATCTACCAGAGCCTGCCGACGACCGAGACCGGCGAGCACGCCGACTACGAGGGCCCCGGGAACCGGTCGTCGGTCGGCATTGAAATGTGCGTGAACCGGACCAACGACATCGCCAAGACCATCGACCGAACGGCGTGGCTCACAGCGAGGCTGATGCGCCAGTACCACATCCCGCTCAGCCATGTTGTCCCGCACATGTATTGGCGGATGATCCGCTACAGCGACCGCCGCGATCTCGGGCACAAACAATGCCCGCGCATCCTGCTCGACCACGGGCAGCTCGGGCCGAAATGGAAAGCGTTCATCGCAAAAGTCGCGTTCTATTCCCGTCAACCCTGAAGCGGGCGACTGGACCGGCAGCCGGCATTTTTGCGCAGCAACGCGGCTTCTATTTCCCGATCGGCAGTTTGGCCGGGCGGCCGGTCTTGTGGCCGTTCCCGGCGGAAACGCCGTTGAAAGGATCGACTGACGCGCCCTCGATTCTGGGGGCGGGTTTTTTTCCGAAATTGAAGGCGATGTTCGCCCAGGTGTCGCCGGGTTGGGCGTCGCGGCCGAGGGTGGCGCTGGGTTCGTAGCCGCAGTGGACCATGCAGTTCTCGCAGCGCGGGTCGCGGGCCTTGCCGTCGGCGACCCCGTAGTTGTCCCACGGCGTCTTGTCCAGCAGGTCGCGGTAGCTGGCGTGGTGGGCGTCGGTCATCAGGTAGCAGGGGCCTTTCCAGCCGCCGATGTTCCGCGTCGGGATCGCCCAGGCCGAGCACGTCAGGTCGCGCCGCCCGGCGAGGAAATCGAGATAGATCGGGGTTCCGAACAGGTTGTATTTTTCGCCCCAGGCGCGGATGTTTTTGAACTTCTCCTTCGTCATCTCGCGGGTGAGGAAGAAGTTTTCGGGATCGAGGCCGAGGCGTTTCCGCATGTCCTCCTTGGCGGCGTCGTAGTCGTAGCCGGGCGAGATCGTGTGCCCGTCCACGCCGAGCCACGAGAGGTAGTCGAACATCCGCCCGACCTCGCGCATGTCGGTCTCGCGGTAAACCGTGGTGTTTGTGGCGACCTGGTAGCCGAGGACCTTGGCCATGCGGATCGCGGCGATGCATTCTTTGAAAACGCCCTCGCGCTCGACGATCAGGTCGTGCGTGCGCTCGGTGCTGTCGAGGTGGACGTTCCAATACATCCACCGGGACGGCGCGATCGCGCGGAGAATTTCCGATTTTCCTTCCCGGATTTCGGCGGCATGCTCGGGCGTGAGCAGTTCCTCGGAGACCAGCACCTCGATTTTCGGGCCGGTCCGCGCGGGGTTCGCGGCGAACTCCGCCGCGAGGTAGTCGCGCATTTTTTTGCGCATGAACACGCCGTTCGTGCAGATATAAACGATCCGCTTCTGCGCGAGCAGGCCGGCGACGAGATCCTCGATGTGCGGGTAAATCAGCGGCTCCCCCCCGCAGATCGAGACCATCGGCGCCCCGCACTCCTCCGCGGCACCGAGGCAGTCTTCCAGCGACAGGACATCCTTGAGCGATTGCGAATACTCGCGGATGCGCCCGCATCCGGTGCAGGTCAGGTTGCACGTGTGGAGCGGCTCGAGTTGCAGGACCGTGGCGAATTTCTCGATCCCCCGGAGCTTTTTGCCGATGATATATCCCGCAATCCGGGCGGTCAGCGCGAGCGGAAACCTCATAGGCCCCGCATAAGAGGCGGCGTGCCGGACGGTGTCAAGGCCCAACGCTCGCTCACCCTCCCGGGCTCGCCAAGGGACGGCTGGACATTTTGTCAACTTCAAGTTAATGTTCACTTTATGAACACCATCACCATGCTGGAGTTGCGGCGCGAGTCGGCCGCCGTGTTGGGACGGCTTTCGAAAGGCGAGCGGCTGATTCTTTCGCACCGGGGCAGGCCCGTGGCGCGGCTGGAGCCTGTCGGGAAGGCGGACAAAACGGATCCCGGCGCGGATCTTTTCCTGAACGTGGGGTCCCGCGCGGTTTCCGCGCCGAAGGGTCCGACCGGCCATCGTGATATCGACGCGATCCTGTATGGCAAGCGGTGAAGTTTTTGTGGATACGGCCGGGTTTCTCGCGCTCTGGGACAAGGGCGACGAGCACCATGGACGGGCGATCAAACTCCAGAGGAAACTCGCCGTGGCGCATCGCCGGTTTCTGACGACGGACTATGTTCTCGATGAAACGGCCACGCTCCTTTTGATGCGCCACAGCCACGCCGCCGCGGTCGATTTTCTCGACACGATGGAAAAAACGCAATTCGTGAGAACCGAGTGGACGGATTCCCTGCGGTTTTCCGCCGCGGCAGCGTTGTTCCGGCGGCACCACGACAAAGAGTGGTCATTTACCGACTGCGTGAGCTTTGCGCTCATGAAGGAATCCGGCATTCGCGACGCGTTCACGACCGACCACCATTTCAAACAGGCCGGGCTCGTTCCGATGCTCGGGGTTTGATCGCCAAGGCGACGGAACCGGCCTTTTGGCGGAATCGCGTCGAGCAGTTGCCGCTGTAAGGGATTCCCATTTTCTTGAGTTCCTGCCAATCTCCCGCCTCATTTGCGTTTTCCCATGATTCGTAAAAAAAGAAAATCCGGCACGGCGGGGCCGGCATTGCCCGCCCACACCGACTGGCGGACGACCGATGCCGACGAGCTGGCCAAGCGGCGGTTCCGTGCCCGCGAGGAAAAATTCCGGATCACGAACCTCGACCCCGCCCACCCGGTCTTCTCGAATTTTGAAATCAAATCGCCGAGCGGCATGACCTACCGCGCCGAGATCCGCGATGTCGCGTCGCGCCAATTTTCCTGCACCTGCACGGATTTCCGCATCAACGGGCTCGGCACCTGCAAGCACATCGAGGCGATCCTGCTTCAGCTCTCGCGCCGGTTCCGGGCCGAATTCAAGGCGGCAGAGCGGATCTCTTCGCCGCGCGCGGATGTGGTTGCAGACCCTGCCGCCAGCCGCCTGCGCGTCGAGCGCAACGCCGCAAAACTCCCGCCCAAGCACCGCGCCCGTTTCGATGGCGATGGCATTCAGCTTGATGAGCTGGCACCGGAAGAATTGATGGAGGAGCTTGCTGCCTGCCGAAGCGGCTTCCTGCGGGTTTCGCAAGATGTTCGGCCTTGGATGGAAACCCGTGCCCGGCAGCAGGACCGGATCCTCAGCCGCCGCGCCTACGAGGCCGGGGTCGCGGATGGCAGCCATCCGGAGCACGTCACGCACAGCCCGCTTTTCCCGTATCAGCGCGAAGGCATGCTGCATCTGGCGTTCAAGGAACGGGCGCTTCTCGCCGACGAGATGGGCCTTGGAAAAACCATCCAAGCGATCGCCGCCTGCGCGCTCCTGCACCACCTCGGCAAGGCGCGGCGCGTGCTGATCGTCACCCCCGCCTCGCTGAAAGCCGAGTGGGAGGAACAGATCAAAAAATTCACAGACCTGCCGCTGCGCCTGGTCTTCGGCGGGCGCGCGATCCGCTCGCAGATTTACGGCGATCACGACGCGCCATTTTTCACCATCGCGAACTACGAGCAGATCGTCCAGGACAGCCTCGACATCAATGCCCGCCTGCGCCCGGACATCGTGATCCTCGACGAGGCCCAGCGGATCAAGAACTGGTCCACGAAGACCGCCCAGGCGGTGAAGCGACTCGAGAGCCGATACGCGTTCGTGCTCACCGGCACGCCGATCGAAAACCGGATCGACGAACTCCGCTCGATCGTGGACTTCCTCGATCCTGGCATCCTCGGCCCGCTGTTCCGTTTCAACCGCGAATACTACCAGCTCGACGAGCGGGGCCGGCCGGAAGGCTACAAGAATCTCGACAAACTTCGCGATCGCGTGCGCCCGATCCTCCTCCGGCGGCGCAAGGCCGAGGTCGAAACCGAGCTTCCCGACCGCACGGACAAAAACCATTTCGTCGCCCTCACGCCGGCCATGCGCGACGAATACAACGGCCTCCAGAAGCAGGTCGCCGAGCTGATCAATAAATCCCAGCGCCGCCCGCTCACGCCGAAGGAACAGGATCTTCTCATGATCCTCCTGAACATGATGCGCATGGTCTGCGATTCGCCGGGCATCATGAAAGGCAACCCCTCGCGCGATTGCCCGAAGCTCGACGAGCTCGCCCGCGTCCTCGACGAATGCCTCGCCGACCCCGATGTCAAAGTCATCATCTTTTCGGAATGGATCGGCATGCTCGAACGCGTGCGCGAGTGGGCGGACAAAACCCGCACCGGATTCGCGTGGCACACCGGCACCGTCCCGCAAAAGCAGCGCCGCGCCGAGATCCACGCCTTCCGGCAGGACCCGGACTGCCGGCTATTCCTTTCGACCGATTCCGGCGGCGTCGGGCTGAATTTGCAGAATGCCAGCGTCGTTATCAACTGCGACCTCCCGTGGAACCCCGCGAAGCTCGAACAGCGGATCGCCCGCGCCTGGCGGAAAAACCAGCTCCGGACGGTCACGGTAGTCAACCTCATCGCCGAGAACACGATCGAGCACGGGATGCTCGCCTCGCTCTCGCAGAAAATGGAGCTCGCCCAAGGCGTGCTCGACGGCACCGGCGACCTCGCCAAGATCAAACTCAAGAGCGGCGGCCAAGCATTCCTCAAACGCCTCGCGCAGGTCATGGCCGCCGTCCCGGAGGAAGCAACATCCGCGAAACCCCCGCCATCCGACCCGTCCGCGCACTTCGCCTCCCGCGCCAAAGCAGCCCTCGGCAACCGCCTCGCGCATTGCGAGGAGACATGGGTTCCCGGCTCGCCGACTCCCGTCCTGATGGCCGTGTTGCAGGACAGCGCGGACGCCGACCGACCGCGCATCGACGAGCTGTTCGCGGAAACCCCTTGGCGCGGCGACAAGCCGACGCTCCAAATTCTCGACGCCGCGACATGGCAGGCGCTCGAAAATCTCGCCGCGGCCGGCATGATCACCATCCACACCCGCGCCACCCGCCCGCTGCTTCCCGCAGACGGTCAGCAACTTCCTCCACCGCTCACACCGGAACAGCTCGCCCGCATCGAATCCCTCCGCGCCCTCGCCGCAAAAAAACGCCGCGCCGCCAAGGCATTGCTCGCGGAAGAACTCACCGAAGAAGCCGCTGCCCTCGACCAAGCCGCCGAACTCGCGGAGGCCGAAGCGAAAGAGATCCTGGCCTCGGGAGGGCGCACCTCCGTGTGAGCCCAAATATTTCGGATCGGACGGAGCCTCGCGCTCCCGATCAACGGATCACATCCCACGGATCGGCGTCGAATTCTCGGTAATCGTCTGTCAACTATTCCCCTGCGTCAATGTCCTTGGCCGCAATACAAACTCCACGAGCATCATTTGGTCTGCCGGGAATGCCACTCCTCGACGATGAAGGGCTGCACGATCCCCATCGCCAGATAGCGGCGTTGAAGCTCTTCAGGCAGATCGTGGAAATCTCCGATGATCTCCCGGCAGGATGGCGTCCTGCACAGGCACCGCATCGTCCAGTGCTTCTCGCTCATCGTCGTCGAGTAATCAAACTGGATTTCCTCGCCCTGCCTGATCTCCCGCAGCGCATAAACCTCGCGGGTATTGCGGACGCCAGCATTCGGCTCGCAGGAGTGATTTATAAAAACGCAAGGGGCTTCCACATCGATATAAACCGTTGGGCCGATTTGCAGTGGATGACTTTGCTTATCCCCCTTGGCAACGGTATCGAGAAAACTGATTTCAGGCCCGGTGAATTGGAAAATCAACTCGCCCTTCGCGAAATCCCGCCCGGCGAAAAGCCCTTGGTCCAGTTCACACTGGGCCACGTAGATGGAGTCCAGATCGTTCGGTGTCATGCGAAGCGCACAAGCAGGAAGATGGAGAGGCAGCCGAGACCGAGGCCGAGGATTTCCAGCGCGTTCAGTTTCTCCCCGAAGACCAAAGTGCCGACAGCGGCCAGTAGGATGATGAGTGTGAGGCAGTAGATCGCGCCAATCGTCGCGAGCTTGATGCGCTGGAGCAGGAACACCCACGCGAAGGCCGAAATCGCGTAACCTGCGAGGCCGATCCAGAAATCCCGCGAGAGGAACGGTTGAGGAAGTGCCGATGCCCGCTTCAAGAAGTAATCGCAGCCCACACAAACCGCACTGAGGGCGATGGTCCATAGCAACGCGAAGAATCGGTCGGTCATTGGATTAGACTCCTTTTCCACCGGAAAGTGCTCTTCCCCCTGCCAAAGCTCCGATCTTTTTGACCTGCCCCGGAGAAGTCCAAACGATGAAAATATTTATGCATGAAACCTTCCGTTATCGGAATCTTTTAATCCGACTACACGGCTACGGTCAACTTCCGAAAACGGAAGATGCCAAAGTCCCAGAACATCATCGGCCCGCATCTCAAGACGGCTCGACGCTCGCGAAGTCTCTCGCAGGCGATGCTGGCCGCCCGTTGCGGGACGCTCGGCTGGGACATCGGCGAAAACACCATCGCCAAAATCGAGACCGGCATCCGCTGCGTAACCGACCGCGAATTGGTGGTTCTTGCACGCGCACTCCGGGTGAAACTGAGGGACGTGCTGCCGGGACATCCTGCGATCTTTTGAAGATTGTAGCCCAGCCCGTCGTATCCCCGCGTGAGCCCAAATATTTCGGCTCAGGCAGATCCTCGCCCCCCGGCTTGGCAAGAAAGCGCAACTGTGCGATGCTTGCGGCATGAAGGTTGTTTCCATCGACCCCGAGATCATGGGCGGGACGCCGTGCTTTGCGGGCACGCGGGTTCCGATCCAGACGCTTCTGGATTACGTGGAGGCGGGGGATTCGATCGATGAGTTTCTGGACGGGTTCCCGACTGTGTCCAAAGAGCAGGTCATTGCTTATCTTGAGGAGTCCAAGCGGTTGATGCTGGAGCAGGTCGTCCATGCGTGTGCTGCTTGACGAATGCGTGGATCGCCGGATCCTGCGGCACCTCACCGGGCACCAAGTCACCACGGTTTCCAAGCGCGGCTGGGCGGGAGTCAAGAACGGGCAACTGCTCGCGCTCGCGGAGAAGGAATTCGACGTGTTTGTCACGATGGATAGGAACCTTTCATTCCAGCAATCTCTCCCGAAATTCGGGATCGCCCTCGTCGTGTTGCGTGCCCGCTCGAACAGGCTCGGAGATTTGCTGCCGCTCGTGCCGGAAATCGTCGCTGCCATTTCCTCCTCCAAGCCCGGCGTGGCATTTGTTGTTGGAGGCTGAACCCTATATTTCGGCTCAGAGATCGAAGGCGAGCTGGGGGGCGGGCGGATGGCGGAACGCGCCAAGGTTGCATTCGAAATGCCCGCCCGCATATTCCTCCCGCGCGCGGCACCGGGAAAACAGCGTTGCGATCTGGTCCGCCCAGAACCCGCTCCCGCGCATGCGCTCGCCGAATTTCGACGAATGCAGCGCCCCGCCGCGCAGGTCCCGGATGCGCTCGAGGATTTTTTCTGCGCTTCCGGGGACATGTTCCTCGAGCCAGTCCGCGAAAATTTCTTTCACCGCGTGCGGGAGGCGGATGATGCTGTAAGAGGCGCGGGTCGCCCCCGCTTGGCGGGCGGCCCGGAGGATGGCGGGGATTTCGTGGTCGTTCAGTCCCGGGATGACCGGCGCGATGACGACCCCGGTCGGGATGCCCGCCTGCGCGAGCCTCGCGATGGCATCGAGGCGGTGGGCTGGCATCGAGGCGCGCGGCTCGATGCGGCGCGAGAGCTCCGGGTCCAGCGAGGTCACCGAAATGTGCGCCGAGCAGAGACCCTCGGCGGCCATCCTGGCGAGGATGTCGAGATCGCGCGTGACGAGGTGGTTTTTGGTGATGACACCGACCGGATTTCGGAATTCCGCCAGCACCTGCAGGCACTGCCGCGTGATGCCGAGACGGTTTTCGACCGGCTGGTAGGCGTCCGTGATCGCGCTCAGGGCCAGGACCTCCGGCTTCCAGCGCGGCGAGCCGAGTTCCTCGCGGAGAAGTTCGGCCGCGTTTTCTTTGACGATGATGCGGGTCTCGAAATCCAGCCCGGAGGAAAACCCGAGATACTCGTGGTAGGGCCTCGCGTAGCAATACGGGCAGCCGTGCTCGCAGCCGCGGTAGGGGTTGAGGCTCGCGTTGAAGGTGATGTCCGGGCTGTCGTTGCGCGAGATGATCGAGCGCGCGGATTCGCGGAGAAATTGCGTGCGGGGATTCCGTTCCGCCGGTTCTTCCAACTCCACGGTCAGACGCTCGAACCGGTTTGGCGGGTTGTCCGCGGCGCCTCGGGACGGGATCTTCATCGGCGCGCGGCCCCGGCTAGTGGGAGCCGGATTTGAGTTTCTCGAGCTTGGGGGCGATGACGGCGCGGCTGTAGGGGTAGTTGGGGTTGCGCTCGTAAAAATCCTGGTGATGCTCCTCGGCGGGATAGAACGGCTTGCCCTCGACGATCTCGGTGACGATCGGCTGCCGGAACCTCGACTGCGCGGCGGCTTTCGACTTTTCTGCGGCGGCGCGCTGCTCCGGGCTTTGGGCGACAATGATCGAGCGGTATTGGGTTCCCGAGTCGGCGCCCTGGCGGTTCAAGGTGGTCGGATCGTGGGCATCCCAAAATAGGGCCATCACTTTTTCATACGAGGTCACCGCCGGATCGAACGTGATCTCGATAACTTCGGAGTGGCCGGTTTTCCCCGTGCAAACCTGCTCGTAGGTCGGGTGCACGACCGTGCCCCCGGCATATCCGCTGACCACCGACTTGATGCCCGGCTGCCCGTGATAAACCGCGTCCAAGCACCAAAAACACCCTCCGCCCAAAACCGCTTTTTCGTCAGCAGCCATGGCTGAGGCGAGCAGGGCAAGAGTGGCAAGGAGGATTCTCATCGGGCTTCATCACCATTTCTCGACCATCATGGTGAGATCATCCGTGAGGGAATCGATCTTCTTCAGATCTTTGCGACGGCCTTTCTCGGGTTTGAATCCCGGATTCCTGAGAAGCGTGAGCATGTCGCGGATGTCGCGGTTTTTCCCGTTGGGACCCTTCTCTCCCGACCCGAGAGCCTCTACCCGGAACTTGATGGCGTCAATCTGTTCATCCAGGCTGGCGCCAATGGAATCCAGCGTCCCGCGGCAATTCCCACGGAACACTTCCAATTCCTCCAACAGAGCTTTCGCAGGAGATGCCTCGGTAAGCCCAGTTTTCATCGTGCAGAACTTAATCACACTTGTCAGGCTTCCACAAGCCGGGAAACGGATGCCCACCCGTTCTCAAGTGATGACAGCCCGTATTCCGCAGGGAGAAATTTTTTTGTGTGCGCGGGCGAGTTGGTCGGCGATATAGTCGTCTGTGATGGTCAAACGGACAATGGCATGCCTTCTGCTGATCGCCGCTATATCTGCCTGCGCCTGGGCAGACAGTCGTCAGTTAGATCTGAAATATCTCCCGACCGTTTTGCCTGAGACTCTTCTGGAGTATGCACACTTGGAAGTTGCCTCGGAAAAGAATGTCGTGGTGCGCACAGACGGCCCGAATCGATGTTTGGGCCTTCATGTCTCTCCCGATCAGGCCATCGTGCATGGGGGAATGCGTGCTGAGATAAGCGTGGACT
>Ga0118677_10011965_pt1 | contig 12860 bp, 1 predicted proteins | sample AliMusrvi5mmetaG_FD_86154 | JGI IMG/M metagenome (GOLD analysis project Ga0118677, IMG submission 86154)
GTGGTCAGCGTCAGGGTCACTGTGCCCGCAGTGATATCCGCGGCGGACGGAGTATAGATCGCATTGGGCGTCGTCGCATTCGGAGTAAAGCCGTTCGTGCCCCGAGACGAAGACGTCCAGATGCCATTGGTGGCGCTGCCGTCAACGTAGCCGCCCAGGGCCGCCGTGTTCTGGCCCGCACAGATCGTCTGGTTGCCACCCGCGCTCACCGTGGCCTCCGGGTGGATGGTCACCACCACGTGCGCCGCGGCCACGCCGCAAGGCGCCTGCTGGCCCGTCGCGGTCAGCGTCAGCGTCACCGTCCCCGTTCCGATTAGATCATCCATGGACGGAGTATAGGTCGCATTCAACGACGTTGCGTCCGGGATGAAGTCGCCCGTGCCGGAGGATGTCCACGTGCCGCCCGTGGCGCCGCCGCCCACCGTGCCGCCGAGCGCGGCCGTGTCGTTGCCCGAGCAGATTGTCTGCGGACCGATCGCGCTTGCCGTGGCCGGCGCGTAAACGGTCAGCGCCGCAATCTCGGAGGTCTGGGACGGCGTGCAGGCGCCGCCGACGACGACCTTATATCTATTGCCGTTGTCGGCCAGGGCGGTCACTGCGTTGGTGTAGCTTGCATTGGTCGCCGTGGCGCTGACGTTGGTGAACGTGAGACCGCTATCCTGGCTCACCTCCCACTGATAGGTCAAACTGGCACCCGTGGCGGTCGCCGCGAAGATCGCCGGCGAGCCGGCGCAAACTGTCAGGTTGTTCGGCTGGCTCGTAATCGCCGGCACCGCGTGGATGGTCACCACGAGATTCGTCGAGGTGGCGCTGCAAGGCGATAGCTGCCCCGTAGTGGTCAGCGTCAGCGTCACCGTGCCCGCTGACTTATCGGCGTCCGACGGACTATACGTTGCATTCAGCGTCGTCGCGTCCGGCGTCAGCGTGCCCGTGCCCGAGGAGGTCCAAGTGCCGCCGGTGGCGCCGCCGCTCACCGCGCCGCCCAAGCCAGCCGTACTTTGGTTGGCGCAGATCGTCTGGTTGCCGCCCGTGCTCACTAATGCCGCCTTATGCACCGTCACCACCACTTGCGCGGTCTGCGCCGTGCAGGTGGACAGGTCACCCGTCGAGGTCAGCGTCAGTGTCACCGTGCCCGCGTTCGCATCGGCTGCGGTCGGCGCATACGTTGCGTTCAGAGTTGTCGCGTTCGGCGCAAACGTGCCGGTGCCCGAGGTCGTCCACTGGCCCGTCGTCGTGCCGCCGCTCACGGTCCCGCCTAATCCAACGGTGGTTCCACTCGAACAGATCGTCTGGTTGCCGCCCGCACTCACCACGGCCACCTTATGCACCGTCACTACTACCTGTGCGGTCTGTGCGGCGCAGGTTGACTGGTTGCCCGTCGAAGTCAGCGTCAACGTCACCGTGCCCGCCGTCGCATCGTCCGTGGACGGCGCATACGTCGCGTTCAGAGTTGTCGCATCCGGCGAGAACGTGCCGGTGCCCGCGGTCGTCCACTGGCCCGTTGTCGTGCCGCCGCTCACCGCCCCGCCTAAACCGAGGGTGGACGCAGTGGAACAGATCGTCTGATTGGCCCCCGCGCTAACCACCGCCACCGGCTGGATGGACACCACCATTTGCGAGGTGACTGCCGGACAAGGAGTTAGCTGGCCCGTCGTGGTCAGCGTCAGGGTCACTGATCCCGCGGAGATATCTGCCGGCGAGGGGTGATACGTTGCGTTGAGCGCGGTTGGGTTGGGCCGGAAGGAGCCCGTGCCGCCGCTCCATTTGCCGCCGGTAGCCCCGCCGTTGACCGTGCCGCTCAAGTCGGCGGTGCCGATGGAGCAGATCGTCTGGTTGGCGCCCGCGCTGGCCGTGGCAGGCGTGTGAATAGTCAGCACCGCCGGCGGCGCGGAGGTGGCCGACGGAGTGCAGGTGCCGCTAACGATGACCCGGTATTCATTGCCGTTTTCGGCCACCGTGGTGACATATTCCCCGTAGGTTGGATTGGTCGAGGAATATTCATTGCTCGCGTCGGGGAGGATGTTGGCGTAAGTCGTGCCGCCATTGGTACTCACCTGCCACTGGTAGGTCAGGCCCACACCCGTGGAGGTCGAGTAGAAGATGGCCGGGGAACCGGCGCAGAGCGTCAGGTTGGTCGGTGAGCTCGTAACTGCCGGCAGCTCATAAACGGTCAGCGTCGCCGCGTCAGAAGTGTGAGACCCGGGGCACCCGAGGCTGCTGACGATGACGTGGAATTGATTGCTGCTCTGGCTGATCGTGGGGGCCGCGACCGTATAGCTCGCGTTCGTCGCGCTGTTGCTGATGATGCCCCAGTTCGTGCCATTATCCAGGCTAACCTGCCATTGATAGAGCAAGCCCTTGCCCGAGGTGGCCACGGTGAAGGTCGCCGGTGAGCCGGCGCAATTGGTCAGGCTAACCGGCTGGCCGGTGATGGCTGACGGGTGATTGATGGTAACCGTCATGGTCGCGATGGCCCTCGGACAAGGCCCGTTCGGATCGTTGGACGTCAAGGTCACCGTTGCGCTGCCCGCGGTAATTTCGGCCTCCGTGGGCGTGTAAACCGGGTTCATGACGTAGATGCTCGGCACGAACGTGCCGGCGCCACTCCAAGTCGCGCTCGTCGCAACCCCACCGAAGGAGCCCGCCAATTGCGCGACCGGGCTGATCGAGCAGAGGGTCTGGTTCGGCCCGGCGCTCACCGTCGCCACCGGGTTGATCGTAATCGTCATCGTCGCAACCCCCGCCGGGCAGGACCCGCCCGGGTTGTCGGTCGTCAGGGTCAGCGTCGCGCTGCCCGCGAGGATTTCGCCCGCCGAGGGGGTGTAAACCGCGTGCAAGGTCGTGTGGTTCGGCACGAAGCTGCCGGCGCCGCTCCAGGTGGCAGTGGTTGCCAGGCCGCCGAAGGAACCCGCCAAGAGAGTGGCCGGGCTGTTCGCGCAAACCGTCTGGTTGGGGCCGGCCTGTACTGTCGCCGCGTCATTGACCGTCAACTCCGCCGGCGGGGTGGAGGTAACTGCCGGAACGCACGCGCCACTAACGATGACCTGGAGGAGCTTGCCGTCGTCGGTGATCACGCCAGTGGCCGGGATCGTGTAGCTCGCATTCGTCGCGTCGGCGACGTTGTACCAGCTCGTGCCGAAATCAAGGCTCTCCTGCCACTGATAGGTTAAGGCTGTGCCCGTGGTTGACACGGCGAACGCCGCCGGATGACCGGCACAAACGGTCAGATTGACCGGCTGACTCGTTATGGCTGGCAACGCATGGATGGTCACTACCAACTGCGTGGTGGCAGGCGTGCAAGGCGAAAGCTGCCCGGTCGTGGTCAGGGTCAGCGTCTCCGTACGCGCCGTCTTGTCGCTCGCCAACGGATGATACGTCGCGTTCAGCGCGGTATTGTTCGGCACGAAGGTGCCCGTGCCGGCAGTGGACCACGTGCCGCCCGTGGCGCCGCCGCCCACCGTGCCGCCCAGGCCAGCCGTGACCTGGTCTGCGCAGATTGTCTGGTTGCCGGCCGTACTGACGGTGGCCAACGGGTGGATGGTGACCAACACCTGAGCCGTCTCCAAACAAGGCAGAAGCTGGCCCGTGGCGTGCAACGTCAGCGTAACCGCTTGCGCCGTCTTATCGGCTGTCGATGGCGTATAGGTCGCATTCAGCGACGTCGCGTCTGGCAGGAACGTGCCGCCGCCCGGCGACGCTGTCCAGAGGCCGCCCGTGGCTGCGCCGCCCACTGTGCCGCCCAGGGCGGCCGTAACGTCGCTCGAGCAGATGGTCTGATTGGGACCCACCGCGGCCGTTGCGGCCGGGCTGATCGAGATCGTCATCGTGGAAGTCACCGGCGCGCAAAGCCCGCTCGGGCCACTGGCCGTCAAGGTGACCGTCGCGCTGCCTGCCGTGATTTCGCCCAAGGTGGGGATGTAAATCGCGTTCGTCTCATAGACGTTCTTTACGAACGTGCCGGCGCCGCTCCAGTAGAAGGAGTTCGCCGTGCCACCGATAGCGCCTGCCAACTGCGTGTTGGGTGCGTCCGCGCAAACCGTCTGGTTCGGGCCCGCAGTTACAATCGGTCCCGGCAGGATCATAATCGTCGCGGTCGAGACGGCCGGTGCGCAAACCGAGCCCGGCTGGCTGCCCGTCAAAGTCACTATCGCGTTGCTCGCTGCAATCTCGCCCGCGCTGGGAGTGTAAAATACCTCCAGGACGTTATTGGTCGGCTCGAAGGTGCCAGCACCGCTCCACAGGGCCACGGAGGCCCCGTTCCCAAGAATGCCGTGCAATGCGACCCTCGGCGCACCCGAGCAGATCGTCTGGCTCACTGGGTTGGCCGAGGCTGAAAGCCCGATGCTCACGGTCAGCTCGGCCGGCGGGGCGGAGGTAATCGTCGCCGTGCCTGGGCCGCTCACTATCACCTGGTAGAAATTGCCACTGTCGGCCAGCGTGACGGCGGGGTTCGTGTAGCTCGCATTGGTCGCATCCACCAGGTTGGTGAAGCTGACTTTGTAATCGTAGCTCACCTGCCACTGATAACTCAGGCCCACACCCGGGACGGTCGTCGCGAAGACGGCCGGGGAGCCAAGACACCCGGTGAAGCTTACTGGCTGCTCGCTGGGAGTGATCACCAGGTTGGTAATCGCGCCCGCATGGTTCTGCACGTAATTGTAGCTGTAATTCAACCCGGCGTTGCCGTCCGCCACCACGCCAGCCGGCGTCAGCGTCTTGCTCGTGCCCACGTTGATATTGTCGTAGGTCTCCGGCCAGACGGACACGATGTCCGGGCTGATGATATTGGTGACCGCCAGGATACCCCGCGTTGCCGCGGTAACCGTGCCGTCATACATCTTGGTGTTCGGCTGGGCCGTGATTGTCAGCGGTATCTGGGTGATCGTGCCGTCATTCTGCGGCACGTAGCTGTAGGCATAATTCGCCCCGCCATTGCCGTCGTTCACCAGCAGCGCCGCCGGGGTCAGCGTCTTACCCGCGCCCGCGTTCCGGTTGTCGTAGGTCTCCGTCCAGCTCGGCGCGATGTCGCTCGGCTGGATGCCGCCCGGCTGCACCGTGGCCACGGCCAAGGCAGTAATGGTGCCGTCGTAAAGCTTGCTGTTGGCGCTCGCCGTCACGGTCAGGTTGGTCTTCGCGACCGCTACCGTGCCGCTCGCACCGACCAGCGTATAGTTGGTCGCCTGCGCGCCACCCAGGGTTAGCCCATTAGTGCTGGAGATCGCTATCGTCCCCCCGATATTCCGGTTGGCTAATGTCGCGCTGCCCGACAAGGTGAGATCTCCGTCGTTCAGGTTGTTGGGAACAGACAGGTTCCCGGCTACCACGGTCGTAGTGCCGTTATACGTCTTGGTGCCGACCAACTGCACGGGCCGGGCCGTGATATTGGCGGTCAGCCCCGCCTGCTGGGTCACGGTGTAATTGCTTGCCCCCGACCCGGTGGCGGTTACGCCCGAGACCGTCACCGGTTTGGCGGTTCCCACATAAGGGGTCGCAAACACCCCGACTGGCGGTCCGAGCGCGGTCACCGAGTCCACCGTGTACGGCTTGCCGTCGGCCGTTGTGCCGGCACCCGCAGCCTCGGCGGTTTGGAAGACCGGCGTGCCGCTTAAGACCTCCGCCGTCGTACCATCATACGTCTTGTTGCTCGCGATCGAGCCGCTCACGGTCAATGCTTTCGGAGTGATGTCGCCGGTGCCATTGACTCTCACGGCGGTGTAATTGGCGCCGGCATTTCCGTCAGTAAACACGAGGTTCGGTATAAGATTTATGCCCGAGCCCACGCCTCGCGTCGCATACGTCTGGCTAGCCACCGCCGTATCTCCGCAGTAGAGTTGCCCGGTATCGTAGGTCGGTGCCACGGCACTGGTCGTGGTGCCGTCATATATCTTGGTAGCCACTGCCGCCGTCACGGTTATCGGCTTCCCGGTGACCGCCACGGTTCCGCCGACCGCCGTCGTCAAGGTGTAGTTCGACGCGGCTGGACCGCTCAAGGCGAGCGTGTTTACCCATTTGTTCTGACGGAAGGTGGCAATACACGTAGCCCAATCCACGGTCCAGCCAGCCGTAAAGTTGTTCATCGGAGCGTTGAATTGCGCTGCGCCCACGGACGGTGCCGCATAATAGTATCCCAAGGTCCTGATTCGATCTGAGTAGTTACACGAGCTGCTGCCTGAGTCCGTCGTCCCCATCGTGACAAACAAGCTGGGAGTAGTCGGCGTCGGATAGGATAAGCCGCCGGTGGCGCAGGAGGAGGTGGAAGTCGTGCCGGATCCGTAGCCCTTCATACTGCCGCCGGCCACCCAAAGTTCGGGCGCCGCAGTCGTCGTAACCGCCGGGCCGGAGTCAAAGGCGCCATTGGGGCCGGAGTTCCCGGAGTTGCCTCCCGACACGTCCAGCGGGCTGCCATACAATACGCCACTGAATTCTGAAATCTGAGCGCCGGCCCTAACCGTGTAGGAACCGAAACTAATCGTCACGGCCGTGCCCGCGGCGCCCCGGCATGTAACGTTGCCATACCAGATTTCCTCGGAGATCAGACTCCCGGCCTTATACCAGCCTGCGGCGCGAGTCCAGGTCACTCCGGCCTGCGTAACGCTTAGGACGGCGTTGGAGGTGTCAGTAGCATTGCGGTAGCCGATCGTCGCGATCAGGGTGTTCCCGACCGCGGGAGCGGCATTCAGAGTCACCGGTATGGACACGCCGGTATCAATAAGGCCCGTGCCGCGGTTCGCTACAAAACCCGGGGTTTGGCTGCCGGCTGCCTGGACGGTGCTGGCTCCGGCATTCTGGGTGCCCGACCTGGCGTCGCCTGATACAAACAGCGCCGCGCCGTCAAGGTTACCCACCACCGACATGTTCGTGCCCGACAGGTTCGGCGTGTTATCGAACGGCTTGGTGCCGCTCAACGTCACCGGCTTGGGATTGATGGTCAGCGGGGCCACATCGGAAACGCTGCCGGAATAGCCAACGATACCATGAGCTGGATCGCCCTCGCGACCGCTGTACACGGCGACGATGGCATGCGGATTATCCGGCACCGTCAGTTGGGTTGGCGTGGGTGTATAAGTCGCGACCCCGGCGGTGGTCCCATCCAGGATAACGCTCCCCAGCACAGCGCCGTTATCCTTGAATGTTACCGTGCCGGTCGCATCGGTAGGCGTAATTCTGGCGGTAAAGTTCGACACCGAGCCGTAGATCTGCGGCGTGCCAACCACGTCCAACGTGTTAGTCGAGGCGATTGACAGTTGCACCACATCGAGCATCAGGGTATTGCCGTTGACTTCGATAGCGCCGCCGAACCCCATGCCAATGGCCGGACCAGTAACCGTGAATGTCCCGTTCGTAGCCAAGCTGCCGCTGGCGACATGGATCAGCGGGTAAGTGCCTACGCGCAACGGCGCATCGGCGTCGATCGTAAAGGTGTTGCCGTTGGTCAAGGACAAACTGCTCTGCGAAACGGTGAGGGCTGGCCGCACCGTATCTACGTAAAGGTAAATGGGTTGGAAGGCCTCGATCGTGCCCCCGACGGGTCCTTTAAGGGTGGCAACACCTGTGTCGTCGGCCAGACCGCCCAGCGGAGGGCAGACGAACGGGCTAGCCTGGGCGGAAACGTCAAAGGTCGCTCCCGGCCCAACCCTGACCTGTGAATAAAGGATCGAACCGCCGCTGGGCAAGGCCAGAGTGCCACCATTGACGAGGGTATTGCCCAGGTAAGTGTTGGCATTGGCGAGACTGAATGTGCCCGTGCCGATCTTGGTCAGAGCGTTCGTGCCGGTGGTGTTCTGGATAATGCCGCTGAACGTGCTGCTGGCATTGCCATTCCCCACCGTCAGCGTCGCAGCGCTGGCTGACAAATTGTCCACGATCGCATTGGCGCCGCCGGAGAGCCGGGCGACCGTGTTGGCGGTGCCGTGCAGGTCCAGCGTCGCGGTGTTCGCGCTGGTGCCGAAGATGAGATCGGTACCGGGCAGGGCACCCGAGCGGCTCAGTTGCAGAGTGGCGCCCGCGCTGTTGTTAAAGGCGTTTCCGGTCACGCCGATGGTGGTGACGCCCGCGTAAGAGCCTGCGCCATTCAGCACCACGGTGCCACTATCCCAAACCACGCCCAGACCGTCTGCGCCGCTAATGGCACCATTGATCGTGAAGGTGGTGCCCGCACCCGCAGCGAGGTACGCGCCGCCGCCCGACAGGGAGACGCTGCGGTTGGCAGCCAGTGACAGCGACGAGCTGCTCAATAGTTGGCCGCCGCTGAGGGTGACGTTGACGGCTGGGGTGCCCGGCACAGCGCCCAACGCGGCGTTGTCGTTGATTTCGAGCACGCCGGCGTTGACGAAGGTCCCGCCGCTGTAGGTGTTCGCGCCGGAGAGTGCCAGGGTGCCGACGCCCCATTTGCGCCAGCCGGCACTGCCCGCAATTGAGGCGGAGATTAGAGCGTTCGCGTCGTTTGTAATGGCGGGTAGATTGGCTAGAACGTTGTCCAGAACCTGAACCGAGCTGGGGGCCAGGGTCAGTACATTAGCGCCACTGCCCACAACCGTGTAGCCCGGAACCTGGAACCAGATCGAGCCGGCAGTAATGGGAGTGTTCAGATTGACCGTGCCGCTCCCGGTTGCGCCGAAGGTGGCGGAGTCAGGCCGCATGTTATTCCACTTAGCCGTGCCTAGATTCCAGTTGAAGTCCGTAGTATTCCAGTTAAAGGTGCCGCCATTCCACACCATATTGCGGGGCAGGATCGTCGGCCCGACCATGTCGGCGTGACCCACAAAGGTGGGCACGGCTGAGACGCTAATGCTGCCGGTGACGACTATGTTCGTAGTGATCGTGAAGTCAATATGCGCCGTCGCCACGTCGTTGGTGACAAAGATACTGCCGGTCATATTGACCGGAGCATAGTCCAGGCTTAAGTCCAGGACTCCGCTGGCCGTGCCACCGTAATAGGCCACGCCGGAACTGCTAAAGGGCATGCTTAGAGTGAACGTGCCACCATTGGCCCCAGGGGTCTGGCTAATCGTGGTTGTCTTCCCAGTGCTCGCCGGGGTTTTAAGGATCGAGAATGGATGCCCCGGGCCGCCGATCGTGGCCGTTACGGGAATGTTCACACTGGCAAAAGTGAACGTGTACGCAAATAGATACGGAGAAAGGGCCGTCATTTGCAGGTTCTGCACTGTGATCTTCGTCGGGCTGTCGGGGTTGTCCAACTCGACCGCCATATAACCAGATGTCTTGCTGCTCCCGCTGGTGCTCTTCGAGCCGAGGTCCGTGCTGCCGCTGGCAGGATGCATCATGAGGGAGATGTTGAGCGTGGAGGTGTTGGTATTGAAGGGCAGCGATACCAACTGCTGATAGGTGACGGTCAGGGAACTCGACGGGGCGATGCCACCGCACGGCGAGGCGACGCCCGAGAGGGTCAACACCCAGGAGGCTGCCGCTTTCTCCGTGGCCGAGGGCGTATAGATCGCGTTCAACGCCGTGTTGTTCGGGTTGAAGGTGCCCGAGCCGCCACTCCAAGTGGCGTAGGGAGTATTGGACATGGTGCCGGCCAGTTGGACGGTGCCGTAGGTGCCGGATACCATCTGGTTCGGCCCGGCGCTGACCCCCGCCACACCGGTGGCAAGGAAGCCGGTGACCGGGGTGGCCGGACCCTCGCAACCAATCGCGCTGGTTTCAGTCACATAGTAAGTGGTCGTGGCGTTGATGGTAGGCGCATAGGTCGATCCCTCGTTGAGCAGTGTGGTCGGGCCCGCGTTCGCATACCACTTCAAGATGCCGCCGCTGCCGCTGGCGCTCAGGTTCACGACGCCGGGGCCGCAGGTGGCGCCGCCAACGGTGGCGGGCGCGGCGGGCGGGAAGCCGAAGTGGAGAACAACTTGGGAGGTGGCGTCCTGGCAAGGCATCGCGGTGAGCGTCAGCGTGACGGTGCGCGCCGTAATCTCATCATTCGAGGGCGCATAGACCGCGTTCATGGCGGTGTTGTTCGGCGTGAACGTGCCGGTTCCGCCGCTCCAGATCGCCCCGGTCGCCGCGCCGCTGTACGAGCCACCCAGCGTCACCGTCGTGGACGGGAGGTCGCTGCCGTGGAAGTAAAGGTTTCCCGGGATCGCCACGAAGTTGGCGCCGCCAGTGGGATCCCACTGCACGTCCAAGCCGTTGCCGCCGCCGCCCTGGTTGTAACGAACGATCAGGTCATGGTAACCGACCGACAAGGCCATCGCGGTCGCATTGCTCCGGGTGGTCATGCCCTGAGAGTAGTTGTTCTGTACAATGGCCGCGGTGTAAGCCGGATTATCGCCCGCGTCAATCCAGAGAGCGCTGCCGTCGTCGCTCGTGGTCGCAAACCGATAATTGCCGGCGGTGGCGATGTAGAGCTTGCCGCGGTATTCGATCGAGTAGTTGTCGTGGTAGTTGGTCGGACCGGTGGCAACGACGCCGCAGCCGTTGCCGGCGACGAAGTGCTCCCGGGGGCCGCTGCCGTCCATGAAGATGGACTGCGTGGCGTAGCCGATCGTCCCGCCAGCGGTGCTGTCGCTCGGCGCTGGATTGGGACCAACCAGGTTGAACTGCACGCCATCGAGAGCGCCTCCCGACGTATTACCGGGGCCGTTCCACGCCCGAACGTAAAGACCGGGCTGAAAGGACTGGGCGATCAGGCAACCGGGCGCCGCCGAACCCGCATTCACCGCCGAGCTGTGGATCGTCACCTGCACGTGCGCCGTCGCCGTCGGGCACAGCACATTCTGGCCCACCGAAGTCAGCGTCAAAGTCACCGCGCCCGCCGTGGCGTCGGGTGTGGAAGGTGTGTAGGTCGCGTTCCATGTGGTCGCGTCCGGTACAAAGCTGCCCGTGCCGGTGGTTGTCCAGGTGCCGCCCGTCGCGCCGCCGCCCACCGTGCCGCCCAAGCCGGTAGTACTGGCGTTTCGACAGATCGTCTGGTTACCACCCGCCGTCACCGTGGGCGGCGCATAAACCGTCAGCGTCACCGGGGTGGTTTCTTGCATGTCCTCATCGTCGGCCAGAATGACCTTGACCTGCCAGCCGTTCTCGCTCGCCGCGGTAGGCGAGAACGCGGTGCTAAGATTGTTGCCGCCATCCGGGGTAGCGTTCCAAGTGGCGCCAGCATCCGAACTATACTGCCACTGAATGAGCAGGACGCCTGCCGATGCCGTGGCGTCCACCGTAAAGGTGGCCGTCGTCGGGGCGCAAACCGTTTGGGCGGTTGGCGGGCTGTTAATGGTCACCATGGCCTGGGCCACTTGGCTCAGGGCAAACAACACTCCGAGCACGGCAAGCCAGCCGAGCGCGAACCGTGGGCGTGACACAGCGCATCTCGGCTCGATAATGAGGGCTGTCTTGGGGGATGATTGGTTCATGGCAATACTTGGGCTGGGGGCGACCTGTGAGGTTTTCATAACAGAACGTGGGCTATAGCTTTTCGTTTGTTTTCGGGCACTGATTTGCTACTGGAACTGCATTACTAGATTCCACACTGACTCGTTTGTAGCAAATTATGGCTATTTGTCAACACCTTTGTTGGTTATTTGTTGCATTGTTTGTGACCTATTATTCTACTAGTAAACGACTTAACTCATGCATTGTCTCGGCGCTGGGCGTGGCGGGGGTGAATGGGAAGGATGGGACGAATGGGAGGAAGGATGGCGATCCGGGCACGACACGGGGCGCGGCGGTCCGCCGCTGCCGCAGGCCCGCCAGGGATGCGGTTGCGGCGCGCTCAGGCAACCGCAACCGGTCGCAACTCCGGCCGGCGCAAGAGTCGCTGGCATTGGCGGAGCCCGAGGCGGACGCCGTAATGCTCGCTGAGATGCCGGGTGAGCAAGGGGCCGTCCCAAGTGTCCTGATCGTAGCCCAGCGCGCGCGGCGGAGCCCGCAATTCCTGCGCGACTTTCGCCCAATCCACCACCGCTAGTCGGCCGGGACGGCCGGCACGGGGGCCTTCCCGCAACGCGCCGCAGCCGCCGGCGGCAAAGCGATGCACCCACCGCTGAACCGTGGCCGGATGCTCGCCCAGCCACGCGGCCACCGCCGCGCAGGGGTGGCCCTGGCATACCAACAGCACCCCGTGCAGCCGATGATCATACCGCGATTCCATCGAGCGGCCGATCTCTTGCTGCACGGAAATCCTCGCCGCCTCCGCATTGGCGATTCGCAATGCTTTCATGCCCCCACCGTCAGGGAACGACGGAACAATGGCAAGCGCATTATGCCGCACCACTTATGTCGCCAAGGAAAGCGAAGGCGGCGGTAGCGCCGGAGATTTCGAGTCAATCGCTCGAAAGAAGGCACTTTCATGGCTGCGAATGGACCGGAAATTGCAGAAGCTCAGCCTATTTGCCGGCAATTCTCATTTTGGCTGGTCTGGGAGGTTTGGAGTCCACCCTTTTTAGCGTGTCTGAGGTCGCAACCACGCTAAAGCGTGAACTCCGAACCTGGGGTGCCTCGATCTCGGATTAACACATTCCGGCGCGGGGTGAGCCTCTCATATTGTTCCGGAGCGCGGAAATTCTTGCCCAATGTCGCTAGGATTTGAGCGACATGTTCCAGTGGCAATGATTCTGTCGCTTCCGGTAATAGCTTTCCCCAAGATCCCGCATAGCATCGAACAACTTCCACCAATTGAGACGCCAAGGGCGTCGCTCATACCAGCCCAGGGCAACGCCCTGGGTTCATGGCCCCAACAACCATCTGGAGCGCTGAAGGCGCGGCTCATCCTCGCCCGGCATGAGGCAGGCCGTTGGCCTGCAACGGTAAAACGGGCGATGAACCCAGGGCGTTGCCCTGGGCTGGTATGAAACAGGCCGTTGGCCTGAAGACTGCCGGCGGTCCGACGCTCCCACGCCCTCACGCTG
>Ga0118677_10011966_pt1 | contig 12859 bp, 16 predicted proteins | sample AliMusrvi5mmetaG_FD_86154 | JGI IMG/M metagenome (GOLD analysis project Ga0118677, IMG submission 86154)
TATTTATTCTTTGCGTATTATTAATTGCTTTAATGATAATAGGGTTTAGGATGAAGCATCCATATCAACAACAACCCTCGGTAAAAACTAAAATTTATAAAGCTGATTTATATCCAAATAACAAAGATCGTTTCCAAAGTCAAACAAGATTATTGACTGTAACAGTTTAATAAGATATGAAATTACTAAATCCTTGTGTTAAATCAAGTTTTGTTGCATCGAGACGTGCAAACTTAATTGATCAAATTGTAATTAACTGTAAATAAAATGTCTGATAAATTAAAGATTAGCTATGAGGAACTCAATGATCCTCTTGTTGATAGTGCGATTGAAAGGAAACGGAAGGAAGAATCCTTAAGGACTGGAACTGCGACGGCTTCTGAAGAATTAGCAAAAACCAGTCTTATTTATAAAAACTGGTTCAATCTTATGTTGGCAGGACTTTTTGGAGCTTTCTGTGCTTGGGCGTTAATTGAACCCCATATCGATGATTATAATTATGGATCTTCGGAGAGTTCTTTACTTTTATTACTTCTTTTGGCAGGTGCATTTATTGGTCTTATGATCGGAAGTATGGAAGGTATTCTTGCCCGGAATTTGTCTAGAGCAATTAAAGCGGGATTAACAGGATTGGCAGTTGGTTTTGGGGGAGGCATTGTTGCAATCATTATTATTGGTATAGTATATTCTTTATTAAAGGGTATAGGAACAGGAATAATAGGCTATGATGCAGCTTCGGATCCAGTAAACCATTTCTCCGGATTTATATTACAGGTTATTATAAGAAGCATTCTATGGGCAATACTTGGGATGACAGTTGGGTTAGGACCAGGAATTGGTCTAAAATCGAAAAAACTTGTTTTTAATGGTTTTATTGGAGGAATGATAGGAGGTGCAATCGGTGGAATGCTTTTTGATCCGATCAATTATTTTGTAAGCGGCGGCACATTTGATAATGGTGTTTCTATTAGTAGAGCGATTGGTTTTTGTGTATTGGGTGCATCCACAGGGTTAATGATCGGTATGGTAGAAACTCTTTCAAAAGAGGCATGGCTTATTATGACCGTCGGATTCCTTAAAGGAAAGCAATTTATAATTTATAAAAATCCTACAGTAATTGGTAGTTCGCCCAAGTGTGAAATATACTTGTTTAAAGACCCTGATATTGAGCCTACTCATGCTAAAATAAATAAACTTAGAGACGGATATGAGATAGAAGATATGAACTCAACCAAAAGTGGAACGTGGATAAATGGGACAAAGATAAAAAGACAGAGATTGAAAAATGGTGATCAGGTTCAGATCGGAAAGACGACTTTTACATTTTCCGAAAAAGAGAAGAAATAGAATAATTAATAAATCTATGAAAGGGTAAACTTATGCATTGTTACTATTGTGGGTCGTCACTAAATGAGGTTAAAGACATTTGTCCTTATTGTAACCGGAACATTAAAGAAATGACTCAAGGATTCGATAGAAATTGTATTTCTTGTTCTTTGAGAATCCCTGATGATGCCCTTTTTTGCCCTTTTTGTGGAGCAAACAATCAGAATAAGCCTAAAGAAAAGCATGTTTCTACAAGGATTGAAGAAAACAAACAAACACCCAATAAAAACATGAAAGCAAATACTAAAATTGTCGAGGAATCCACTTGTAAATCCTGTTCTGAGAAGTTCACTATTGGTGAGGAAATAGTAAAATGTGAGAAATGTGGTAGCTATTATCACCAAAGTTGCTGGAATACTATGGGAGGATGCAATCAGACTCAGTGTAAAGAGGGTATGAAACAATGTCCGGCATGTAAGGAAGAAATAAAAGAATCAGCCTTAAAATGTTGGCACTGTGGCCATATTCTTGATTCTTCAATCGATCAGACAAAACCTGTTTTACTCGGTGAGGAAGACCTAAGTACTGGATTGAAAATTTTATCCTTCTGTATTCCTCTTGCCGGAGCAATCATGTACTTCAATTATAAAGGGAATGAACCACAAAAAGCAAAATCAGCATGTACTTTGGCAATTTGGGGAATGGTAGTAGGTGTATTAATTCGGATTATTACTACAGTGATGAAGTAAGAGATTATGGACCCCTTTATCATAAATAGATAGTCGTTACAATAGAATTCCCCAAAGAAGCTGTAAACTCCTTTGATTACCATCTGAATATCAGGTAGATATGGTAATAATGTAGGCTAATAATTGTAGCTGGTTAAATGTTGTCAACAATATATGCAAGTAGCCAAGTTAAATATTGTTTTCACTTATTGTCACGGGAAACCAGAAAGATCTTTTTTTTGGAAAGGGAGACAATTCCCTGTTTGTGCAAGATGTACAGGGATATATTTAGGATATCTTTCCTATCCACTTTTTATATTTGATATAGTTTATTTAAATTTATTCTTAACACTGGTTTTGATACTCCCTTCTTTTATAGATGGTTTATCACAGGCTTTTAATAATAGGGAGAGCACTAACATTTTGAGGGTTTTGACTGGTTTTTTTGCTGGGGTTGGACTTATGTCTTTGGTTTCAATTATTGGTGAACGAATTGGAACAGGTTTACTTTATCTAATATCATTAATCTAATAGTGTGTTGTCCATTGTTTATTTTTAATCATTTTTGAAATGATATGTTCGATCTGTAAAAGCTCTATTATCCAAGATGAAACAATTAAAAGGTGTGAATCCTGCAATTACGATTTTCATTTTGAATGTTGGACTGAGAATGATGGCTGCGGCACTCCTGGATGTGTTAATTTGCCAAAGAAGATAGAGCAGGCAACAGAGGTTATGAACGACACTTCCCCTTGGGAGGCGGAGACAAAGATATGCCCATTATGTGCAGAACGAATAGCAATTAATAGTTATCAATGTCCATATTGCCAAGAACATTTTAATACAACTGCACCATTGACAGCCGATGACATAAAAAATCAACATAATCATAACCAGGAGTCTGAATTTCCTGAAAAAAAATGGGCAATCGTAATTTTTATTTCTGGTCTTCTTGGAATTACAGCACCGTTTAATCTCATTATAGGAGGTATCTGGTTCTATGGTATTCGACAAAAACTACTCGCAGAAAGCCCTGCACTCTATTTTCTTACTTTGATTGGATTAATATTTTCAATAATCTATCTTATTCTGTTTATTATCGGACTGCTACTTAGCTAATTTATTGTTGTGAAATAAATAGTATTATTATGAACCGTCGCTTGATGAGACTTTACAATGATTATAGGGAAGTAACAGAACTGATAGGGAACCATCCATATATTGAAATTAAAGATGTAATGGGTGATCCGCCAGAAAGATACTTAATTAATTATAAAGTTAAAGGTCTTGTTCAGAACGGAAAAGAGATTATCGAAAAAGATTCACACATATGCGAGATCATCCTAAGTGGCGATTATCCGCGACATGAGCCTATTTGTAGGTTAATTTCCATGGTTGTTTTTCACCCTAATATTGCGCCTAATAAAGTTTGTATTGCAGATCATTGGGCTGCAGGAGAATCGCTTTCTGATATTATTATCAGAATAGGTGAAATGATTTGTTATCAAAATTATAATATTAAAAGTCCACTAAATGGTGAAGCGGCAAAATGGGCAGAAGAAAATATCAGAAGATTCCCAATCGATAATGTTAATCTGGAACCAATAAGACATTCCACAGATAACATCTCAGAAATAAAGCCATTTGAGAACATCGCCTACATGCCGAAGCAAATTAATGTCATCGAGGTAAAACAAGATCAAAGTTGTTCAAATTGTGGTGTCAATGGAAAAACGGTTTCAATTCTTAAATGCTCAAACGGTCATTTGATTTGTCCTGATTGTATTATTGAGTGCACTAAATGTGGCAAGAAAATGTGCGTACTTTGTTCCTTGGCAAAATGTATAACTTGTGGGAAAATATTATGCCAGGAGTGTCAGAGTTCATGTATAGAATGTAATTCGTCTGTTTGCAATGATCATACCCACCAATGTTCCGTTTGTGGATCAATACTATGCAATAAATGTATATCTGTATGTTCTTATTGTTCTCGGGAATTATGTTATGCAGATAAAAACGAGCATTTAGCGATTCATGAGCACGTACAATTACCTGGTCCAAAGCCAATAAGTGAAGCAAATGATAATAGACCTAAAGAATTGCCATTTGATGAATTAGTTAAAATTCCAGAACAAAAAGTTGTCATAGATGTCATTCAAAGTACATCCTGCTCAAATTGCGGTGCTGGAGGGAAATCGGGTTCAATCATAGAATGCTCTAACGGGCATACTGTTTGTCAGGATTGTATTATTGAATGTGCAAAATGTGGAAAGAAATTATGTGTGCTTTGTTCATTATTAAAATGCTCAACTTGTGCGAAAATACTTTGCCAGGAATGTCAGAATAGATGTTTGGAATGCAATTCCTTGATCTGCAATGACCATTTACACAAGTGTTCTATTTGTGGATCAACATTGTGTAATAATTGTATTTCTATCTGTTCTGATTGTCATGTGGAATTATGCTATGCGCATAAGAATGAGCATATGGAAATTCATGGCACAGTACAATTGCCTGATAACCAAAAAATCAAAATATCAGCGGAAGAAATCTTAGGCAAGGACTTAGTAAATGCGCATAAGGATGGTGAAAGGGGCAAGAAATGCGATAATAAAATATGTAGGGCTTGCGGACATATTATTGAAGAACCTGATGCAGTCTTTTGTACAATGTGTGGTACTAGAATTAAACAATAATCTAGATAATCAAAATTGCCCTTAAAACCACAATGAAAAATAAATTATAAGAGTCGAAAGGAAGCCAAAACGAAATTGGAATACTTAAGGCTATTCTGCCTGTTTAAATTGTTTAAAAATAAAATGAGAAGTGAAATAGTATTCGCCAATGTGGATTCAAGTTTATGTTAATAATAACTAAATGGAAATATGTATAATTCCGAAATTCATACTTAGAAGGATATCTAATAATGTTATCATTCAATTACAATGGAGTATTCTTATTAGTAGTTGTATTGTATTGATTTCATTTTGCATAGTTAAAATGGAATTTGTAAATTCTATTCCGCATTTTTGTGTTTTTAAAGAAATCACCACCTTCCCATGTCCAGGCTGTGGCATTATCAGAAGTATTTATTATTTATATGATTTAAAATTCATCAAGTCCTTAAGTTTTAATCCTTGTGGGGTATTAATAGTACTATCTCAAATAATTCAGGTTCCATTAAGAATTATTGTTTTATCAAATCAAAGCTATCAAACATCTATCGATAGAATTTCTATTTTAATGACAAGGTTAGTGTTGTTGACCTTGCTAATTTTCTGGTGTAAAATATTATTAACCTAACATTCTAATCCTATGGCAAATCTTTCATGTCCAAAGTGCAGCGAACTAACCCAAAGAGGTGGTTTTAAAGGCTGGCAAATTTTTGTAGCTGTTTGCTTTTTCCCAATTGGGCTATTAGCTTTAATGGCTGACCGAAATCCAACAAAGTGCCAAAAATGCGGTCACACGTGGCAAGCGTAAATTATGAGGGTTTAAGTCTCCCGTTTTCATGGAAGACTTAAACCATTTTTTTCTCATTTTATTTTTCGATGACAAATTCGAGTTGAAACACTTAATAATAAGCTACAATTGCGAAATGCTGTGGATTTTTATTAGTTGGTTTAAACCAAACTCTTAATGATAAGGGAAAATTGTAATTTAAATAGCAGGGATTAAATGATTACGGTGATACATTAATTAATGGCAAACTATAATGAAAAGTACTCAAGTGTCAAATTTCCCAGAATCAACTATATAATGAAAAACATAAATTCAATTTTAGCATTATTCATCTTATTTATTGTTATTCTGTATGGATGTAATGCTCGAAGTAAAAAAGGACAATGGTCTGAATCTGATAAGAAAAGGTTCTATAAAGAAATGGGTCGTATTGATTTATCAGGGCTTGGTGAATATAAAGCAAAGTGGCTCGAATGCTATCTTAAAAAGGCGGAAACTAACTATTCTTCCTTTCATGATGCCAATTCTGATGAAAAGGGAGTCAAAAATCTTGCTTTAGAATGTGTTAACGAAATTGTTGATGGGGGGAGTGTGATCGGAAAATGGTCTGAATCTGATAAGCAAAAATTTTATAAAGAAATGGAAACTGCTGATTTGGCAGGTTTAGGTGAAAACAGAAAAAATTGCATTGAATGTTATCTTAAGAAAGCCGAGGCTAATTATTCTTCTTTTAGAGCAGCTACTGCAGATGAACAAGGAATTGCAAAGCTTTTTATGGAATGTAATAGCGAAATTGTTGATGGTGGCAGTATAAAAGGAAAGTGGTCAGCATCTGATAAACAAAAGTTTTATAAAGTAATGAAAAGCATTGATTTATCGGCTTTAGGTAAACATAAAAACAAGTGGATTGGACTCTATTTCAAAAAAGCGGAAGCAAATTATTCTTCATTCCGAGAAGCAAATGCCGACGAACAGGGATGTAAAAATCTTGCAACAGAATGCAATATGGAAATTGCAAAGTAATTTTCGATAACTTTCTCAAATGATCATTTCTTAAAGAATCTATCATATAACACCTGAGAAACAGCTGCGATAAGAAGAATAAAAATAGAATCTATAAGGGTGGAGATCAAAATTACCAAAATGTTATCCTCCTTCATTAAACCCCATACAAATCGAATTACAAGAAGTCCAATAAAGACATTGATGCCAAACCTGTTCCTCTGGAAAAACGTTTCATCTTCTGGTTTTTTTTGTGAAAATTTCGGCGTGGGAATTGTATTATCCTCATTATTCGCCGAAAACCAATAACCACAATCACATTTTACTGCATCAAATCTAACCTTTTGTTGGCAATAAGGACATTCTTTCTGTTCCATTATTTAGTGTATTTGAACAAATATAGCAATTACTTCTAGTGATTTTCAAAAATAATGTATTCTTTTTCAACCTGCATTTTTTTGGCTTTCATCGAAATTAAACAGAACACTATATATTAGGAAAGAAGTATTCCTTCGAATGTCATTTCAAGTTTTGAGGAACAAGTGTAAATAATGCACTCAATCCGTGCGAACACAGTTCTAAATATCCAAAAAATAAAGAGGTTTACTCCCGAGGGTCAGCCTTTTCTTTTAATCTCTTTGGGTTAAATTCCCCGCTGCTTGCGACGGAATTAGGGTCCAGGACTTGCCCTGGGGTTAATACCAATTTATTGTTGTTGTTTCGTCCAGAAAAATACTGTCCTTTTTTATCCCTCCCCGCCATTGTACTATTGCTCCCATGAATTCATCCTTTATCCGTTTATGGGAAGCACTTGAGATCATGGAATCGATGGATGGCCAGGGCAGGCCTGCCAGGTTCCAGGTCAAATTCGTCACTGCAAACCGCACCAGCCGGGAGGGCGGTGAGATCATTGAAGTGAAGGATGCCTCCAAATGCCCGATAACAACAAGAAATGGGCAGGAAATTTTTCCGGAAAGGAAACCCGACCACATGCAGGAAAAAATAACCAGGAATCCCAACCACTGGGAGAATTCTACCCGAAACATCCGCCTACCGAATGGCCAGAAACGAAAGCTACATATCCGGCTGATCATTGAATTCAATAACAAGAAAGTCTGTTACTGATGAAACAAAAGGTCCTTTACGAAAACGAGATCGCCTTTTTGCCGGGAGCAAAAGCCGTGGCATCCTCCTATAAAAATATGGGAGATGCTACAACTGAGCAAGTAGTGATCCCGAAGGATTACAGCTCATGGCCCTGGTCACCCTGGGGTGACGACAATCTGTTCCCTCAGAATGTCCTGGCTGATCTTGAAAAGAACTCGATCGCCATCCGGGCCCTGGAAAAGAGAAAAACCGTCCACTATGGCCGGGGAATCCTGGCTTATCGCGATAAAGGGAAGGATAGCCAGGGAACGCCCGTACGGGAACCGGTCACCGATCCGGAAGTGGTTGAGTTCCTTCGCGTCAACCGCCTGAACTTCCAGTGGATTGATCTGATCGGCAGCCTGGAGATCTTTGCAAACGGATGGATCGAGTTCATCCTGAACAAGGGCAAAGACCGGATCAACCGGTTGTTTGTCAAAGACCCGGCCTATTGCCGCAACGCCAAGATGGATGCCGATCATCCCTCAAGGATCCCGTTTCTGTTTTATTCTGCCCAGTGGGAATATTCACCCAATGAAGAAGACGGGTCACTGGTTAAAATTCCGATGTACGACCCGGCTAGGTATGATGGAACCCGTTACCAGGATCCGCAGTTTGCCTACCCGGTTTTCTACCGGTCGTTCAATAAATCCTATTACCATCTGTCGGTCTGGAATGGCATCCGGGAGAGCGGATGGCTCAGCATTGCCAACAAGGTTCCACGGTTGAAGCAGGCCATCATGCGCAACCAGATGACCATCAAGTATCACATTGAAATCCCGGATGACTATTTCACCAACCGGTTTCCCTCACCGGATTATACCCGCGAGCAGCGTGAAGCGGCCAGGACAAGGGTATTGGCTGATATGAACGACTTCCTTTCAGATGTCGAAAACTCAGGCAAAACCTTCGTTTCCTTCAACTTTTTCAGCAAGTTCAAAAGTGAGTACCTGGCTGGATGGAAGATCAACGTGATCGACAACAAGCTCAAGGACGATGCTTATCTGCCCGATTCACAGGCTGCCAATTCGGAAATATTGTTTGCCTTCGGGGTAGATCCCTGTCTGGTGGGGTCGGGAATACCCGGTGGAAGTCTGGGCGCCGGCAGCGGATCTGACAAACGGGAAGCTTTCTGGCAGCTCAATGCCGAGATGGGCATTTACCGGCAGATCAGTCTTGAACCGCTTTATTTCATCCGGGATTTCAACAAATGGTCCCCCGACATCGAATTCGATTATGTGACCGTGGATACCTCCCAGACCATGCAGGACCATCCTTCGAAAATTGACAAACGCGTTGACAAGAATATCGCATGATCCGTCTGATTGATAACCTCTCGCAAGTGCTGGCGGCTGCTTCCATCAATGTGAGCAACACCATCGAAAACTGGGTCCCTTATATCGGTGAAGCCCAGGAGAGCTTTATCAGGCCCGTTCTGGGTGATGTGCTTTATGGTCAGCTCCAGGATGCCATGGCGCTCGATCCGGTACCTCCGGATGATGGAACCACCATGGAGAACCTGGCAACACTGCTTGAAATGATCCGAAAGCCTTTGGCTTTGTATGCCCTGTGGCTTGGCGCCGATGAATTCGGCGTAAGTATTTCATCCCAGGGCATCCAGGTCATTGAAACGCCAACCCATAAAACAGCGCCTCAATACCGGGTTCAGAACCTCAAGGAAAACTGGATCCGCAGGGCCAACACATCACTGGACCTGGCGCTCAAATTCCTGGATGAACACCGGGAAGATTACCCCGGTTATGTTCAGCAGGATGCCGGCCTGTTTATCCGTGATACCCGGGAGTTCAACAGTGAGGTGGATATACGCGAGAGCAGACGGGTTTTCGTAAGCCTCAAACCGATCATCCGCTCTGTGGAGAAAAAGTATATACGACCTGCACTTTCTGCACCATTGTTTGATGAACTCAAACAGACCTGGCAATCTGGTGATGTGTTGAGCAAAGCACTTGCGGACCTGATGGAACTGATCCGGCCGGCGCTGGCTCACCTGACCATGGCCCGGGCACTGATGGAAATCTCGATCGATGTGCTCGACTGGGGCATTTTCGATACGGCCGGCAATACCTTCTCCAACGTTTCCTCCAAACAGGCTTCCAATAAGGAGCGCATTGCCATCATGGCCGAAGCCAATCAGCAGGATGGTGAAGCCGAACTGAAAGCACTGCAGCAGTTCCTGGATGAAAACGCCGGCGAGGATCTCTATGCTACCTATTTTCATTCGTCCCGCTATGCCGGCAAGAAAATGGCCGAACACCGCAATGAATTCACCAATAAACCCGATAACTCATTTTTCCTCGTATGAAGCCAATTGAATTTCTCCTCCAGGATGTATTTGATGTAATCAAGATCATCGCTATTCCCGTTATCGGGTTTTTCCTGTACCAATTTTATATAGGTGTCACCGCCCTGAAGAAATCAGTCGATAAGCTGATCATCCAGATGCAATGCCGAGAGACCTACTGCACGGAAAAGCACAAAGAGATCGGAGAACACCTTTGCCGCCACGATGCCGGGATCGAGGAGATGAAAATAACCCTGGGCGATCATGGTGAACGAATTTCAAAAGTTGAAGGTCAACTATTAAAATAAACGATATGAAAGAGAGAATCTTTAAAAACTGGAAGACCACCCTGACCGGCATCCTGATGCTCGCTGCAGGTCTGGCATTGGTAGGAATCGGCAAAGCCACGCTGACAGAATATGTCGTATTTGCGCCTGTTTGCTTTGCTCTCATTTTTGTCAAGGACCCCACATTCAAGCAGTGAGATGGCAAAGGTAGAACTGTTTGCCCCCAAAATCCTGGCCTTTGAAGGCGGGTTTGTCCATGATCCCACGGACCGGGGAGGCGTAACGAACATGGGAGTTACCCTATCCACATGGAAGCAGGTCGGGTATGATAAGGACGGAGACGGAGATATCGATGCCGAAGACATCCGGATGCTTTCAAAAGCCGATGCAATCGCTGTCCTGAAAACAAACTACTGGAACCGCTGGCAGGCGGATCAGATCACCAATCAGAGCATGGCCGAAATCCTGGTGGACTGGCTCTGGGGCAGCGGTAATTGGGGAATCGTCATTCCCCAGCGATTGCTCAAGGTGCCTGAAGATGGTATCGTCGGGCACGCGACTCTTTATGCATTGAATTCCGCCAACCAGCGCGGACTTCATGCAGTCATATTCCAGGCAAGGGGTCGGTTCATCCTTGACCTGGTTAAAAACCATCCGGAGCAAAAGAAGTTCCTGGACGGATGGATGAACCGTTTGAATCAATTCAAATTCGTCGCATAATGAAACCATGTTTTCTGATCCTGCTCCTTGTCGTTTCGATGACCGGGTGCATTTCTGAGCAACGATGCCAGAAACGCTATCCGTCGGCTGAACGAACTGAAACGTTCATTCAGCATGATACCATCACCAATGTGAAAGATTCCCTGATCCCGCTTCCGGCAGACAGCGGCCTGATCCGGGCGCTGCTTGAATGCCGGGAAGGTAAAGTGGTTATCCGGCAGATCGAAGAGATCAAGCCCGGGAAGAGAGTGGTTCCGTTTATTGACCTGAAGAACAATGTCCTGACCACCGGGGCGCGGGTTGACAGCAGTTCCGTCTATTTTGCCTGGAAAGAAACCCATATCCGGGAAACAAAGGTTCAGGTGAAAGTTATTGAGAAACCGGTCTATACCGTGACCGGCTTTCGAAACTTCCTGATATGGTCGGGCGGGATCGCCTGGTCGATCCTGCTAGTGCTCATTGGTTTTTTATTGGTCAAGGCTTTCATCAAAAAGAAGTTATCCCAATGAACCTGGTCCAGATCGACAACACCCGGCGGTCGCTGCCATCAACCTGGAACGAGTTGACCCGAACGCAACTGCTTTACGTTTCCCGGCTTTTCAATGGAAAGCTGAACCTGGTTGATTTCAGGATTAGAACTCTGCGGGAATTCCTGTCGGTCAAATGGAAAGTCTTCAAACGGATCGATCCGGAGGATGCCTTTGTGCTCTGCGAGACCCTCGATTTCCTGACCAAGGAGGTAACCCTGACCCGGAATGTCATCCCGGTGATCAGAACCGGCCTGAGAAAATACTACGGTCCATCGGATGCCATGACCAACTGCACCATTGGCGAGTTCACCCTGGCCAGCTCAGTTCTGGATGAATACACTAAATCTGGTTCTGAAGCCCACCTGGATCAACTGGTTGCAATCCTTTACCGGCCAAAGAAATCGTTCTGGTTCATCCGCAAACAATTCACCGATCACTTGGATCCCCGGGTCAGGTTCATGAACCGGTCATTGAAGAGAAGGGCCGAACGGTTGACAAAGGTTGACCATTGCATAAAGTACACTGTATTCCTGTTCTTCAACGGTGTTTTGAATTCATTGACGGGTCTGTATCCTTACGTTTACCGGCAAAAAGATGACGATGGCAGCCAGGAAAATGGCTGGGCATCCCTGATCATCTCTCTTGCTGATGGCAAGACAGACGACCAAAGCCTTGAAACCGTCATGAATTCCAATCTCTATAATGTTTTCATCGGCCTGAACAAGAAGGCAAAAGAGTATCACGAGTATATGAGTAAGATCGAATCCTATGACCGACATTAACAGCTACGTTGAATATTTCCGGACCCTTGCGATAGAGCATAAGGAAATCAATGATTTCTACATGATGGATATCAACGAGCCTCTCGATGCTTTACGGTCGAAGATCAAATACCCTGCGCTGATCCTGACCAGCCTTTCCGGAAACTTTGAAGCTTCAAATCTGGATAATATCCTAGATTTGATCAATTGTGGGTTCCTTATCATCGGGCATCTGAATCAGATTGATGACTTCTCAGGTGAAATGCAACTTGTTTCAAAGATGAAGCAAGTCGGAACTGATATCATTGCCCGTATGTTCCATGATCATCTTAAATGCGAATCTCTTGCTCTGAAAGCCATTCCAGGGTTTAATGTCAACACCGTCATCTATGAGATGCTGGGGCCGGTTTTTGATAATGACTTTGGGGTACTTTTTTCGTTTAAGGTCATTGATATTCTTAGTCTTGAATATTGTCCTGTCGTTTGGTTCACAAAATAGAATTAACAGAGTACCTTGCATTTATATTTTTATCAGATTTTTCTCATAATAAATTAGGTTTATAGTTTTTTTCGTATTTTTGATCTATTCCAATAG
>Ga0118677_10011967_pt1 | contig 12858 bp, 7 predicted proteins | sample AliMusrvi5mmetaG_FD_86154 | JGI IMG/M metagenome (GOLD analysis project Ga0118677, IMG submission 86154)
CTCTATACCAAAGTGAGCACCGAAGCCTGCTCGCTGACTGTCCGTTTTTGGACCTCCATCGGCAAAGCCAATCAGGTAAAGAGTGAAGCAATGCTTCGTCTGAGTGCAGCGTTTTCGGCTAAGAGTATAGGATTCGAATAATTTTTGTACGAAGCAGGCGGAATGAATCAGAGTCATTCCATCTGCTTCGTGCAATAAATATGGCTTTCATATAGTAAGTCAGACCATATGCGAACCGATGCAAGGGATCTTTTGAATCGTAAGGTTCATCCTCCTTCTGTGCCTCAACAACTGCCATGGCGCATGGCAATTCGAAAGGGAGCTTTCCTTCCGGGTTGAATTGCCCGAAGATCAGACCGAGAATGCTCTCATTGGTGCTTCCGAAATCTCCAATTACAGCTTTACTGGCTGCATTGATTTCCGGGAAGACGGCTGGCCTTTCCAGGTTGAACACGGTAAATGTTGGTTTTTCAATGCAAAGTGTGCACAATCTCAATTTCCTTGTTCAGGAATTCGTCGAAGGCAGGTAGCAGATGAACTGAATTTTTCAGTTCGGCAAGTTGACAACTTGAGTTGGTTAGCCAATAGGTCTCCTCTCCAATTTTTTCGGCCACAAAATTTGTCTTCACCATTTCAAGTGCATTTCGAGCATCACCCGCATACAACCCTGACCACCAGATGAAATCTTTCAGCGTGGCAGGACCATGACTGGAAAAATATTTCCATGCTATTTTGCGCAACGCCTCTTCTCTCGTCATATTTTGATTTTTCGGAACCCTTTCAGAAAGAAGTGCATAAGTCTGTTTATTCCCTTTCATGACGCCATTGCAGACAATTCCGTCCAGTTCGGACCTAAGCATGATGTGTTGGGGCCTATTGAGTTCAGTAGCAATTCCGGCATTTTTGTGAATAGTCATGAGCTCCTCCCTGGTCAGGTGATTACCATCTTTTAAGGAGGCTAAAATCAACTTCCTGCTTTTCGCAAAGAGGGCATCGGTCAGTTCCAGTTTTTGATCATAGGATCTCGTAGTGGCCTTCACTTGTGGAGCCGTCAGTTGCAGCATCCAGTAAATATCTTCAGCCGCAACGAGGTGCCAGGTTGGTCTCATCAGATGGGTCCGAATGAGTTCAGCATTGTCAATGGAACGTTCTATCAGATGGTCAGTGCTATTCGGAACTCTTTTGCCCAAAGCCCATTTGGCCATGGCAAAATCCTGAGCCTGTATTGCTCCCATGTGACCAACAAGCTCACGTACGGTTGTAGATTTTGAAACTTCAACTTGTTGGCTGAACAGCCTGATCAATGAAATATCATTCAGGGTCATCTGTTTAAAACGGTGTATTTAGGTCGTTTGTTATTTGGACGGGCTAAAGGCATCCATATATTATTCAATCGGCGGGAGTTTCTTTCCTGACAATTTCGATCGCTCCGATCTCCAGGTAAGCCTCAAACATATTTGCAGCGCCTCCATGTTCAACGATTTTTCCATTCCTGATTCGGTCTGTATTTACTCCCGTCACACGCATCATTTTCCCTGTAGGTTGCATTCCCAGCCAATCTCCGGCATGGATTCCGGTCATTGTATAGCAGGTGGCAACCCAGTCATTTTCGGCTATCTGGTTTTCCACAACAAGTTTCAGATCCGGATAGTTGTTCCTGACACCCAGCACGTGAGCCTTGGCACCTTCCAATCCCACTTCAAATCTCTGGCCATTAAAGACTTCAGCGTAGTCTGTGGAAATGTAATCTGCAATGTTCTCAATATTGCCCGTGTTGACAATCTTTTCCAGGTAATCCCTGACAATTTTCTTGTTGGAAGTTTCCTGTCGCATACGAGATTGGTTTAGTCATAGAAATGCTTAGATCGAATCAGGTTCCCACCCCTTCCTGTATTGTCTGGACAGAAATTTCTGCACTTCAGGAGCATTGGTGAATTTTCTGTTGGAAGCATCGTATTTCAAAGTCTTTCCGGCTTTTAGCGCAACAGCATACAAATTGACGGCCTCTGTAATCGGACCTGCCTCCCTGAAACTCCCCGGACATTGATTGCCACTCCTGAGTGCATCGAGGAACAGTTGAAAACCTGGAGCCTTTTCCTTCTTACCCCCTTGAATGACAATGCCTTTCATGCGGTTTTCAGGTATCAGATGCGGATCTTCCACATTGAACCCTGCCATAATTTTTCCTTTTGTGCCGACAAACATCATTCCTTCGGCAGGCAACTCCTTGTTGTCTTGGTACAACTCTTCCGGAACTGGTGGGCGCATTCCTCCGTCATACCAGATCAAGTCAATAGCCGGCCTCGTGCCTTTCGCCGGATATTTAAACCTTACAGAACTGGCCATCGGGAAGGAGAATTGATTTTCGATCTGGAAGGCCGTAGAATCCTGAAGACCGCAAACATGGCTGAGATTGGGTTCTATAATTGTAGGATTTTCAAGTCCGAGTGCCTTGTAAACAGTCCACAAACTGTAATGCCCCATGTCAGCCATCGAGCCCCCTCCGAAATCGTACCAGCCCCTGAAAACCATGTTGGTATAATGTGGATGGTAAGGGCGTTCGGCTTCCGGCCCCAACCACAGGTCCCAGTCCATTCCTTTTGGTACAGGGGGTTTATCCGTAGGAAGAGTCGGATATTGAGGCCAAACTGGCCGGTTTGACCAGTTATGTACCTCCTTCAGTGTTCCAATAGCATCCTGATCGATCCAGGTCATGATCTGCTCCATGGAACCATTGTAATCCCATGGAATAAGATGGGTGGTGACTTTGGAATGTGCAGCCATGTCAATTACCTTCAAACCCTCTTCGAGTCTGTTGGAGATAGGTTTGTGCATGGAAATATGGATGCCTTTTCTAATGGCCGCCATGGCGATCAATCCGTGCAGATGGTCGGGTGTCATAACCTTGATGGCGTTCAGGTCTTTTTCCTTTGCAAAAAGTTCGCGAAAATCGGCATAGGCCCTGCAACCATTGATCTTTTGGCCGGTACGGAATTTGGAATAATAGCCATCCACAATCTCCTGCGCATTGTCGCGTCCTCCGGGAATGGTTTGATCCCCACCGGATTTCCAATCAGGATTCTTGAGCGTGTCTCGGATATTGTCGCGGAGTTCGTTTTTACCCCAGTCAAAATACCCCCGGGCCTCCTTCTGAGGATCGCAAACGGCGATGATTTGCAACTCCGGTATGGAAAGCAATGGCAACAGTTCCCGGAGTCCCTGGGTACCGGTACCAATGTAGGCAAGTGTAATTTTGTCACTCGGTGCGATCCGGCCGTTTCCCCCGAAAACCTGGCGGGGAACGATGGTAAAAGCCAGCGCAGCCGAGGTCATTCCTCCAATAAAGGTACGACGGGTGTGTTGATTGGCGATTTTGAGATCTTCCTGTTTGCTGATTGAATTTTCTGAAATGGGATTTTCCTGGGTTGTCATGTCGTTATCTTTTGGTGTGTTGGTATTTAAGATTTGATCATGAAAAGATAGGAAATTATTATTGGAATTCAAGTGAAAAATTGTCAGATATCTTTTCTCAATTCAATCGATGGATTTCAGATATTCGTCCTCGATTCGATGTTGTGCACATCCACCCCGAGATGCAAGAATTCCTCCTTTTTATCAAGCAACATTTTCGAAAAGACAGGATCTACATCTCCCTCCTCGTTGCGCGTGATAAAGCCATACTCAGTGCGCGAAAGCAGATTGGCAAACCAGAGGGTCTGGGTAGCACGGGTGAGATCGGGTGCGATTTGAAGATCATTTTCGGGTGCCATCACCCCATCTTTTCCATTTCCGAAGCGGAGTCCGACACAATTGTATAGCAATTCACCAAATTCATCGTATTGGTGTTCATTGATCCAGGTATGCAGGTAAGTGGCCACAAAAATGATGTACTGGCAAATATCCTTGAGATTTTGGAAGTCTTCAGGCAGGATTGCGGTAGTGCCATCGTTTTTGGTTATGGAAGATAGTGCTTTTAATTCACCATCAATGATTTCTCTCTTTAGGGAAGGGTTAAAACTGTATTTGAAAAAATAATATTCCATCCGGTTCTGCAATTGCAGTTCTTCCTCTTCGGTGAGTATGCCGGTTTTCGTACCGGATCCAAAGACCACTACACTATTGCGGACAAGATCATTTGAGAAACGGTAGACTTCGAACCACTGTTTCCTGATCTCAGCCTCATTGGTTTCTATGAAGTCATTGACGTACTGGCCGGTAATGTTCCAGAACAAATGATCCGACTTGGCTACATCGTGTGCCGGGCTGATTGGTTCCATAGGATGAAAATCTTTCCAGTCCTGCACCCCAAGCAGGTCACAGACACGTTGCTTTAGCCCCTTTTCTGTCAGGGCAGTAGCCGATGGTAGAAAATCCCTAAGCAACAATTTGTCGGCAGAATGATTGATTAAAACAACCTCTTTCAGGAAAGGGAGCAACAAAATTGCAACGGGATTTATCCTTAAGTTCCGGTAGGCAGCGATCGCAAACTGCTCTGCATTAAGGTGAGTCCCGGTGAAATGTTCATCGACCTCAGTCGACAATCCGCCGACCACTCTTGCGATTCTCTTGGCATAGGTCCAGTTGGGCAGGTCATCCGGTGTGAAACTCCGCTTTACCCACGGGTCTGTTTCAAAGGCATTGAGCGGTCCGGTAAGTTGTATTTCAATAGGAACCACCAATCCGTCCTCTCGGAGCTCAAGTTTGATTTCGGCATCCGGCAGCGCATAAATCCTGTTGATATCGTATTGACAGGCTCCGAAATATTTGATTTGGAAATGACCCGGATGATCTTTATCCGGTAAAAATGCCCCCCGGTTCATTCCGTTCATGAGCCGGTGACCAAAATACTCATCTCCTCGTGTGAACCCAGGGATCCTGCTTTCTATGCATCTGGTAAGATTAACCGGATAGTCTTCCTGGATGGATCTTAAAGTCAGGGAATCAGACTTCAGTCCGTAAGCCAAAAGATGTTTGACCTTTGTCAACTCAATCGGGATGAACTGTTCGGAGGCGGCATCACACCTGGCCTGTGAATAATATTGGGGCGCATCTTTGTCATGATCCTTGATTACAACCCGTGCGGTAGGAAAATCGTGCCTGTATTCCCAGAAAAACAAGGGGATATCCCCCAAGTCAAGCAGACCTTCTACCAGTCTTGATTTAGGAATGAAAATGCGCTTGAAGAGTTCAGTGTGATCCGTTGGCCGATCGTTCCTTTTGAAAATATGATTTACCTGATAAATCTCGAGACGGAAATTCCGGAAACTCCTTTTCAAGGCGAAAGGAAGATCATAGGACAGCTCAAAACGGCCATCCTTACCGCTAAGTGCAACACCAAGTTTTCTCCATTGCAACCACAAGTTCCTGGACCATAATTCGAGGGTGATGTGGTGCAGTGGCAGAAACTTGTCATCTTCACCGGAAAAGGTGAGTCTGCCAACTATTTGATCCCTTATTGATGATCCGTAAATTTTAGCTGGCCTGGAGAATAGCCGGTTCAAAAGATTTTGAAATGCATTCCGTAGCTTATTTTTAAGTAGATACAACAGTTCAAGGAAGATAGTGAGGGGGCTTGATATGATTTTTGAGTGACCTACCTCCAAATGGTTGATGCTTTTCAACCTGGGCGTAAAGAAACTCCCTTTTTTGGAATAGGATATCCTTGTGTTATGCTGGCATTCCCGAATGATGCCCTTTATTTCTTCAGATTGCATGGTTTTACACTGTAAGTTTCTTTTCCATCAGGGATGCTGGATCGGTTACATTGTCTGCATAGCGCATTTTTTTAGACTAAACGTAAACGCATTCTTGTTGTTTCATTTCTTCCAGATTCCAAACAGATCCCCTGTTTTTATTGGGGGTAAGATTGGGATGTTGGTTTTTTTCCGCTAAGACTCCACCTGTGAGTACTTATGGATGAAAATAATTTGATCATCAATGTTTGTTATATTTAAAATTATTTATATTTGGTCCAAATAAAAATAATTTGGGGATAGTCCATTTTGCTAACGACCCTTGAATTAGTTTATGTTTAAGAGTTCTGAACCGGACATGATCAATCTCAAATAATGGATGAAAACGCGCTTGTAAGTCAAATGCATACAATCGATAATTCAATAGCTTACTAAAGATTTTTGCGTATGAAAGATGAAAAATACCTGTACGACAGAAAAGGGCCCTGGCCTCAGCCCAGCCCTTCACACCCATTTGGTGAAGCTCCGGCGGTTGTTCATGTTCCCGATGAGGAACGAAAAACATGGTTTTGGAACATTGGTTTCCGCTACATTCGTAACACACTTTTTTACTGGCCAGTAGCATTATGGAAAGCTTGGAGAAATCCAACCTGGGAAACATTGTCGGATGAGGTATTTTGTGACCAAATTCTGACAACGCCGCTTGCTAAGTTCTTAAATCCAGTTATCGATCCTAATTTGCAGCAAATTTTCAAGGATCTTCTCCTGACCAGTGAAACTGAAATTATTTACTATGTCGCAGATTTTATCTGTATGAAGGATGTAGTTCCTTTCGAGGGATTGTATTGTGCAAGTACGGTTGCCCTTCTAAGCAAAAAAAAGAGGGAGTACAAGTTGCGTGTTCATGGAATTTATATTTATGAAACGGGGCTGTTGTGCCAACCGGAGGACGGACAAGTCTGGGCATTGGCAAAGAATTATGCGATGATGGGTGCCACTTACAGGATATTGCTCTCTACGCATCCCATCCTGCATTTCCCGTTCGATTCCATCAATGCCATTACCAAGACTTCATTGACTGTCGACAATACGGTATTCAAACTTCTATATCCTCATTTCCAGTTTACGCTAACTTTGAACGACAGCGTCCTGGAGAGCAGCAGCTCCCCGGTAGCCAACAATCAGAAGTTTCTCTATACAGGATTCTGCGGACCGCAAGAAGGGTTACTGACCTTGCTGGTGTCTGGTTATCAGGGGATAAATGGCAATTCCTCCTATCCTCCTTTCAAATGGACCATTTTTCCTGCAATCGTCCATTCTGAATACAATATTTTCCTGCTGCACTATTACCACGCCTTCAAGAGGTTTACAGATAAAGTGGTTGGGCATATTTCGACAAACGAACTGGATGCGATCAAAAAATGGGCAGACTATATTTCGTCATGGTTGCCTGGATTTCCGGATGGCAGAGAAATATTCAAGGGGGATAACCTCTCCGGGACACTGGCAAAGGTGATGTGGGATCTCTCGGTAGCTCATGCTACAGACCATCACTCTTACGGCACGATTCCCATTAACCGTTTACCGCTTAGAATGCGTGTTCCCCCTCCTGTTACGAAGAATGATATTTTTAAGGTCAGTGACCAGGCCAGCGTAAAGGACGTTTTCAAATATGCGCTCGAGTGGAAGCTGTTTTTTAATGACTGGACTGTAACAAGACTGGTGGATGTTGATTATCAATTTGAAACTGCCGGTCTTCAGAAACTTCAGGCTGATTTTTTGCAGGATCTGGTTGAAGTCGATAAAAATATGCCGGTCAAAAAATACATGAAGTTGAAGGATATATCGGTAAGCATTCAATTTTAGCAATGGTACGCCTCCCTTACAAAATTTACAAAGAGAATAGAAATTACACTTTCTACAAGGATTTTGATACAGATGCAAATTGTGAGGTCCTTTATAAAATTCCAAATCATCCGGCTGAACATGTGGAGGAGTTGGAAAGGCTGAAGAATGAACTAGCCTTATCTGCACTGATTCATTCTCCGAGGATTGCAAAGGTAGTGAGGATTGACAGGGCCAATAACAGGGAGATTCTTATCAGGGCCTTCGTGCAGGGTGTCGATTTACAGGATCAAATTGCCTTAGGGAATGGGGATTTCTCGAAGAAAATCCGTCTGGCTTTTCACATCGCTGAAGCGGTCAGGGATTTGCATGATGCGGGTATCTTTCACAAGGATATCAAACCAAGCAATATCATTGTCAACGAGAAAACGGGTCTGGCTACGCTGATTGATTTGGGAATTGCAGAACAGATTGGCGGTCAACCTCTTAGTATATTAAGGGAGGAGCTGGACGGAACTCTCGACTATATCTCCCCAGAACAGACGGGAAGGGTGAACAGAAAGGTAGATTACCGGACTGATTTTTACTCTTTGGGTATCACTTTTTACCATTTGGCTTGCGGGTATTTGCCATATACGGCCGAAGAGACGCTCTCACTCATTCACAAGCATATTGCTGCCGATATTCCTTTGTTGCACCTCAATTTTCAATCTGTTCCCATACTTTTTTCGAGGATAGTGGCCAAACTGATGGCGAAAAATCCTGACGACAGGTACCAGAGTGCCTCTGGATTGCTCTTCGATCTTTTAAAATCGGAGGAGATCCATGACAGTGAAGGTTCCCTCATCGACCAGAAGAATTACAAATTGGGTCAGTTTGATGTAAGCACGCAACTTCGTATTCCTGACAGACTCTATGGCAGGGAACGGGAAATACAACTGCTTGAACATTCATTCGATGAGCTGAAACATCATTCAAAATCCCTCATTTTGATCAACGGAAGGTCGGGTACCGGAAAGACGAGACTGGCCCTCAAACTGAAAGAGATTGCACTTGGTCAGGGAAGCCTTTTCATCGAAGGAAAGTTTGACCATTTGCAAAAAAGCATCCCCTATTCAGCCCTAATCAATGGTCTCCAGTCGCACATCGAAAATATACTTGCCGGAGAGGATGAGCAGATTGATTTTTGGTCAGACCGTTTCAAAAAGGCACTGGGTCGCTCCGGGAAGGTGATCACTGACATCATTCCCAACCTCGAGCTGTTGACCGGTCCCCCCGAAGAAGTACCTCAGATGAGCGGAACAGAAAGCCAAAACCGTTTCAACAATGCTTTTGTGAAGTTTATAAAATCGCTGGGAACCTTCGAGCATCCAACAGTTTTTTTGATCGACGATTTGCAGTGGGCCGATCTGGGGTCCATCACGATTCTGCAGAACCTGTTGCAGGAGCCCTCCAACAAGGAGATACTGATCGTCGGAACCTACCGGGATAATGAGGTCCATGAAGTTCATCCATTGGCCGTTATGCTAAGGTCGCTCAAAGATTCTGGGGTAGGTGCCCAAGAGATAGTCCTGGACGATCTTGCCAACCAGGATGTGATAGACCTTTGTCAGGATTGCTTTGGCAAGGAGGAGGAGGTTAAGGAACTCGCAGATCTGATTTTTCAGAAGACCAATGGCAATGCATTTTTTACCCTTCAATTTCTTCGCGGATTATATGATGAAGGTGTAATTTATCTCGATCCAAACAAGCGGAGGTGGAAATGGGATACCGATAAAATCATCCTGGCTGAATCCTCCGGCAATGTAGTGGAATACATGACTGCAAAGCTGACCAGGCTAAGCAATGAAGCCTCTACGGTTTTGAAATTTGCTTCCTGTATTGGTAATAATTTTGAAAGGAAGATTCTTGAAAAGATAATATCTATTTCGCTTGAGCTATCCGACAGGGGATTGGATGAGGCAATCATCAATGGCTTGGTGGTAAGAAATTTGAACAGCAAGGAAAAAGGCCATTATCAATTTGTACATGATAGAATCCAGCAAGCGGCCTACCAGAGCCTTGGCGATGAAGAGAGGAGCAATATCCATCTCAGTATTGGCCGAACTCTGCAGTCTATGGTTCTGAACGAAGGGAAAAGCGACTCCCATTTTGACGTTGTTGATCAGTTGAACAATGGATTGAAAAGCATTACTTCCTATCAGGAAAAAGACCTGTTGATTGATCTGAATATTTCAGCTGCCAGAATGGCCAGGAATGCCGCTGCCTATGATATCGGACTGAAATATGCCCAAACCGGATTTTCACTGCTACCCGTCAATCATTGGGAATCATCTTATGAAATATCCCTGACACTTTACAACGAAATTGCCGAAAATGCTTTCTTGAAAACTGATTTCGAGGAAGCACATCTGCATATTGATGAAATTTTAAGTCATGCCAAAACTGTCCTGGATAAAGATATAGCCTTTAAAATAAGGGTACTTGCCTACCATGCCCAAAACAGACTGATTGAATCAATTTATGCCGGGCTTACCTATCTCGACCAACTGGGGGTGATCCTGCCGAGAAACCCCGGACAAATGACTATCCTTTTCTCATTTCTCCGGACAAGATGGGCCCTCCGAAATGAGACCATGCAATCCTTGCTTGGAAAACCGCTGATGACTGATCCCTACAAACTGGCTGCCATCCAGATGCTGACCTACCTCAATGGTCCGACCTATGTTGGGCTGCCTAACCTGAATCCTATTTTAATCTTTGAACAGGTTCGGTTGTCCGTAAAATATGGAAATACTTCGGCTTCTTCCAGCGGATACGCCGGATATGGGCTCGTGCTGTGCGGTCTCACGGGAGAGATGAGGAAGGGTGCCTTATACGGTCAACTGGCTAAGGATATTGTTGAAAAATACGATGCCCGGGAAGAGTTTGCCAAGGCGCACCTGATCAGCAACGTCTTCGTCCGACACTGGTCTATGCCACTGCCAGAGTCACAGTCAACCACCAGTGAGATTTACCTACGCGGTGTTGAGGCCGGTGATTATGTTTTTGCTGCCTATGGAGCTGAGGTTTATTGTTTCATGCATTTTTTTGCCGGAACACCGCTGGATCAATTCTATGAGGAGGTAGAAGCGTATGACCATGCCGTGCTGAATGTGATCAATCAAAAAAATACGTCATTGGCAGTCTCTTCCATCCGGCAAACAATCTTTCACCTGAAGGATCCCGGCTATTCAATTGGGAAAATCAAGGGGACCTTTTTTGACTATGATGAAACGCTCGATTACCAGATAAAGACAAACGATCTGAATGGCATTTTTAAGGTGGCAGTGTATCAGATGATGATGTATTACAATTTTGAAAAGTACGACCAGGCCGCTGTCGTTGCCAGAACTGCCAAAAAATACAAGGATGCTGGCATTGCACTGTATCACATAGGAGCCTACTATTTTTATCTGGCTCTCATCCAGCTGGCAAGGCTTCCAAAGATGAAGGGACAAAATAGGATAGTAGCCTGGCTTCAAGTGGAGTTCTGTCTTCAGAAAATAAAATGGTACAAGAAATTCGCACCTTTTTCGTATGAGAACAAGTACACGCTGATTCTTGCTGAATTGTGCAGGTTCAAGGGTAAAAAACACGAGGCAAGGGATTACTATGAACAATCTATCTATCTGGCAGCGGAAAATGGGATGATGCAGGAGTCCATGCTGGCTTCCGAACTCTATGCCCGCTACCTGGGAGAGCTAACGCTAACGGAGGCCATGACCTATTATCTGAACAAGGCCATCAATGGCTACCGGAGTTATGGTGCCCTTTCAAAGGTCTCTTTTCTCCAAAACAAATACAACCAATTGTATACCGCTTCCGGACTTCAGTCCTCAGCCCACGGAAACACCGGATCGACCTCCCTTACCTCGGCAAACCTGAATTTGTCTACAATGTACAAGGCCTCTCAGGTTATTCTCGGGGAGATTGTGCTGGAAGAACTGTTGCTTAAAATGATGTCATTGCTCCTTGAAAATGCAGGTGCCAACAAGGGCTGGTTTCTCATCAGGGAGGAGCATGACTGGTTGATCAGGGTACATCAGGATATTGCCAAACCTGAAAACGCGTTACCCGGGTTGATTAATTTGTCGAAGTTGGGGAGAGAAGAGGCGCCGTTGTCGCTTAAGATTGTGCAATATGCGGAGCGGACCTCAAAAGCTGTGGTACTCGGAGAGGCATCTTCGCTTGGCAGATTTGCCCAGGATGAAACCGTGAAGCAATTAAAGAGCAAATCTGTCTATTGCAATCCAATCATCAACCAGGGAAAGGTGCTGGGGATGATCTATCTGGTCAATGATCACATTGTCAATGCTTTTACGGAGGACAATGTAGAACTTCTTAATTTACTAACCTCCCAGTTATCGGTTTCTCTCCAGAATGCCCTGCTTTATGACAGTCTTGAATCGCAGGTTAAAAGCCGGACTTACGATCTGATCAAGGAGAGGGATATGTCAGAAAGCTTACTGAAAAATATATTACCTGCAAAGGTAGCGGAGGAGTTAAAGAATGCCGGGACAGTAGAGCCCAGATTGTTTCCAAAAGTATCCGTATTGTTCACTGATTTCAAAGATTTTACCTTACGCACAAAGGAGGTTAAACCGAAAAAACTTGTCGAAGAGCTGGATTACATCTTCAGTCGGTTTGATGAGATTTCCGCCGGATACGGTATTGAAAAGATCAAAACTATCGGAGATGCCTATATGGCAGCAAGTGGTATTCCTGAGCCTGGTACAGATGATGAAATCAGGATCATCAGGGCTGCATTGGATATGACCCTGTTTCTGGAAGAGGTCAGGAAAAAACGGATTTCGGAGGGCAGTGATTTTTATTTCGAAGCAAGAATAGGCATCCATACCGGGCCTGTAATTGCAGGAATCGTCGGGAAAAACAAATTCGCCTACGACATTTGGGGCGGCACCGTAAACCTTGCCTCCCGGATCGAATCCAATGGGGAGGCCGGCAGGATCAATATTTCCGGAACTACCTATGCCCATGTCAAGGAGGAGTTTAAATGCACCCATCGGGGGAAAATTGATGTAAAAAGTTACAAAAACGTGGATATGTATTTTGTCGAATCAATAAGATAAGGTTTCACAGGTCCCCATCAACTCGACACAAAACTTGTCCTGGATGCCAGAATAGTCAGTTTTGGAATTTTATTCCTGGCTATTGTAATTTCTTGGACAATATTCCGTCTAACAATCGGAGATTGTTTGCCCTAAGGGGGTTTTATCATACCATAATTTCTTCAAAATAAATATCTTTGGAACCTTAA
>Ga0118677_10011969_pt1 | contig 12858 bp, 12 predicted proteins | sample AliMusrvi5mmetaG_FD_86154 | JGI IMG/M metagenome (GOLD analysis project Ga0118677, IMG submission 86154)
TGATTTTGCCGTCGGTGTAATTAGTGGCGGAGCATTCGGGAAAATTGTTGATGCCCTAGTCAATGACATTGTGATGCCAATCATTTCTACTCTTTTGGGCGGCCACATTGACTTTACCAACCTCTTTCTTGTGCTTGGTCACATTCCAGAGGGTGTACCGAGAACCTTTGATGCTCTAAAAAAGGCAGGTATACCCATTTTTGCTTACGGAAATTTCATCACCATCTCAATCAATTTCATTTTGTTGGCTTTTGTCATCTTTCAGATGGTGAAGGTGGTTAATAAAATTCGCGTCATGGATGCGCCCCCAGCACCACCCACTCCAGAGGATATTATATTATTACGCCAAATCCGCGATAGCCTGAAGAAATAAAGGGGTCAATAAAATGGGTTTTAACGAATGTCCCTCCATCAGAAAAACAAGATAGTGAAGCTAAACACCAATCTCAACTTATTTTTCAAAAAGGATTTGAATTGTTAAAAAAGAGCCCTTGATGAGGCTGGTATTTGTTTTGGACAACCAATTTTCCTGCGCCCTGAAAATGTTGATACTTTAAATTTACTTGGCATTAGGGCTTACCAAACACAATTACGACAAAGCAATTCATTTCCTAAGTAACGAAAATATATTGCTGCCAAAATACAAAATAAGCTATTCATAGATATCTCGCCCATAAGAGCATTAGAGTATTAGAGCAATTTTTGATTCACAAGGTTAAACAACCCCAATAGGAATTTTATGAGCCAGAAAAATCAGATCCGAATTGCAGAGGCTGTTGACGCAATTCAGAGTCGCAATTTTCTAAAAGCAGAGAAAATTTTAAAAAATGTACTTCAACAAGAGCCTGTAAATATAAGGGCTCTTGAAATTTTAGGCCTAGTCTTTGCATCACAAGGCTCACATTCCGAGGCAGTAAAGCACCTTAAAAAAGCCACTCATATTGACCCTCATAACTTTTCAACACAATATAACTTAGCAAAAGCATTAGGAGAGTGCAATGAAAATTTAGCAGCACTGCCACACCATGAGCTTGCAATTAAATTATCCTCCAATAACCCGGATGCTTGGCTCAACTATGGAAAAGCACTTTCGGCGCTAAAGTCAAATGAGCACGCCCTAGAAGCATTTAGCAAAGCTCTAGAATTAAAGCCAAATTTTTTGGAAGCAATGCTTAATGTGGCATCTTCTTTGGCCGCCATAAAGGAGTACACCCTTGCGCTAGCGATGTTTGATAAACTTCTCGACTTGGCGCCAAGCTATTTTTTGGCATGGTCTAATAAAGGCTCGACCCTACAAGAACTAAAGCGGTATGACGATGCTCTCGCTTGTTATGAAAAAGCGCTTTCTTTAAAGCCAGACTTTGCGGAGGCCTGGTCAAAAAAAGGATATGTTTTTTGGTTACTCAGAAAATATGATGATGCTTTTGATTGCCTCTTAAAGGCACTTGAATTAATGCCAGAGTTTCCGCCTTTTTGGCACAATCTTGGTACAAATTTTTTAAGTCTAAAACTTTACGCAGATGCATTAAAGGCCTACGATAAAGTCTTGAGCCTTGATCCAGATTTTCCCTATGCAGCTGGGACTAGGCTGTATACAAAGATGATGATAGTAGATTGGGACAATCTTAAAGAAGATCTCAATGCTTGCAAGCAAAAAATTGAACAAGGCAAAATTGCTGGCATGCCATTTAATTTATTGGGTCTTTCAACATCTGAAGCAATGAATCAGCAAATTGCAAAAATACATATCCAAAATAATTATCCAGAAAATTCATCCCTAGGCCCTATTGAAAAAACACAAAACGAAAAAATAAAACTAGGTTATTTTTCTGCTGACTTTAAAACTCACGCTGTAGCTATGCTTATTGCTGATTTGATTGAAACACATGATCGAGATCATTTCGAGGTAATAGGGTTTTCTTATGGCGAAGAGAAAGCTGGGGATCTAATGCGCGAAAGACTTATTCATGCCTTTGATGAATTTATAGATATTACGAGTAAATCTGATGCAGAAGCAGCACTTTTCTCCAGAAATCTAGGCATCGATATAGCCATTGACTTGAGCGGTCATACTGGTGATGGCAGGACAGGGATATTTTCCTTTCGAGCAGCGCCAGTGCAAGTGAATTATCTAGGCTACCCGGGGACCATGGGAGCTGCGTATATTGATTACATCATCGCGGATAAGACTATTATTCCAAAAGAGTCAGAGCAGTTCTATTCAGAGAAGATCGTTTATTTGCCTCATTCATATCAGCCTAACGACACTAAAAAATTAGTCTCGGAAAAGAAATTTACTCTGACTGAACTTGGGCTTCCTGAAGGTGGCTTTATCTTTTGCTGCTTTAACAATAATTTTAAAATTACACCCGATACCTTAGATAGCTGGGCACGTATTCTTCAAGAGGTAAATGGTAGTATTTTATGGCTTTTAGAGGATAGTCCGACAGCGGCGAATAATCTACAAAAACAACTTGCCATAAGGGGGGTTGATGCTTCGCGCCTCATATTTGCACCACGCGTAACTCCTGAAGATCATTTGGCGCGCCATACGTTTGCAGATTTATTTCTCGATACGCTCCCCTATAATGCCCATACAACTGCCAGCGACGCTTTATGGATGAGCCTACCAGTCATCACTCTATTAGGGGAAACCTTTGCCGGCAGAGTGGCGGCAAGCCTTCTAGACGCCATTGATCTGCCGGAGCTCATTACGAACTCCCGTAGTGAGTACGAGGCCCTAGCAATAGAATTTGCGAGAAATCCAAATAAATTAAACGCTATTAAAAATAAACTCTCTAAACATCGCTTAACAACCCACCTATTTAATACTAAAGCTTATGCCAAGGATATTGAAAAAGCTTATGAAATAATGTATGGGCTACAACAGGCTGATCTGCCGCCCCAATCTTTTCAGGTTTAAATAATAGTTAACTACTTCTCAATTAAAAAAACCTATCGTATTTCTACGATAGGTTTAATTTACAACTGATTTCTAAATTCAATGCTAGCTTACGCTAGCGCTAAATTAGAAAGTGTGACGTACGCCAATAGCGTAGTTATTTGCATTAGCTGAGCCATAATTTGTGCCAACAGCAGCAGTAGTATTGATTTGCTGACCATAGATTGCATACAAGTTAGTACGCTTGCTTAAGTAGTAGTTAGAACCCAACTGCCATGCATTGAAGTTAGCCGTTGGGTTGTTTTGACCCATAGCTGTGTAACGTCCAAGACCTGCGGATGCCCACGCCTCAATAACAGGAGTAATGTAGCTACGAACACCGACCTGCTCACCAGAGCGCTTGACGTAGTAGCCAGAGTTAGCAGTTGCAGTTGCCTTACGACTTACGTACTGAGCATAAGCTTTCAAAATACCAAAGTCATAGGTAGCACCTACGATTGTTTGGTTATCTTGAACATTAAGAGCAGAACTTGCAAGAATGCCTGTGCCAGCAGTTGCACCAGCTGCTTGCGCACCACCCCAAGGGTTAGCACCAGTTACTGTAGTGTTTGAAGCGGAAGTAATTTGCTTCAAAGCTTGATAAGCAGCGGCTACATACAATTTATTCCATGTGTAATCAGCACCTAAACCCCAACCACTTGCATTTGTATTGCCACCAGTTACTACACCGGTGTTGCTTGTAGTTTCGGATACATTTTTGTTGTTTTGTGTAACCATTGCACTACCAGTAAAGCCAGAAAAGTTATCAGACTTTAAAGTCATGGCATTCGCAACACGGTTTGTATAGGCCGCTTGCCAAGCTCCATTACCACCGTCGGTAACGTTAGCGCCAGTAGATGCATTGTAAGTAACACTACCGAGCATGTTGTTGTTTTGGTTAGGATCTGTTACCGCGCCAACGTTAAATACTGGTGTGTATTGCAGACCAACAGTAGCTTGACCAAGACCATTTTTATGCAAACCAACATATGCTTGACGGTTAATTAAACCAGCGCCGTTATTGGTTGTAGATGTCGAGTTGCCAGACAATGTTTGATCTTGTGGATACAAGTAGAATTCAGCCATGAAAACAGCTTGGCTACCACCACCTAAATCTTCAGTGCCCTTGAAACCTAAACGGGAAGTTTGCTCAGCACTTTGTGTGAACTGGCTATAGGTAGACTTAGTTTGGCCGTTAGTAGTTGTAATGGCGTTAGAGTTAACTGTTGATTGACCACCAACATAACCAACGTCCAAAATACCAAACACGGTTACGCTCGACTGAGCTTGAGCAGCGCCAGCAATAGCTGACAAAGCTGCGAGTGTTAATAGCGATTTTTTCATTCTTTAAATCTCCATCCGCGAATGCATCAATTTTTTTTGTATATTAAGTTTCCAAATAACCTCCAAAGCCATACCAGTAAAGGTTTTTCAGATGTCGCATACAAAGTGGTGTGCGACAAAATTTTCTAACAGTTTTTTGTTGTGAGAATTTTTTCCCGGCTTAAACGCATGTACTAATGGAGTTTGTTTATTAAACTATTTTTTTAATAAAGTTTTGGTCGCATAACTTGGTATACGACAGTACGCTTAGATGATGCAAAAAATTACTGCTACAAATGATGATAGTTTTTTTGTAGAGCGCAATCGTACTCTACCAATTATTAATACCATTACTTCTGTACCAGGCTATCCAACTAAACTTTGCATCTTTTTGACAAATGCATCACGATACTGGCAGGTGCGCTGTTACTTTAGTGGCAAGGTGATTAAGCGTACACTACGCACTACACATAAACGCGATGCACTGCGCTATGCAAAAGAGTTTTATGATGCACAGCTTATTGCACGCGGCGCCAGTACTGCTCATGAACACAGAGCAGTTAGTAGAATGCATAGCCTAGAGCTGACTGCATCACTTATGCTTGCAACAGAGCAAGCTCGTGTAGACAGGAATGAAGTGGCTAAGCATTCTTTAACTATGCTGCAGTCACGCATACGCAAACAAGTGTTGCCATTTTTCAAAAACATATGCGTAGAAGATATTGGCTATGCGCATGTAGAACGATTTTTCAATCATTTATCTACGCTCAACTACAAACCTATGACGCTGTCACAGTACATGATGGCACTTCGCAAAATACTCAATACCGCACATGCGCACAAGTGGGTTGAGCAAGTTCCACAGTTTCCCAAAATACGCATTACCAGTACAGCACGAGGTAACTTTACTGCTAATGAGTATTTGCAATTACTTCGCTGTGCTAAACGCATGCGTCACGCCAAGCAACAACAACGCAAGGTAACTCACCGCAACACGCAAGGTGGCGTATTTGCCAGTTACGCTAATATTCCGTATGAAATGGCATGGCTGATTGGATTTATGGTTAACAGCTTTGTGCGTCCAGTAGATATTAAATTGATACAGCATAAGCATGTGACTATTGTTAAAGGTGAGCACTGCTACTTACGATTGACGCTACCAGAAACAAAGCGACACAAAGCTCAGATTATCACGCTACCAGCTGCTGTGCATATTTACGAACACTTGCGTGATTACTTTACCAAACAGAAATTAACAAAAGATGATGACTACTTATTTTTGCCAAAAATCAAGGATAGGCAGTCTGCGATATTTTTATTGGAAAAGATGTTCAAGCGCATATTAGAAGAAACCAATTTGCGTTTTGGCACGCAGGGACAAAGACGCACGCTCTACTCACTACGGCACTCTGCAATTACCTTTAGATTACTTTACGGGCAAGGCATTGATTTACTCACACTGGCACGCAATGCACGCACTAGTTTGGAGATGGTAGACAAGTTTTATGCAAGTGAGCTGCGTGCTGAGATGAATGTGGGGATGCTGCATAGCAGAAGATAGCCACCCCACCCCTGTCGTGTCATACACGACAGCCAAAGCCCCACAGATATACTATTTGACAGTGTCGCAATTTGTAGCTACAATAGCGGCATATTAATAAAGGAGCACAAAATGCTTACTACAGATGTCCGTTGCCGTATTGACGCCAAAGTCAAGGCTGATGCTGCGGAGGTAATTGAAGCTATGGGACTCAATGTCTCTGACGCTATTCGCCTATTTTTAAAGCGTGTAGCTACTGACGGCACTATTCCTTTTGACTTGCGTATACCCAATGCTAAAACCATTGCAGCTATAAAAGAGCTTGAATTGCCTAAAAGCAAATCTAAGCTAAAAAAATATAAGACTGTAGAAGCGATGCATAAGGACTTGCTAAGCTAATGCTGTTAAATCCAGTCCCTAGTAAGCAGTATGGTAAAGATTTTAAGAAAATCGTCCAAAGTCCTAAATTCAATCAAATTGAATATCTCGTAGTTTTAACTAAACTTTTAATTGGCGAGCCTTTGCCAATAAAATATGGCAGCCATCCACTCAAGGGTGAGTACGATGGGTATAGTGATTGCCACATTACTAATGATTGCGTTTTAATCTTTAAGATAGCTGGTAATGAACTGAGATTGGCTAGAATTGGAACCCACTCTGAAGTATTCAAAAAGTAATTGGATGCTTTCGTAACTTACTGTCGTGTTCAACACGACACTGCAACCCCTCAAAAACCGTCTATACACAAAGCATTTGGCGTGCCAAATAGCAGTGCATCAGGGAACCCCTGGTTTAAGCATGTAGCGTGGATTTGAGGTGTTTGCTTAATTCTGTCGTCTTTATCCCACAAATTACATAAATACATTTAGCGCCACCAAAGATTATTGCTATTTTCATTGGCGGTACTAAATGCTAAGTCATTGATTCTTGGAAAGATTCTTTTTGACACAAACTGGTCGTCCTTTTGAGTAAAAGAATACAAACTGCATGCACAGTTTTATTTATCTAAAGGAAAACTAAATGGCACAAGCAAAAACACTTACTACAGCAGAACTAGAACAAGTCTTACGCTACATGAGCACTCGCAAATACGCAGAGCGCAATCGCGCAATGTTATTGATGGGATTTTGGGCGGGACTTCGCGTTAAAGAAATCGCCCAATTAAAAATGGGGGATTTATTAAATAGCGACGGCACAATTAAAAGTGAAATCCGCTTAAGTGCAGCGCAAACAAAAGGCAATGACGGTAGAACAGTGTTCTTGCCAGCAAAGCTAAAAGAAGAATTGGCTGTGTATCTCAAAACCCGACATATCACCATGCCTGACATTCCGTTGTTCCATACATCTAAGCGTTTGGGCTGGACGCCTAATACGATGTGTCAGCACTTCTTTTGGCTTTATAAGAAAGCGGGCATTGCGGGTGCTAGTAGCCACAGTGGTCGTAGGCAATTTATTACGACCTTGGCAAACAAGGGCATCTCTGTGCGTATCTTGGCTAGCCTAGCGGGACACAAGAGTATCGCTGTGACGCAAAAATACATTGATGTGAATGACGATATGAAAAGAGCGGCCGTTGAGTTGATATAACTAATTGTTAATAGTGCCGTGATCAACACGACACTACTTGTTGCCATACCAGCTATAAACAATCTTCTTAGCGTTTTCGATTTTTGTTCCACTTAGTGTCGAAGTTAAATCCAGTTCCCACCAAAGTTTTTCTAGCTCTTTATGGGATTCTCTTTGCCCCTTGCTAAATCTTTCGATTGGAGAAATTTTTGTAAAGCGAGGAAACTGACCTATCTCCACATTGCCAATTAACATATTGGCGCGGCTCAAATAGCGACTGACTGTCGCCCGCATGATGTTTAGCCGCTTGTGATGAATGAATGGATCTTCGGCTGGGCTCTCGTTGGCTGGACTTAATCGTAAAACTTTGCCAATCCGAAATAAATCACCTTTAGTTGAATACTTATCCACTGCGTCACCCAATGCAACAGGCTTAGCAATCAACTCTCTATGCAAGCACCAGACTTCGTGCATTTTTTGCAAAGTAGGCAAGCGATACAAGACGGGGTTAATTGGAAATTCTGACTTACTTGTTTCCAATTTATTGGTGGGGCGTTCATCGATATGTTTTTTCAGTATGCGATTGATCTGTCGATTGATAGATGCCTGACTCATGGACAGCGGAATCTCTAGCAATAGCTTGCCATCCCGCTCTTCGGATAAATTACTAAGGTCATCGGCAACCTCCATTACTTTGGGCAATTCAACCTGCTCCCTAAACAAGTAAGAGCCTTTCTTTTCATACCAAGTATCAAAATCCACGCTGTGAATATCCCCAAACTTGCGATATAGCCGTCGTAAGCCTTCATCCGTGGTGCGAGGATTCATTGGGTTGGAGGAGGTTTGGCAAATCAGCCAATAGTCCTTGCTAAGACGCAAATACTCCCACCACCAACGCCTAACGCTAGTGCGGGCATAACTGAGCTCCTCCTCAATGGTGCGGGAGCGTAATCGCCCAATCCCCTTTTGAATGCCTCTGATATACCGCATAAGCCTTTACCTATATAGGATTAACAGTATATAACAACTATGACCAATTAAATAGTTAATGCGGATAGTAGGGGTTGTGGGCAGCGAAACAAACCAAAAGCAGTCCGCATATTTACTAACCCGTCATTAAAAGGAGAAACCTTATGACAACAGCAACTTTGGCAGTAAACGCAGTAAATCCTTCAATTAACTTGGCAGCCCTGAATGTGCCCGCAACGGTTGTCTTGTCAAACACGACACCTGCACAAGCAAGCTCTGTCGAACAATTGAAGTCCTTGGAAACTGCTCGTATCAGCTGGGAAACCACTGAGCTTGCCCAGTCTAATAATCGCTTGTATTCCATCTTGCAACAGGCTTACCAGTTTTACTTGGTAATGAAGCAGGACGAAAGCAAAGATGTTCGTAAGGAAAAGCAAGCAGCATTAGATGCATTTATTGAGGAGCATGGCTATACAAACAGCTTTGGCGCCACAACACACGATATGACTCGAGTTGTTAAGTGCGTATTTGGTGTTAATCGCCGTCGTGTCAGCGCTTATTCGATTGCTTTGCGTGAAGCCTTGCGTCAAGAGGTTGGGGCAAAAGACTTAATCGTCTTTATGCAAGAAAACGGTGGTGTTGAGCAAATTCGTATGGGTGGCACCAAGCCTTTGTCAGCCACTAAGCGGGCTGAGCTGGTTAAAGCAGAAGTTAGCGAAGCTGTGATCAGTAAGGTGAAGTTTGACGCTGAAACAGTAAAAGCCAATGCGGACTGGGTGGACAAGCAAGTGGTGTTTGTGGCTACTTATTTGCCTACTGGCGAATTTGAAGTAAATGCTGTAGTTCGTCACGATGGCGCTGTTAATACTGCACTGGCAGCGTATTACACACTGGCACAAGCTAAAAAGCGTGAAGAAGCAAATGCGCTGAAAAAAGCTGAGGCTGATGCTATTGCTGCGCAAAAGTCAGAAGCGAAAGCAGAAGACAAAACAGCAAAGCAAATTGCTAAGACTGCAAAAGAAGTCGCAGAAAAAGCGCAAGCAGCTAAAGCAACTGAGGCTTTTAACAATGTATTTGAAACAGAAGCAGCAGAAGCTGAACTTGTTTAACTAACCTTTGGGGCCATGGCGACATGGCCCTTTTTTTATTCTTATATAGGAGGGACTATGTCCTTATTTGCACCTAGTTGTTTAGACGACTTTTTAATTAACAATGCTTCAGAGCGTGATTTGCTTGAATTGATATTAAGTCGTAAATTGCCATTCCCATTTAATGGCAAAAGCGGCATCTTATTCCACGGCACTTATGGCACAGGTAAAAGCACGCTAGGTTTTTTATTACCTAGCTTGCTTGAAACAGCTTACGCTGGTAATTATCCCCAAACAAGTCCCATTGGACAGATGCAAGTAACAGAAGAAGGCGCACCTGAAATATTTCGTTGTGGAGGAGGCTTAAGTAGCACGGTGATTGTTAAGCACATCACCATGTGCAATAGTCGAAATCCTATTCACCACTATGGTCAAACTGACTACTTCTTGTTTGATGAGGTAGATAAGCTAACCCTATCTGCGCAGCAGTCTCTCAAGTCTGTGATGGACTTAAAGCGTTGCCAGTTCATCTTTACTACAAACTATCTTGACCGAATTGACGATGGCATTATTGATCGTAGTTATTTAATTGAGATGAACAAAGCGGCAAATGCTAATGCGTATGTGGCTATGGGGCAAAGCATTTTGCAGAAAATGGCTTTGGCGTCTACCGCAATGCCTGTGCCAGTAATTACAGCTATTGCACATAAAGCAAAAGGTTCTTTGCGTCGTTTTGCAAATGAAATGATGATCGAAGGCATCAAGTTGGGTGGCGTAATACCCAAGTAAGCTCTTAAGTTGCCTATAACCACTGTCGTGCCAAACACGACAGTGGCTTTTTCTTGCCTACCAGCTGGCTAATTCACAATTAGTAGCCAATAACTCCGCTACATTCTTTCCAGCCACCGCTCTGCAAGGCTTCGCTGTCAGTTGCCAGCTATCTTCCACTCCCGCTTCGTTATCTAAAACACACAGTATTAACTTATTAGTCTTCATATCTAAAGTGCTAAAGCCATACACAGGTGTTTTTGCCTTGCTTACTAAGTCATAACGCACTACCCAACTGACTAGTGTGTCTTTATCGACTTCATTACGAACTTGATTGACGATATCCAGTTGATTTTCTTTAGCTAAAAACTCCCAATGTGCATAAGTATAAAAATCCAAGACATATTTGACTTTGGGTTTTTTAATATCTGCTGCAGCATTAAACAAGGCTTGATGGCGCACACCTTTTGCGTAGGTGCTGCCATATTTTGTGTTTTGATATAGACGGACTGCGATTTCTTTCTGCATATTGATTTCTCCTTATTGGTTGCAGTGAGTGGCAGAAGAAGTTGCAGATCTCAAAAGAAGGTTGCTTGTTTCGGGTTGCATAGTTACGAGTCAGAGTTACTCATTTGTCCCAAGTAGTAACTCAATAGCAACTATCGAAACTAGCAACTACTTCTTTACAGCGACTCTTTAGTAACTCATTCGCAACTCACTTCGCCACTCACACTTATTTAGCTTTGCTAAAGGAAATCAAACAAAAATAATGGTGATATTTGGTGGTTTTGGACAAATTGAGGTCGACCAAATCGCAAATCAGGTAATAAATTAACTGTGCCCATTAACAAACAAGGAGAAGCAATGAGCACATTAGAAACACTCAAGCTAACTACAGCTAAAAAACCAACACACATTCCTGCAATTGTCTTTCGTAGAAACAAACTATCAAGCAAGCTATGGGAGCAGATCCAGCTTGCTAAAAGTCAGATTGAAGGCACGCCATTTGTGGTGACAAAATTCAAGTCAATTAAAGACAGGGAGACAGGCTTGCGTCGCCAAGTAGAAATACCAAAAAGAATTCGAGAGTGGTGGTTTCGTAATGATGCTGGCAAAGTCTGTGTGTCAGTCAAATATGGAACGAAAGTAATTGAGCTGGCAAAAGGCAAACACAGCGTGGAAGTTGAAAATTCGCAGGCATTGGTTAAAGCATTGGAAACGATCAAGTCTGCTGTTGAGCAAGGCGAGCTAGACACTCAAATTGAAATAGCTAGCGGCGCACTAAAACTGGGATTTAAGAAGTAAGGCATGGTGGTGTCGTGTTGAACACGACACCTTGCTTGCGATAAATACTTGTATGAATAGATATATTGCTACCGTGCGTGTAAAGGGACAATTGATTAAAACGATAGTATTCGCTGACAGTCAATTACATGCCAGGCTCATTCTTCAATATCAGTTTGGTTTTGATAGCCTCACTTCTACTCCACTCCAAGTCAATGAAGTCTCCACTAGCAAACCGCCAACGCCGCAGCAACAACGCATTGCTTCGCTACAACAACAAGCTAAACGCAGTCAGCAAGCCGTCAAACAAGAGCGGCTACGTCAACAGCAACAGAAGCTAAATCAACAGCGTACTGCTTTAAATAAACCTTAAACAACAAAAAGAAAAAACCCACCGTATTTCTACGATGGGTTTAATTAATGCCTAACTAATCCTAAACTAGCTTACGCTAGTGTTAAATTAGAAAGTGTGACGCAGACCAAGAGCATACTGGTTAGCAGAAGCGCCTGACCCAGCAATACCACTTGTACTTGAGGTAGTTTGTTGTTGACCATAGATAGCGTATAAGTTAGTACGCTTGCTGAGGTAGTAGTTAGATCCAAGCTGCCAACCAACGAAACTCACGCTTGCTGGTACGCTACCAGCTGTTTGACCGCCAGAGGTGGTTACTGCAACTGGTCCTGTGTACTTACCGTTACCGATAGAACCCCAAGCTTCAATAGTTGGCGTGATATAGCTACGTACGCCAATCTGTTGAGCTGTACGATTTAATTGCGCACCAGCTCCAACAGCAGTGGTAAATGCCGATGCATTATCTTGCTGAACCTTGCGTCCAACCCACTGAGCGTATGCTTTCAAGATGCCAAAGTCATATGTACCACCAACATAAGTCTGTTTGTCAGACAAAGTTTGTGGTTGGAATACGCCAGTAGTGGCCAAAGTTTGTGCGCCAACGATAGATGTACCAACGTTAGTTACACCAGTAGCCTGGAAAGTTGCGTTAGAGTACTGAGTCTTGAATGACTGATAAGCAGCTGTCAAATACAATTTTTGCCATGTGTAATCAGCAGACAAACCCCAGCCATTCCAGTTTGTATTACCACCGGCAGAAGAGACACCGTTAGAAATCTGTTGGTTTGACGCAAATTGAGTTGCGTTTGAATTATTTAATGCGTACATACCATTAACACCAAAGCCAGCAAACTTGTCTGAGTTGAATGTCAATGCATTTGAAGCGCGATTTGTAAATGCAACGTTTGTTGAGCCAGCCGTTACACCTGATTGAGCATCAACACCAGCAATACTAGAGCCTTGATATGCAACGTTACCAACTACGTTTGCATACTGTGATGCATCAGTTGCTGCGCCAGCATTAAAG
>Ga0118677_10011970_pt1 | contig 12856 bp, 9 predicted proteins | sample AliMusrvi5mmetaG_FD_86154 | JGI IMG/M metagenome (GOLD analysis project Ga0118677, IMG submission 86154)
GGCATTGGTTGCGCGGGTGGGTGTGTGAGCTCGGGTGGGAGAGGCCTGGGTTGCGGGGCGGGGGGATTGCTCATAATAATATGTCCGTAGCGGTCGGTCTCGATGCGGCCTTCGATCCTGGCCAGCTCCCGGTCGGCGAGCACCTCAGCCCACCGGCGCAGGTTGAAACCCCGCTGTTTCTCGTGGACAGGCAATTCAAGCGTCAGCATCACCATGCCACTACTTTATTCGGCCAGACCAGCCCGGTCAATTTCCGGTTCGGCCGTGCATGCGCTCGGCGGACTGAGTGTTGTCCGGCTTCCCTCCGCACCGCACCAGCGCCGGAAGCCGCCTGAGAGTGTGTTGCAGGCCTGTTGCATGGGGGTTGCACGCGCTGTGTCCTCTCTTTCACCTCTTGTTGCGCTCTTGTTCTCCTCTTATTCTCCTCTTGTTCTCCTCTTGTTCTTGTCCCTTTTTCCCGCCTGGGCGGCTGGGCCGCTGGCCGTGCGGCACCGAGACCCTGACCGGGACGAGGGCATCGGTTAGCCGCATCTGGCCGTGGTATTCCCAGGCCTCCACTTGCTGCCAGGCGCGGATGAAGATACGCGTGTTGGCCGGTGGCACGCCGTGTTTCCTGATGTATAGACGTGTGATGTCGCTGACGTGTTCAAGGGGGGCCGACGGCAGCCCGAGGAGGCGATAGTCGGCACAATAGGCCCAGGAAGGGGGCTGACCGGAGATGGGCTCGTTTTCCTAGAGCAGGCCAACGACCTGCTTCATAGCGTTGAGGCGGTTGCTCTTGGTGTGGCGGAAGGATGAGTCGCGCCTTCAGCGCTGGAAATCGTGCTCGGGGCGATGAACCCAGGGCGAATGCCCTGGGCTGGAATGATTGACGCCTTCGGCGTCTCAGAGGCATATCCAGGATTACATCGGACCTGCTTGGAAGAAATCCTTCCTGCGCCCGGCAGCTTCTTGTGCCGGCTTTCGGAATTGACCTTTCTTCCAGATGCATGAACCATACTAGCCTATGGTTGGTAATAATCAGGCACAGACATATTCGTCCTTTGGTGCACGTCTAGCGTTGGCAGTGAAGTGCTTCTTGCGCACTTTGTCCAACGCGGAGACGGCGCAAAGAATTGCACCTCTCCTGAGCGACAGACCGGAGGCTGTTCCTGCCCCGCAACCCGAGCCGGAGCTGCCACCGGAGCGCAAACACGCTTCCGGCCTCTATATGCTGTCGCTGCTCCAGCGGGAGGGGCGGCTGATTGATTTCTTGCAAGAGGACGTGACGTCATTCTCCGATGCGGATGTGGGTGCGGCGGCGCGGGTGGTTCATGCCGGCTGCCGCAAAGTCATCGCCGGATGCCTGGCGCTCGAACCCATCCTCAAGGAAGCCGAGGGCGCAACCATCCAGGTGCCCGCCGGTTTCGACGCTCAGCGCATCCGACTGACCGGGAACGTGGCGGGCCAGCCGCCTTTCCGCGGCGCCCTCAAGCATCATGGCTGGGTCACCGCGACGGTGCGTTTGCCGTCCGTTTCCGATGCCCTGGACCCGCGGGTGATCGCGCCGGCCGAGGTCGAGCTCTAACCATCTACCACGGTCCATGCCTAAAGAATCTCCTTCCACCATGCCTCGCTATTCCGTTGGGATTGACCTGGGGACTACGAACTCCGCCGTCTCCTATTTCAACCTGGGGGACGCCCAGGGACGCGGCAGCCAGCAGACGATGCTCGGCATGGCGCAGTTGACGGCCGTCGGGACGATCGAAGAGAAGCCGCTGCTCCCGTCCTTTCTCTATCTGCCCAGTGAGCAGGAATTCCCCGCCGGCAGCCTCGGGCTGCCCTGGGACAAGAAGCGCAAGGACATTGTGGTCGGCGAATTCGCCCGCTCGCACGGCGCGAAAGTGCCGATGCGCGTCATTGCCTCGGCCAAGAGCTGGCTGTGCCATGCGGGCGTGAATCGCCTGGATGCCATCTTGCCGTGGCAAGCGCCGGAGGATGTGCAACGCATTTCGCCGCTGGAGGTTTCCGCGCGTTACTTGAGCCACATGCGGGAGTCGTGGGATCACCAGTTCAAGGATGCCCCGCTGGCTGAACAAGAGGTGGTGCTGACGGTTCCCGCGTCTTTCGATGCGGCGGCGCGCGATCTGACGAAGCAAGCCGCGGATAAGGCCGGGCTCCCGAACATCACTCTACTGGAAGAACCGCAAGCTGCGTTTTACGCGTGGTGCGAGGCCATGGGCGAGGGTTTCCGCAAACAGGTTAGGGCCGGGGACATGGTTCTGGTGGTGGATGTTGGCGGCGGCACCAGCGACTTCTCACTCATCGCGGTCACCGAGAAGGACGGCGAAGTGCAGCTCACCCGCGTGGCCGTGGGCGATCACATCCTGCTGGGCGGCGATAACATGGACCTCGCGCTGGCGCATACGGTCAACGCGCGCCTCGCCGCGGAAGGCAAGAAGCTCGACTCGTGGCAATTTAACGCCCTGACCTTTGCTTGCCGCCAGGCCAAGGAGTTGATGTTCGCGGATGACAAACTGAAGAAAGCCCCGTTGGTCATTCCGGGCCGCGGCTCCTCGCTTATTGGAGGAACTATTAAGGCCGATTTGGCTCGCGAAGAACTAACGCGGCTGCTGACGGACGGGTTCTTCCCGAAGACGCAATTCACCGACTTGCCGCGCACGGCCCGCCATTCCGGCTTGGCGCAAATGGCCTTGCCTTACGCGCAGGATGCCGGTGTGACACGGCACCTGGCGGCCTTTCTCACCCGACAAGCGCGCGCACTGGCGGCGGCCCATGACGCCCCGGCGAATGTGACCGGCCAGTCGTTCGTGCATCCGACCGCTGTCTTGTTCAACGGGGGAGTCTTCCGGGCAACCACCCTGAAGGATCGAGTCATCGAGGTGCTGAACGATTGGCTCGCCGCTGACGGCGGCCAACCGGTCAAGGAAATGCAAGGCGCGGAGCTTGACCTCGCGGTCGCTCGCGGCGCAGCTTATTACGGCTGGGTGCGACAGGGGCATGGATTGCGCATTCGCGGCGGCACCGCCCGGGCCTACTACGTCGGCGTCGAGACTGCCATGCCTGCTGTGCCGGGAATGGAGCCGCCGATCAAGGCTCTGTGCGTCGCGCCGTTCGGTATGGAAGAAGGAACGCAGGCCGACGTGCCGCCGCAGGAGTTCGGGCTGGTGGTCGGTGAGCCGACGCGTTTCCGGTTCTTCTCAAGTTCCGTGCGCCGGGAGGATCGAGTGGGCACCCTGCTGGAAGACGTCTCCGGAAACGACGAACTCGAGGAGGTGGCACCCATTGAAACCACACTCCCAGCGAAGGGCAGCAACGAAGGCAAACTGGTGCCGGTGAACCTGCAGGCGGTGGTCACGGAGGTAGGCACCCTCGAATTGCGCTGCCTGGAAAGATCCGGCCCGGGCAAGTGGAAGCTGGAGTTAAATGTGCGGATGAAAGAGTGAGCTGGCGCTCGATGGAGTAATGCCTTCGCCTTCCTACGTCATCGGCATTGACCTCGGCACATCGAATTGCGCCGTGGCCTTGGCGGACGCATCGCTGGGCGCGGAGGCGGTCGTCGAGGACTTCCCCATCCCGCAATTGCAGCGACCGGGCGAAACTGTCTCGCAACTGCTGTTGCCTTCGTGCCTCTACGTCCCTTCAGCCCACGAGTTGCCCACCGGTTCGACCCGTTTGCCGTGGGGAGAGTCACCCGAGTTCATCGTCGGCTCGTTTGCGCGATGGCAGGGAACGCGGGTGCCCGGGCGTCTAGTGGCCTCGGCTAAGAGCTGGCTGTGCCATGCGGGCGTAAACCGCTCCGCCGCCATCCTGCCGTGGGGCGCGCCGGCTGAGGTGACCAAACTGTCGCCGGTGGAAGCATCGGCCAGGTTGCTGACCCACCTGGCAGCGGCGTGGAATCACGCTCATCCCGAGGCACCGTTGTCCGCGCAGGAAGTCGTCATTACGGTGCCGGCGTCCTTCGATGAAGTGGCCCGCGCATTGACCGTGACCGCCGCGCACCAAGCCGGGTTGGAGAAGTTCACACTGGTGGAGGAGCCGCAGGCCGCGTTCTACGATTTCACCGCACGGAGTCGCGCTGCGCTTGGCGAGATACTGAAGGAGGTCCGCTTGGTGCTGGTGGTGGACGTCGGTGGCGGCACGACGGATTTCACGCTGATCCAGGTGGGGCTTTCGCCGGAGGGCACGCAGTTGCGTCGGATCGCCGTGGGCGATCACCTGTTACTCGGCGGGGACAACATGGATGCGGCGCTTGCCCGGTGGGCCGAAGAGGGGTTGCTGGAGAGAGGTCGCAAACTGGGCGCGACCCAATGGGGCCAATTTGTCCAGGCCGCGCGAACCGCCAAGGAATCGTTGCTGGGAGCCAACGCTCCGGAACGCCACGCCATTGCAGTGGCCGCCGAAGGTAGCCGGTTGCTGGGCGGCACGCTGTCGGTGGAAATCACCCGTGAGAACGCAGAGCAGATAATCCTGGACGGATTCTTCCCGGCGTGTTCTGTCACCGACACCCCACGGCGCGGTGCGCGGATGGCGTTGCAGGAGCTCGGGTTGCCTTACGCCCAGGACCCAGCCATCACCCGACACCTTGCTGCATTTTTGCAGCAACATGCAAAGGCCGGATGGGAAGCGCTCGGTTCGGCTGCCTCGGGGGACCGTGTCGCTTCGATCCCGCGTCCTGATGCTGTGCTGCTCAACGGCGGAGTTTTTAATTCCACGAAGAGCGTCGAACGTCTCATGGAGGTTGTCTCGGCCTGGTGGCCTGGAGCTCCGCGAATCCCGCTGTTGCCTCACGCCTCTCTCAGCCTGGCGGTAGCGCGGGGCGCGGCATACTACGGCCTGGCGCGACACGGCATCGGGCGGCGTATCAGTGGAGGATCGGCCCATGCGTTCTACGTCGGGTTAGCCGGCAGTAAGGCGCAAACATCGCCGCAAGCCGTGTGTCTGATCCCCCTTGGACACGAGGAAGGCCAGCCCGTTGATCTGGTCAGCCAGCCGTTTAAGCTAACGCTGGGGCGACCGGTGCAACTCCCTCTGTTTTCGACGACTTTGGGTGGAGTTGACCGTCCGGGTGATATTGTGGACGTCACGGAGCAATTTCACGCGCTGCCGCCGATCCACACCCTTTTCAAAGGCTCGAGTAACCAGCCCACCGCCGTGCCGGTTCATCTTCGCGCCGAACTCACGGAGTTAGGGACGCTGGAGTTATGGTGCGTCTCGGACGCCAACAACAAACGTTGGCGGCTGGAATTTGAGCTGCGCGGCGTGGTTACCAGCTCAGCGGCGACGGTGACCGAGGCCATGCCGGCGCGGTTCGCCGAGGCACGGGGAGAGGCGGAACAAGTGTTCGGATCAAAGAAAGCGGAACGCGAGGCGCGGGATGCGAAAAAACTGTTCCGCGCGCTGGAAGAGATACTCGGGCCGCGCAAAACCTGGCGGCTGCCGGTGTTGCGCGAGCTATGGAGCACCATATTCGCGGGCGCGAAAAGGCGCCGCCGTTCCGCTGATCACGAGCGGGCTTTCTTCCAGCTTGCCGGTTACTGTTTGCGCCCCGGCTTCGGCTACCCGCTGGACGAATGGCGCTGCGAGCAAATGTTCAAGGTGTTCGAGGAAGGTGTCGTTCATCATGGCGAGCAGCCGGTGTGGAACGAGTTCTGGGTCATGTGGCGTCGCGCCTCCGGCGGGCTCGACGAAGCGCATCAACAACGGTTGTGGGAATATCTCAAGCCGCATTTGGCACGGCGAATTCCGCTAACGATACCAGGCAACATCACTCGCCCCCCCGGAGTGCAGCCGGAAGGACTCAACGAAATGGTGCGCACGGCCGCGTCGCTCGAGCACCTGGACGCAGCGGAAAAAGTCCTGCTAGGCAACTGGATCATCGAGCGGCTTACGAGTCGTCGAGACCTCAGTGGTCCGTGGGTGTGGGCGCTGGCCCGGCTGGGGGCGCGCGTGCCGATTTATGGCAGTGCCCACAAGGCTGTCCCTCCGGAGCAGGCTGCCGGCTGGGTGTCGTCGCTGTTGGAGACGGGTCTGGAGTCGGTGGAGAATGCGGCATTCACCGCAGCCCAACTGGCGCGGTTGACTGGTGACCGTTCTCGTGATCTGGACGAAGATGTTCGTGCGCGGGTTGTCGATGCGCTCATACGCGCCTCGGCACCGGAGCGGTGGCTGCGAATGGTAACCGACGTGGTGGAACTCGAGGCGGCGGAAGAATCGCAGGCACTGGGCGACACGTTACCGATGGGTCTGCGTCTCCATTGAGGCCGGCGCCGCGAACGCCCTGGGCAGTTCAAGCACAACGGCCCCGTTAATTGGCATGAGTGGGGCCGCCGGACCGCTGGGAATTCGTTCGTGCAAACGCAGCCATTCCATGCATTGCTTAAGTCATGAACAGGACTGGCACGCAATTCGAAGGGCTCCTCGCCCGTTATTTTGAGACTCTCCTCGAGGACAATCCCACGTTTTCAACCATCGTCGCCGGGCTGCGCGACGGCGAGGGGAAGCTGGGCCGCCTCACGCTGGACTTCCAGCAGAAACGCGAGCGCGAGAGGCAATCCACACTGCGCGCGCTGGAAGGCGTTTCCCCGCGCGAGCTGTCGAACGAACAGCAGCTCGACCGACTCGCGCTCCGCAGCCTCCTGCTGAAGGAAGTTGAAGATTACGCCCGCGCACGGCATGCGCTCGAACCGATTGCCCCCGATCAACTGCTCAATATCCTGCTGCACGAACTCCAACGCGGGGACGACGAGCCCCGGCGCGCGGCGCGCAACTTGCGCTCGCTCCTCCGTCAAGCACCCGACTTTCTGGACGCCGCCGCCGCGGTTGTACGCAACCCCGAGCGCGTCTGGCTGCGGGTGATGGATCAGACCGTCACGGGCGGCATGGCGCTGCTGGAAGGCGTTGGCAAATTCCTCCAGACCGAAGCCCCGCAACCGGGTGATCCAGCGCTCATTAGCGCCACCGGCGAGGCCATGCAGCGATACCGGGAGAACGTCCGGCAGCGTCCGCCGGCGCCCGCAGGCTCTTTCGCCATTGGGCATGTCGCCTTGCAGCGCCGCGTGCGGGACGAACTCGGATTAGATTACACCCTCGGCCAGATCGAAGCCCTTGCGCTGGGCGAAGCGGACCGTCTAGGCAAGCTGCTGCAGGCGGCATGCGCGCGGTTTGGCCGGAACCTCTCTGCCGACCAAATCGTCGCCGAGGCGCGCGCAAACTGGCGTCCTGCCAAACCGCTGCTGGAGCTTTATCAGGGGGAAACACAACGCATTGCCGCGGGTTTTCGCGAGGCGCGCGCCATGTGCTTCCCGGAAGGGGACGTCCTCCAGGTCAAACCCGTGCCCGAGTTTTTGCGCGCGGTGATCCCTACTGCGGCGTATCAACCGCCTCCCGCGTTTGTGAAAGCGCAGCGCGGCGTGTTCTGGGTGAACGACCTGAGCCTGACCAAGCAGACCGTCCCGGAGAAGCTCGCCGAGCAGCAGCAGCATTTCGGCCTGCCACTCACTTGCGCCCACGAGGCTTACCCAGGTCACCACCTGCAATTCGTTACTGCGAACTATCATCCCCGCAAGTGGCGGCGGCTGTTTGCCCATGCAGTCTTCTACGAAGGCTGGACGCTTTGGTGCGAGCAGATGCTGGTGGACCTGAGAATAGATCGCTCGCCCTGGCTACTTGTGCAGCAACTGCATGACGCGCTTTGGCGCTGTCATCGCATCCTGGTGGACCTTCGCTTGCAAACCGGCCGCTACAGCCACGAGCAGGCGATCCGGCACTTGCAGCAGCATCTAGGCTTCACCCGCGCCCGGGCCACGGCCGACGTGAATTGGTACACGGCCCAGCCCGCTGTGCCCATGTGTTACTGGTTGGGTCGGCTGGAGAATGAGCGCCTGCGGCAACGCCTGATGGCCGGCCGTGGCTGGAGCCTGCTGCGGTTCAACGATTGGTTGCTGAGCTTCGGGACCATTCCCCAGGCGTGGATTGAGAAATACGGCTTAGACTAAAGTAAGAAATCTCCTCGCTTGACGTAGTGGCTGGGCAAGCGCCGGGGAGCAGAAATCCGAAGCACGAAGGCCGAAATCCGAAGGAAGCCCGAAATCCGAAATCCGAAAGGGCTAGGTGCGGGTGCATACGGGTCGTGCTGAGAACGCTCAGGCCGACATTCTAATCTGTGGATGAGGAGACTGCTGAGGCACGGTCAAGGACGGCTGCAGGTTCGGGTTTCGGGCTTCGGATTTCCTTCGGCTTTCGGTTTTCGGATTTCGGACTTGCGTCTCTGGTTCCACCAGCGGTGTCGTTCAGCCTCGAATTCGGTTTTCAATCCCCCCGCCATCAGCTATCTTCCGCCCATGGATCTACTGCCGTTTGCAACCTTGCCTGCACATAAGCCCCGCCGTTTTGTACCGCGGGAGATTGACCTGGGAGACTGGAATAACGTTGCTCCGCTCTTCGACCAGCTCGAAGCCCGCGCCCCCGAGTGCGCCTCCGCTGGCGACCTGGAGCGGTGGCTGCTGGATTGGAGCGAGCTCAGCGCTGCTATTGACGAGGAGTCCGCGCGACGTTACATCGCCATGACCTGCCACACAGACAACGCCGACGCGGAAAAGGCCTACCTGCATTTCATCGAGCACGTGGACCCGCAACTCAAGCCGCGCCAATTCAAGCTCGCCCGGACTTACGTTACCCATCCGCTGCACGCTCAGTTGCCAAAAGAGCGCTACCGGGTTTTCGACCGCGACACGCAGCTTCAGGTCGAGCTGTTCCGAGAGGAAAATGTGCCGCTGGAAACCGAGGAAGCCAAGTTGGGCCAGCAGTTCCAAAAGTTGACCGGCTCCCTGACCGTGCAGTTCCGGGGCGAAGAAAAGACGCTCATCCAGATGGGCCGCTACCTGGAGGAACCAGACCGCTCGCTGCGCCAGGAAGCTTGGGAGCTGATCGCGAACCGACGGCTGCAAGAAGCCGGGAAGTTAGAGGAGATTTTCGAGCAGCTCGCCAAGCTGCGCGAGCAAATCGCACAGAATGCGGGCTTCGCTAATTATCGCGATTATGCCTTCCGCAAGCTGGGCCGGTTCGACTACACCCCTGCCGACTGCGAGGCGTTTCACCAGGCCGTCGAGCAGGAGATCATGCCTGTGTTGCGCGAGCTTCAAGCGGAGCGCAAGCGGCAGCTTGGCGTGGAGCCGTTGCGGCCTTGGGATTTGGCGACCGACCCACTGAGCCGGCCGCCGCTGCGCCCGTTTGAGCAGGTCGACCAAATGGTCTCGCGCACGCAGGAGATTTTCGAGCGCCTCGACGGGGACCTGGCGGCAGGATTCCAGCGAATGCAGACCCTGCATTTGCTCGATCTGGCTAACCGCAAAGGCAAAGCGCCAGGCGGTTACCAGTCCACGCTCTCCGAGGCGAGGGTGCCGTTCATCTTCATGAATGCCGTCGGCCTGCAGCGGGACGTGGAGACCATCCTGCACGAAGCCGGCCATGCCTTTCACGCGCTGGCCACGCGCGATGAGGATTTGCTCGCCTACCGCAACGCGCCTATCGAGTTCTGCGAGGTGGCTTCGATGAGCATGGAACTGCTGGGCAACGAGTTCCTCGAGAAGTTCTACGCCGTGCCGGAGGCCAACCGAGCACGGCGCACGCATCTGGAAGGGATTATTAACATCCTGTCGTGGATCGCCACGGTAGATGCCTTCCAGCACTGGATTTACACGCACCCGGGCCAAACGCGGGTGGAGCGGACGGAGGCTTGGCTGAAACTGATGGAGCAGTTCGGCGGGGAGGCGGACTGGCACGGGTACGAGGCAGCGCGGGCCAATCTCTGGCACCGCCAGTTGCACATCTTCCTCTATCCCTTTTACTACATCGAATACGGGATTGCCCAACTCGGCGCCTTGCAGGTTTGGGCTAACTCGAAGCGCGACAAGACACAGGCATTGAATGAGTACAAGCGCGCGCTGGCACTGGGCGGCTCGCGACCGCTGCCCGAGCTGTTCGCGGCAGCCGGTTGCAAGTTTGAATTCAGCCGGGCAACGATAGCCCCGCTGGTCGCGCTGGTGCGGCGCGAGATCGCGAATCTGCCCGCGCAGAAATGAGAGTCCTCGTCACGGGGGCAACGGGTTTCGTCGGCCGGGAAATTCTCCGGCAACTGCATCAGCAGGGGCAGTCAATTCGGATTCTCGCCCGGAACCGTGCTTCACGGCGGGTGCAAGAGGCGATTTCAAGGTGGGGAGTCGAGGTGCACGCCGGCAATGTGCTGGAGGCTGCTTCGCTCGAAGGAGCGCTGAGCGGGGTCGAGGCCGTAATCCATCTGGTAGGGATAATTAGCGAGGTTGGCGTAAGCACATTTGAGGATGTGCACACCCGAGGCACGCAGAATATGGTCTCCAAGGCCCAGCAGGCGTGCGTCAGGCGGTTTGTCCACATGAGCGCCCTGGGGACCCGACCTGACGCGGTCTCGCGCTATCACCAGAGCAAATGGGCAGCCGAAGAGCTGGTTCGTCACAGCGGATTGGGGTTCACGATCTTCAGACCCTCGCTCATCTACGGGCCAGAGGACGAGTTTATCAACCTGTTTGCGAGAATCATTCGCTGGTCGCCGGTCGTACCTCTTATGGGCAGCCCGCGCGTCAGATTCCAACCTGTCCCCGTGGAGACTGTGGCCGCCGCATTTGCAGGGTCGCTGCGTGAGCCGAGATCCTTCGGCCGGACCTATGATTTGTGCGGGCCTGAGGCCCTGACATTATCGGACATCGTGGACCGGATTGAGGAGGCGCTGGGGAAGCGCCGGCTGAAGCTGCGCGTGCCGCTGGGCCTCGCTCGCTGCCAGGCCTCCTGCATGGAATTCGTCTTCAGGCGCCTGCTCCGAAAGGCACCGCCATTCAATCGCGATCAGCTCCTCATGCTGCAAGAAGACAATGTTGGGAATCCACAGCCCGTGAACGAGCTCTTTGGGCTGCGGCCAGTTGCGCTACGGGATGGGATGGCCAGATACGTGAAACGTGATGCGTGAAACGTGAAGAGGGCGTGGCAGTTCACATTTCACGCATCACGCCCCTCGTCACACCTCAATCCCGTAAGCCTTGATCTTGTTGTAAAGCGTCTGACGCCCGATGCCTAGGCGTTTGGCGGTCTCAAGTTTATTGCCGCCCGTTTCCTTGAGCATCTGAATAATGGCGCTCCGCTCGAGCCCTTCCAGCAACGTAAAGTTCGTATCGTGGCCGCCCTCGGTACCAGCCCTGGGCTGGGAAATGGACAAATCGCTACCGTCTACCATGGTGCCCTCGGAAAGGAGCACCGCGCGCTGCACTTCGTTCTGCAACTGGCGCACGTTGCCTGGCCAGTCGAAGGCGGTCAACCGCTCGATTGCGAGCGGCGTGAAGCCAATGATGACCCGGTTGGCCTGGGCCGCGAAACGCTTCAAGAACGAATTGGCCAGCGGCATGATGTCTTCGCGCCGCTCTCGCAGAGGCGGGAGGTGCACCGAGATGGCGCTGATGCGATAAAACAGATCTTCGCGCAGCTTGCCCTGGGAAATCGCCTCTTCCGTCTTGCGATTGGTGGAAGCGACGAGGCGGCAGTTTGTCTTATAGCTGGTCTTGCCACCCACCGGGCGGACCTCCTGGTCCTGTAGAACACGGAGGAGTTTGCTCTGCGTGTCAATGGGCATCTCGGAGATTTCGTCCAGTAACAGCGTTCCGCCCTCGGCTTGGCGGAAAAGGCCTTCGCGGTCAGTATGGGCGCCCGTGAACGCTCCCCTCACGGAGCCGAACAGCTCGCTTTCGATCAGCTCGCGCGGCAGGGCGGCGCAGTTAATCTTGATGATCTTACCCTTGCTGCGGGGGCTGAAAGCATGAAGCAGATCGGCAATCACTTCCTTGCCCGTGCCACTTTCGCCGGTAATCAGCACCGTGACGTCGCTGGGGGCGATCCGTTCGACAGTACGGACGACCTCCCGCATGACACCACTCTGGAAGATCGGCGAGGCGTTGCCGCTCATGGTTTCGAGCGCGCGCCGCAGCATGCTGTTCTCTTCCGTCTGCCGACGGCGGTCCAGCGCGTTATTCACATCGGCCAGCAGTTTCTCGAGATCGAATTGGGCGGACTTGCGGATAAAATTAAACGCCCCCCGCTTGGTCGCCTCGACCGCCCAAGACACGGCCTCGTTGTCGTCGGGCGCTCCGGTCAACACGATGACCTCGGTGTCCGGCCACCGCTTCTTGATGACCGGCAGCAACTCCAAGCCGTTGCCGTCGGGCAGTCTAACGTCCAGCAGAATTACGTCGGGCTGTTCTTGCGCAAACGCTTTTTCCAGCGCCGCTTTGCTATCCGCCTCGGTCACCAGATGGTCATCTCCCAGTGCCTCCTTGAGCAGCCCTCGCAATTCCGCCTGGTCATCTACGATTAGAATCTTGCCCTTCATATGTTATTGTTCGCGACTAAGCACGCAGGCCTGGGTGAACCTGTGGAAGATCGCCTGATGCTCCGGATACCGGTCCACAAGCCGCTCCGGGTGAAACTGCACGCTCAACAGGAACGGCAGCATCCGCGCCGCGCTCGGTCTCAACTCCAGGCCCTCGACGATCCCGTCACTGCTGACGGCGGCCACCTGCAAAGGCGCGGCAACCCGTGCGACAGCTTGATGATGCGTGCTATTCACACCCAGCCTCTGCCTGCCCGTTATCTTGGCAAGTATCGAACCGGGTGTCAATCGTACATCATGCACTACCTCGCTGCGTTTGTCCATGCGGCGATGATTCATCGCCCTGGGAATCCAGGGCTGCATCAAGCTCGGTTCAGGCCGTGCCAGCGCTGGGATTTGCGGTTCATGGGCACTTTAGAATTAGATCAAGTGGGTTGAGTGATAAGA
>Ga0118677_10011971_pt1 | contig 12854 bp, 12 predicted proteins | sample AliMusrvi5mmetaG_FD_86154 | JGI IMG/M metagenome (GOLD analysis project Ga0118677, IMG submission 86154)
GTTTATTGGGCATGGCTTCGGCCAGCCGGCCCCGGCCCCCCTGGCCGAAGCCATGCCCAATAAACCGGACAATGCGGATTCAGGGCAGTTTTTCCGGGAGTTCTACAACAGCACCCGCCACTACGCGCAGCAGAATCCATCGGACTTCGAGGGCATCTTGAACCGCTACGCGAAACTGATGACACTGGTGGATTCAAACACGCCGGACATAATCGTGAAAGTCGAGCAGGAGATTCGTGGCATCGAACTGGCCTGCGCCGGACCCCTGGATGACGCCCAACAGGCCATCCGCGAAAAAACCATGGCCTTCCAGGAGCAAGGACAGTTTGATGAGGCCACAGCATGGTTGAAAAACTATTCCGGCCCTTTTGTCCGCAAAACACAGGACTTCCGCGATGCGCTTGCCAAAGCCATGGCAGAAAAGAAAGCCCTTTCGCGGAAATCCAGTCCATGATAAGGAATCCGGACTTTGCAAGGAACTTTATGAAACCAGAAATTATTCTCGCCGTGGATGTGCCGGCGGCGGCAGATATCCCCCCCCTTTTGGACAAACTGCCGGACCAGTTGACATGGTATAAAGTCGGGCTCGAATTATTTACAGCGGAAGGCCCCGCCGCCCTGCTCCCTTTCACCCGGCTCCGAAAGCATGTTTTCCTTGACCTGAAATTGCATGACATTCCCCGGACCGTGGCCAATGCCGTGACGGCGGCAGGCAAACTGGGGGTCAACCTGTTGACAGTCCACGCCATCGGCGGCCGTGCCATGCTCAAGGCGGCCGCGGAAGCGGCGGCGGCGTTCGGCCCGGACCGTCCGCGCCTGGTGGCCGTGACAACACTCACCAGCCTGAACCAGGCTGACTTTGCGGATCTTGGCATCCAGCGCACGGTTGCCGAACAGGCCATCGCTCTGACCGATATGGCGCTATCGTCGGGAATTGACGGCGTGGTGACATCCGTTCATGAGGCTCCCCTTCTCCGACAACGATTCGGCCATGACCCGATTCTGGTCACTCCTGGAATCCGTCCCTCCGGCGCCGATGTCGGCGACCAGAAACGGGTGGCGACACCGGCGGCGGCGGTGATTTCGGGCTCCACCTTTCTCGTGGTGGGACGCCCGATTGTTGAAGCCTCCGATCCCCGCAAGGCCACTCTGGCAATCCAGGCGGAAATTGAAGAGGCCTTCCTGCGCCTTACCCATCAAACTCAACGGTTCCCGACTCCCGGAGGCTGAGGAAATCCAGGGCTTGGGGATGGCTTTTCCGTCCGAGAATGACGTGGTCGAGCACCCGGATCCCGACAACCTGCCCCGTTTGGATCAATTGACGCGTCAATTTGACGTCTTCCGCCGAGGGGGTCGGATCGCCCGAGGGATGGTTGTGGGCCAGGACCAGCGCCGCGCATCCGGATTGGATGGCCGGCTTGAACACCTCGCGCGGATGAACCAGGCTTGAATCCAGAATCCCGCGGGACACCTCGATGGGAACCCCCTTCATCCGGTTCCGGGTATCCAGATTCATCACCCAAAACCGCTCATGGTCAAGCCCCCTTGCCGCTTCCCTTAATACGGCGGCCGCGTCTTCCGGGGTCCGCACAAACGGACCGCGCTCGTCACGGGTTTCATCCGCCATCCGCCGCGCCAGGTCCAGCGCCGCGCGAACGATCTGGGCTTTGACTTTCCCCAACCCTTTGAACGTTTTCTCGGCTGCCAGTTCCGGAATTGAAGCCCGCGACAGCGCCGTGAGGCTGCCATACCGGACAATCAACAGCTCCGCCAGGTCCACCACATTCATCCCGCGCGATCCCGTTCTCAGCAGGATCGCCAGCAGTACGGCGTCCGACACATTTTCGATCCCCTGCCTCTCGACCGCCTCGCGAGGCCTGAGCCGGAGCGGCATGTCACAGACCCGGTAAGAAAGAGAAGACGATTCAGGAAAGGCGCACGAGCACGATTTAGTTGTCATTGATATATACTAGATAAGTATATAACACATGATCAAGGCAAGAATTACACCGCAACGCACTGCGGTCCGGTTTGATCCCAAACCGATGATACCTGTCCCGCTATCTCGTCCAGAGACAGGCCGTCCGCCACCGGGACCCACGACAAGTTCAACTGATGCCGGAACCATGTCCTCTGCCGTTTCGCCAGTTGCCGGGTCCTCCGGCTCGTCTCTTCCATGGCCGCTTCCTGCGTCAGTGTTCCCTTCAGGCAGGCGATCGCCTCGGCGTACCCGATGGCCTGTGCCGCCGTGCCGGAGGGATCCCACACGCCGTCGAGAAGGGCCTGAACCTCGTTCAGCAGCCCCTCCTCGTACATCGTCCGAACCCTGCATTCAATCCGGCTCCTCAACGCATCGGGATCGACATCAAGCCCGGCAATGACCGCCGCCGGTTTTCCGGCGGCCCATGAAGCGGGCGGCCCGGCACACCCGGCCTCCACCAACTCCAATGCACGGATCAGACGGCGGCTGTTGGCCGGATCCGCCATCCCCGATAACCACAGGGGATTCCGGCTTTTCAAGGCCGATTGAAGTCCCGCGACACCGTCCTGGTCAAAAACCGCCTGCCAGCGCGCCCGGCTTCCCGCAGGGATCGCGGGAAGTTGATCAATCCCTTCCAGGAGCGCCCTGATATACAGCCCGGTTCCTCCCACCACAATCACGGGCCTGCCGGTCTTTTCGGACGCCTCAAAGCAGCGCCGCGCCTCTTCCAGATAGCAGGCCACATTGAAGGCTTGCGACGGTTCCGCCACATCCACTCCCCAGTACCGGATTCCCTTCCGCTCCGCAAGGGATGGCTTCGCCGTTCCAATATCCATTCCCCGGTAAACCAGCATGGAGTCGGCGGACAGAATATCGGCCTGGCGGCATTCAGCCAATCGCTGGGCGACCGCTGTTTTTCCGGCGGCTGTCGGGCCGACCAGAATAAAGGCGTGGTGAAGGTTCAAGCCCGGCATGATGGCCTCACCCTGCAGGCTTGTCCGCCGCTGGGAAAAAGGACGAAAGCACATACAGGCCAACCCCAACGCAGATCGCGGAGTCCGCCACATTGAAGGCCGGGAAATGATGGATTTGCCAATGAAAATCGAGGAAATCCACCACATACTGGAACCTGACCCGGTCCAGCAGGTTTCCCACAATCCCGCCGACCATCAGCCCCAGAGCCAGACGGTGGATCAGGCTGTCGGACAGGAATGAGCGCCTGAAGACGATCAGGATGACCAGCACCGCCAGGGAAATGACGACCAGCATCCCGGTGAATCCCCCGAGCATCCCCCATGCCGCCCCGGTATTCCGGACATAGGCGATGTCAAAGAACCCGGGAATGACAGGCAGGGTTTCGCCGGGAGAAAATTTCAGCGTAATCCAGTGTTTGGAAACCTGGTCAAGAAGGATGATTCCAAGACTGAGCAAAATGACCGGCATGGGATCCAGTTATTCCGCTTCTTCAGTCTCGACGACCTCAGGAGTCTGTTCGACCCCCTGCGCCAGAGTATCGCCGAAGGGACGGAACCGGGTGCGGCCCTTCTCCTGCTCGGACTGGCACTTGACGCACATCCGGGCGAAAGGCAGCGCCTGAAGGCGGGATTTCTCCATCGGACAACCACACCCGTCACAGAGGCCATAATGCCCCTCCTCGATACGGCGCAACGCCCCGTTGATTTCAAAGATAGCGTCGTGTTCACTGCTAACCAGATTCAGGGCGAACTCCCGGTCAAAATCATCCGTGCGATCCTCTGATGACGCATCGTCAATATATTTCAGGGAATCGTCGGATAAGGCGGTAATCTGACCGGTCAACCGGTCGCGCATCTTGATCAGAGCTTCCTTTAAATTTTCCAGGCTTTTTTTATCAATGTTGGACTTCATGATCTTTCCCGAACGGGGCGGGACGGAAGCGGCTTTTGAAACGGATTTTCCGGAGTTGGTTTTAGCAGCGGATTTGGATGCGGGTTTAGGCACAATTTTGGGTGCGGGTTTTCGGGCGGAAACCACCTTTTTCACAGGCCCCGCCGCTTTGACCGGCATCGCCTTCTTCACCACTGTTTTTGCTTTTTTCGTTTTCTTCGCCATACATTCACCCTGCCCTTTATTATATCTCTTTTTTCCCTTGGGAAAAAAGCACGCTTAGATAACAAACGAAACCATCCCTGTCAACCATGACGCGCAGATTTCCAGTAATTCTCAACTCCCCAGCATTGCAAATGGATTGGAGTTGAACTGGGGTCTGGGCGCCGGGCGCCCCCCGGGATTCGGACCGCGCCGTTCGCCCGGCTTCCCACCCGGGGTTGCCCCGGCGCCAGGCACGCCTTTTCCCTTCGCGCTCAACGCGATGCGCTTGCGGGGGATATCCACATCAATCACCCAGACCTTGAGCCGGTCGCCGGTCTGGACCACCTCGGCGGGATCGGTGATATACCGGTCCGCCAGCGCGGACACATGCACCAGGCCATCCTGATGCACCCCGATGTCCACAAAGGCCCCGAAAGCGGTCACGTTGGTGACAATACCCGTGAGTTCCATCCCCGGCTTCAAGTCCTCCATCGTGTTCACATCATCTCTGAAACACGGGGCCTCAAAAGTTTCACGGGGATCACGCCCGGGCTTTTTCAACTCCGCAACGATGTCTTTCAGAGTCAGCTCCCCGACGTCCGCGCTGACATATTTCCGGATGTCAATTTTGTCAGCCAACTCCTTGTTCCCCACGAGATCCTTCAGGGTCACCCCCAGATCCCCGGCCATCGCCTCAACCAACGCATACCGTTCCGGATGGACCGCCGAGGCGTCCAGCGGATGCCCGCCATTGCGGATCCGCAGGAATCCCGCCGCCTGTTCAAACGCCTTCGGGCCGAGGCTGGAAACCTTGAGCAGTCCCGCCCGGCTGGTAAACGCCCCGCTCTTGTCCCGGTGCGCCACAATCTTTTTGGCCAGGCTGTTTCCAATGCCCGACACTCGCGCCAGCAGAAAGGCGCTGGCCGTGTTCAGTTCCACGCCGACATGGTTCACGCAACTGACCACCACATCCTCAAGCTTCTGGGCGATCAGTGGCTGGTGGACATCGTGCTGGTACTGCCCCACCCCGATGGACTTCGGGTCTATCTTGACCAGTTCCGCCAACGGATCCTGCAACCGGCGCCCGATGGATATCGCGCCGCGCACGGTCAGGTCGAGTTCCGGGAATTCATCCCGGGCCACCTCGGAGGCGCTGTAAATGCTGGCTCCGGATTCGTTGACCTGGATCACCATCACATTCTTGATGTTGGCCTTTTTGAGCGTGTCCCGGATAAATGCCTCGGTCTCGCGCCCGGCCGTGCCGTTCCCCACCGCGATGGCGGATGGCAGGTACTTGGCGATCAGTTTCGCCAGATCAATGCGCGCCTCCATTTCGGCGCGGTCGCCCTGGCTGAGATACAGCGTGGTGTTCGCCAGGAATTTCCCCGTGCCATCCAACGCCGCAACCTTGCAACCCGTCCGGATGCCCGGATCCACAGCGATCACCGGCCGGCCGCCCAACGGGGCCGCCAGCAGCAGACTTCGGAGGTTCCTGGCGAAGATCTCCACCGCCGCCCGGTCGGCCTTCATTTTCAGGTCCACGGAAACATCGGTCTCGACGCCCGGCGCGATCAGCCGCTTGTAACTGTCTTCAATCGCCGTCCTCAAATGGACCGCATAGGGCGACCGCTCATTGACCTTCATAACCTCGCCGACCCGGTTCAGTACCGGCCCGGCATCCACGGTGAATGACCGCTTCAACACCCCTTCGTTCTCACCGCGCCGGATGGCAAGATAGCGGTGGGAGGGAATGTCGGCGGCCTTCTCCTTGAACTCGTAATACTGTTCGAACTTGGTCGGCTCCTTCGTGGCCTCCTTGACCGCTTCGGACACCACATAGCCGTTGGCCGCGAAGTACTGCCGGACAAAGGCGCGGATTTCGGCGTTTTCCGAGACCACTTCCGCCACGATGTCCCGGGCGCCGGACAGGGCGTCCGCCGCCGACTCCACCTTCTTCTCCGCGTTCACAAAAGCGACGGCCGCCTCATCGGGATTGCCTGCAACCGGTTGTTGCAGGATCAGGTCGGCGAGGGCATCCAGGCCCTTTTCCCTCGCAATCATGGCGCGAGTCCGGCGCTTCGGCTTGAACGGCAGATACAGATCCTCCAACGCGTTCTTGGTGTTGCAGGCCAGGATCTTCGCCTTCAGGTCGTCTGTCAGTTTCCCCTGCTCCCCGATGGAATCCAGAATGGTGGTCCGCCGCTCCTCCAGGTCCTTGTAGTATTGCAACCGTTCCTGGATCTTGCCGATCTGAACCTCATCGAGGTTGTCGGTAACCTCCTTGCGGTATCGGGCGATGAAGGGAATGGTACTGCCATCAAGGAGCAGTTTGGCCACCGCCAGGATCTGGCGGGGGGCGATGTTCAATTCCGCGGCAAGACGCGGAATGGACGAGGCATCGAGCGGTTCGTTCGAGTCAATTTCAGCAACCATATTTCCTTTTCACTGGCTTTGCCGCCACGGGCTTGGGTTGCGCCTTCGGATTGAGGGCAATCATGGGGTTGGCGGCGGACACCGTCACGGTCGCCGTGGATTCCGCCAGTTCCGTCTCCAGGTCCCTCACCGTGCCATCGAACGTGCCTTTGCTTCCGGGCTTTATTTCCTTCACCTGAGTGGGCAGGCCGATCTTGTCCAGGATGGCGATAAACGGCTCGGGATCCAGTTCCTCGATATTCACCATGGTCTTCGGATCCCAGACGCCCCGGGCCACCAGCATGGCCGCGGCCACCGGCGGAACCCCGGCCGTGTAACTGATCCCCTGCGACTCAACCTCCTCGTAACAAGCATGATGATCGGACACCTGGTAAATCAGCACTTCCCGCTTCTTCCCGTTCTTCCATCCCTTGCAGAAGTTGCCGATGCAGGTCTTGCCCGTATAGCCTGGCGCCAACGTCTTGGGGTCCGGCAACAGCGCCTTCACCACCTTGAGCGGCACCACGTCCTGTCCCGTCGTCAATTTGACCGGCAGGTGGGACAAAAAGCCGAGCGTGCGGAGTACGGTGAAAACATTGATGTAGTGGTTGCCGAACCCCATCCAGAACCGGATGCTGTTCGCGTCAATGTTCTTGGACAGCGAGTGCAACTCATCATGTCCGTTGAGATAGATCGGACAGGGGCCGACGACCGGGAAATCGTAAACCCGCTTTACGGAGTGCGTCGGGTATTCCTTCCATTGCCGGTTAATCCAGGTCCACACTTTGATAAACTCCCGGAAATTAATCTCGGGATCGAAGTTCGTGGCGAAGTATTTCCCATGGCTGCCGGCGTTGACATCCATGATGTCGATCGTGTCTATTTTGTCGAAATACCGTTTCTGGGCGAGGGCGCAATAGGCGTTGACCACACCGGGATCGAATCCCGCGCCGAGAATGGCGGTCAGCCCCTTTGCCGCGCAGCGATCCTTCCGTTTCCATTCGTAATTGGCGTACCATGGCGGGGTTTCGCACACCTTGTCCGGATCCTCGTGGATGGCCGTATCCATATAGACCGAGCCCGTCTCCAGGCAGGCCTCCAGCACCGACATGTTGACAAACGCGTTACCGAGATTGATGACGATCTCAGACCCGGTTTCCCGGATGAGTCTGGCCGTGGCGGGGATATCCAGCGCGTCGATCTGGCGCGAATACAATTTTTTCGAGGGATCCTTCAGGTGCTTCAGCCGCCTGACGCTCTCGATGATCTCGTCGCACTTGGCCAGAGTCCGCGAGGCGATGCAGATGTCGCCCAGCACATCGTTGTTCATGGCCGCCTTGTGGGCTGTGACATGCGCGACCCCGCCCGCCCCGATGATCAGTACATTTTTTTTCATGATTGTGTTTCTCCTCCTATGAAAGACTCGCTTTGAATTCCTTGTAATCGAAACGCCTGACAACGTCCAGCGTCCCGTCAAGCCGCTTCACGCAGATGGAGGGCATCGGAACGCCATTAAACCAATTCTTCTTCACCATCGTGTATCCCGCCGCATCGGCAATACGGACCACGCTCCCGGCTTTGAGTCGTGTCTTCAGCCGATACTCGCCGAACACATCGCCCGCGAGGCATGAGCGCCCGGCAATCGTCACCCGGAACCGGCCCGGCCCCGGAAACGCGAGTTTCGCGCTCGTCCGGTAAATCAGGTGATCCAACATGTGCGGCTCAAGCGATGCATCCACGACGGCAATATCCACTTCGTTATGGACGACGTCCAGCACAGTGGTCACGAGTTCGGCGCAACCGGTGATCGCCGCCTCACCGGGCTCAAGATACACCTGAACCCCAAACGCTTCGCTGAATGCCTTCAGCCGGGCGCAAAACGCGGCCAGGGGATAGCCCGTCTTCGTGAAATGGAGGCCGCCGCCAAGGCTTACCCACTCCATTTGTTCCAGGAGATCCCCATACTCATCCCCTATCCGGTCCAGGTTTTTCGACAGATTTCCGAAGTCGTCATTTTCGCAGTTAAAATGGAACATCAGCCCGCTGATTCGGGAGGCCGCCTTGCGAAGCGCCTTGCCATCCCGCACCCCGAGCCGGGAATAACGGCGCGCGGGATCGGCCAGATCAAAATGGGAATGGCTGAACCCGGGATTCACGCGCACACCGGTCTTGACGCCACGGACTTCGCGGGAAAAAGCCTTCAATTGGGATAGAGAATTAAAGATGATCTTGTCCGCATACCGGCGCACCTCGCGCACATCCGCCAGGGAATATCCCACGCTATAGGCATGAACCTCTTTCCCGAAGGTTTCATAACCGAGCCGGGCCTCATACACGCCGCTGCTGGTTGTGCCATCCAGGTACTGCCGCATGAGTCCAAAAACCGACCAGGTGGAAAAGCACTTCAGAGCCAGAACCGACTTTGCGCCGGACCGCTCACGGACATTCCTGATCGTCTCAAGATTCTTCAGGAGTTTATTTTCATCGATCAGGTAATAAGGGGTCGCAACCTGTGTCATCGCGGGGCCTCTCTCAAAACACAACAACGGGATTCACATTCCTTCACTTGACCGGCGTGACACCCTTCTTGAGGATAATGTTGCCGTACTTCGCCGTCTCCCCCGTCATGACCACCGCAAAGGCATCCTTGGCTCGATCATAAAAGGCGAACCGGTCCATCCTGAGGATCGCCGGGGTTGCGGGGGCATGGCGGTCCACCGAGACGCGGTAGGCCCGCTCGACCTTGGGATCAAGCGTGTCCCCCTTCACCGCCGCCATCATGATCAACGGGGCATCAACATAGCCATCCAGTTCGAACACCGGCAGGATGGCGTCAATCAGATCCGCCACCTTCAATCCATCGGCCCGGATCACCCGTTTTCCAAACGTTTCCCCGGGAAAGTGGGCGTCCGCGAGTACAATTTCGTCGCCATGTCCCATGCGGCAAAGCACGGACAGCAACTCAGGACTTAATAACGGAGATATTCCTTTTAACATACACATCGCTCCATTCGTTCAGTTTCCCCCGGTGGTGTTACTGTGCTCACCCGGAACAAGAATCGCACGCAGTCCCTCGTCGAGTCCGAATTTCGGCTCATATCCCAGCACGGTCCGGATCTTCGTGATGTCGGCGAGGGAATGCTTGATATCACCGGCGCGGGCCTCCTTGAAACAGGGCGCCACTTGAATGCCCGTTATTTTCTTAAGGCATTCCAGGAGTTGTAGAAGCGACACTGCCCGCCCGGTGGCCACGTTAAACACCTCGCCATGCCCCACCTTCCCGGAAGTCATTGCCAAAATATTGGCCTGCGCCACATCCTTGACAAACACGAAGTCACGGGTCTGCTGGCCGTCCCCGAAAATGGTGGGAACCCGCCCCAGCTTGAGATCATCGGTAAACCGGGAAATCACCCCCGAATACATGGATTTCCCATCCTGCCGGGGCCCGAAAACGTTGAAATACCGCAGAACGACGGTTTCCACGCCATAGAGGCTGCTGAAAAGTTTCAGATAATGTTCCCCGGTGAGTTTGCCCAGCGCATAGGGCGATTCCGGTTCCGGGAGCATGGCTTCGTGTTTCGGAAGAGTTGGATTATTGCCGTAAACCGCAGCCGAAGAGGCCAGAACGACCCTCCGGACTCCCGCCTCCCGCGCAGCCTGCAACACGTTCAGGGTGCCGCGGATGTTAATGGAATCGTTCTCGACGGGTTTTTCAACCGAAACCGCGACGGAAACCAGGGCCGCCTCATGAAACACATGGGTGATCCCCCTCATCGCAACCTTCAGCGCTTCACAGTCGCAAATATCGCCGCGAATGACCTCGATCCCTTTTCCAAAGCCAGCGAGGTTTTCGAGTTTTCCACTGGAGAAGTTGTCAAAAACGCGAACCGCCTCACCGCGGGCAACCAACGCCTCCGCGATATGCGAACCGATAAACCCGCATCCCCCCGTGATCAATGTCATGGTCATTCAACTGTTCCCTGTGACGTGTGTGTTCAGACGGCGAGACAATGGCATGTTTTTTTTAATTGATCAACGGCATTTGACCAGCGACAGCGCCTCATTGACTCCCCATGTCAAAATCAATAAGGTTATTCAGTACGTATTTTGCAACGAAAGGATCTCCAGTCGCATGACGACCCAGTTAATTGAAGCCCGCAAGGGCACGATCACGCCAATGATGGAAACCATCGCCGGTTTCGAACGGGTGGCCTCCACCCTTATCCGGGATGAAATCGCGGCCGGTCGTGCAGTCCTGCCGGCCAATCCAGCCCATCCGATGACCCGGCCGGCCATCGCAGGGCGGGCCTTCCGGACCAAGGTCAACGCCAACCTGGGCCGCTCGACCGAGCGGTCCGCCGCCGGTGAGGAGATCCGGAAACTCCAGGTGGCCCTCAAGGCTGGCGCGGATTTCGTGATGGACCTGAGCGTGGGCGCCGATCTCGCCGGCATCCGCGCCGGAATGCTTAAGGCCAGTCCCGTCCCGCTCGGCACCGTCCCGCTGTATGAGGCCATCTCGCGCCTCAACGGCAACACGATGGATCTGACACCGCAACTCCTGCTCCAAGTCATCGAGGAACAGGCCCGGCAGGGGGTTGACTTCATGACTCTCCATGCGGGCCTGCTCCGGCGCCACGTTCCCATGGCCATGAAGCGGAAGCTCGGAATTGTCAGCCGCGGAGGCGCCCTCATGGCCGAATGGATGACCGTCCGCAAGCAGGACAATCCCCTTTTCACGCACTGGGACGAGATCATCGAGATCTGCCGCCAACACGATGTCACGGTCTCTCTCGGTGATGGACTGCGTCCGGGCTGCCTGGCCGACGCCAGCGATGATGCCCAGTTCGCCGAACTTGACACCCTCGCCGAACTCGTCCACTGGTGCCGCCGTGAAGGCGTCCAGGTGATGGTCGAGGGTCCTGGCCACGTCCCGTTCAACCAGATCCAGGCGAACATGGAGCGGGAGCAGAAAGTTTGCGACGGCGCCCCCTTCTATGTCCTGGGACCGGTTGTCACGGATATCGCCCCCGGCTACGACCACATTACCTCCTGCATCGGCGCCACCGCCGCCGCCTATCACGGGGCGTGCCTGCTGTGTTATGTGACGCCCGCCGAGCATCTCGGCCTCCCCGATGAGGACGAGGTCCACCAGGGAGTTATCGCGTACCGCATCGCCGCCCACGCCGCCGACGTGGCACGTGGTCTTCCCGGTGCCCGTGACGCCGATGACGCCATGGCCGAGGCTCGCATGGCCATGGACTGGAAACGCCAGTTTTCCCTGGCCATAGACCCCGAATATGCACGAAAACGATATGAACGAACCCGTGTCTGCAAGGAAAGCGATGCCGACCACTGTTCCATGTGCGGCCCGGAATTCTGTGCCATCCGAACCAGCAAACGAATCCATGAACACACCTCTTGACCAAGTTCTCGATATCATGCGCAAACTCCGGGCTCCGGAAGGCGGCTGCCCTTGGGACCGCGAGCAGAACCTCGATTCGCTCAAACCGTACCTGATCGAAGAGTGCTATGAGCTGATTGACGCCATTGACTCGGGGGATGTCGAGAAACACAAAGAGGAGCTTGGCGACATGCTTCTCCAGATCGTCTTCCAGGTCCAACTCCGGCAGGAAAAGGGCGAGTTCGGGTTTGACGACATCTGTACCGTGCTGGCCGAAAAACTGATCCGGCGCCATCCCCATGTGTTCGCCGACGTCAAGGTCACGGGGTCGAAGGACGTCCTGACAAAATGGGAGGAGATCAAGAACAAGGAGAAGAAAACCGGCAAACGTTCCGTCGTTGACGGCGTGCCCAAGCATCTCCCGGCCCTGATGAAGGCGCACCAGGTCCAGAGCCGCGCCGCGAGGGTCGGGTTCGATTGGTCGGCCATCCATGACGTCATGGCCAAACTGGAGGAGGAACTCGAGGAGACCAAGGAAGCCATGCGGTCCGGGGATCGCGAGCAGATCGCGGAGGAGATCGGCGACCTGCTGTTCTCCGTGGTCAACCTGAGCCGGTTCCAGAAATTGCACGCCGAGGAACTGCTGGCCGCCACCGTCCGCAAGTTTTCCCGCCGATTCCAGGGCGTGGAAGCCCTCGTTCACACGCAGGGCAAACGGATGACCGACTGCTCCCTGTCCGAACTGGACGCGTTATGGAATGAAGTCAAGCGCGAGGAAAAGACCAGTCCGGAGAAAGGCCCCTCATGAATGCCACACCGAAAAGCGCCAAGGATACCCGGCTCCACATTCTCCACCTGGAGGACAACGATCAGGATGCCTTGCTCGTGCGGGCCAATCTCGCCCACGATGGTCCCGATTGCCTCATCACGGTGGTCTCCAATCGAGACGCCTTCGTGCAGGCGTTGGCGGACAAGCATTTCGACCTGATT
>Ga0118677_10011972_pt1 | contig 12854 bp, 11 predicted proteins | sample AliMusrvi5mmetaG_FD_86154 | JGI IMG/M metagenome (GOLD analysis project Ga0118677, IMG submission 86154)
CTGAGCCTTGTCCCCAAAGGTAAACAACTTATCAACCGAACTCTGCTGAATAAACCTGCCTATGTTCTCATGTTCAACATCAGCAGCCCCACCCAGCTCAAGCATATCACCAAGCACCGCAACTCTTTTACCTCCGCACTGCATATCACAAAGCGCATTGATAGCAAGCCGCATTGAATCCGAATTAGCATTGTACGTATCATTCAAAATCCTGATACCTCCAGCATCAACCACCTCAAGCCGTTTCCACCCTGCAGCAGGAATAAGGCTTTCAAGGCCCTCACCTATCTGCCTGAGCGAAAGGCCGAAATGCTGCCCCACAGCGGCTGCAGCAACGGCATTGATAACATTATGCTTTCCAGTAAAATTCAGAGTAACCATTACTGATCCAGCCACTGAACATAACCGAAAAGAAACACGACCATCCCTGCCGACAGCAATTTCACGACTCCAGCAGGCAAGCAGAGAACCGTCCCCTATCCCATACCATATACTGCCAGGCCAATCGGCTCCAGCACTTTTCAGCCGGACATCATCAGTGTTGACAAAACCAACACCACCGCGCTGGCGCAAATAATCAAACAGCTGCAGTTCAGCCTCAGCCACACCATCAAGATCAACAAGAAACTCCAGATGTTCATGACCGATATTAGTCAAAAGACCATGAGTAGGCATTGCAATCCCGGCAAGCAACGTCATTTCTCCAGGATGATTAATGCCCATTTCGACAACATCAATATCCGTGTCCTGCCTCATCTGCAAAAGAGTAAGAGGAACCCCCAGATGATTATTCCTGTTACCCCTGCTCATTTGAACCTTGAACCCGGTTCCAAGCACAGCTGCAACCATCTCCTTCGTTGTAGTTTTTCCATTACTGCCCCCTATAGCAACAACAGGAATAGAAAATTTACTCCTGTAAATACTCGCAAGCTTCTGCAGTCCAGCAACAGTATCATCAGTCACAATAAACCCTTTTCCCTGAGGAGGCTCAACTGAACCCTGTCCATCATACCACTCCCTGCTGACCAGCGCCCAGGATGCACCTTTCTCAAAAACATCAGCAAGGTAACAGTGCCCATCCGTTCTCTCCCCCTCAAGGGCAACAAAAATCTCTCCACCGATCACCTCCCTTGAATCAATAACCACGGACGGATCAGTGATTTCCAGAGGAGGAGATACCCTGTCACCCACTACAACCTGCCCGACACTCCTGAAATCAATAGCATTCAGCACACCCTTCACAATTTCTCCTTCTCCGGATACCCGGAACAATATTGCTGCATATACTTTTTTACCAGTTCCTGATCCGAAAAGAAATACTTTTTACCGGCAATATCCTGATACTTTTCATGACCTTTTCCTGCCACGAGCAGAATATCTCCACGCTTGAGCATTGAAACCGCCATCCTTATTGCCTCAGTCCGATCACTTATTCTCATATAATGATCACTGACCATTCCACCCTCAATTTCATCAAGAATCGACTCAGGCTCCTCATCCCTTGGATTATCAGACGTAATAATAACCTCGTCTGCCACCAACGAAGCTATACGCCCCATTTCAGGACGTTTCGACCTGTCTCTATTACCACCGCACCCAAAAACAACAACAAGGCTCGCCCCCTCAGGCTTAAGCCCCCTGAGAGTTTCAAGCGCATTCAAAAGCGCATCAGGAGTATGCGCATAATCTACAAACACACTCCCGCACATACTCAGGTCACCAATTCTCTCCATACGCCCCTCAACTGCAGAAACTTCCGAAAGAGATCGGCATATATCCTCAGACTCAAACCCCATTCCGGTACCTACGGCAGCCGCCTCAAGCACATTCATCACATTATAGGAACCCGGAAGACTTACCTGCATATTGATAAGCGCATCAGGAAACTGCACATCAACCGAACTTGACGCTATGGTACGCTCTACTATGTCCGCCTTAAAATACCGACAACACGACAGCTGCGGTCGAACCTCGCGCCCCAGAGTACAACAGTATTTTTTATCAGGATCCACCCGTTCCGCCATCTGCAAAGCATAATGATCATCACTATTAAACACAGCAAAACCATCATCGCTGAGTTGATCGAAAAGCAGTTGCTTTGCCAATGCATACTCCTGCATGGAGTGATGAAAATCAAGATGCTCCATGCTCAAATTAGTAAACACAGCAGCATGAAACCTGATCCCATAAACCCTCTGGAGCACAAGAGCATGTGAGGAAACCTCCATCACAACCGCCCTGCACCCAGCCTCAAGCATCTGGCTGAAAAGAGCATGCAGACCATGAGCCTCAGGGGTAGTACGCTCTAAGGAAATCTCCCTGTCTGCAATCATACAGAGATTTGTACCGATATAACCTGCAGGAATGCCATTGGCAATAAGCATCGCCGTAATAAGCTTAGCCGTGGTAGTTTTACCATTGGTGCCCGTAACCCCTATAATCAGCAACCGGTCCGAAGCTTTACCATAAAAAATTCGGGCAGCCTCAGCAAGCGCCTTCCGTGCATCAGCTACCTTGATATACAGGCATGATAAACAAACTTCAGACGGCATTTCCTCACAGATAACCGCCACAGCCCCACGCTCTAATGCACTGCCGATAAACTGGTGACCATCCGAGCAATAGCCTCTCACCGCCACAAAAAGTGAACCAGGAACAACCTCACGCGAATCACTGGTAACAAATCGAATAGTCTCACCAGCACTAATATTGCCCACAACTCCCAGAGAGGTAATCCCCTTAAGCAACTCCTCAGGCTGCAACTCACGAGAAATACAGTTATCCATCAAGGCAGCCATGACAAATTGCTTTTCTTTTTAGCCGATAACAGCGTCACCTTTATAATCCTCTTTTTTTCAACCTGTTGACCAGGAGCAATACTCTGGCGGTTAACAACTCCATCCAAATCTCCCGTATACTCCATATCAAGACCGTGCCATTTCAATAACCGCTGAGCATCACTTCCCTTAAGCCCTGTAACTTCAGGCACGGCTACCGTTGATAACGAATCAAGAGCCACCTGTTCAGGCGAATGGAAAGCAAGGTTTTTCTGCATCTCATCAGAACACGCAATCATTCTTGTTGCAATGCTGGAAAAGACAGGCACAGCAACAGTTGCGGCATAATATGCCGTTTTTGGATTTTCTACAACCACAATAATAGCATATCGAGGAGCTTCAACCGGAAAATACCCTACAAATGAAGCCACATAAACAGGTTTGGCATACGAACCACCCGCAGCACGCCTTGCCGTTCCAGTCTTACCTGCAACCGTGACACCAGGCACCGCCGCACTTTTTGCCGTTCCACTATCAACCACAGCCTTGAAATACTCCGTACCAAGATACCGGGCAGTTGGAGCCAACACGGTCCTGCGAACAACTTTAGGAGCACACTCCCAAACAGGTTTACCTTCCGCATTAATAACTTTCTTGATGATATAAGGCCTCATCAACTCACCATCATTGGCAATTGAAGCATAAGCCTGCAAAATCTGAAGAGGAGTTGCCATCACTTGATAACCATAACCCATCCATGGCAGAGTAGTCCTATCCCAACGCTCAAGCGGCCTCACCCTGCCCGGCGACTCACCAACCAGCCCTACACCGGTTTTTTTCCCAAAGCCAAAATTCATGGTATAGGCATAAAACTTCTCACTGCCCACAGCCATAGCAGTCTTCGCGGCAACAACATTGCTCGAATACATGATGGCCTCACGGAACGATATATTCCCGTATGGCTCATGATCCCTGATATAGAGGTTATAAATAGGCATGATGCCATTCATACCCGACACCCTGTCTTCCGCCTTTCTATTCAGCACTTCCGTTGCAGCAGCCGCCATAACCAGTTTGAACGTCGACCCAGGTTCATAACTGTCAGTGACTGCCCGGTTACGCGACTTTTCCGCCGACCACGTCGTTCGCTGATTCAGATCAAAAGAAGGATTATTAGCCATGGCAATAATCTCACCAGTACGAACATCCATCACAATACTCGCCGATGCATCAGCACGAAATTTATCGACCGCCTTTGCAAGCTCATCTTCAACAATACTTTGAACATCAGCATCAATGGTCAGTTGAACCGTATTGCCTTTTACCGGATCCTGCTGTTTGGCATCAGGAGAAGGATAACGCTTTCCAGTTGCAGAACGCTGATAAATTCTAGTCCCATCAACACCTTTAAGCGACTTGTTGAGCTGCAGTTCGAGCCCGCTGCTTCCTTCATTGTTAATGTCGGTCGAACCAATCACCTGTGCGGCAACGTTCAAATAATAACGCTGCTGCACCTTGTCAAACCATACGCCAGGAATTTTTTCCTGCATCAGCGGCAACGCTTTCGCAACAGAAATCTTCCTTCCCAGCACCGCCACCCCTGTGCGTCGATGCAGTTCCTTGAGATAAACCGCCTTATTACCCCCTAAATGCTGGGCAAAAAGCGTTGCGACTGCCCCGGAGTTATCATAAACCTTCTGCTTCCGGGTCAGCTTATTAATAACCGACTTTCCTTTATCATTAAACAGCGGAGAATTCCTCACAATCCTGGGATCAGCATAAAAAGAAATTGATTCTATGCTTTCAGCCAGCATACGAGCATGCCTGTCAAGAATAACCCCCCTCTGCGCCTTCTCAGTTATTACCCGTTCATACTGGCGAGTTGCCTTCTGTTTGTATTTCTTAACATTAACCACCTGTATATTCAGCAACATCAGAATGATGGCAACAATAAACAAAGCAAACAACGCAACAACGATACCAAGCCGCATCCCAAACTCATGATCACCCCCACCCTGAAGGGTATTATTTTCACTCATGAGCTCCTGATCCTTCTCCGGTATAGTATTCACGGCTCCAGTTTCACGGCAGGGACACTGGAAGTTATAAGCCCGAGTGAAGCAGCATCCTTTGCAATATTATGAATGCTGTGCAACTCATGCACTTTCAACTCCTGAGTAGTTATCACACTCGAAGACATTTGTATCTGCTCACGAAGCTTTTCATTCTGCTGCGAAAGATTGATCACAGCAAGGGTATTATATGTCTGAAAAAGAAAAATCCCTGTTCCGCCAAGGAGATACAAAAAAGACCTCAGTCGTAACAATGCGCTGATATCGAACTCAAGCGCATTACTCACCAGCTCCCTGACTCCAGTACCTTTAGCAGCCTTTTCAGGGGACACCGAAACACTTCCTCTCATCGAGCCATCTTCAGGCAGAATAATCTCTTCAACCCTGCCCACCCTGCCACGTAAACCCACTTCAGGCATCTTTGCCCTGAAAACGTTAACGAGCGGATAAAACCTGTTTAAGGAGGCAACAAAGCCATTATTGACATTCACGACAATCTCCTATGAAATTTTTTCAATTACCCTCAATTTCGCACTTCTCGCTCTCGGGTTTGAATCTGTTTCCTCCTGTGCAGCTCCAATCGGCTTCCGGGTAATAAGCGAGACTGTTCCCCTTTCAAGCGGCTCCCTCAACCCGACCCCTTTAGGACCCCAATCGTTCTTTGCTTTTTCAGCAAATACAGTTTTAACAATTCTATCCTCGAGAGAATGATAGCTGATTACGGCCATTCGGCCCTGATTATCAAGGCAGTCGATACCGTCATACAGCGCCTTGCGGAGCACATCAAGCTCACTGTTCACCTCAATCCTCAACGCCTGAAATACTCTTGAAAGAGTTTTGATAATTCTATCCTGACCAGCAGCGTTACCCCTGATAATACCGGCAAGCTCCTGAGTTGCATTTATCGATCCATGATTAAGGCGATACGCAACAATTGCCCTGGCAATACTTCTACTTCTCGGCTCCTCACCATACCGGTAAAAAAGCCTCGCAAGTTCCTTCTCGTCATAAGAATTAATAATATCCCGGGCACTTACAGGAGCATCCATATCCATCCTCATATCAAGCGGCCCCTCCCTGAGATAACTGAACCCACGCTCCGCAGTATCAATCTGAAATGACGACACCCCAAGATCAAGCAGAATCCCCGTAACCTTGGGCTTTACCCCTTTTTCAAAGCAGACACGCCGGACAATACCCTCAATTCCCTGAAAATTCCCCTTAACAAGAACAGTCAAGGCCTGGTACTCCTTCAGTTTTTCACCGGCCTCCCGCAAAGCGGCATCATCCTGGTCAATTCCTATCAGCAGCGACCCTTCAGCGTACCCTGCATCAAACAAAGCCCGCAGCATCGCCAGCGAATGACCTCCACCTCCAAGAGTCCCGTCGACATAAATACCTGGTTTTCGAACAAGGAAAGCAATAATCTCAGCAGCAAGTACCGGTTCGTGATATGTATATTGTGCCATCAGCGTTAAAAATACCTTCCTGCAAGAGACGCAAACCGTCCGGCACTCTCCAGCAGGACCGCCTTAAGGCGTTCCGGATCCCATATAATCATTTTCGTATCGGCACCTATAATCACAACATCTTTTGTAATCCCTGCATGCTCAAGAAACTCTTTTGAAAGCGCAACCCTTCCCTGACGATCAATTTCTACAGTTTCAAGACTTTCATACATCAATGTTTTCAGCAGGCGCTCTTCAGGATTGAAATCAGAAAGCGCAGAAATAGTTTTTCTCATCTCAGCCCAGACCGAAGGCTCATAAAGCTCAAGGGATCGGTCCTGTGTTTTCATAATATAGAGCCCTTCAAAATGCCCGGAAGCGTTCTCCTCAAAACCCTCAGAACACCCCTTACCCAACTTCCGACGAAACCTGACAGGAATCATCAGTCGGCCCTTTTCATCAACGGCATGTATCTCTTTTCCTATAAAGCCAGCCATGACTGATGTGATGATCCAGTTAGCCATCATTAAGCAGGGATGTCAACCAAAACCGGCCAACGACACCCACTATGCAGAAAAAAATGAAAAATACTATGCCCAGAGAGTAATTCCACCCATTTTTTACCACTACGCACCACCTAAAATGTATAAAAAAAGGATGCACAAAAAAAATATTCAGCTATTTTATAGAAGGGATGCTGTTTATATTTTAAAGTCAACCGATCACCATGAAACGAGGACACATTGAAATTATGGTGGACGGATATAACTTAATCCATAAGCTTTACCCCACTCCTGCCGCAACATCGCTTGAAACTCTGCGTCAGGATTTAGAAAAACAGCTTCTCCGTTTTCAGCAGGAAAATAAATGCCTCATCACTATTGTCTATGATGGCAAAGGCGGCCCAAGAGAAAGTGCTTACGGAGCACCACTCCATATTGTCTTTACTCCAGCGTCACAAAGCGCTGATCTATGGATAATAGAGTATGTAAAATCGTTGAACACAAAAGTAAAAATGGTTACTATTGTAAGTTCCGACAATGAAATTCGACGCTATGCAACAGCCTTTGGAGCAACATGTATAACATCTGAGGAATTTGCCCTGCAACTCCATAAACACAAAGCTATTGCTCCTTTGAGGAATAAATACATCCGCCCAGAGCACCTGTCCTTCAAAGAGAAAAAATTCAACGAAACATTGCTGAGCGATCACGAAGTTGACAGATGGATAAAACTGTTCACTCGCAACAAATCCTGAACAATATCCCGGCTTCATTTATTTATAAAATTGCTTAGCCTCACTTAACAACAGTATCATGATGTCTGACAGCACCAGCAGCAATACTTCGTATAGGCATGAACTTGACGAATGGCGAAAAAAAATTGATGCCATTGACCAGCAGTTATCCTCACTCCTCTGCGAAAGGTTGCATTGCGCACAAAATATAAGCGCCTTGAAATCACAAATTGGAGAACAGGTACTTCAGCCGGAACGGGAAAAAGAAGTACTTAACAACGTACTTACCCATGCCGATTCGCCAATGATAACCTATACAATGGAAAAAATATACCGCTGCATCATCGAAGAAACCCGCCTTTATCAGGATGAGTGGAAAAAAAATCAGCCCGGTATCCATGCCAGTTAACAGATTCCCCCTGCACAATGGCTTCAAAAAAAACATTCTTACGGCAACTCCTTATAACCGCTGGAGCAGTTATACTGACTGCATTAGCTTGTTTTTTATTGCTCCCGGGGCTCAACACCACAACCAGGACAACACGCCTTATTGTACACAGGGGAATGGGTCTCGAGCCAATTGTAAACGAACTGCTCCATAACGGCTCCATTAATGAAACCTGGCCGATTTTCATCACCTGCCGTATTATTCCCAAACTTCACTCCATCAAACCAGGCAGATACACCATTCCTCCAGGCATGTCGAATTTCCAGCTCATGTACTATCTGCACTCCCACAAGCCGGACGAGGTACGCATCACTATTCCCGAAGGCCTTGCCCTTCGGCAAATTGCCCGCCTCCTTTCAAAGAACCTTGATATGGATTCAACAGGCTTCATGGCAGCAGCATCCGACACCCGACTGCTTGTCAAAAACAACATTTCAGCCAAAAATGCAGAAGGCTATCTCTTCCCCGGAACCTACAACTTCCTATGGGCAAGTACACCTGAAGAAGCCACTGGATTTCTAATTGGCCGATTCAGGCATTTTTATACCGATACTTTTAAAAAAACAGCCGATTCAGAAGGATTGAGTGAAACCAGCTTGCTGACCCTTGCCTCTATAGTTGAAGCCGAAACCCCGTTGGATAACGAAAAACCACTCGTAGCAAGCGTCTACCTTAACCGCATTAAACAGAATATTCGCCTGCAAGCCGACCCAACCGTCCAGTACGCACTTGGAGGCCCCCCCCGACGTCTGTTCTATAAAGACCTGGCTGTCGACTCGCCCTACAATACCTATCGCCACAACGGACTCCCGCCGGGCCCGATATGCAATCCAGGGTCAGCATCAATTCTTGCAGTGCTTAACCCTGCAAATAGCCGATACATTTATTTCGTAGCAACAGGAAAAGGAGGACATAATTTCGCAGAAACGTTTGCAGCACATAACGAAAACATAAAACACTACCGACTCGCCCGCCAGGATACCCTGCGATGACCGTTATAAGGTACTGATACACTCACCAGTCAGCCTGTTGAGTAAATTGATTATATCGTCGTACATTACAAGTGTGCTTTTTTTTTAACCCAATTCACAGTATGCAATGCAGAAAAAGACATTGTCGGATATCTCAGTCCAAGGCAAAAGAGTATTAATGCGCGTTGATTTCAATGTCCCCTTTGACGACAATAAAAAAATTACCGACGACAAAAGAATCGTTGAATCCCTTCCTTCCATCAGAAAAGTTCTGGACAACGGAGGTCGCCTTATTTTGATGTCCCATTTAGGCCGACCGAAAGGAAAGGTGAATAACGACTATTCACTTGCACCTGTGGCATTAAAACTTGCCGAACTTCTCAATCGCCCGGTAACCATGGCAAAGGACTGCATTGGTTCTGAGGTCACCCAACAGGTACTTGCACTCAACGACGGGGAAGTGATCCTGCTCGAAAATTTGAGGTTTCACAGCGAAGAAGAGGCAAATGATCCCGATTTTGCAAAAGCACTAGCCTCCCTCGGCGAAGTCTATGTCAACGACGCATTCGGCACAGCACACCGGGCCCATGCCTCAACCGAAGGAGTTACACACTTTATAAAGACAGCCGTAGCCGGTTACCTCATTGAACGCGAGCTGCTTTATCTTGGCAAAGCACTCCAGGAACCCGAACGCCCCTTTGTCGCAATTCTCGGCGGCTCAAAAATATCAGGAAAAATAGATGTCCTTGAAAACCTTTTCAAAAAAGTTGATACCGTACTCATCGGCGGAGCAATGGTCTTCACCTTCTTCAAAGCACAAGGCTACCAGATAGGCAAATCACTGGTCGAAGACAGCAAAATCGAGCTCGCCCTTAAAATTATAGAACAGGCAAAAAGCAAGGGAATAAAACTGCTCCTCCCGGTAGATGTCATTGTCGCACCTGAAATTTCAGCAACTGCACCTGCCCATGCCGAAATGATCACCAATATCCCTGAAAACTTGATCGGCGTAGATATAGGACCATTAACAACCGAAACCTACCGCAAAGAAATTCTCTCCGCACGTACAGTCCTCTGGAACGGCCCTATGGGTGTATTTGAAATAGATAATTTTGCAGCAGGCACAATGGCAGTCGCACAGGCATTAGCCGAAGCAACCGCAAAAGGAGCCACAACAATTATCGGCGGTGGCGACTCCGCAGCAGCAATTGCAAAAGCAGGACTGTCAAACGAAATTACCCATATTTCTACAGGAGGAGGAGCAAGCCTCGAATTCCTCGAAGGCAAGGAACTCCCGGGCATTGCAGCACTGAACGATTAACCTGTTCCGTACATTAGAGTACCTGAATTAAAGTACCTTTATACGGAATTTATCTTTGAGACGCCTGACCCCGCTGTTTTATATACAGCGGGAAGGCAGAATGATACCTATTGATGAACTATTCGAACCAACCATACAGTCCCGGCGGCTTTCAGGTCATACCACCGGCGATTAAAACTATCATAATAATTAACATCGCGGTTTTTGCGCTGCAATTCACGTCGTTCGGTGAAACGATTCTAATGCTCGGATCGCTGTGGCCATTGGGCTCAGGCAACTTCAGAATCTGGCAGCCACTCACTTACATGTTTCTGCATGGAGGAGGAGCACACCTGTTCTTCAATATGTTTGCACTATGGATGTTCGGTGCTGAAATTGAAAATTACTGGGGCACCCGGCAATTCAACACCTATTACTTTATCTGTGGTATCGGAGCTGGAGTAATCAACCTGCTTGCAACTATAGGCGAGCAATACCCAACCGTCGGAGCTTCAGGAGCAATCTACGGCGTCCTGCTTGCATTCGGCATGATGTTCCCCGACCGCTACATATTTCTTTATTTTCTCTTCCCCGTCAAAGCAAAATATTTTATTGCAGGATACGCACTCATAGAGTTTTTTTCTGGCTTCGGCAGCCGAAGCATGGGCAGCGGCAGCAACATAGCTCATTTTGCACATCTCGGAGGAATGCTGATCGGCTTCATCTACATTTCCATAAAACGAGCTGAATGGTCTATTTCAGGATTGTTTGGAAAAGTCCGCTCCTCAATAAAGCCAAAAAATGGACCACGCCTCCATCGACCAAACAGTATAGAACAACCAGTTTCAGAAGCAGAAATCAACGCCATACTCGACAAAATCTCTGAACGAGGCTATAGCTCACTCACAGCAGAAGAACGTCGCAAACTCCTCAAAGCCGGCGGAAAATAACCCCCTCAGCACGGCTTAGCCCTTTCAAAACAGGCCACACTCTCAATATGGCTGGTATGCGGAAACATGTCAACCGGCTGCACCGATAAAAGGGTGTAGCCGTGTGCACATATCTCTTTCCCGTCGCGGGCCAGGCTGGCAGGGTTGCAGCTGACATAGACTATTCTTCTCGGTCTCAGCCGGATCATTGTGGCAAGCGCCTTCGGCTGCATCCCGGCCCTTGGTGGATCGGTAATAATCACCCCGGGAATATCAAAACTGTCAAGTGTCCCTAACAGCGCATGAAAATCCTTGAGGTCAACCTTGTAAAATGCCGCATTGGCAATGCCGTTCAACTCAGCATTTGAACGTGCATCGTTGATGGAGCTTTCAACCACTTCAAGCCCGATAATCTGCCGGCAGTGCTTTGCCAGATAGAGTGTTATAGTTCCTGTTCCGCAATAAAGGTCATAGACGGTATCCCCCGGCTTCAGACCTCCAACCTCCAGAATGGCGTTGTAGAGCACCTCCGCCTGTGATGAGTTGGTCTGAAAAAAAGAATTTGCCGATATCCTGAAATCAAGGCTGCCGAGGCGCTCGGTAATATACCCGTCGCCGCTCAGGGTAAACTCCTCATCGCCCGTTGCAACACTGTTCAGTCGTTGTGTCACATTATTCAGCACCGTCATTTTCACGCCCTCCATCCCCGACTCAAGGTGCTTCCTGTATCGCTGCATAATGTCCTCATCATACCAGGAGGTGACAAGGTTGACCATAACCTCTTCGCGATTCTCGCTGAACCGCACCACAAGATTGCGCAAATATCCGGTATGCGCTTTAGCGGAATATGGCACAAGGGCATTGGCAAGCACAAACTCTCTGGTCAGTTTAAGCACTCTGTTCATCGACTCTTTGGCCAGATAACAGTAGTCTATGTCAATGACCTTTTCAAAATTGCCCGGCGTATGAAACCCAAGCGCAAAATCCTTCGGGCGGTCAAGTGTTTCCATGGAAAGCTCTTCTGCCAGCAGATAGCGCATGTTTGAAAACGAGAACTCAATCTTGTTCCGGTAGTGGAAAGGATCGGAACAGGGAACCGCAGGGGCAACCGGTGGATTAATAAAATCCCCGAGGTGCTCAAGGGCATCTTTAACCTTTTTCTGTTTATACTGTAGCTGGGCCTCATAACGGATATGCATCAGCTTGCATCCTCCGCACACCCCGAAATAGCTGCACAATGGTTCAGTCCGGTCGGGCGATGGCTCAAGCACCTCAACCACAAAAGCTTCTATATAGCGCTGCCTGACTTTTTTTATCTTTGCCGACACCAGGTCGCCGACTGCAAGCATCCCGCTGACCATAACTCCCATGCCATTGTCAAGACGCCCGAAACACTGATCTTTCTCCGCCTGATCAGTTATTCTCAACTCTATAATATCGTCTCGTTTTAATTTCGGTTGTTCCGTGATCTCCATAATACTTTGTATTTATATGCCTTAAACAGCACTTTGTTCCACCGGGCTCAACGCCAGGGTTATCAAATCCGCATTCAGTTCTATTGCGATAGGTGCTAAAGTAATAAAATAACTTAAGCCGAGCTATGCCAGATAAAGCGGAGTCGATTTGAGCCGATATGAAAAGCCCATCGTTTATGAGATTATAGGTATAGAAA
>Ga0118677_10011973_pt1 | contig 12854 bp, 11 predicted proteins | sample AliMusrvi5mmetaG_FD_86154 | JGI IMG/M metagenome (GOLD analysis project Ga0118677, IMG submission 86154)
GCCCCTAGCTTGACCCCTCGAAGCGCAAGGACAGGTGTCAGAGTGGTCTAATGAGCACGCTTGGAAAGCGTGTGTGGGTGTAAGCTCACCGAGGGTTCGAATCCCTCCCTGTCCGCTCTCAGCTAGAAACGCATTCGCAAGTGCCTCAATATCAATGCATTGCGATGATTCAGAGACGCCCCAGCCGGGTTTTCCAGCATGAATTCCAGCACAGTTGACACGCCGACCGGGGCCGATGACCCGGAAGCGCAAACGGCGCAGCAGTGTCGTGGAGATCGGAACCGGTCCCGCGCGAGTGAAGATCTACACCGTCAGTTGCAAGGACGGCTACCATGTGCTTTTGGAAAAACGCCACGATGACAATTCCTCCATCAACAATTTGGAAGGGCGCTGAACCGGAGGCCCGGAGCCATTCTGTCAAGATTCGTATACTGACCTCATTTTCCATTCTAACAAATTATGATGTAGGACCACACGAATGAACGCCATGTCCCGAGCTAACAGAAACGCGGCACCGTGTCGTGGCCGCCTGCGCACTTTTCTAACTGATTTGGCGCTGGTCGCGCTTGCGTGCGGCAAGGTGATGGCGGGCTCGCCGACGCCGGAGCAGCAACTCGCCGAGCGCCTCGCGGCCTACGATGTGGTGTGGGATGCGCCGAGCCTCAATCCGGCAGGTTCGATGCCGCTGGGCAATGGAGACATTGGCGTCAACGCGTGGGTGGAAGCGGGCGGCGATCTGGTGTTTTATGTTGGCAAGACGGATGCCTGGGACGAGAACGGGCGTCTGTGCAAGGTCGGCCGCCTGCGGGTGAAATGCGAGCCGCCACTGAGCGTGAAAGACAGCTTCCGCCAGCGACTGAATCTCCGCGACGGTGCCATCGTCATTGAAGCGAAAATCCAAGGTCAGCCCGCCAGCCTGCGTTTGTGGGTGGATGCCAACGAACCGGTGGTGCGCGTGGAGGCCGAAGCCACGGTGCCGGTGGCCTGCCGGGCGGAGGTTGAATTGTGGCGCATGCGCGAGCGGCCGTTTGATTCGGACGATGACTCGCACTCCGGCGGCGGCTTGAGCGCCCAGGCGTGGAAGCCAACGGTATTGCCGGATGTGGTGGTGCCCACCGCCGCGCCGCCAGTGCTGTGGTATCACCGCAACACCCGTTCGATGTATGAACCGAGCCTCAAGGTCCAGCATTTGGATGGACTGATAGGAAAATTCGCCGATCCGCTGTTGAATCGCACCTTCGGCGCCAGCCTGCGCGGCGATGGCTTCGTAGCCGCAGGCAAGCTCGCCCTCGAGTCGGTCACGGCGGCCAAGCACCATGCCTTGGCGCTGACTGTTCTAACATCACAGACAGCCACGCCGGAATTGTGGCTGGGACAGCTCGACAAGTTGGAAAAGGCGGCGGCCAAGCCCGATCTGGCAAAATCGCGGCAGGCGCACGAGGCTTGGTGGCGGGCATTCTGGGAGCGCAGTTGGATTTTCGTGGGGCGCAGCAGTGGGCTGGCGCTGCTGGCTAACAATAACCACGGGTGGCGGGTCGGTGTCGATTCGGAGGGCCAGAACAAGTTTGGCGGAGCGATTGGCGGACCGCGTGTGATCGGCAGAGCCCTGTCGGCCGCCGACATCGCGGAGCTTGCGGGCCAGCCCCCGGCGGGCGAGGCGAAATTCACCGAGGAACCGGTGGGGACCGGATGCACGGTGGTCGCGTGGATCAAGCCGGCAGCGGGCGAAACCGGACGGATTCTCGACAAGTGTACGGCGGGCAGGGCTGACGGGATCACCTTTGACACCAATCCGGGCTTGGGACTGCGTTGGATTGTCGGCGAAAACACGATGGTTCAGCCGGCGTGCCTCAAGGCTGGCGAATGGCAGCATGTCGCCGCCACCGCGGACTCTAACAGCGGTATGCGGCACATTTATCTGAATGGTAAAGAGCTCAAGGAGGAAAGCGACGGGACGCCCGCCGATATCGTTACGCGGGGCTATGTGTTACAGCGCTACATGAGTGCCTGTTCCGGGCGGGGGGGCTCGCCTATCAAGTTCAACGGTTCGATCTTCACCGTGGAAAAGCAGCCGGGGGCCTCGCCTGAGACGGCGGCGGGCGATCCGGATTGGCGGCTGTGGGGCGGCAACTATTGGTTCCAGAACACCCGCCTCGCTTATTGGCCGATGCTGGCCACCGGCGACTTTGCGATGATGGAACCCTGGTTCCGCATGTATCGCGACGCCATGCCGCTGGCCACGGCCCGGGTGCAAACTTACTATAAGTTCGCCGGGGCTGCGGTGTTTCCCGAGACGATGTATTTCTGGGGCATGCCTAACAACGGCGACTACGGCTGGGGCAACACCGCGCCCGAACCGTCTAGCGGATACATCCGCCGCTACTGGAACGGCAGCCTCGAACTCATCGCCATGATGCTCGACCGCTACGACTTCACGCAGGATCCGGCTTTCGCCAAAGACACGCTGGTGCCGCTGGCCGCGCCGCTGATCTCGTTCTTTGACCAATACTGGCAGAAGCGCGACGGCAGCGGGAAAATCATCATGGACCCTGCGCAATCGCTGGAAACATTCCACAGCGCGGTCAATCCGATGCCCGAAATCGCCGGCTTGCGCTTCGTGCTGCCACGGTTGCTGGCCCTGCCTCAAAATCTAACGGACGAGGCGCAGCGTAGCGGTTGGACGCGGATTCTCAGCGAGCTCCCGCCGTTGCCGGTTGCCGAGGTTGGCGGGGCGAAACTCCTGCGTCCCGCCGGGACGTTTTCAGGGGCGTCCAATTCCGAAAACCCCGAGCTGTATGCGGTGTTTCCCTATCGGCTGTATGGGGTCGGCCGGCCGGACTTGGCGATGGCCCGCGCATCCTATGACAGGCGAGCCAACCACCACAACCGCGGCTGGTGCCAGGACAGCATCCAGGCCGCCTGCCTCGGCCTCGGTGAGGAGGCCGGCCGCCAGGTTGCGGCCCGTGCCGCCCAGATCAATCCCGCCAACCGTTTCCCCGCGATGTGGGGGCCGAACTTCGATTGGATACCCGACCAGGATCACGGCTCCAACATTCTAACAACATTGCAATGCATGTTGCTGCAATCCGAGGGCAGCAAGATATATGTCCTGCCGGCCTGGCCCAAGAACTGGAATGTCACCTTCAAGCTGCACGCACCTAACAACACGACGGTGGCCGGGGAGGTGAGCAACGGCAAGGTGATCTGGCTAACCGTCACGCCGCAGTCGCGTGCGGCGGATGTGGTGAATTTGTTTGGGAAGTGATGAAAATGGGGTCAGGAAAATGGCGTCAGTGTGCAGATCTTGACAAATACTTGTTGATGGCCGGATGGTCGTCATGTCGCTTTGCCGAATTGACATCGGAGGGACGCAAGACGCGAGACGCAGGAAGCGAATCTTGAACTAGTGAAAACATTGTTGGCTTTTCAAGGACTCTCGGCCTATGCGATTTTCTTCGACGTGCCGGTCACGTCGCATCGGGCATCGGGCTTGTGCCACGCGGCGGCGATTGCGCCAAAATGTTGTTAGATTCGATGCCGGCGGAAGCGCGCAGGTGGGTTTCCTCATGGATTGGCTTTGACGGAGCGCAGATCGGCGTTAGGGTGTGGCCGGTTCCACCGCACCTACTCATGCACATGTCAGACCCACTCTTCACTCCGCTTCAAGCCGGAGCCTTGCTCCTGCCCAACCGCTTGGTCATGGCCCCGCTCACCCGCTGCCGAGCCTCGGCCGGGCGCGTGCCCAATGCCTTGATGGCCGAGTACTATGCCCAACGCAGTGCCTTCGGCCTGATCTTGTCGGAAGCCACCTCGATTTCGCCGCAGGGTGTCGGCTATCCGAACACCCCCGGCATCTGGTCGGCGGAGCAAGTGGCAGGCTGGAAGCTGGTCACTCGTGCGGTGCACGAGGCCGGTGGCCGGATCCTGCTGCAACTCTGGCACGTCGGGCGCATTTCCGATCCGGTCTATCTGGATGGCGCACTGCCGGTGGCACCCAGCGCGATTGCGGCGGCCGGCCATGTGAGTTTGATCCGGCCCTTGAAGGATTTCGTCACGCCGCGCGCCCTGGAGTTGGAGGAAATCGCCGGCATCGTCGCAGACTACCGCCGCGGCGCTGACAACGCGCTAGCCGCCGGTTTCGACGGCGTCGAAATCCACGCGGCCAACGGCTACCTGATCGATCAGTTCCTCCAGGACTCAACCAACAAACGCACGGATGGCTACGGCGGCCCGTTGGAAAACCGCGCGCGATTTCTGTTGGAAGTCACCGACGCCGTCATCTCGGTGTGGGGAGCGGACCGAGTGGGCGTGCATCTCGCGCCGCGCGGCGATTCCCACGACATGGGCGATTCTAACATATCAGAGGTGTTTCGTCACGCCGCCCGCGAACTCGGCCAGCGCCAACTCGCATTTCTCTGCGCCCGCGAATCGCACGACCAACCGGCACTTGGGCCCGCGCTCAAGCAAGCCTTTGGCGGGGTGTTCATCGCCAACGAGAATTTCAGCGCCGACGCCGCGCGGGAAGCCATCCGCAGCGGTGCGGCCGACGCCGTTGCATTCGGCAAAGCCGCCATCGCCAATCCCGACCTCGTCGCGCGCCTGCGCAACGGCGCAGCCCTCAACCGCCCCGATCCGGCAACGTTCTATGGCGATGGACCGGCGGGTTACACCGACTATCCGGTTCTATCAAACATAGCCGTGTGAACTGCGCGCGCGAGCACCGCAATCGGCCCCGCAAGCGCCGCGTAATGACACTCGTCAGAATGCGTGGGGACGAGGCCCGATGTGCGCTAGCCTAAGGCTCCAGTGGTGAGGCCAAGGAATCGAGGCCCGCTGGACCACCCATCGCAGTTGATATCTATCAATTATCCGGGCGGGTCGTCAGGAAATGCAGATAAGCCAACAGCCACGGGGCGAGGCCCGCTGGTGTCGGGGGCGCCACCTCCCGGCTCATGGTCCCACCCCACCGAGGAAGCGCGGGCTGGCGCATCCCGGCCGCGCCAGCCGCAGTTTGTGCTCCAGCGGCGGGGCGGACTGAAGTTCCGCGCTGAGTCACTTTTCCGGGCAGCCGCAAGCGCTCGAGTAACGGGCAGCGACGACATCCCAGTTGACCACATGCCAGAACGCGGCGATGTAATCGGGCCGCCGATTCTGATAGTTGAGGTAGTAGGCATGCTCCCACACATCGAGGCCGAGCACGGCGCGGCAACCGCCGGCGCAGCCGCCGAAGTCCGGGCCCATAATCGGGTTGTCCTGATTGGCTGTCGAGCAGATGGAGAGCTTGCCCTCGGCGGTGCACAGCCAAGCCCAGCCGGAGCCGAAGCGGCCGGCCGCAGCCTTGCCAAAGGCTTCCTTCATGGCCGCGAACGAGCCGAAGGCCGCATCGATGGCGGTGGCGAGCTCGCCGCCGGGGGCCTTGGCACCACCCGGCGCGATCATTTTCCAAAACAGCGTGTGGTTGACGTGCCCGCCGCCGTGGTTGCGCACCGCGGTGCGGATGTCTTCCGGCACCGACTTCAAATCGGCAATCAATTCACCGGGGCACTTGTCCTCCAGCTCCGGCTTGCCGGCGATGGCGGCGTTGACATTGGTGACGTAGGCCGCGTGATGCTTGGTGTAATGGATTTCCATCGTGCGGGCATCGATGTAGGGTTCGAGCGCGTCGTATGCATATCCGAGTTCGGGAAGGGTGTAGGCCATGGTAGTTGGGGGGGGGTAATGGTTGGTGCTGCAACTGGATTCGCGCGACTGCGCGTTCCGCAAGCGAGCAGACGAATATATCCGGCAATCCCCGCCGCGCAAGCTGCAATCCTATAATTTATTGCTCGCAGAAGCCTTCAGATTGCCCTTATCTTCAGCTCCGTTACCAGTCAACCCGCTGCTTCCGTGCTAGAACTTCAAGACGTTTGTTTCACCATCCGCAAAGACGGCGCCGAGGTCAATCTTATCGATCACATCTCGCTCAAAGTGCCCAAAGGCCATTTCATGGCCATCGTCGGGCCGTCGGGTTGTGGCAAAACCACCCTGCTCAAGACCATCGCAGGCCTCAACCCGGAGTCGTCCGGCAGTCTGTTCTGGGATGGCCGCAATCTATCAAAAGGGGGGGATTTCTCGCCCTCCGAAATCGGTTATGTGCCGCAGTTTTCCATCGCCTATGATCCGCTCACGGTGGATGAGTCGGTGGAGGCCGCCACCCGCCTGCGCGTGCGCTGCCGCAACACCGCCGAGCTGGATCACCGCATCGACCGGGTGTTGGAGGAAGCCGGCCTGACGGGCATCAGCGATCGCGCGGTGAAAGTGCTCTCCGGCGGCCAAAAGCGGCGTTTGGGGCTGGCGATGGAGTTGGTGTCCGACCCGAAAATCCTGCTCTGCGACGAAGTCACCTCGGGCCTGGATCCGCGCTCGGAGCGGGAAATCGTCCGCCTGCTGCATGATCTGTCGCGCAAGGACGGGCGCATCGTGCTGTCGGTGACCCACTCGCTGGCGCATCTGGAGTTATATGATTCGATCCTGGTGCTGCACGAAGGCTGTCTGGCCTTTCATGGCCCGCCGGAAAAGCTGACGCACTATTTTTCGGTGAAGGACAGCGAGGAGGTCTATCCGCGGCTGGCGACCCAAACGGCGGAGCGCTGGCAGAGTTCCTGGCAGAAACACGGCGAGTCATACTTCCACATGTTGGAGCGCAACCGCCAGGTGCTCATCGCCAGCGGCAGCCTGCACCTGCCCCACACCGAGTCGCTGCCGATGCCGGGATTTCTCAGCCAGTTTGCCACGCTGCTGTCGCGGCGCTGGCGCATCTTTTTCCGCGACCGCGGCCAGGTCTTCCTGCAACTGGCGATCCTGATTTGTTTCCCGATCCTCGTCACCCTCTTCAGCGACAAGGCTTCGGGCAACATCCGCCAGTTCTCCGAAAAACACCAATCCGATATGGAGGCGGAAGTCAAGGAGCAGCAGAACGTGCGCGCCGACCAGGCCAAGGTCGGCTCCGCGGTGTCGGGCATCATCATGTTCCAGGTGGTGCTGCTGTCGCTGATGGGGTCTAACAACTCGGCCCGCGAGATCGCCGGCGAGCGCCCGATCTATGAGAAGGAAAAATTCGGCGGGCTGCGACCATCGGCCTATTTGGCCTCGAAGGTGGCGTTTCTGGCCTGTCTGGTCATCGCGCAATCGCTGTGGATGGCGTTTTTCGTGAATTTTTTCGGCCAGTTCCGCGGCGAGTTTTTCCAGCACGCGGGGTTTTTGTTGCTGGTCAACGCCGCCATGACATCCATCTGCCTGGCCATTTCCTCGATGATGCGCACCGCCGAGCAGGCCTCGTTGCTGTCAATTTACCTGGTCGGCTTCCAACTGCCGCTGTCCGGCGCGGTGCTCGCCCTGCCGGAAAACATCGAGGTCTTCACCCGCCCGTTCATCTCCGCCTATTGGGCCTGGTCGGGCTCGGTCGAATCGCTCCAAACCCAGGTGCACGATGCCGTCAAGTCGGTCATCGACACCTCGCTGTCGCTCCAGACGTCCTGTCTGTACACGCTTTGTGCCCACATCGGGGTGGCCCTGGTCATCGCGTGGGCGGGGGCGCGCCGCCCCCAATGGGACTGATCCGGATTTAGGGCTCGATTTTTTCAAATGCGCTGGTACATTCCCCGTGTTCGCACAATTCACTCCGCATCCATCGTTCCATGGCCCGTCGCGCTAGTTCCAGTTTGCACCCCGGCATCTTTATCGGCATTGCCGCCGCGGTGGTGGTTGCCGTCGTTGCGGGGAAATCGTTGATGAAGCCGAAGGGACCCCGTTTTGGCGATGTGAGTGCCCTGAATATCGAGGATTTCCTGGAAAACGGCAACAGCCTGCGCGGCAACGAGTACTCCATCGAAGGCAAGATCGATGAGAAACTGCGCTGGACTCCCACCCGCGGCCAGATCGTCAGCCTGCGTGTCACCACCAAGGACGGCGACAAGGACGGCGATAAATTCATTGCCATCGAGATTCCGCCCTCCTTCAACAACCTCAACGTCGAACGCGAGCAACGCTACGCCATGCGCGTCAAAGTCCGCCAGGGCGGCATCCCCGTAGCCACTGCCGTCAACCGTCTCTAACAACAATCCGCCCCCGCTTCCCATGAAACCGCAACTTTGTCTCCTCCTGTTAGCTTCCGGCTTGGTTCAGGGTCAGGTGTACACGCCGCCCGCGGGCCAGCCGGCGCAAGCGGGTGCGCCGCAGGACACCGCGGTGCGTCCCAAGCAAAAGCCCCCCGCCGGTCCTTTGGGCCAGGAAATCCCGATGCTCGACCCCTCGGCGGAAGCCATCACCGTGGGGGGCGTGGCCATTCCGTTAGGTGACAACCGGCTGCTCAAGGCGCGCTTTGAGAAATACCTCAGTCAGCCGCCGGAAAGCGAAGCGGAGACGCTGTCTTATCGCAAGACGATCAAGGAGATCTTGGATACCGTTTCGCCATTCCACAAGCCCTCGCCCAATCTCTACGATGCCTTCAAGCTGTTGCCCCGCGCCGCCACCTATCCGGGAGACGCGAACATCTGCAGCACCCTCGCCGAGGCGGTGTACATGGCCATGCTCGCCAAACAGGACGTCGCCAGCCTGAAAAAACTCAACGAAACCATCGAGATCGAGAAGGTCCAAATCGAGCACGAGTCGGATTGGAATGCCCGCCATGAAAAGGCGCCCGGTGTCGTCGCTGCCACTCCCGCAGGCGGCAAAAACGGCGGCAAACAGGCCGCCGCTGCCCAGGCTGCCAATCCGGGGGCCGGCATGACTTCGCTCAAATACGCCGACGCATTGCGCCGCATCACCGAAATCGAGGCGCTCAAGAAAATCAACATCGTGCGCACCGAGGCCCAGACCATCGCCACCAAGGCGCAATATCAGGTCAACATGGTGCAATGGTTCATGCAGCGCCGCTTCGAGCATGTCATCATGGCCGCGCGTTTTTACAACCAGGTGTGGAAGGACGGCGACGCCGCGTTGCGCATCGACAAGGGATCGGATGTTTCCAAGTTGTTCGTCCAGGCGTTGGGCGTGAGCCCCACTGTGTCGTCGCTGGATTCCTTCTCCAACGAAGCCGTGCGCGAAGCCGACAATTACATCAAGGCCTTCGACCTCATGCTCGAGCGCGGCGAACTCCACTCCGCCTCCCAGCGCCTGATGGAAGCCTTCGCCGTGGGCGAATACCTCGGCCCGGTCGCCACTCTGTCCTTGGAAAAGAAACTCCAGGTGCTCACTTACACCCGTGATCTCAACGAGGTCTACGGCGCTCTGCAAGCCCATGACTTCACCCGCGCCAAGGAACTCTCGATCAAACTCAAGGCCGCCGCCAAGGATTTCCCCTCCTCCAAGATGGACGGTGCCATCTCCGGCTACTCGCTCGCCTCCGACCTAGCCATTGAGGAAGCCAAGGCCCACCTGCTGGCCCCCTAAAATGACAAGGCCTCCGAGAAAATCGCCGCAGCCGCCGAAATCTGGCCCAACAACCCCAAGCTGGAGGAAATCCGCAAGCTCATCGGCACGGGCCAGCCCATGGTCACCGCCCGCAACGACTTCGACCGCTTGCTCAGCGAACGCAACTACCGCGAGATTGCCAAGCGCCAATACGAATTCGCCCCCGTCATCCAAGGCGATGCCAAGCGCGAGGATGCCTTCAAGCAAATCATCACCAACCTGACAAAAATCGAGGCCGCGCTGGGCAAGGCCAGCGAGTTTGGCAAGGTCGGCCAAAACTACGCAGCCTGGGAACAACTCGCCCAATTGCGCGAGGAATTCCCCGATGACCCCAAACTCGGCCGCGAACTCGAGTTGCTAGCCCCCAAGGTTGCCGATTTCACCAAGGCGCTCGACCGCGCCCACCAGTTCGAGAGCCGCTCTCCCAAGCAAACCGGCACCGCCCTGGCCTGGTATCTGAAAGCCCGCGGCATCTACGCGCGCAGCGACCTGGCCGAAGCCGGCATCAAGCGCTTGCTCGATGACATCATCGTCGATGACTCCGCCGGCACCGTCGAAACCCCCGGCGCCACCGCGGTCAGCAACGATGTGTTCAAGCGCAGCGGCAATTGAGCCGGTCCCGCCGTGCAAAACAGTGGTCCGGGCATCCTGCCCGGTGCCAAAAGCCAAGGGGTTTCACTTGCCTTCCCGCGCGACCATCAGAATCCGGGCTTCGGGATTTTGATTTCTCCACCCATTGCTGCTTAAGGCCCCGTAAGGAAATAAACGTTACGAAATCCGTATATAGGCATGGAATCTGTTTGGTAAAATGATGATGGGTAAAATGATGAAGAGCTGGAATAATGCTTCTATTCCGGTGTATTCCGATCTTTTCTTCCATCATTTTACCCTTCATCATTTTACCTAATTTCTGAATGGTCAGACTTCTAACGCCATGTTTATTGGTTTACGGCTCCTGAGGGAAAAATTGCAATGGGACCCTGTTTCAATCCGTGAAATCCGCGTAATCCGTGGTTGATCTAACCGATCATGGGGAACAGACCTTGGTTCTCACATCCATCCATCGCACCTTCGCCATCGGAGACATTCACGGCTGCCACGCGGCCCTCGCCGCGCTCGACCGCGCCATCGGCTTTCGCGCCGATGACGTCATTGTCACCCTCGGTTTGGCGGACCAAACCGATTCCATGTTGTTCTGGGAATTCTTCGACGCACCTCTGCCCCATCACTCCGGCCGGCGCATGATCTGCGGACACACGCCCCAGCACAGTGGCTTGCCACTCAACCTCGGACATGCCGTGTGCATCGACACCTGGGTCCAGCGCGGCGGCTGGCTCACCTGTCTGGACACCGGCTCGAACATCTACTGGCAGTCCAACCAGAGCGGCGAGGTGCGCAGTGGCGCGCTGGAGTGAGGGGCGATCTCCGAATCGCCCATCAAGGAGTGGCGGCTTCCAGCCGCCCTGGACCATGAGGGGCCAATGGACCGCGGCTTGCTTCCACTCATTGGCTCACCATGGGCAGCGTCGGATCGGAGTGCCGCCGCTCCTTGAGTCCCGGGCTGTTCTTGACATTGCGATCCAAATGGTGATGATGAAAAGGAAAATGGAAACGGTTGTCGTGCCGTTCTTAACCACAGATTTTACGGATTGAAGAGGATTACGCGGAAAATATGAATGCGATCTATCAAATGTCAGGCTCACCCAAAAGATGAATGCCAAAAGACTCATAACTCTTTCATAATCCGCGTAATCTGTGTAATCTGTGGTTTCTATTTTGCTATCTGGGTTCATCTGCAATGCGCCCGAGAATCAGCCATCCGGAGGCGAGTCGATGCCCGGGCGCCACGGGTCGCGCTATTTCCCGGGAGTTCACTGGTCCGGCATCCTTCTTTCCGACGGGAGCCTGTGGTGGAATGACGATCCGTGGACCTGGCAAAGCACTCAACTCATGGGCCACGATTTTGATGACTTCAGCATTGGCGCTAGCTGTCGCTTGGTCTATCCATTCTTGTGTCATCACTATCCGGAAAAGCCATCCGTGAATGGCTCGCCCGGCTGGGAAAAGAGTCCCGTGGCCTTCCCCGCGATCAAAGTCAAATCCGATCGCTAGCCGTGACGCCCGGCCCCACCCATTCCTCCCATTCGCCAGCGACGGTCACAGACCGCCGTTACAATTCTTGACAATTGAGGACCCCGGTCGCACCCTGCGTTTCGGGAATTTGCCGATGCTGCCAAGCACACAAACCGGGTTGGTTTTCAACATTCAGAAATACTCGCTGCACGACGGGCCGGGGATTCGCACGACCGTGTTTTTGAAAGGCTGCCCGCTCAAGTGCCTGTGGTGCCACAACCCGGAGGGCATCTCCCCGCAACCCGAAATGGTGGTGATCGAAAGCCGCTGCCTGGCCTGCGGCGAATGTCGCAGCGCCTGCCTGCTGCCGGCCGCAAGCGATGGCGGTGGCTTCCTGCCGCTGCGCAACGACGATTGCACGCTGTGCGGCGAGTGCGTGGTCGCCTGCCCCAGCGGCGGCCGACAGATGTTAGGCAATTCCCTGTCGGTGGCCGAGGTGATGGCCAGCGTGCGCCAGGACCGGGTGTTTTACGACGACTCGGGTGGCGGGCTGACCGTGTCGGGCGGCGAACCGCTCAGCCAGCCGCAATTTCTGCTGGCCTTGCTGGAGGCCTGCCGCGGCGAGGGCATCCACGCCGTGTTAGACACCACCGGCTTCGGACCCACCGAGCTCCTGCTGGCCGCCGCTGCCATGACGGATCTGGTCCTCTACGACCTGAAGGTGCTTGACGACGCCCGCCACCGCCAACTCACCGGCGTGTCTAACAATCTCATCCTCGCCAACCTGCAACGGCTCGACCGCGTGCATTCCAACATCTGGGTCCGCCTGCCGGTGGTTCCAGGCTTCAACGACGACCTCGCCAACCTCAGACAAATTGCGGACTTCGTGGTCGGCCTGCGCCACATCACCCTGGTGAACCTGCTGCCGTTTCACCGCACCGGCATCGACAAGTTCGCGCGGCTCGGCAAGACCCACGCGCTGGATGGCGTGCAGGCACCCTCCGCGGAACTCATGGAGACAGCCGTCAGCATCTTCCACGACGTCGGCTTGAACGCCAGGATAGGCGGTTAGATGGCCGCCGGCAACCCCAGAAAGAGAAATGAAACCGCAGATGAACGCAGATAGACGCAGATTTCCAAGAAGTCACACCAATCCGAGATATCACCCAACAGATGACGGGAGCGATTTGCGGAGATTCGTCATTATCAGCGTTCATCTGCGTTCATCTGCGGTTCAATTATCCACTTTAGCTTAACAACCACCCCACTGCCATGACCGAACGAACCAGCCAATTGCGCCAGCGCAGCCTGGACACCTCTCCCTCCATTTC
>Ga0118677_10011974_pt1 | contig 12851 bp, 7 predicted proteins | sample AliMusrvi5mmetaG_FD_86154 | JGI IMG/M metagenome (GOLD analysis project Ga0118677, IMG submission 86154)
GCGCAATTGACGCTGGAACCAGGCGCGAGCGTGGCCGATGTGGCACGCGCACATGGCGCGAACGCGAACCAGGTGTTTGGGTGGCGCCGTGCATTCGAGCGGGGCGAGTTGACCGAGTCTTGTGCGCTTCTGCCGGTCACAGTGTCTTCGCGGCGGCTCGATTCACATCGAGTTTCCCGGCCGGGCGATGATCAGTGTGGAGCGTGGCGCTGATCACAAGCCATTGCGGTCGATCCTTGAGAGCCTGAGCAAGTGATCTAGCTTCTGGCATGGACGAGGATCTGGATTGCCGCTGGCGTGACTGACATATGTCACACGCCCCTGCGCATATCTGTTGTTCCCGCCACAAGCCAAATCTATGTGTTGGCTGGAATCATCCGCGCAGACCTTCAAGAACCGTGCGAATGAACATCGCATCGATGGCACCTTCGAGGCTCACCAGTGCACAACCAGGAATCTCAATGTTCATCGTCAGGCGCGGAGTCGAGTCTTGATCTGTTCCGCTGCCAAAACTTCATCGTCAGCGACTGAGATCGGAAGCAGTTGAACACTTCGCGGTCGTTCTCTGCTCGGATCCTCGCACAACTGCCCAGCGCGGTAAAGCTTCCGCCAATAGAAAAGCTGGTTCGCGTTCAGATCATGTTCCCGAGATAGTGATGCCATCGATCGGGCCAGTAACAGCGACTCTTCCACGATCCGGCGCTTCTGGTTTACAGTCTAGTGTCGCCGGACCCGAGAAGAGCCTCCGCCAACCTCGATCCCTGTCTCCATCAAAGCTCCCCAGTGGAAACATCATCACCACCAATCGAGCTTGACTCTTCAGAAGGTCCCAGGCAAGGCGGCCAGAAATCCACGCTTACCACTCAACAAGTGCCGACCAAAAACAAGTGGGCACTTGTTGACACACTAGAACACCGTCAAGTGGGGCAGGCCGTACGCTTACGATTCAGAGCCTGGGCGGAAGCCATCTAACTTAGCTCACAAACAGAATCGCAGTTGTTGATTCAAGGCCTTGTCGGCCCGAAGTCAACAACTGCGATTGATGTTGCTAGCAGAATACGTGGAACTGGAAGAACCTTGCTTGAGGAGAACCTCACGCCACGCCAAGTACGCGTGGCGTGAGGTAATCAGGTTGGTTACTTTGTTGTGTACGTGTAGTCTTGCGTATACCAGACGTTACTGATTTCCCAGTAGAGGCGGGCATACAACGTTTTACCGGCTGCTGGTAAGGTAATCGACGCGGTTGAAAGTGCACTTGTCACGCCGAGTCCATACACGTTGTTTGAACCTAGGACGGTACCCAGCCTGAATTGATAAGCCTGGATTCCAGACCCTTTTGTCCAAGTAAACACTTGGGGCGATCCGCCAGTAAGAGCGGTGCCCGGTGTGGGTGTAGTGAGAACAGGAATTACAGGAGTTCCCGGCTCGATGAAGGTGTAGTCGTAGCTTGTTGTGAGTCCGGCCGAGATCGAATACAGCCGAACAAAGAGAGTGCCCCCGCCAACCGGCAAAGTGATGGAAGGCGAAGTCGTTACGTTAATTTGACCCGAGTTATACGAATTGCTTGAACCGACGCCTGTGGTGCCCAACATCAACTGATACGCCGTAAAGCCGGCCCCAGTTGACCATTTGAAGATCTGGGTTGCGCCGAGAACGCTGCCTGCGGGTAGAGGCTGTGTTAGATTTGCAGCTACCGGCACACCCGTGCCGCTAAGTGAAACAGATTGGGTGCCGACCGGCGCAGCAGCAATAACATTCAGTGTGCCAGCGCGAGCACCGCTCGCGGAAGGAGTGAATGTCACGCTTACCGTGCATGTTGCACCTGCCGCAACCGTCGCTGGGAATGCTCCGCAGGTATTGGTGGAGGCAAAATCAGCGGCGTTCGTCCCGGTGCGTGTGATGTTGGTGATCGTCAGCGGCCAAGTGCCAGTGGCGTTAGACACCGTGACCGTTTGGGCAGCGCTAGTTGCAAGCATGTTCTGGTTGCCGAATGCGAGCGAGGCAGGCGACAAGGTCATTACCTGCCTGGCACCCGTCCCGGTCATTGAAATTGCCACTGTCGGGTTGGCTGGATCGTTTGTAGTAATGGTGTATGTGCCTGTACGAGCGCCGGTTGCAGCAGGAGTAAACTTCACGTTAATTGTGCAGGATGCTCCGCCAAGCAAATTTGTGCAGTTGTTGGTCTGCGAGAAGTCGGCTGCATTTGTGCCCGAAGCCACAATACTGACGAGAGTCAAGGTGCCGCTACCTGCGTTGGTCATCGTAATGACCTTGGCAGCGCTGGCAACATTGATGAGCTGATTGCCGAAGGCGAGCGAGGTCGGAGTAATGCTCACCACAGGAATTCCTACGTGGACAATATTGGACCACGCGGAGCTGATTGTTTTGATTAGCATGGCGCCAGTCGCGTCATACCCGTTGAAGGCGGCGTTGTTGATGGCCTGCACGGCATAGTAGTAGATGTTGCCGGACGCTGCCGATGTGTCCGTGTACGTAACTGTAGAGCCATAGCCGGTCACTCCAGCCACGGGTATCAGCACCGGATTAGCCATGTTTGCAGTGGTCGAACGCTCGAGGATGAATCCGGTCTCGCTGAGCGAGTTGTCAGTCCATGTGAGAACCGGATGCCCATTCCCAATCTGCGTGGCAACCAGGTTGGTCGGAAATTCCGGCGGAACCTGGAAGATCATCGGGCGCATCATGTCGTTCTCTTCGTGACCGAGCAGATGGCAATGCCATACATACTCCTGACCGAAGTTGATGTTCTCGTTGGCAACGGTGGTTGGATTTCCATTGAGGCTATCGATTACGGCGATTTGCGCGTCCTTGGGAGAAGTCACATCCTGAAGGCGAATGCTGTCAGGAAGCGGCCAGGGCAGAGTCTGCTTGACGGGACGCAATGCAACGATCACGTCTTCCAGCGGATTCATGCGGACTGTTTCTTTCCATCCGAGTTCGTTGGCATCGGGAACGCGAACGGCACCGTCCCAACCAACGCGGTTGATGACCTGCACGTTGAACAGATGGAAGTGGATGGCATGGGTATCCACGCCGTTGTGGGTAATCTTCCATACCTGGGTTTCTCCGTCTCCGAAGTTTTCAGTCGGAGGATCGATGTAGCCCAAGGGGATGGTGGTCTGGGTGGTGTAGTTGGTGAAAGCCATTTCCGTTCCCAGAGTGGCGTTCATTCTGCCGTAGTTGAGTTCGAAGAGTTCCTGAATGGTCTTGCGTAGCATTGGAACGCCGACAGCCACTGCAACCGCGCCCTTGCCGCCGCCACCAGAGATGGTAACCGTCGGTGTGAAGGTGTAGTTGGCTCCGGGGGTAATGAGGTTGATGGAGCTAACGGAGCCGGCTGTGATTACGGCCGTCGCAGTAGCACCTGAACCGCCGCCGCCAGAGATGGTAACCGTTGGCACGGAGGTGTAACCCGCGCCGCCAGCCGTGACCGAGACGCCGGTGAGGGTGCCCTGGAACAGCGAGGTGTCCTGGATGCGGGAATAGCTGTTCTTGTAGGTGGTGTTGTAGGCGGGGCCATAGGCTGCTTCCGTAATGATGGGAGCGTCCTGAGAGGCCGCGAATGCCGCAGGCATTGCAGCAATCAGTGCCGTAGGATCATACGTCGCCTGGTTTGAAGTACCCACCTGGATCTGCATGACGGTGCGGGTATTCGGGCCATAGCCAGCCAGCGTGGTGGGTGCTCCACCCGTGGTGGTTTGATCCGCATCACCGGTGTAGTAGTCGTAACGAGTGTCGAACGCCGGAACCGGCGCAGGAGAATCGTTGTAAAGGATGAGGGTTTTGCCAGCGAACGCCGAGAAGTCAACGATGACATCACCGCGCTCGGCGGGTCCGAGCAACAGATTCTTGTCCGCGATGTTCAGTACGACGATATCGCGGCGATTGTAGTTGTAACTGATTGGTGAGTTGGTCAGAATGACCGGAGCCGGAAGGAAACCACCCTCAGTGCCGATCTGGATCATGTTCGGTCCCTTGGTCAACGGGTCCGGAATCGGTCCCATGCTGGCAATTCCATCGGGAGGCGTTACGAACTTGACCTCAGTGCATGTGGAGGGCTTGCCAGAGGCAACGTTCGGTACCGGAGCGGTGCAGGCAGTACCGGCGATGTCATCAAAGCCCTGATAGAGCGACAGGTTGAGCGTGCGGTCGTTGGAGGCATTGAGAATCCTCAACCGGTAAGGCTTCGGATCGACCTTCACATAGGGGTATGCCGTGCCATTGACAACCGGGGTATCCATGAATGCTTCCGGAACGAGGGAAGGATTCGGGGTGCCGGGGCAAACCTGGTCGGGGTTGGTCGCATTTGGGCAAGGAACTTCACCCTGCAACAGCGAGCTTGGGTCCATCGGCGGCCAGAACCACGGACCCCAATCCCAACGGCCCATCGCGTTGACGCCGGAGAGATCAGAAGGATTCTGGTTGGGCATATAGGTATGCGGGAACCACAGATTGCCACTGAGGAAGTTGCCGCTGCCGTCCTTTGGTCCCCAATTCCAGGTATTGTCCTGGCCTGTCAACTGGGCAGGGCTGGGGATAAAGGTTTTGTCCTGGATAACCAGGGGAAGCTGGTCGGCCGGGATGGTGCCGGGAGGCACTGTTACAGCCGGGCCGACGGGCGGCGTAATGGTTCCGCCGTTGACCAAAGTAGCCTCGACCGTGTCCTGAACCAGATAGCCCGCAGCCACGCCAGCATAGACATTGAGGCGGGTAACGCCGTAGGCGTGGTCGTGGTAGAACATCAAGCGCGCGCTCTGCTGGTTGGTGTAGTAGAACGTCATTTCGCCCGGGCCGGTGGCCGGCATATCGGGCACATCGCGGACGCTAACGCCCTTGGGATAGTTGGTAGATGCACCCACCGGGGTGGTCCACTGGTGCGGCGTGCCGTCACTAATCCAGGGAGTGGCGCCACCATGAAGGTGGATGCTACCACGGTTTTGAAGGTAGGGTGTTCCATCTGGCCCCATTCCGGAGCCCATGACGGTTGTGTCAACAGGAATGAAGAGATCGCCACCAGCGCCGGTAGGAAGATGATTTGTAAACTTGACGCGGACCGGGCGGTTCTTCTGGGCGATGATGAGTGGTCCGTCATACTGAACCGCTGCGGGGGCAATGGTGTTGTTTCCGCTCCCGTCGGTGCCGGAGTTGGTCTGCACGTAGCCGCGCAGCCTGGTGGGGTTGGGCAGATCGGAGTGCATCTGCTGGGTGTACTCAACCTCAGAGATCTCGTAATAATCAGAACCGCGATAGGTTTTGGTGTCCGGGTGCGCAACGGGAATATTGGGGAGCGGATCGATAAATTTGCGCATGCCGCCGGAGATATAGGCACCAGTGACCAGATCCGTTACAGGAAGCGGGCTGTTTGCATAGTTCGCCATGCAACCGGACATATAGTCAGGCATGCCGCCGGGGTTGTTTACTGGCGTATAGCATCCGACGAGTTGTGGGAAAAAGGGTCCCGCCAACGCATTCGGCTTGACGCCCGACAACGATGTTACGCCCTTGCTACCAAGCTGGGGCAACGCGACAATCGAGCGCCCGCCCAATGTTTGCGCAACAGGCGGCCGCTTTGAAGCAACTCGCTGCGCCGCAGCCAGCCGATCGGCTGCGGTTACGCATCTCATTTGCCCTTTGGCACACGCCGCGGAAGGCGACGGGGGGGTGTGCCGGACAGCAGAGGTGCCCACGGCTGCCTGTGACTGGGCCAGACACAAAGTGCCTCCACAGAACACAAGAGCCAGGAAAAGACCAAGGAAAAATCCTACTTTGGACTTGCTCATGCTATCTCTCCTCATGCACGTTCAAACCTTAACTTGGCGCCCAATGGAAACCACCGATGACAGAGGGCACCGAATCCCTGTCCAAGGCTACCGTCGTGATATTTTTCAAGGTGAGAAACCCCTGCACTGCGGGCAGAAATACCCTGCCGACAGCCCATCAGCTATCTTGCCTTCGCGAATCAGCGTTGCTACTGCCGGGTTTTTGAGGCCTGACAGTGCAAACACAGTCCCCCTTAAGGGATGACGAAGTTCTGAAGTCGGGGCGGGGAAGCCGCCGAAATTTCCGACATAACGTGCACAGAACAACTAAAGAGCATCTTGCTACTCTTCAACGTCTTACTAGTTCACTTTGCGTGTCTAGGATGTGTTGAAATCCTAGCACGCTTTTCTATTAAGCAACAGGACTATTAGGACTGCTTAATAATTTCCAGGCTGTGATGTCACGCACTGCGCTATGTGACCTAAATCACATTTTATAAATGTGATTTAGGTCACCATATTTAGCCTTATAGACTCGCTAAATTTTCTATGTGATGCAGGCGCCTATAACTCCGTTTTGTGATTTAAATCACCGAGTACTTAAATAGGTTCGGCAGATAGGCAGTGGCTCACATGACTGACAGATTCACGCTAGAATTGCCCGATTTTGATACATGCTATCCCCTCGTAACCGCAAAAGGCGATCTCGTCGGGCGGCTTGCAGGCCGGGCGTGGAGAGTGGTTTTTCCACAGAGGCGAAAACAACCGTGCGTTCAACCAGCTAACGGCGAAGACGATTAAGGCACTCGCGGTTTGAAGAAGACCGGTGGATGCGCCGGGGAATTGTCATGTTTGGAGATGTAAGTGGAATTCAAAACAAAGGGCTCGAACCACAAAGTGAGACGGAAAGGATCTTCCAGTCTGTAATTCTATGAACTTCTGATCGCCGTTTTGGCGAAAGGCGAAATATTCCGCTCAATCCGAAATCTGCAAGGCGAATCCCATGCTTGAGCCGGTCACTTGTATCTATATATATGGGAGAGTGTCGGCTTTAAGGGAGAGTGTCGGCCACAATTTGACTCCCTTCGCCTTGGACCGCGAGGCAGTTATGCCAGCCGTGGGGTTCGGCCCTGCCGGCAGTTGCTTGATTCAAGGAAGCAATGAGCATTTCTTTCATTTCGAAGCGGGGCACAGCACATCAAGGCAGGATCGAATCATGTGGGTATGGACAATTGTACGATTCGATACCAGCTGATTCCTGTTTGGCAATTCCCTGTTCGCCAGACTTACGCAACGGCTCCAAACAGCCATCCGACGCCTGCGGTCATCGCCATAGCCAGTCCGCCCCAAAACGTCACGCGAACTGCGCCTATCACGACCCCCGCACCACCCGCGCGCGCGGCCAACCCACCCAGGAGTGCAAGCAGCACGAGAGAAGATACCGAAACAAGCGGGATCATTCCATGCGCCGGACCTATGGCCGTAAGCAAGAGGGGTATTACTCCTCCGATCGCAAAGCTGCTGGCTGACGCCAATGAAGCCTGAATCGGACGGGCACGGAATTTCTCGGAGATGCCGAGTTCTTCGCGAGCATATGCACCCAATTCGTCAAAAGCGATCAATTGACTTGCGACCTGTCCCGCCAGAATCGGATCAAGTCCGCGGGCAACGTAAATTGCGGTGAGTTTATTGTTCTCGACCTTCTTGTCGGTTTTGAGTTGCGTGCGCTGAAGGGCCAGTTCCGCTTCTTCTATGTCCGCCTGGGAATGGACGGAGACATACTCACTGGCAGCCATCGACATGGCTCCAGCCACCAAGCCGGAGATTCCAGCGACGAGGATGCTACGTTCTGTCCCATGAGCGGCAGCAACGCCGATCAGCAGACTCGACGTTGACAGGATGCCGTCATTTGCACCCAGGACAGATGCGCGCAGGATGCCAATACGTCCGGCATGATGCGCCTTTTTGTTGGCGACAGGCATTCTGAGGCCAAGCCGATCGAAGAGGCATCGGAGACGTCGAGATATATCCATGCCGGAGGATCGCCCCTCGCATTTGTTCCTGCTTGAAAGCGCAGACGACTTCAGGTGGTCTATATCCATTTCATCCTCAGTAACCAGACTTTGACAGACTGCGTAAGACCCGTATAAGCGACAAGAGTGAGCAACAGGATTGGCCAGTACATCCCCGGCAGGTGCGCCATTCCCAGAGAAGGCGCGACAGGGGAATATGGGAGCCAGGCTCCGAAGGCCATGATGGAAAGCGTTGTAACGGTCAGCGGCCAACTCGCGCGGCTCTGGAAGAACGGAATCTTGTTTGTGCGAATGATATGAATGACCAGAGTCTGTGTCATGAGCGACTCGACGAACCAGCCTGTTTGGAAGACCGAGGTGCGTGATGGGTCCCAGCACTTGAATATCCAGAGCATGACGAAGAACGTAGAGTAGTCGAAGATGGAGCTGATAGGTCCAATGCAGAGAATAAACCTCTTTATCTCTCCGATGTTCCAGGGGCGCGGGCGCGCCACCTGTTCATCATCGACCGCATCCGTGGGGATGGGTACCTGCGAGAAGTCGTAGAGCAGATTGTTGGTCAGAATCTGTATCGGAGCCATTGGCAGGAAAGGAAGAATGGCGCTCGCTCCCAACACGCTGAACATGTTTCCGAAGTTCGAACTGGCTCCCATCCGGATGAACTTGATGATGTTGGCAAAGACCTTGCGTCCCTCGATGACGCCGCCTTCAAGCACCATGAGGTCTTTCTCGATAAGAATGAGGTCCGCCGACTCTTTGGCAATGTCGGCGGCAGTGTCGACGGAGATTCCAATGTCGGCAGCGCGTAAAGCTGGAGAGTCATTGATTCCATCTCCCATGAATCCAACAACGTGTCCTTTGCCGCGGAGAGCGCGAACAATCCGTTGCTTGTGGGCGGGAGACAGCCGGGCAAAGAGTGTTGTCGCCTCGGCAGCCGCGGCCAGTTCGGCGTCTGACATTTTCTCAACCGCCTCGCCCAGTAACATCGGGTCCGGGAGAAGTCCCACGTCTTTGCAGACCTTACGGCTGATCAAGTCGTTGTCGCCGGTGAGAATCTTCACGGCAACGCCATGCTTGCGGAGTGCCTCAATTGCATTTGCGGCCGTGCGCTTGGGCGGGTCAAGAAACGCAACGTATCCCTTCAAAACAAGATCGTGCTCGTCATCTTTGGAACAGGCAAGCTTTCCTGAAAGATCCTTGATCGCGACCGCCAAAACACGAAATCCATCATTACTCAGACTCGCGTACTCATCCTTCAAGCCTTTCATCAGGGCAGGGTCCATTGGCGAGAGTTTTCCATCCAACTCGAATTGCGAGCATTGATGAAAGATCTCATCTGGGGCGCCTTTGGTAAGGAGAATGGCTTTACCTTCAGGATTCTCGACGAGTACAGACATCATGCGACGCGTGAAGTCAAAAGGGATTTCATCCAGCTTTTTGAACTTGCCAACCAGGTCTTTCTGGCGAAAGTCAGAACTATTGAGAATTGCCGTGTCAAGCAGGTTCTTGAGACCCGTTTGAAAGTGGCTGATGAGGTAACCATCAAGTAGCACTTCATCCGTTTCGCGTCCGGCCACGTTGCAATGCCGCTGCAGTACGACCCGGTCCTCCGTAAGCGTGCCGGTTTTGTCGGTGCACAGAATGTCCATGCCGCCAAAGTTCTGGATGGCGTTCAGGCGCTTGACGATGACCTTCTTGCGGCTCATGGCGAGTGCGCCTTTGGCGAGGCAGACGGAGACGATCATCGGCAGCATCTCAGGGGTCAATCCAACGGCAACCGCCATCGCAAAGAAGAAGGCGGCTTTCCAATCGTGCTTTGTGAAGCCGTTGATGAGGAAGACCATGGGTACCATGATCGCCATGAGCTGAATCATGAGCCAAGTAAAACGGGAGAGGCCCTGATCGAAGCTGGTGGGCGGCTCATCCTCGGTGATGGAACTGGCCATAGTGCCGAGATAAGTGTGAATTCCCGTGACCACTACGACAGCGGTAGCCGTTCCACTTTGCACACTGGTCCCCATGAAGCAAGTGTTCTTGAGTTCGACCGGCGAGTCGGCGGCTTTGTAATCGAGGTCGTGGAACTTCTCCACTGGAAGCGACTCCCCAGTAAGGGTCCCCTGACTAACAAACAGGTCCTTTGCGGAGATGACTCGCACATCGCCGGGAATCATATCGCCCGCGGAGAGATTGATGATGTCGCCGGGAACCAGATCCCGAAGTGGAAGCTCACGGGCTTTGCCATCCCGAACCACAGTGGCGGTGACGTGGATCATTGCTTTGAGCTTCGCGGCTGCGCAGTCGGCTCGCGATTCCTGCAGGAAGCGAAGCGCTACGCTCAGTACCACCATGCCTGCCATGACGCTTCCTGCGCGTGCGTCCCCGGTGGCAAAGGAAACGGATGAAAGTACAGCGAGAAGAATCACCAGCGGGTTACGCATGATGAGCAAAAGCCTGATGATCCAACCACGCTGGCGCTCTTGTGCAACCTCATTCGGCCCGAACGTCCGCGCGCGGTTCTCAGCTTCAGATTGAGTCAGGCCTTCCAATCGTGTTCTCAAGGAGCGAAGGAGTTCGTCGCCATCCTTTGCCGCCGCATCAAGGACGGCGGGGGAAACTCGAATGTTATGCTCTCTTGCTTTGGCAGGAATTGGAGATGCTTCGATTGGCGGAAGAGTCACAGCAGGGTCAGAAACTGCGGAGTTTGTGCCTCCTGCTGGCTTTTCAACATTGTGGATTGAATCGTGTGTAGTCATCCATCTTGTCACCGCTGAATCTTATGCGAGTCGACAGCGATAGGAAGGGTCAATATCGAACACTCTTTTGCAGGCTCATGCCAGTAAGAGCAATCACCCCAGAAATTGGAGAATTCCTGGGGGATGCCCAGGATCATAGACCTGCTTCGTGTCTATCCGCACAGCAGCAGTGGCGCTTTTTTTTCATGATCCAACTTAGCGCTGTCCCGGTCGCTATGCCGACTGCGAATGTTGCTACAACTGCTTCAATCGGGTTTCGCTGCACGCCTCTCTTTGCGTCATCAAAAAGCTCAACGGCCGCATAGCTCCCTTGCTTTACTGCGCGCCGCGCCGCCCCCACACCATCCTCAATTGCCTCTGCGGCAGAAGATGCTGCTCTGGAAGCCTTGTGGATGGTGTCTGTAATTTGTTCGCTAGTTTGTTCGAATGCTGATTGTGTCATCGTCTGTTAACCTTTCTTGATTTCGATTTTGATGTTGAATGAACTATTTGCCAAAAGCCTTTTCAATCTTGCCGGCGATCTTTTCGGCCCTTCCATCGGCATCGAGGTTGGGGTCATTGGTCAATTCGCCGACCTTCTGCCTGATTGCTCCTTTGACTTCGTGGAGCTTGCCATTTGCCTTATCGTCTGCGCTGAACTTCATCGTAATTCTCTCCTTTGTCGGATTGGAGCATCGTCAGCTTGTGGAAATTCCGATCGCGTTCATGTGCTTACAGCGCGGTTCCTTTTTAGAAGTCCCTTGCCTGCTTTGGAATCTCCTATGAACCAATATCCACTGCGCAGGCTCCTGAAGGATGGTCGTAATTGCTCGCGGCGTTCAACTAAACAGTTGTGACACGCCGGCACACTCTGCGCCGATTGCGCGACAGCGACTCAGTCGTATCTCAAAGCTTCAATAGGATCAAGATAAGCAGCCTTTCTTGCCGGATAATAGCCAAAGCCAACACCGACCAGCGCCGAGAAGAAAACCGCAAGCAAGACCGCTCCCGGACCGACAGACGTTGCCCAACCTGCCAGTTTTGAAATCAGGAAGGATGCACCGACGCCAATGAGTATTCCGATGAACCCTCCCGCGACGGAGAGAGTGATCGCTTCTACCAGAAATTGCGTAAGGATGTCGCGCGTCTTTGCACCTAACGCCTGACGCAGCCCAATCTCCCGTGTGCGCTCCTGTACAGAGATGAGCATTATGTTCATGATGCCGATGCCGCCAACCACTAGTGAAACCGAGGCTACCGCTGCGAGCATCACGGCCATGATTTGCGAAGACGCTTCCTGAGCCGCAAACAACTCCTCTAGATTGCGTATTGAAAAATCATTGTCATCGTTCGCCTGGAGATGATGACGCTGCCTCAACAAAGCAGTCGCTTCCTCTTGTGCGGCTGGAATCTGCGCACCAGATTTGGCTTGCATCATGATTGCATCCACAGCGTCCGCATTGGCCTGCTTGGCGCCGATGACTTTCCGCTTCGCTGTCGAAATTGGAAGCAGGATCACGTCGTCCTGATCCTGTCCCGAAGAAGACTGCCCCTTACGCATCAACACTCCGACCACGGTAAATGGGACGTTTTTGATGCGAATGGTCTGTCCAATCGGGTCGGCGCCATCGAAAAGATTATCTACCGGCGTCTGACCAAGGACGGCGACCTTATTGGCGCTATCCACATCCTGCTGGGCGAATTCAGACCCTTGGGTGACGGTAAGTTCGCGAATCGTCAGATAGTCCGGCGTGACGCCGAGAATGCCAGTTGCCCAGTTGTTGTTTCCATTCACCACCTGCGCTCCGCCGCGCACCATTGGCGCCGCAAGCGCAATGTCCGGACACTGCACCATAAGTTCCCTGGCGTCCGCTTCTGACAACGTGACTGCATTGCCTGTGCCGAGCCGGACCCCAGAACTACTCATGCTGCCGGGGATGACGAGGATGATATTGCTGCCGATGCTGGCGATCTGCTGTTGGATTCGCTGCGTTGCTCCAGACCCGATGGCCACGGTTGCAATCACCGAGGCAACACCAATCACGATTCCCAACATGGTGAGAGCCGAGCGAAGCTTATTCATCCTCAGCGCCCGGAATGCAATACGCATGGAAGAGAGTAATTGCTTCATACCGTCACCTCCGCATCGACAGGCGCGATGGCTGCCAGATGATCTCCCGCTCTCTTTGTAACCGCAGCATCTGCCACGATCAAGCCGTCGCGAAAGCGTATGATACGGCCCGCATAGGTGGCGATCTCATCTGAGTGGGTAACCATCACAATCGTGATACCCTGCTCCTGGTTTAAGG
>Ga0118677_10006378_pt2 | contig 12850 bp, 9 predicted proteins | sample AliMusrvi5mmetaG_FD_86154 | JGI IMG/M metagenome (GOLD analysis project Ga0118677, IMG submission 86154)
ACCTTGACGTGCTCCACGCCACAGATTACTGACATTTATCTGAGTTCGACACCTACTGTCGTTCGCTCAGAATCTCCCTATCAATACCATATGATGGCTAACTGGTCCGATCTATCAACGACGGACGTGTCGGCAAACACCTCCTGGGTAACAGATCCTTCTATCGCGAGTATCTCTTCCAACGGTCTGGTGTTGTGCAATCATCCGGGAGATACAACAGTATCCGGTACTTATTCTGGAAAGACTTCCCGGTCTCCACTTACCTGTGTCCTACATTCCATCACTCCAAATCCAGGATTCGTCGAATCAGCGAAGACCTTCGATGGCCCATTCGCATCATGGAGTAATGTCATAACAGCTTTTGGAGCCAAAGGGGATGGTGTTACGGACGATACAGCCGCGCTACAGGCAGCGTTCAACTCACTTAGCCAATTCGCGTCCGTATTGTGGATCCCACATGGGACCTATTTAATCACTGGAACTCTTACTATTAAAGACAATCAGAACTTCACAATCCTTGGCGAAGATCCACTCACTACCACTATAGTGTGGGGCGGACCCAAGGGGGGTACCATGTTTACGCTGTTCGGCGTTGACGGCTTCAACATCGGACGGATAACTTGGGATGGACGCGGTGCCACTGGTATAGCTTTAGAGGTTACGTGGGACGGAGCTACCGGCAACTATCCGACAAGAAATTTGCTTCACGATAGCCGCATTATTAATAGCACCATTGGTTTTCAGACAGGATACGGTGGTGAAAGTGGCGAACTGACAGTGGATCGGGTCCATTTCGATCACAACTCCGCTGAAGGCATCAGCAATCATGGCACGTTGAATTTCAACGTGGTCGATTCCTTGTTTACCGATAACGCTATAGGCATAGGGGGAACAGTAACGCTAGGAGGACCTGTCAATGTTACGAGTAGTGTATTTGTAAGATCAACAACAAGCGATATCTTGCCTACCAGTGCGGGTCCCTACTCATTTAGAAACAACCTATCCGTCGATTCACGACAGTTTTTCACTGGTGGGGCTGGAGCACCTGCAAATATAATCATACAAGGAAATACAATCTATCATACCGGTGCAGATCCAATGGTTATTGGTGACCCTGGCCCTAAGATGCTTGCGGATAATCAGTTCGTGAACATCGATCCGAGCTTCCATATCATGGGTATCACCGGTCCACCGCGTAACTTCCTCTCGGTTGGCAATTCCTATTCGGTTTCACAACCATTTGGTCCCGCTTGCAATCAATGCAGCGGCGTTGGAATTTACACAAGCGTCGATGAAGCGACTAGATCGTCTGATCCGATATTATCCTTGACAGTTCCAACCGAGGTGTACATTCCCCCTTTTAGCCACAGACATGTCTTTGAAGTACCCGCTTTATCAAATGGCGATGTGATTCAATCCGCCATTAATGCTGCAGCAGCAGTGGGTGGTATCGTTCATATTCCTGCGGGAAACTTCAATATTTATCAAACACTAACAATTCCACCGAACGCGAATGTAGGCATCCTTGGTGATGGTAAGTCCAGTGAACTTGTCGCCGACATTCATTTGCAAGGCCCAATCCTAAGCATTTATGGCAAATCGGTCCAACTGGAGGACCTGGGCTTTTACTCCTACTCAACATCGTCCTCGACCGATCAGCTTGAATTGCATGTGCCCGACACACCAAATACACGCATCATCTGTGATGAGTGTTCGACGAACGCCGCAGACGTTGAGGTGGATGGAATAGATGATGCTGTCATCGAGTTTAAAGTTGCCACAATCAACGGCACGAACAACGGTGCGACCACCGGTACATATAGGCCGCAGATCATACATGGCGGGATCGCACGGGAAAATGGGATTGAGACCTTGGGAATCCTTGGAGAGTATATGACGAGTACTGGAGGATACCAGGTAGATCACGGCGCTCATTTGCTGATCGGGGATGGATGGATTGAAGATCATGATTTTGGCTTAGGCCACACAGAATTCATACCCACGGGCGACGGAAGCGTGACTCATCAGGGAGGGACTATTTATAGTCCGCTACAAGGAGCCCCCCCTGTAATGGCCCTCAACAATTACAAGGGTCGGCTTAGTCTGCTTGGCCTTGTAACAGACAATTATCTCTCCGTCGATGCGGCGTCCACTGCAAATGTGTTCCTCGGCGCAGTTATGCAGGTCAAAGGAATAGAAATGAACCCTGTTTCGAGTTCGGGAGCAGGCGCAAGCATTACTAATACCTCCGTCTCTACGACAGACTCACTTGACAACGTGTTTTACTTTACTGACACACCTACCACGCCCAGCTATATCGAACAAATGATGTCAATGTCACGCACTCAGTTTCTATCTCCACGGAAGCCTATCGGCTTCGATTCAACAAACATAAAGATGACACGCATTATTAACGAAATCAACTATGGCGGTGTTGGCATCCGGATTATGGATAGTGTTACTTCCAGAACTGCCGGCAACTATTCGATCGGGGCAGCTAACGGAGGGGTTACACCTCTTCAACTGACCTGTGGATCTGGCGAGATCTCAATGGATGGAGTCTGGACATTGCAGGACGGAGGGGATGGTTTCTACGGATTATTGAGAACAGGGGCCCTTTTGTCTGAAGGAATTACTGCGCATGGCGATGGCGATGGCGTAGCAATGGCCGGTGCCATGAGCAGCGCACGCGATCGGTGGATTATTAGACAACTTGGCGACGGTTCAATGAAGATTACAAACCGCGCGACAGGCAATGTATTGACACAATCAAGCGCAGGATGTGCGTATGCTGCAAGTGACACTGGAACGTTAAATCAGCAGTGGCTGGTCGGTGGAGCGAGTGCGGCATCGTCTCCCTCTTTACTAGCCCTTCAATCGCCGGCACGTTCCACTGCCCCGGCCATGCCATACTCCTTCAGCTTGCGATAGAGCGTTGTCTTGCCAATGCCCAGCAGCTTGGCTGCCATCAACTTATCGCCATTCAACTGGTGGATCGTACCCAGGATCGCCTGCTTCTCCATGTCGGCGATCGAGACGACAACGTCATCCACCCCGGCGTTCTCATCTCCCAGACCATCTCCTGCTTCGCCGTCCGGCGCATTCATCACCCGGCGCTGCATCTGGAACTCCTGTAGTTGCGTGGGAAGGTCGACCCTATGCAGCACAGGCCCCGAGGACAAGGAGCAGGCGCGCTCGATCGCGTTCTCCAATTCACGTACATTGCCCGGCCAGTCGTAATCGGTCATCAGCTGGATCGCCTCCTCGCTGAAGATGTGCGACGAGCCAGTCTCGCTCTGAATCCGTTTCATAAAATGTGCCGCCAGTTCCGCTATGTCTTCCCTGCGCTCGCGCAACGGTGGAAGCTTAAGGTTCACTACACTCAGTCGGAAGTACAAGTCCTTACGGAAAAGTCCCTGCGCCACCATAGCGCTTAGGTCGCGGTTGGTCGCAGCCAGCACTCGAGCCGTAATCGGCACGGCATGGGTGGCACCCACAGGACGCACCTCCTTTTCCTGCAAGGCGCGCAGTAGCTTGGCCTGCAGATCCAGGGGTAACTCACCAATTTCGTCCAGAAAGACGGTTCCGCCATCGCCCGCGGAGAGCAGGCCTCCCTTCGATCGGTTGGCCCCCGTAAAGGCTCCCTTCACATGGCCGAAGAGCTCACTCTCAATCAGTGTTGGTACCAGCGATCCGCAGTCCACTACGATGAACGGCTTGGTCACATTCGGTCCGTTGTCGTGGATCGCCCGCGCCACCATTTCCTTGCCCGTGCCGCTCTCGCCCAGAATCAGCACGGGGTGGGTCGAGTGTGCCACCTTGGAGAGAATGCGGTAAACCTTCTCCATCTCCGGCGAGTTGCCTATCAGGCCACCCAGTCCGTTCTGCGTCCGCAACCGTTCCCGAAGACGCCGGCTCTCCAACCCGAAGGTATGCGTCCGGCTCGCCTCCTCAAGCACATGGGTCAACTCCTCCCGCGCAAACGGCTTGGTCAGGTAATTGCCAGCTCCAATTCGCATCGCCTCCACCGCAGAGTCAACCGTGGCAAACGCAGTCATAATCACGATTGCTATCTCCGGATAGAGAGTCTTGACCTCGCCAAGCAACTTCAGCCCGCCGCCGCCGGGCAACTTCAGATCCAGCAGCAGCATCTCCACGGGCTGCCGCAGCAGCACCGATAGGGCCTCCTGCACAGTGCCCGCCGCCAGCGCCATGAAGCCCATTCCTGTGGCAATCTCGCAGCATGCATTGCGCAGCGAAGAATCGTCGTCCACTACCAACAGGCGAAGCGGGAGTATCCCTTCGGGAAGTCGCTGCAAACCCTTTCGCGTGCCTTTTGCCCGGGACACCCCCTCAAACAGCTTTGACGGGTCATAGGACACGTCTTCCACCGGCCCAGGACCAGAATTCCCGATACTGCTATCTCGAACCTCTCTTCGGCCGGACTTTGCTACAGGCGGGAGAGGATATTTTTCAGGGATCAGCATGACACCAATCCTTCCACCCCTGGTTTGGAGTCTTCAGGATGTTTGGATTTTGACTTGGAATCAGTAGCACTGGACTCGACTGCATCCGGCAACCCAGCCGGGGACAGCTTCCCCCATGCACCCCTAACTTTCGGCATTATGCCTAGTTGCTCCGGAACAGGACATGAAGGACAATCTGGGGCGGACGCCTCCCTAATCCGTTTACGATCTCTGTCCTCTTTCGTCGAAGCCGCTGCTGGTCTCCGCCAACTCACTGGCTTAACTGGGCTCACAAGGCTCCCAACAGCATCAACTTCAGCTATCCGTGCTCCAGTCCCAAAAGAGGACTCTATAGCAGCACCCTTCGAGCTTGTGTCCTCGGCAAGGCCGTGAACTCTCTCCTGCGATAGCAACTGAATCAAATGTTCTATCAGCGCCTCGCTACGTGTGTTTAGAAGGCGCAACTCATCTGCATAATGGCGGTGCTCCGGCTTCAGCACATCCGGCATCGACAGCAGGTCGCAGTAGAGTCGAAGCGCTCCCATGAGGTTGCGAGCGTCGTGGCGCAGACTTCCGCTCTGGAGTCCTACAGAGTCCGATGACAGTCCAGACATCAACAGGGCACGGCCAGTTCGCGACACACATCCGCTTGGGACGTTCGGCGCTGCTGCGTGAATCGGTGGAAACTGCGTGATTGATTCTGAGCAGCTACCCAACATCTTTGCGGTGGTACTCTGCTTTGCCCGCATGGCCCGTACTCCAAACTGCAGAAAGAAGTAGTCTACTTCTCATCGTTTCGGTTGATTTAGATGCAAGAGTATTGATCCGAGGTTGCTCCAATGCCGGATAAACGTAAGTGCCTGATAATGGAACCCCAGCAGGTGGCTGGCTCCGGGTATACCGACAACAAATTATGATGCTAGACGAGCGGTTCATACAAAATAAACCCAAATAGTGGTGTCCAAAGCAATATCGAGGAATTCCTATTTTGGGAATTTGCGCTTTGCATGTTCCATATGTGTTCTCAGATAACCTTCTAAACCCCATCCCGCTTCTTCCATAATCAGATAACGCTGAAGAGTGCAAGTATTCGAGCGAATCAGAAACAAAGCATGAAGATTCCATTTAGTACTAGCTCGTCTTGGCATATAGAATCTCCCGAAAAGTGGTGTCATGCCAAACTTGGTTAGCGGTGGGCGCGCTGCGTATACTCGCCGCTTTGGCTTCGCGTGTGCCTCAGTGGTTGTGGTCCTGCTGATTCGGCATGCTCTGGTGCGATTCCTTGGGGTGGAATTGCCGCCGTTCATCACCTTCTATCTAACCATATTGGTTGTGGCCATGGTAGCTGGCTTATGGCCTGGCTTACTGGCCACGGTTCTTGCCTCATTCTTCACGCACTATTGGATTTTGAGGGAGCATGGGCATTTCGCGGATGCGGGCGGCTCGGATGCCATTGCTCAGGCCATCTTCTTCGCCACTGGCGTCTTTGTCAGCGTGCTGGCTGAGCGCTATCGTCAATATATTAGGCAGAATGAACTACGCTACCGCTTCATGTTTGAAAACATGGCGGAAGGGCTCGCATATTGCAAGATTCTGCTCGACGACGCCGGACATACTGAGGACTTCGTTTATCTCGAAGTCAACCCAGCCTTCGTCACGATTACCGGCCTACAGAATGTGACGGGCAAGAGGGTCAGCCAGGTGATTCCTGGCATCCTGGAAGCCAATCGAGAATTGATTGAAACCTATGGTCGAGTCGCGCTGACTGGACAGTCGGAGAGATTTGAGATTGACCTCGATTTGTTGGGGAAATGCTTTTCGGTTTTGGCTTACTGTCCGAAGCATGGTCACTTCGTGGCTGTCTTCGAAGACATTACTGAACGCAAACGAACGGAGAAGACGATTGTCCACCTTGCAAGTTTCCCGGAGCTCAACCCATGCCTCATCTTCGAGACCGATTTAGAAGGAAATATCACATATAGCAATCCCGCACTGGCGAGGACACTTCCCGCAATCAGGAAGGCGGGTGCCGAACATCCATTGCTAAAAGATTGGCCAGCCATCATCGCTTCTCTCAAAGCGAACGAGGAGCATCCAATCGTGCGTGAAGTCACGACCGATGGCCTGACTCTGCTGCAAACGATTGACTATGTTTCAGAATTTGAGGTCGTGCGCGCCTATTGCATAGACATCACCGAGCGCGAGCAGGTCGAGCAGGCACTACGGAACAGCGAAGCGATGTTTCGCCAGTTTGCAGAGAATAGTCGTGCCGTTATTTACATGGTGCCCGCGATAGCCAACGAGACACATTATGTCAGTGCTGCCTATGAACAGATCTGGGGTCGGAGTTGCGACAGCCTCTACCAAAACCCGAAGTCCTGGATGGAGGCCGTGCATCCCGATGACCAAGCCCAGGCCCAATCACGGTCTACCCGGCAGATGCAGGGAGATTCTATCGATTCGGAATATCGAATCCGAACCCCGGACAATCAGGAGAAGTGGATACTGGATCACGCTTTTCCCATCCGCGACCAAAACGGTCAACTGATTCGGTTTGGCGGAATCGCGACTGATATTTCCAAGCGAAAACGCCACGAGTCTGAGATGGTGTCGATTATCAGAGCATTAGAGACGAGCGAGGAATACTATCGTGCCCTCTTCGAGCAGGCAGCGGTCGGTATGATCGAAACTTCATTCGAAGGGCGCTTTCTGAGGTGTAACAAGCGCTTCGCCGAGATCGTCGGCTATTCTATCGAGGAGATCCTCGGCTTGACCTTTCAGCAGATCACCGCCCCGGATGATCTTGCCTCAAGCAACGCTGTTCTCCAACGAAAGGTGAGCGGCGACAGCGAACCTACCACATGGGAAAAACGATACATCCGCAAAGATGGCGCCTTCATCTGGGTTAAGATAACGGCTTCGATCCAGCGCGACGGCGAAGGTCGAGCACTTCATCTCATCGCCTTGGTGGAAGACATCAATGCCCGCAAGGCAGCGGAGGAACGCCTGGACGTGGCAAACAAATTGATACAGAGGAGCGAGGAGCGCTATCGAAAGCTGATGGAACACTCCCCCAATGCCGTACTCGTTATACGGAACAATGCTATTGACACTGCGAATAAAGTTGCGGTTGAGCTATTTGGCGTCTCCTCGGCCAAGAACCTGATTGGTCAGAGACTCTCGGACCTTGTCAGCCCGAAGACAAGCAGCCAAGCGGAAGAAACCACTCGGCGTTTATTAGAGAACGGGGTGCAGCTACCTCTGGAGGAGATCCAGATCTGCCGCAACGATGGCTTGCAACTTGATGTGGAATTTTCTGCGTCCTCCCTCAAGGAGGATGACGCGATAGTCTCTTTGTTGGTCGGTCGAAATATCACAGAACGGAAGCAGGCCGAGGCAAAACACGCACAACTTATTCGGAGCATCGAGCAGGTTGCTGAGTCCATCGTTATCACCGATCTCAAAGGGTCAATTCTGTATGTCAATCCAGCCTTTGAGAAGGTCACCGGCTACACCCGGGAAGAGGCGATCGGCAACAACCCTCGCATGCTAAAGAGTGGCCGCCATCCAGATTTGTTTTATCAAACGATGTGGAAGACTCTGCGGAAAGGTGAGACCTGGTCCGGAGATCTCGTCAATAAGCGCAAGGACGGATCGTTGTTCAACGAGGTAGCCACAATCTCACCCATACGAGATCAGGGTGGAGCCGTAATCAACTATGTTGCCGTCAAACGTGATGTTACCGAGGAGCAATTGCTTCGCGACCAGTTGAGCCAAGCTCAGAAGATGGAGTCCCTCGGACGTATTACTGGCGGCATTGCCCATGACTTCAATAACATACTGATGGTGATACAAACCTATATGGAGGCGCTGCAAGACCGTCTCCCCGTCCAGGACGGCTTACGCGAGAATACAAAGCAGATACTGGAGGCTGTTGAGCGCGGTGCCAGTCTCACCAGCCAGATGCTGGCGTTTAGCCGCAAGCAGATCATCTCTCCAGTCGTGCTCGATCTCAATGCTGTGATCGATGAAACGGCAAAGATGCTGAGACGAGTCATCGGCGAAGATATTGAGCTACGGGTCGTCGTGTCAAACGCACTCTGGGCAGTCAAGGCTGATCCGGGTCAGATAGTTCAGATTTTGATGAACCTTTGTGTCAACGCACGAGATGCTATGCCTCGGGGCGGCAAGCTCAGGATTGCAACGGAAAATGTCAGCGTAAAAAAGAGGACGGCCATCGAGCAGCACGGTGTATTGCCTGGACACTATGTGATGTTATCGGTCACCGACTCTGGAGAGGGCATCAGCAAGAAAATACAAAAGGATATCTTTGAGCCATTTTTTACGACCAAGGACCCCGGTAAAGGGACTGGACTGGGACTTGCAATGGTATATGGAATAGTGAAACAGAGTGGCGGACATGTGTGGATAGATAGCAAGCTTGGAAAGGGAGCTCGTTTCACAATCTATCTTCCCAAAGTAGCCCAAACAGTCGCCTCAACCTTACCAGTTCAGGCAAAGGCACCACAAAGAGGAACCGAAACGTTGCTTGTTGTCGAGGACGAAAATTCCCTTCGTAGGGGGATATGTGATCTTCTGAGCAGTTTAGGATACACCGTATTAGCTGCCAGTTCCGGCGCGGAGGCTCTTGCGATCGCGTGCGAGCAGGCACATATTGATCTCTTACTTACGGATGTCGTCATGCCAAAGATGGGGGGGAGGGAGCTGGCGGAGTTGTTGAGAAATCTACAGCCTAAAGTGAAAGTCATTTTCATGTCAGGCTACACAGATGATGCCGTGTTGCGTCACGGCATTCAGGAACAGCATACGGCCTTCTTACAGAAACCATTTGGGCTGAGCGCATTGGCAAGCAAAGTGCGCGATACACTCGTACAAGTTGATCCCCAACTCACGGCATAAATTCTCCGTCCTCATCCTGCCTCTCGCTACTTCAATATCCCGATGGTTTGTTCTTTCGTGTGCCGGCTCTCCTTCATCGATCCGTCCTCCCGTATAGATTACGAGAGAACTCCAATTCTGACTGGTAGAGTTTTCCGGAAGCTGGTCAGTTCAAGGTGTGGCGCAGTGAAGGTTACCGGTGTGTACGAGAAATTTGAAATGGTTGATGGTCAATGGACTTATAGGATGGACTCGTCGAAGGAGAGGCGATAAGCTATGGTGTTCGGCCACGCAGTTTTACTCCTGCTTTTGGGTCGGCAGATACAGCATTTTGGCTACGGCCTCGAAGGCCGTCTAGCTATACGAGTCAAAGCTTTTCGAGAAGTGTGGCTGCACATAAACCCCGGGGAGGTCTAGTCAAGCTGTCCCGACCGCTGCCCGAGGCCTCCGACGGTCTACCTCACGTAGATCGGTCCTGATAAACGCCCTTGTGGTCTCAAATTCTCGTGTGTGTGATACGTGTGTGATTTTCCCAATTTCCGCGTATTCAGCGCATCGTGAGTGCCTCAGAATCTGTAACTTACATGTTTTCAATACCCGTACATAGTTCGACTCCCGCCGCCTCCACCATATATTTTTTTCAATAGTTTATAGGGTTGTTTGCTCTGTTGCGGGTGCAGCGTGTGCAGATCACTTTTGTCATTCGATCTCTCATCGGTGAATAGTGTAAATACAGCCCGCAGCGAGATAAAGTGAATAGCTGCGCTAAAGCTCGGCATTCGAAAATCATCGAACACTTGCACTCCAAACTTCCGTTATTAATGTCACGTTCAGCATGGCCCGTCCGAAACGACTTTACTCGATCCCGGCTTCAAGGGCACTACACTCTGGTGAGCCAGAGCATTTCTCTCGAAGCAAAGGGAGTAATAGGGGCTTACTCAGATATGTGATTTGAGACATGCAAGTTAGCCAGCAAGTCCAGTCACCCCAACTATCGGGACGATGCCCCGCCATAGCTTCTCCCGTGGTACTCTTCCGCAATAGAATTTCCTGGAACTAATTCCGCGATTGGAATCAGATGAAGCGACGTGACGTGTTGAAGTCCGGTTTCGCTTTGGGGGCGGCGCGAATGACATTCAAAGAGCTTGCCTATGGCGAAGCGCAGGCTGGTGGGGCTACGGCGGTTCGGCTTACCGACGACCGCGCGAGTTGGGTGGCGATGCTGGACAAGGTGCAACCTTGGGCGCGCAATTGAAGGAAACGGTTTTTGGTTTCGGGGGAGAGCATGTTTTTATTGTTGAGTGATTGAGGTCTGGGGTTGAGGCGACGAGCGCCCTGAGGGCCGGCCGAAAGCAACGGCGGCGCCTGTCTTATTCAAAGCCAGGCGCGCCATGATCGAATTTCGAGCATTGCTCGTCACGGGGGGATTCTACGATGAAGAAGGAAGCAGGCACTGTTCCGGGAACAGGAAAGTGGCAAGTGGCTGACGCGGTGTCACCGGGCGGATCAAAACCAGCCACCTATGGGCGATTCAAAACCAGCCACTCTGAGGCGGGGACTTCATATCAGTTAGACGATTGGGTTCAAGGGTAGAGTGCGATCTTTTGGTTCGGCGTTGTTTGGCATAAGCGGGGCGGGCGCATGACGCCATTCAGGAGAATGAAACCAAACGGTCATTTTTTGTGGACAAATATATACATACATATATAATACCTCCATGAAACAAACATATCCTGCTCAAATCCTGCAACAAATCGCCCAGATCCAACACATGGAGCCGGGTAAACTCTGCGTCATGGGTCAAGGCCCTAACGGCCCCTACTACAACCTGCAATGCCGTGAACAGGGCAAAACGCTCACCCGCTACGTTCCGGCGGACCAAGTCGCCTTGGTGGCCGAACACACCGCCAACTATCAAGCGTTCCAGGCTCTGGTCAGTCAATATGCTCAACTCATCATCGAACAAACCCGCACCGAGCGAACCGCCGGCCTAAAAAAAAAGACAACCTTGCTCCCGCAATCCTCCTGGCCCAAGACCAAGAAATCCAACAACTGATGGCACGCTTCCAGGCCAAGGAGCCCAACGGAGTGGCCGTCCAGCAATTGGAGGTGCTGGTGCGGACGGCGGTCTTCAAGTCGGCCAACGCCCTGGTGGGAGTGCTCCTGCAAGAAGCGGCTGACCGAATTGACACCGCCTACCAGCCCAAGCCAGGCCAGCAGTACAAGGGACGTGTCCGCGTGGAGGTCAAGGGCATGTTTGGGGTGCTCCCGTTGGAACGTGATTATTACTACCACGAAGGCAAAAAGCAGGGGCATTATCCTGCCGATGCCGCCCTGGGGCTGGAGACGGGCCATACGCCGGCCCTGACCCGGCTGATGTGTCTGGAGGGAGCCGATGAAACCAGCTACCAAAAGGCCGAACAACACTTGGAGGAAACCGGCGGCATCCACGTCTCGTCCCGGCAAGTGCAGCGCATGGTGCAGCGCGTGGGAGCGGCGGCCCAACAATGGCAGGAACGGCCGGCCCAACCCGGCGGCCGCGCCGTGCCCATCATGTACGTGAGCGCGGACGGCACGGGCGTGCCCATGCGCAAGGAGGAACTAGCGGGGCGGGCCGGCCATCAGCCTGACGGCACGGCCAAGACGCGCTTGGCTTATCTGGGCTGCGTTTTCACCCAGCATACGAGGGATGAAAAGGGCCATCCGGTGCGGGACTATGAATCCACGACCTATGTTTCCAGTTTCGGCCCCATCGAGGAGTTTGGTCCTTGTTTGCGACAGGACGCCATCCGCCGCGGCTTGGCCCTGGCTTTGCAGGTGGTCCTGCTCATCGATGGAGCCGAAGGCCTGGGCAACATGGGGCGGCTCTGTTTCCCAGGGGCTATCCAGATCGTGGACTTCTATCATGCCCTCGAACACGCCGGGAAGGTCTTGGTGGCCTTGCTGGGCAGCAAGGATCATCCGGATTACAAAACTCGACTCGGACGCTGGGCCAGAAGACTCCTCAACGACAAGGTCGAACAATTGATTGCTCAGGCTCGCCAGGAGTGTGCTGGCAAGGCCCAAGCCCAAGCGGTGGAAAAGGAACTGGGCTACTTCATCAATAACGTCGCTCGCATGCAATATGGCACCTTTCGCGCCAAAGGCTTCTTTATCGGTTCCGGGGTCATTGAAGCGGGCTGCAAAACGGTCATCGGTGCCCGTTGCAAACAGTCGGGCATGTTTTGGGGTGAGCCAGGCGCAGAAAATGTCCTGGCCTTACGCTGCATCCAGAGCAGCCACAGGTTGGACGAATTTTGGCAGGACCGGCTTAACACTCATGCTGCCCGTAACGACAGCCTGAAACTCGCGGCATAGCCGAAGAAATCTGTCCTGCGCCCCTGGGGACCGAAATCCGAAGGTCGAAATCCGAAGTCCGAAAGAAACCCGAAATCTGAGGGCCGAACGAGCGTTACTGGACGAGGGCGCTTTCCGCAGTCTTCTGT
>Ga0118677_10011976_pt1 | contig 12850 bp, 18 predicted proteins | sample AliMusrvi5mmetaG_FD_86154 | JGI IMG/M metagenome (GOLD analysis project Ga0118677, IMG submission 86154)
CACTTCAACCGTTGGAGAGGTATCCGTCTTATCACTCAACCCACTTGATCTAATTCTAAAGTGCCCATGAACCGCAAATCCCAGCGCTGGCACGGCCTGAACCGAGCTTGATGCAGCCCTGTCGATACTATTCCGAGGCAAAGTCCGGATTGACCGCATGAGCTATTAAGACTAGAAAAGATGCTGACTGGTTGCGCACCCCCTATTCTGTGGCAACGATCAGTAAAATAGCGCCGGATATGAATGCACGCCCAAATCTGATGAGGATGAATCAAATTCGTGGGTCCTTTGCGGCAATGCTCTTGGCCACTACGGCAGTCGCCCAGGAAAGCAAGCCCAAGGCGGCAGGTTTAACTTGGTTCACCGACCTCACCAAAGCCCAGGTTCAAGCCAAGATGGAGAAGAAGTTGGTGCTGCTCTTCTTCCACGGCTCGGATTGGTGCCCCCCTTGTGTGCAGATGCAGCGCCATGTAATAGATTCGCCCGAATTCGCCCAGTTTGCCCGGCAATCACTGGTACTGGTTAATGTGGACTTTCCCGAAAAAGCCAAGCAGAGCCAGGAATTGAGACGAGCCAATCTGGCGCTGAAAACGAGGTTTAATCTCAGTCCAGAATGGGGTGAAGGCTATCCGACCCTCGTGCTGCTCAATGAGGCCGGGGAAACTGTTTTCCAAGAGACTGGTTACGCCGGGGGCGGGCCTGCTGCGCTCATACCTATGCTCAAGCGACACACCACATCAACCGTCGCGGAGACCGCACCCGCTGGCTTCAAGAACCTGACGGTTGAGGAATTTGCCACCTTGGCTGCTGACAAGACCAACATTATTCTGGATGTGCGAACACGGGAAGAGTTCCAGGGCGGCCATCTCCTCGGGGCAGTCAACCTCGACTTTAATGCGGCTGATTTTGAGGCGAAAGCCGCCACCCTTGACAAGAGCAAAAATTACCTCGTGCACTGCGCCGTCGGCGGTCGAAGTGCCAAAGCCTCTGAGTTGCTCGCCAAGCTTGGATTCCCCAAGGTTTACAATCTGCCGGGCGGGTTCAGGGCTTGGACCAAGGCCGGCAAGCCCGTCGAAAAGTAGAAGCGGTCTGAGGCTCCCGGCTTAGCAGATCCTCTGGCGTCAAAAACATCCAACATTCAGAGCGAAGGCAGAAGTCCGTCAAAGGCGGAACGCGACTGCCCCGAGTTATCACCCCCTTCAATTCAACAAGAGGATCCTAGATTTGCCTCCGGGGTTCGACCACAAGCTACAGACCCAGGCTAAATGAGCCTGACCTTTCCCGGCCCTCCTCATTCTCAAGGAGTTGGCCGCGTTCCAGCTCCTTGTACTGCGCAATGCCGGCCTCGTAGGGAATGCCTGCCTTGGTGAGTTGCTCCTCGGTTCGGCCCACCATTGAGATTTCTGGAATGGCATAGACACCATACGGAAACATCTCCGGAATCGAACAGGTCGGCACCCCGTATGCATGGCAGACAGCCAAGTGGCTCTCCTCCATAACCGTCGAAGCCAAAGCCGGGAAGCCGATGACATCGCCCATAGCGTAGATGTGTTCGACCTTGCTCCGGTAGAATGCATCGACCTCCAGGCGTTCTCGGTCATCGACCTGAAGCCCGGCCTTATCGAGCTTTAGGACGCTGGTCGTGCCCTGGCGACCCACTGCCATCCTCAGAAACCAAATGCTGGGCAGAGGATTTGCGGTCTCGGCGCAGGGAGTTCAGGGCGGATTCTGAAGGAGACGCCAGTCGTAGGAGCCGGCCTTCAGTGCTCGCTGAATTCGGTGGCGCGAAAGAGCGAACGCACAAAGTGGGCGACAGCTCTCCGATCGTATTCGGAAATTTGCTTGTTCCATGCAGGCATCGCCGTACCCGGGATGCCCTCGCTCACAACCTGCAGAATGTAATCGAAGTCCGGCTGTTTCAGTCTGAAGTTCGCTGGCTCCGGAATCAGGCTGGCGGCAGCGGAGCCTTTGCCGTCACCGGAAGCCCCGTGACAGGGGGCGCAGTTCTGGAGGAATACCTGACTACCTTGTTTGAGCACTTCGGCGGAGACTGTCTCGGGCAGGCTTGGGGGATGGAGGATCTGCACATAGGCCGCGAGCGCAGTTAGGTCCGATCGCGGCAGAGCACGCCACGAAGACATGGCGGTGCCTCGTTTTCCGTTCCAGAGCGCTTGGCTGAGGAGTTGCAGGGAAAAGCGGGTAGCGGAGAGGTCTTTCGGCTTACGCAACAGCACATGGGCAACCCATCCATCGCCATGCCCGTCGGTCCCGTGACAGGCGGCACAGTTCTGCTTGAATAGTTCCGCCCCACGACTCACTTGGTTCGTACGATCCGCACCTTGACTGGCAGGCTCCAGCAAAGGGGCCGTTTCAGGAGGTGGCCTGGACTTGGCAGGTGGGGTAGAGTCGAAGTCATCGTCATGCGCCCCGGAGCCTTCAGGGGCCGCATTCGGACCATGGATTGTAACCAGATACCCGACAATGGATTGCCTCTGTTCCTGATCCATTTGAGCGCCGTAAACCTTAACCATCTTATCGACCGTCTCCTCCCATTGGCGCTGGGGAAACCGAGGTTGCATGGTAACGTAACGCGGCGAATGGCAACTGACACAAACCACCATGAATTCGTCCCGCCCGGGAGCAACCGGCAGGTCAGGTTCGAAATGCGGCAGGGTAATGGACCGCACCGAGGGCAAATGACTCGTTGCATTCGTGGAACCGGAAGCAGAAGCCGCATCGCTGCAACAGGTCGCCACAGCCAGCACAACAGCGCATAGAACAGAAAATGTGCAGGAATGTTTTTCCGTCCTCCGCATATCAGAGAACCTCCACTTCAGTTTGCTCAATGACGTTGCGCATGTAGCCGCCGCGGTTCCAGAGCTTGGTAGTTTGTTGCTCTCCAGCTTGATTGAAAGCGCGCACTAAGAGTTGGTATTTTCCAACCGCTGGCGGAGTCCAGTGAAGCCGCCAGCGCCGCCAGGAGTACTTTCCGAGTTCGGCATCAAGCTGGGCTTTTTGCCACGTAATGCCCTTGTTGGTCGAGACCTCGACGCGTTGAATACCGCTGCCACTGTCGAAAGCCAGCCCTTGGATTTCAAAGGGCGCGTTGGCGGTGAGTTGCTCGCCGGGTTCGGGGCGAACAAACAGCGACCGCAGGCTCATTCGGCTAATAGGCGTTGTCTCAGTGGACAAGTGTTCGGTCGATTCGTTGCCATCGGGCGAGGTGGGAATTCGGTAGGCCTTGTCCATCCAGAAGCCGTGAAACCTCTCCGGCAGAACCTGAATCTGGCTGAGCGTCTTAACCCAATAAGTGGCATACCACCCAGGAACGACAAGTCTGAGAGGGAAGCCGTTGAGCATGGGCAAATCGGCGCCATTCATCTCGTACGCCACCATCACCTCGCCGTCCCTGGCATGATCGAGGCTGAGCGCTTTGACGAAGTTCGGTGTGGCGGACATGGCCCCGCGGTCCAGTCCGCTAAGGGCAACATCCACCGCGCCGGCTCTTACTCCGGCCCGGTTGAGCAGGTAACGCAAGCGCACTCCCGTCCAGCGTGCGTTGCCCATGGCGCCATTCTTCCATTGGCCGCCCGGCACCCGCGGTTCAAAGTAGCTGCGAGAGTTCCCAGAGCACTGGTTGACGGCAATTAGGGAAACCGAGTCAAACTGACGGCGCAGGTCGGAAAGCGAGAGCGACAACGGCCTCTCGACGTGCCCGGAGATTTGCAGGCGGAATGTGCCTGGATCGACCGAGGTGGGAATCCCCTCCAGGTGCCAGCGGACGTAAAAGGCGTCGTTTGGTGTCAGGTCCGCTTGAAAATAATGCAGCGGCGTCTCCAGTTGAGGCGGACGATCAGTCCTTAGGATGAGGTCGCTTTTCTCGGGGAAACGAACGAGCTGTTCCAAGGGCTGGTGGGTATCAGGATTTGCCCATGTGGTTATCGGCACCATCGCGGTCCCAGCGCCCGCTGCTCCGAGCGCTCGCATGAACTCCCGGCGGTTTATCTTGTTTCCGAGTGAAAAACTCTTTGCTTTCATCGTTTCAGCTTGAGCCCAGTATCGGCGGAGATTTGCATCAATACAGCCATGGGACAAAGCGCCTGACTCGCCGCTCGTAGTCTGCATACTCCGGGTATTGCTCCCGCAACCAGCGCTCTTCCCGACGTGCTTTGGCAGCGAAGAAGGGCCCGAGAGCCAAGGCCGACGCGAGCGACGGTGCACTCTGCCAAGCCAGTGCCCACCCAATGGAAGCGCAAAACACCGCTGTGTAAAGCGGGTGCCGGATCAGTCGGTAAATGCCGTGCTGGACAATCCTGCCGTTTGGAGCAGGTCGAGGAAAGGGGGTGAGATTACGCCCCAACACAACGGTGCCGGCAATACCACACCAGGCTGCGACCAGCAGAAGAATCACCCCGGTAATCCTCAAAGGGAATACTTCCCAATTCCCCCGAGCACAGAAACCGAAACAAAAGACGGTAAACAGGAGGGCGCTCTGGCAAAGAACCCAAAGCCCGCCACGGTCAATGAAACTAGGTTTCATGCTCGAACGTGGAGTCACGCCTTACCCCGCCCCATCCGGCGGGATTCACCGCCTGCGAGAATGACGGCGCTCAAACTCACACCTCGCGCTGGAGAATCCCGTCCGTGAGAATACGTGTCCGCAATCCTCCCCGGCCCCGGAGCCATTCTTCGGCGTCGGGACCCAGAGCGGAGTTCATCCAGTAGCAGGGTGAGCACTCCGACACGCCGGCGAAACGAACGCCCTGAATCTCGAACTCGGGGGCGACCAGGCTATTGAGGTCGATACCACGCACAAACACGTTGCGGCGGGTCGCCGCTGGCTGGGCATGGGGGAGATTCAGTTCTGCCCGCAGAGCTTCGAAAACCTCCATCGAGAAGAAGGTGATTTGGCCTTTGTAGTTATCCTTGTAATCGAAGAAACGATCTCCGCGAACAGCGCGGCCAGCGACACATTCGAGCTGATCCACTTCAGTCATGCGGTGGATGCCCGCCGGCTGACCATGGTGCCCAAAGCAGTTATGCCCCGGAGAAATGAACAGCCGATGAATGCTGATCCCACTGCGCTGGGTCGGAGCCAGAGGGGCCATCACCATGGTCTCGCGCTCAAGTAGGCTTTGTACGGCATTCATGTGCAAGCTCTCGACCTCAACAACCTTCTGTCTTCTTCCTCTTCGGTTTCGCAAGCGACCCAGAAGCATCTGGAGCAGTTGCGATTACGGGCGGCGCCAGTCTCGGCTGAGAGAAACCACCCGGCGCTGGAGTGGCAAATTCCCCCCGCGGAGTACCAAAATGCTTGGCCACCTGAGAACGCTGCTCAAAAGCGATCAACTCTTGGGGATTTGCCTTGGCAGCTTCAAACAGCGACGCACGTCCCGACAGGTTCGCGCTGGCGGCCAGAATCGTCGCCGCACTGAGCTTCAGGAATTTCCGTCGAGAAGCAGGCATCATAACGAGGTGTCTTACCCTCAACGGAGCCAAGAGATCAAGAACAGTTACGTGAATTCCTGTAACTCTTTGTCTCTCGGCGGCTCAATCAGGAACAAGCATTATATCTGTTGTGAACGATGAGCCACGAAGTGCGAGATTTTGAAACGCAGGTCCTCCAGCGGAGCAGGGAGATTCCCGTGTTGGTGGATTTTTGGGCACCCTGGTGCGGTCCCTGCCGCACGCTCGGACCGGTATTGGAGCGCTTGGCTGCCCAGGCCGGCGGCCGTTGGGAACTGGTGAAAATCAATACCGAAGAACACCAGGATCTGGCAGCGGGCTTCAACATCGCGAGCATTCCCGCAGTGAAGCTGTTTGTGAATGGGAAGGTGGCAGACGAGTTCGTGGGTGCCTTGCCGGAACGCGAGATTCGCCGTTTCCTCGAGAAGGCGTTGCCCTCGCCCAGTGCCGATCAGTTGGCGGAAGCAAAGCGGCTGTTGGAAGAAGGAGCGAATGGCGCCGCCGTCCAGTTCCTGGAGCCTATCGTCGCCGACGAACCCGGCAACTCAGAGGCCCGCTTGCTCCTGGCCCAATCGCTGCTGGGCACCGAACCGGAACGGATAGCCGCCTTGCTTAGCCCGTTAGGGCCCGAGTCCGACTTGTCTGAAAAGGCGGATGCCCTGCGGAGCTTGGCACGCCTGTCCCAACTTGCCAAGAACCCCTCGGCCTTGCCTGAAGCCAACGTCCGAGACAGATACCTCGCCGGCGCCGCCGCCGTCGGTTCTGGTAACTTCGGAGCGGCCTTGGAAGCCTTCATCGGGGTTCTGGAGCGGAACCGGCAGTATGAGAACGGAGGGGCCAAAGAGGCCTGCAAGGCCATCTTCCAGTTGCTCGGCATGCGGCACCCATTGGTCGAGCGGCATTTTCGCGCATTTAGTAGCGCGCTTCATTCGTAAGCGGAGAGAGCTTTGGCCGCGACAAGTGTGGAGTGGAGGTAACAGGAGCTTCCATGAGTTAGTGCTGGTGGTTGTCTCGCGCGTGCCCTGGGCAGGAAGAGCGGTTCCTCAGGCCGGGCTTTCCTGGCTGAGGCTTTCAGGCTTTTCTCCCTCTTCTGGAAAGAGCTTCCGGATCGCGGGTGGCAACTGGGCGAAGAGGTGCTGCTTATCCACAAAGCCGTCCGTTCCGGCTGCCAGTGCAGCGGCTCGGCATCCGGGTGTGTCGTCTGCGGTCACCATGATAACCGCTGGGGCCTGGGGTTGAGATTTGATCTCGCGGCTAGCTTCCAGTCCATTGATTCCAGGCAGGTGCAGATCCATGAGCACTAAGTCCGGCCTCAGCTCCAGCACTCGCCGCACCGCGCCGTATCCGTCCGTGGCTGAGCCGATGAGTTGGGTATTATTTTGTGCCTCCAAAAGCGTGCTGAGTACTCTGAGAAGCACTGGGGAATCGCCCACAATTACCACCCGAAGCGGTCTGCCATTGGCTTTGCGTGTGGCCGGCGCGTGATAAGCCCGCGGCCGAGCGAAAGGGGATTTGCCTTTTTGGAGGCAGGCTTGGCCTGGCTCGAGAGCGTGATCAGAGGTATTCATGAGACGAGACGGAGTTTCAACTTGGGTGGGGCGGGGATTATTACGGGAGGCCGCGAATGAGCCCCCGTCTTTCGCACGCGGATTTCGAGAACGCTCTCCGCAAAGAGCGTGTTGATGTCCCGAGGTTCGGCATCGGCCGGCAGCGCGAAACGGCGCACAAAATACCCGTGCGGGCGCTCGACGCGCAGCACCTTTCGCTCACGCTGCCAAGGGTTGGCGCGTTCTCCGGAGATCACCAGTTCGTCTGCTTCCACGGCGACTTGCAGGTTGTCGGGCGTCACTTCGGGCAGGTCCATTTTGAAGAGGTACTCTTCGGCCTCCTCGACAATGTCCACGGGGGGAAACCAATCTGAGCCGTTGATAGGCATTTGGCTGGCAGGTATGGCCTCCAATTGCGCCAGCAAGCGCTCCTGTGGGCTGTACGTTGTTACATTCACAGAATTTTGCATACGAAGGTCCGGTCAATTCACGACGATGAGTGATACGGGCTGGTTGGCGTTATCACGGGCGGTGCCCGAAGTTTGGGGATTGAGCTTGCGGTTGCCGTCCACCAGAAAGTGACATTGATGTTGCCCGAGGGGTAGTTCCAGTTGGAAGAACCACCATTCGTCCGTCCCTTGGCGCATCAGCACTGGCTGCCGCTGGTTAAAGGTTCCGACCAACTCAACGGACTTAGCGCCGGGAGCAGAACAATAGAAACTAACCGTCCGCAGGGAATTGTTAGCCGAACACCGCTCGGCAGCAGGCGTATCACATACTGTTTTCATGCTTCTGATTCTGGGGAATTAGACGCTTTGGACCGAGCCGCATTCCGCTTTTTAATGTTTCATTAATCTCCGTTTAATGAACCTCGCGCGTGAGGCGGCTTTGCCGAAGGCCCCCGGTGGCGAGTGCTAACGGTGGAAGCAGAAGCTGGCGCTCACCGAGCATTGGGCGCAGCGGTCCGGGAAGGCTGCCCAGAGCTGGGCGACAGCCGGCAGGCCAGTGCAGTGGGCGGGGACCAGGCGCTGGATTTTCAGCCGGCGAAATGCGGCAATGGTCTGCTCCATGCGTTCCGGGCTTGCTGTCATTAGATGCATGCCGCCGAGCAGGGTATGGATGGGCCTGCCGGCGGCGAGGTGTAGGATCTGATCGAGAGTATTCACTACACCGGAATGAGCGCAGCCCAAGACGACGACCAGGCCGTCGGCAGTGTCGCAAAAAAGGGCCTGGTCCTCCGCGAGGGGATCAGGCTCGGTGCACGCGGCATCGAGAAAGAAGCGTCCACCGGTGTCTTCAAAACCATTCACGCGGGGGATCTCGCCGGTCACGGAGACGCCCTCCATGATTTCGGTGACCTTGGCGGTCTGGGCGACGCGTCCGCCGGCATTGCACAGGGCTTCAACGTCCCTCGGGTGCATCCCAATGAATCGGCCAGTGCCATCGGGGTTGGCAGCGAATTTCGGCGCGAGCGCGGCGGGGTGAAGGAATAGCCGCGCCCCAGGTGCAACTTCACGGATGGCAGTTATTCCGCCGGTGTGGTCATTATGGCCGTGGCTCAAGACGATGGCTTCCGTCTCGGCAAGGCTGAGGCGCAGCCTGATCGCGTTCTGCAGGAGCAGATCGCTCTGCCCGGTGTCGAAGAGGAGGCTGCGCGAGCCGACTTGGAAATGAAAACAAAGGCCATGTTCCGCCAGCAAGCCGCGGGCGCTGACGCTATTCTCGACCAGCGTGGTGATTACGATCTTCTCTGCCATTGCGTGCGACAAATTTGGCTGAAGCGGTTGCCCGGATACAAACTTCTTGCTTTGATGTCGCCTCGAGCAGGTACAGCGGCGGATGCGACTGCTTACCAGCGTAATCCCTGTAAGCTGAGCACGGCTTAGTGTCTATTGCGGGCTGGTGCCGGTCGCCTCACTGGCAAGGGCTGGTTGTTGCTGGCGATGCGGCTGTCCCATGTGCCGCTACCAACGGCAGTACGTCTTGTTTCTGGACTAATGCTGGGCATGGCACTGCAGCATTTCATTCGGGACGCCGTTCACCAAAACCACTCGCTCGACCAGGGAGTTTTGTGGCCCACCGAGCAGAGGGTCGCTCAATTGTGACAAGACAACAAGCGAGTTCCCTTTCCCCTCCATGCCTACCAATAAGCCGGGGCGAAAGCTGCGTTGTGGGCGTCCATCCCCACGCCTATTGGTTTGTTAACTCCGCCTTCCAGCCCACCGGTTCGCCGTTGGGGGCGCAAACCAGTTCGGTTTTTACCGTCTCGGGTGGGAACTGCCACTTGTCGTCCAGGTGGACCCGGGTGAGTCGCCCGGGCTCGATTGTCACAGGCACTTCCACCCGGAGGTAATCCTTTGCCGGAGCCCGGACAAGGTAATGACCGGGGGGCAGGGCCACTCGGCGCGGTGTTGGTTCATAGTGACCAATCGTATTCTCTACGTGGGCGACAAACCTCCCGCGGGCGTCATACACGTCATAATCCGCGTGTTGGTACCAGACGGGATCTTCGCCGGCTTGGTTCTGATCGTCGCTTTCCCAGTCCAGGCGTGAAAAGACCTGGAGTTCACTTGCTGCGGTCATTCGCTCACCGCTGGCCGGATTGGGTCCTACTGGCGCCAGAGCAACGGGTACGGTGGAGCATCCCGCGGCCACTAATAGGACGCCGATCCCCAGCGCAATGTTGACTCTTTTCATAACCCATCTCCTGTTCTATTTATTCGGAGAAGCATTACGTGCTTCGCCTATAGCAGCATAAGTCCGCCACATTAATTTCCGATTAATCCAAGATTAAAAACGCCAAAGCCTTCGGCCGGTTGACTGCGTGCGTGGTCACCGTGATAGAAGAGCTCAAAAAGCCTGGATTGGTCCGCCGGTGGAATACCTGGGCCGGTACCGCGACGGTCACGAAATCATTGGCATCCTTGAGAATTTCAGAAGAGCTCTTCGGAAATTGGCTCCCGACAAGATAACAAAACTGTAATCCAAACAACGCCACAGCATTTAGGTCGTTAGGGTCTGTTACTACCGGATACGGCGCCATGTAGGCGTCAATCCAACTGAAAGAAGAAGAGAAAGAAGAGAATAGAATATGAAACGAAACATCCTGGTAGTCCTCGCAAGCCTACTCCTCTGTGGGGTTGGTCCGTTGGCGGTAAACGCACAGGGGCAACGTGGCGGCGGTTCCAGCGTGCCCGCTCTCGACACCTCGGCTCGCGAAGCTCTTATCACGGCGCTGGCCGGACCCGACGGTGAATACGCGGCCCATGCGGAATACACCGCCATTCTGGCGAAGTTTGGTACCACATTACAGCCATACGCGAACATCGTGAAGGCCGAGAAACAGCACATCGCTGCGCTCCAGCAGCAATGCGTCAAATTCGGTGTACCCGTCCCGGCGGACACCTACCTGGGAAGCGCAACCGCGCCGGCGACACTCCTTGAGGCGGCGCAGACCGGCGTTTTTGCGGAGAACTTGAACGTCAGCATGTATAACACGCTGCTGAGCAAGGTGCAGAAGTACCCCAGCCTGGTGCAGGTATTTACCAATCTGCGCAATGCTTCGCTCAATAATCATTTGCCCGCCTTTGAAGCCGCCGTAGCGAACGGAGGCACGGCTTCCTGCACCGGCACTTGTGTGGGTGCGGCTGCGGGAACGTGCTGCGGCATGGGCAAGGGACCGGGCAAAGGATCGGGCACTGGACCCGGCACCTGCGCTCGCCTACGGGATGGAAGTTGCGCCCAATAAATTGACCTGCGATCCCATGGAAACCCAATCTCTCCCATCGCCCGCCACGCGCCGGTCATTCGCGTGGCGGGCAATGACTTCGGTCTTAATTGCCGCCTCCTTTCTTTTGTTGGCGGTGAGCGGTGTCATTCTGTTCGTTTCCCCCCCGGGCCGAGTGGCTAACTGGGGAAACTGGCGTATGATTGGCCTAACCAAGCACGAGTGGACCGGTGTGCATTCCTGGTTTGCCGCGATCTTCGTCGCCACGGCAGTGGTTCATGTGTTCTTTAACCTCCGGCCATTGATGAATTACTTCCGCGACCGCCTGACCCGGAGACTGGGATGGCGGTGGGAATGGATTGTGGCATTAGCGATTTGCGGGGGCGTGTTCGCCGGGGTGCAGGCCCGCGTGGCGCCCTTCTCTACCCTATTGAATATGGGAGAGCGGGTGAAGCAGAGTTGGGAAGACGCACGAAGTGCAGCTCCCATACCTCACGCTGAGTTGTTGAGCTTCAAGGAGCTTTCTACTCAGGCGAAGGTGCCCTACGAAACCGCGGTCGAGCGGTTGCAGGCGCTGGGGTTCAGAGGCATCACGCCAGAGGTAATCGCGCAAGACCTGGCGGCGACGAACCAGGTTTCGGCGCAGCGCCTTTACGAAATCGTGCAAGGACAGCGCGGCGGGGGACGTGGCGGCGGGCACGGCTTCGCCAAGAGCGGAGAAACCGGCCCGAGCTCGGAAAAGAGTGCTGGGCACGGGCCGGGCGGAGGCGGCGGTGGCTTTGGCAGAGGCGGGGGACCAGGTGGTGGTGCCGGGCGACAAACTCTGGCCCAGTACTGTTCCTCCAAGGGCATCGCCCTCACCAATGCGATCACCCGTCTGCAGGCCAAAGGCATGAAGGTCGCTGCCGATCGGACCTTGCGCGATATTGCAGTGGAGAACGGCTACGATCGTCCTTACGAGATATTGAGTATCCTGGAAGGCAGTGGCAGCAAGTAAGCTGTGCGCGGCCAGACCGAGAAGCGGCGCGTCATGTGAGAGCGAAGGCTATTATTTAACGCGGATGGGGTCCGCCCAGTTCCCCCGGTAGAGGTATTGGTGGGCGCATAGGGTTCTGCTGAACTTGCCATAGTGGATATCGGCGCCCGCGTAAAGGGCCAGGATGACGCTTCGGTCAGGGACCTGGCATTTGGCGGAAAAGGTCTGCGCCTTCCGTTTGGGGTCCAAAGTTGTTGTGTGTTCTTCGGCGGATTCCCAACCCTTGTGGTGGGAAAACGAGTAGCGAAGCTCGGTCCCGAGGGTGAACGGCATGTCGTTCATCACTTGGACACTCATGATGACTTCGTTGGTTTTATCCAAAGTCGAGTCTGGGCTTTGCAGATCCAAAGTGGCCAATGAATGGGGTCCTTCCCGGTCGTTTCGGCGGCCCGGGCACGGGCTGGCCCAACGGTGCGGGTGTACCGTCCCGCAACGGGTGAGAGCTGGGATAAGACGATGGTGGTACAACTTAAGTATAATTGCAACATAGGCCGCTGGGGTGTAAGGTTAAGCATCCTAATCGGTCAAAACCGTCTTAGCTTGGTTGGGTCGGAATTGGTGAAGGAATCAGGTGGCCTCTCCAGCGGCCCGTGCGGAAGTGATGCTCCGCGGGCGAGAAGACCCTGACGATTCCCGGCCGCGAAGGTGAGTGCACCACGCAGAGCAAATGTGAACCGGTGTTTCAGATTAATGGGTTTCAGCGCGAGCCTGGCCGCCGTAGTAGCGATGATCGGCGGCCATTGGCTGGTGTTGCAGTCCATCGCCTGGGGTCGCATGATCGCGGACTTCTCCCGCCAGGATTCGGTCACCACCGCAATCGCAAAGACCTTCAGCGGCAAATATCCCTGTCCCCTCTGCCTCAAGATCCGCGACGGGTTCCACCAAGAACAAGAACGCCAGGACAAATTGCCTTGGCTCAAGACCGAGGAGCTGCCCGAGGCGATCTGGCAGTTGCGTTGTATGGCCGCCCCAAGCGTGCCCACCGCGCCGCGTCACGAACTACCTTTCGTCCCCACCTTGCACGCGGATTTTATCGAATCCCCCCCTGTCCCTCCCCCTCGCATCTCCTAGCAC
>Ga0118677_10011977_pt1 | contig 12850 bp, 14 predicted proteins | sample AliMusrvi5mmetaG_FD_86154 | JGI IMG/M metagenome (GOLD analysis project Ga0118677, IMG submission 86154)
CTACATCAAACCGGAAATCGGGGATCTCACCATGGGTATGCTGGTAGCCATAAAGGAATACGGTTGGTTGCAGATCCAGGTGGGGTTTCTGCTTAGGCCAGCGCGCGCCGGACGTTTTCCAGTCCACAAGGGTCTTTTGGCCAGCTTTCTGCACTACGGTATCAATCTCGCCGATCATGGGCGTTTCCAGTGATTCACCCCATTGATCAACCAACGGTACTGCAAAGGCCTCAGAAACCGATATCACTTCCTCCCCGGGATCCAGACGATCCACCAGGCATGCGATCATATCTCGGCCCTGCCGGCTGATGTCATCCGCGTTCTGGTCGTCATCGAACTTGATTAACCGATCCTCCTTGATCTGGCGCAACCATAGGGTTTGGAATAGGTCGGCGGCTTCTTCACGTTTCACGGTGTTGCCGTCCTTACGGGTCAGCTGTATCCATTCACAGCAACGGTGGAAGGCGGATCCGAAACTCAAATTAACGGATGTAAAAACCTGTGGCAGCTTCATGACTCGCTGGAATCCGTATTGGAGACTGCAAATGTTAAGAAATTGGTTCAGCGCGCTGAAACTCCAATGCGGGCGATCCCGGTATTCTGATAGGGTTGCCATAAATACTCCAAAGATGCGGCGGGGAGTCTCCTCCCCGCCTGGTTATGCTGCTTTACGTTTGCCGTTCAGCTCATCCAGCAAAGCCGACGCTTGTTTGCGCGAGAGGTCATATAACCCCGTCACGCCACATTGCTTCCGGATCATTTGATTGAGCTCCGATAACGGAATGTTCTTCTGTTGAGCCAGATCGGTCAGAAATTTGATCTGCTTGTTACTGGCTTGTTCGGCTGGCTTAGTGCTCGCCGCCTGAGTGGTTGGCGCCGGTCCCGACTGCTTCACTAATTCACTTTCGACGCTGTTTTTAACCAGTTCGAAGGTTTCGTGGAGCTTAGCCTGGATCAACGCCGGATCCCGGTCAGGAATCTCTGCCTCCAGACTCAAACTAAAGCCTTGTGAGCTGTATTCGGAGTCCGGGACAGGGATCTTTTTGGAATACGATACGATGGCTTTAAGCATAGTTCCTCCTTATGCGGCCATTGCCAACATTACTGGTGGGGGATCGGTTGGTTCCACGCTGGACGCGTGGGCGTACTCGTTTTCGGCCAATGCTTTATCGGCCACCCGCTCTGCCCTGAGTGCGGCATCCAGGCGATCCGTACCACTAACCTGCATGGCGATCTGGCGCCCGGTCCGATACTCGGATCCGCGTGCGACTTCCATCACAACATTGAATCTACTCATTTTTACTCCTAATAATGCGAAGGGGCCGTGGGATCACCACAGCCCCCTCTGGTTTTCTGATTTATCGCCTCAGACCTTAATAGCCTGAAGTTTGGCCAATCCGGCCCGAACACTCTCCACCTCGATCCGGCGCTGCTTGTCGTCCTTTGCAACTTCCCGGATCAGGCCCGCGATCTCTGCCACGGTGGTGTTGGCCTCCCTGACCTTCTGCCGGGTCACTTCATATGCCGCCTGGAGTCGATCCAGCGCGCTCAAGTCAGTCTTTTCAGGCATTTCGTTCTCTTTTTTGGTTTCTGTTGTTGTTACGGGTACATTTTCTGATACAGCCGGAGGGGTCGGTGCCGCTGACTCATGATCAACCCTTACTGGCATCACAACATGCGTACCGCCCCGGCCATCCACACTTTTTAGCGGTGTCGTTGCATCCACATAGCTGAACGTCCGGAATCCGGACGCCAGCGCATCGAGCAAATAGAACCGGTTCAACCCGATGTGACCACCCTTGCCCTGATAGCTTGATCCACCTTCCAGTTGAAACGCGGTATCTACGGTGTCATCCTTGCCGCGGCCACAAATCGTTAATCGTCCATCCCGACCGACCAGCGTGATTGCTGAGTTGTAACCGTCGTGGCCCGGAAAAGTCGGCAGGATTTTTCGTAATGCTTCCGCATCTGCATCGGTGAAACAGCAGCACTGCGTATTCGGATCATTCTGATAATCGGGTACAACCTGCCTCCAATTGGGGAAATTGACGTCCGGGACACGGGTTACATATTCCCATGGCCCGACTGTTACGCCGAACCACGCTTTACGGGATTCGGGATCTTTTCCGCGTTTGGGAGTGATTTCTTCCCGCAGGCCAATCTGCACCTTGCCGGTCAATCCGTTCCAACTGAGGAAACGGCTGGTCGGCACCGGTACTGAGTGCTCTAGATCAAACGCCATGCTGTTCCACACGGAGAGGCGGCGTCCATCAACGGCTACCATGCAGACCGGGTGGTCACCCTTACCATCCACATCAACATAAATGGTGTTAATGGCGTACCGGGTCTCGTCGGTGGAAGCGAATGGCAACAGCCGACGGTACGTTTCAAGAAAACCATCAGCCGGTTTGGTCGTCAACGGCTTGTCTGTCTCGGGCCAATCTTCCGTTGGGAGAGTATTCAGCGTTAACCGAATCGCGTGGCCGCCAACATGATTAGTGACAGCGATCTGCTGGTCAGGCAAGTTCTTCAGTTCAATGTGCTCACGGTCAGCGCCCTTGGTAAGTTCCTTCAGCGCTGTGAGTGGAAGGATAAATGTTCCGACATCGACACTGGTTGTGTTAATGAACCGGTAACTAACGGTCTGGTCAATGTCGGTGGCGGTCGCGGTGAGCGTACCGTTTTGGTCGGCTGTGAAACGTACGCCGCCCAGGATTGGCAACGTTACCCGGTTGGGAATGATGCGGCTTAGGCCGGTTACCGCTGTTTTCAGTTCAGAACGAGATATTGAAAGTTCCATAACGTTTCCTCTTGATTAGGTGGTCTCAAAAAAATCGGTCAGATCCTCGTGCAGTTGCTTCATCACGCCGATAGCGGCCGCTGTGATGAGCGCGCAAAGCGCCAGAAAGCCGCCGATCCAAGGAATGTGGGCCAGAAGATAGGCTGCGAGGGCGCCCAGCAGCATAGCCTCGGTGAACGCCCTGTGGCGTTCGATAAAGCTCAGGATTTTCTGGCCCAGGTTCTGAGCGCGGTGATACAGCATCAGCAGCTCGGCTTTGGCGCGGGCAGGAATGTTGAGGCGTTTAATTCGGTCTATGATTTCGTGATAGTTCATGGGGGTTCCTTATGGGGTTTGGGGTTTGATGAAATGGCAGTCGACGAGACTACCGGCGAGGCGAAAAGAAAGCGCCTCCTACATGTATTATAACCAGTTTTTGGGAGGGATTAAGGAAGCGCTAATGATTTTTTGGACGGCGGGTACAGATCTTGGCAAATATGATTCGTCCGTGGGACTATCGGGGATGTGTCTGGCGAAATGGGGAGTGTTTTGAATGATAATATGAACGATCGCCATTCGGCATATTTACTTAAATTGCAGGTCAATCTTTTGCGAGGCTCACTTTAATTCAAGGATCTCGACACATGTAACCGATATTGCGAACATTAGACCCCTACTGTATTGTTCGTTTTACAAGGGAAGCGTAGCGGATGAGTTTGTTTTTGCCATTTTGGGAACGGAACGTATCGAAGGCTACAAAGCGCGCTACAGAGTGCGGCTTTTACTTTGCTCTCTTCCTTCTTCCATTGTTTCGTTATGTGATTCTCGGATCACCATCGGATGTACACTTTTCTTCTCTCACCGAAATAGTGGACAGAAACCTGCATCCGCCGAATTTTTGGAAAAGTCTTCTTCTGTATGATCCGACTAGGGCGAGCTTGGTTTTATCATTGATTGGCGGATCCATTTTGAGATTCATCATGATCCGGCGGAATGTCAGATGTAAAGCCCCCCCTGTGGAAAGTGTGTCTGCGGCAAATATTGAAAAAAACAACTTTGCCGAGTCAGCGCATCTCTACTGGACTAGTCGCGCACCACGAGGATTCTTTCTTAAAGTTGATCCCAGCCCAGTTGGCCAAGATTCGGTTGATCACCGTAAGGTGTTGAGCGAATTCGTGCGGTGTTTGGATCTCAGGCTTCAACATGCGATATTTTTGCCCGCGAACGTTTTTGCTATAGGGCTTTCTAGAAATAACCAAAAGTCTCAGGCTCGCGTCCCGACCGCGAGTGATGACGCGCCCCTCAATGATTATATTGCACAGTACTTGGCCACTTGTAGTAATGATCGTCTGGACGCTAGACGGGCATGGTTTAAGAGTCGAAATATAGAATTACTCCTCGCAGGAGGGTCCTTGTCTGTTGCCGTTAGCATTGATGGCACGATTTTGGATCTGCTTTCTGAATTGTGTCGTCGCTTTGGGACAGACTCTCTATGCAAAGTGGGCTTAATCGTGCAAGCAAACGATGGAAAATATGAACCCAATCCGTTGTTGTTTCTCGATGCCCCATTGTTCCCATTCTACGACGAAGAAGGGGAGCCCATAGGACTTTCTCACTCCCTTTCTCCCATTTGCGGTGTGCCAGGGAATGGGAGTTTCCATGACCTGAGGGAAATTGCCCTCGCGGGAGCTGAAGATGGCTCGATTGTTGTAACATCGGGTGTACACTATTCTGTGTCTCTGCGAGCGAATGGATATCACGCCGTTGCTATTCAGCCTCATGTTTGGGCTCAACCCGAGGTGGTTGCCGGTTGGATGCTTTTGGGTGCCGCCTCAGCGGTCGGAGACAATATCGAACGTTTGTGTCACCATTTGGCCGTTACGATGGCTAAACACAAAATCAGGAAAGTGACAGCTGACCTCTCAGAGGGATTTCCTCCGATCATGGGCTGCGAAACTGATGCGCATCGGTATATGCCGAAATCCCTATTCAGGCAATTCGTGGTAAGATATTTGGCGCCCGCCTTGAAAGAATATGGAATCGAAGTCAAGGTCCAAAGCGGCTTGTTTGCATGGTATTCTCAAAGTTTTCTTCATGATCGGTATGGATCAATTCAATATATATTACGGCGGGCTGGATATGACATGTATGGTGAGGATGCGTTATTCCGATCTGCTGCTGTTCTTGTTGAAGCAGGTCATCCATGGGAGGTGCCGCGTATTGCGCCAAAGGTCAGGACCAAAGTTCCAAAAGTGTCGGGAGAGAGCAAATATTCATTCCATCTCGGTCCTGACAAGTGGTGGAGCATCACTTTTGGTTCTGAGACATGCAAGATTAGGAACTCATTTGGAATCCGGTATATAGTTGCATTACTGGAACATCCAAATGAAGAGACATATGCTAAAGACCTCATAGGTTCGTATGGCGATAAAAATGCTCAATGGCACGGAGACTGGGTTGTTGCCGAAGGAGGCATCGACCAGCGGTCCGGGGACAAAGCGGGTGCTGATTCGTACTCAATGAGACTTGATAGCCAGACATCTGTGGGGATGAGTAATAAACGGATGATTGATTTCATACAGAATCAGTTGATTGAGACCGAGAAAGAGATTAATGACCGTCAAAACGAGGAAGATGAGGCACCAACGAACGAACGGTCCTCCCTGGAGCCTCTCAGCCGATTGATGACGAGGAAAAGTCGGTTGGGAGAAAGGTACCGTATGATGACAGCTAAAGTCGATCACTCTCCACAGGTGAAAAAGGTTGCCAAGAACTTGAGCGATACACTCAAGAAAATCGAAGAGGCGGGGATGACAAAATTAAGTGAGCATTTGAAAGAGACACTACCGCCATTGGAAACGGATCGTCTGTCCTACAAGCAGTTCAATGTGGATCTCAACCCTGATTGGGACGTGTACTGGGGGCCTAGACCGTCCGCATCAAAGAATTGATTCTTTTTTTCGCTGGTCAGAAATATATTGCGAAAAATGCCGCAGAAAAATCCTTCTATTGTATGCAATATGCTCATTAACAATGTGTTATGAGTGTTTTGGCTCCATGAAGTTGTGAAAATATCTTCAGCTTAGCTTTCTGATTAATAGTCGTAAGCCTTTTGTTACAAACAGCTTAAGACTACAAGATGGCGTCGCAACGGCGCTCATAAGACCCTGAAATCCATTTTGAGTTCAAATCACCTCCGTTTTTGGTCTCATTCAGGGCACTATTCCCGTCTTTTTTTTCGTCGGATCACATTCATATTCCTTCCTTATTTATTGTAAGGGTCTAATGCGCAATAGCATACGCATCCTACAAGTTTTTGTTGGGTGAGTGTCCGTTTTTGTAGGGCTTTCTCTTGTAGAGACACAAACAAAGGGAGCTATTTTTATGAATACAAACAACGGGAATGAATGTTGGCGGGAAATTGGTGCGGGACCCGCCTGTCTGGAATCTGGAGAGCCGCGCCAGTCGCTTGTCCGTGACACGATCGGTGATTACTCTGAAGGTTCCTGCCGAGTGATTGGGGACATTCATAAGCTCGGGCGCGCGGAAGGCGTAGGTAACCTGCGCCATATATTTAGTTGGCTTAGTGATGGTGGTGTTGAAGGTGGGGAGCAGTTTCCTCGCCTTCTTTTTTTTCAAATTTCTTAATCAAAGGCTTTTGTATGATAAACGCATTATTTGACCATTCTTTAATCAGATCCGTGAACTCCCGTCCGACTGGGAAACGTAACGGCAAGCTCACGGTGAAACGCGGTACCTGGTCCCTCTCGAGGACAGCCAAGAAGTCATCCACCGGCATGAAACACAGCCGGCGGACGAGAATTCTGAGGATCAAGACGGACGCACAGGCCCCCATGAACGAGTACGGGTTCGATGTGGCTCGGTTTATTGAGCACATCATAAATTATAAGCATGAGGTTCTTGATGCCGTATTCACCGCCAAACCCGAGCCAGAAATAGTTCCCCAGGAACAGGGATTCATCAAGGCCAAATATAGGCATGAGATGGTGGAGGCAATCAGCTACCAGTTTCTGGTTCCTGACAAGCCGGCGTATATGATCGTTTGCAACTTGATTATGGATGCCTTCATGACCAAGGAAGGCGTGGCGGACATGCCCGCCGTCAAGGCCTACCTAGAGATGTATCCAGAAGAACAGGATGCTCTCGTTGAAGTACTGATGGCTATCGTGACGGGATCATCCCGTTTCGATGTGGATGGTCGCTACTACGGCTTGGATGAAAAGACCCAGGTGGTTCAAGTGTTCGTTACGGATCCGCATGGTGAGGGAGGTGTCCGTGATAGCTTCCACACCCTGGCGACGGCGGTGATCACCTGCTTAATCTCTGGCCGTTTTGCCAAAAGCACGGGACTAGAGGAGCAGGTATGGACAACGGAGTCACAGCTCCGAATCCACAAAAGTATCCGGGAGTCCACGGATCCCGAACACAATACGGATCTGGAAATCCCGCTGGATGAAAGAAGGCTGGCTTGAGGCACGAATAACAAGTTAACGGGCGTCTCTGGGTGACAAAATCACTGGGGACGCTCTTCTTAAAAGAAAGGATAATTATGACAACGACAATTACGAGTAACATTCAATCATCTACTGGAGGGGAGGCCCCCGGCGATCAAACTGCCGAAACAGACCAGCCAGTACCTAAACCGATGGCCCTTCCACTATTGGAAATGGCGCTTGGGTCCGGATTGGAACTGTTCCATGGTCCGGACGCAAGCGGCGACACATACGCGACGGTGCCGATCGGAACCTCGCGGGAAACCTATCGGCTGGATGACGCCCGCTTTAGTGAATGGCTGACAGAGCGGTATTTCACGTCCACAAAACTTTGTCCCTCGTTGCCGTCTATCAAGGATACGATCCGGACCCTGCGGGCGAAGGCGCGGTATGAAGGGACCTCCCAGACGGTGGCGGTACGGGTTGCTGAGCAAAATGGCCGCCTCTATATTGATTTGGGTGATGCTTCCGGTCAGGCCGTCGAGGTGGTTGAGGGCGGGTGGCAGTTGGTACGCTCACCGGTACGATTTCTGCGTCCCTCGGGCCAGCTTCCATTGCCGGTCCCGGAACGCGGTGGCTCCCTCCAGGAGTGGCGTAACCTCGTTAATCTGAAGGATGACAACGCGTGGTTGCTGTTGGTCACGTGCATACTCTGCATGTACCGAACCGGTCTGCCATTCGTCATCCTGATCGTGCAGGGCCAGCAGGGATCAGCCAAATCGACGCTTTGCAGGCAAATACGGTCACTAGTGGACCCAAATGGGACGCCTTTGTGTGCAATTCCGCGCGGAGAGCAAGATCTGATCATTTCCGCCAATCATTCTTTGCTACTCGCCTTCGACAATCTATCGCACGTAGCACCGTGGCTTAGCGATGCACTATGCAGGATGGCGACCGGTGGAGGCCACACAACCCGGAAGTTGTTCTCGGATACAACGGAGATCCGTATGAACGTCATGCGCCCGGTCCTGATCAACGGTATTACGGATCTGACGACGCGAAGCGACTTCCTGGATCGGACCGTAACGGTGGCACTCCCCACGATTTCTGATAGTCATCGGCGGTGTGAGGCGGAAATTAATGCGGAGTTTATGAAGTGCCGCCCTAGGATCTTTGGTGCCATGATGGACGCGTTGAGCGCTGCGCTACGGAATCTACCCGCAGTTAAACCGACCTCGCTACCACGAATGGCCGATTTTGCCCGATTTGGTATGGCGGCCGAGTCAGCGCTTGGATTTCCCGAAGGCACATTTATGGCAGCTTATCGACAGGATCGTTTGGCTGTTCACAATATTGCGTTGGAGTCCTCACCTATCGTTCCACCACTGTGGCGGTTGGCTCAGAAAGGGACATGGGTTGGCGTCTCCCGGGATCTTCTGCTAGCCCTGGTGGCCTGCACCCGGCCTGAAGAACAACGGCAAAGTTGTGGATGGCCCGGTGATCCTGGAAAATTGACGTCACAGCTCAAGCGTTTGGTTCCCAATCTGCGGGCAACGGGCCTGGAAGTGCAGTTTGGACATCACACTAACGCGGGTATCACCATTACGCTTAGGATGGCCGACTGGTCGTCACCAGCGTCACCAGCGCTCCAAACGCCATCAGATAAACAACTTAATGCGGTGACGGACTTAGTTGGGAAATCACCGAGCGTCACCGAGACGCAAACAGGCCTTGCGTCCGCAGTCACCCCGCAACAAGTGCAAAGTGACGGTGATGATGACGGTGACGGTGTTTTAAGCCCTGTTGAAAAGAAATCAGTAGGTGAAGATGCCGCATAACAAAAGCATCCTAATGACCGCACTCCGGGATAGCGCTGTTGGTGAAAGATCTGCCCCTATCGGTACGAATCAATACTTAGACGGCCATATTGCCGGAATACGGAGCCAAATAACAAAAAGGACATAATGATGAATACGCCTAACATTTCACTTAACCCAGAACCTGTGGTTGGTGACATTACTGGTGAAGCGCCGGCACCAACGCCCGCCATGGTTCCCGTTTCCTCGCGGGCGCCTCTCTGTGATCCGGGGCTGGCGGGATTGGATATGAGTGCCAGTGCCTCCCTTCATGACGAGCCTTCAGCTTCCCCTGCCGAAGATGGGGATGTAATGAAATGGGGTTTTGTACCGCTCTACAGGGCATTCCAGGAGGAATCCTGGTGGGTGGAGAAGCCTTGGGATCGGGCCCATTTCTTTCTTGAACTCTATTTGCGCGCGAGACGCAATCCGGGATCGGCCCGGATTGGCCCAACCGCTAGGGGTGAAGTGGTGACCGCTTATACGGCTTTAGCAAATGATTCCGGAAGGGATGTAAAGACGGTGACAAGATGGTGCAAAGACTTCCAGAAACTGGGAGAGATCAAGGTAGCCAACATGGGGAGGAACGGAATCGTCATAAAGATCTGCAAATACGAGACGTACGCACTGAAGGATCGGGGGTATGGGAGGAATCATGGGAGGAAAGATGGGGTGAAAGGTGGAGAGATCATGGGAGGGATGATGGGATGAATCATGGGGAGGAAATGGGAGAGATCATGGGAGACCTCTTAATACAGGGATACGGGGAAACAGTAATACGGGGATACTGGGAGAATGAGATAGAGGGATTCAAACTTCTGAATTCTGAAGAAAGAGAGGCTGCATGAGTACTGTTAATCAGTCGTTAGACGATTTCAGGCTTTCAGTTCCAATTGAGGACGGTGTGGGCACAAAATGCCAGCGTTGTCCTGTCAGTTTCTTTATGCCGGAATTCTATTCGTGGGAGGCAGAATTCAAGTACCCACGTCAGGTGTTCCCGTTATGCCGTCGCTGTTACAGCTATCTGTATTTCCGTACCACCGTAGAGGGACAGCAGGAAATCAACGAGCTGATCAGCCGGGATATCCCGAAAGCGTACCGTACAGCGGAATTCAACACGCTGGAGTGCAGTGGTGGGTACGGCGTTCACCTCAGTGATGTCCGTCAGCAAGTCATCAGGTGGGCACAGGATTACGTGGCGGGCCAGAAACGCAGCCTCTACCTGTTCAGTAAACCTGGGGCGTATGGCAGTGGGTGCGGTAACGGTAAAACGCATCTGCTTTGGGCTGCGTACCGTTATATTTCCAGAAATACTGCACACTATGTGGATGAGGATGCCGATAACCCATATATCCCGTGCCTGTTTCTGGATATCGAGGAGCTCGTCAGAGATTTCAAAGCGCGTAACGCTAAGTGCGATCGCGACGAAACCCCCAGCTATTCGATTCCGTGCGGTACCAATGCGTTCAGGTCCGGTTCATTTGACGAGTACCGTGATTACCTTGCAGGGCGACGGCTTCTCTTTATTGACGATATCGGTAAGGGGTTCCCGAAGGGAATGCTGCTGGAAACCATCGAGTACATCATCGACCACCGGGCTAGCAATGGTCTTCCGACCTTCTACACCTCGAATTACAGTCTCGGGGATTTGGATCAACGGTTGGGCCCACGGCTTGCCTCTAGGATCCTTAGGAACGGGTGTGACGTGGTTGAGATAAGGGCACCCGATTACTACCGCTGCAGGGCCACGGAGGCGGCCGTAATAGAGCGCTTGGTTGGCGAGGGTGGTGGTACGCCGGTAGTGGGTGAAAGAAATGATCCCGCTGATGCGAATAACAAAATAACAAAGGAGGCTATATCGAAGTAGAGCGTACGCAGTACAACCGAAATTAGTGGACTGAGATCCCGGGCAATCACCGTATTGCAGGGTATCCCAACAGTATAAACCCAAAACAGGAGAATCGTAATGTCTAAAGGACCATAAGATGAGCGATGAAAAGAACCTCGTGAGCTCACAAGTTGATGAGCAGCCGGGGTGCAAGTCGGCTGAAAAGTCGACAGTACGGCCGGGTTATATCCGGAAAGCGGATGCGGCGCGGTACTTGGGGATATCGGTGCGGACACTGACGGACTGGATGCAACAGCATATAGTTCCTTTCATAAAGATCTCGCATCGGGTTTGCCTGTTTAGGCAGGCTGATCTCGATACCGCGATGGATCGGCTCAGGATCAAGGCTGTCGGCGAGATGGTTTAAGTCTAGGGGTGGTCGGGCCAATAGCTCGGCTGCCCCTTTTAAAATTTCATGCGCCTAAGATTCAGAATGTGTATCCGGCTCCGGTTGGGGCTCTTCTTTTGTCGTCTCCGTTGTTAGCGCTTCTTCGGCTTGGGGGATAATTTTCCAGTATGCCGTAGCATCGGCTGGTTTTACTAAATTCCGGTAGTGGTTAAAAAGTACGCCTGCGTTGCCGGTATGCCCGAGTTCCAGTGTTGTTTTGCTGATGTCTTTGTGGGCTGCTAAGTGGCACGAGGCAAATGTATGTCTCATGCCATTGTGTACCCACGATATTTGTGCAGCCTTAACAATTGGTTCAAGCGCTCCTCTTATCTTTGATTTCTTGGGGTATAAGCGTCCTTCAAGATTTTGGTATGGGCGTAACCATTCAAGCAAATTTTCACTCATTTCGACATGGCGCTGACGACGCATTTTTGCGACTTCGGGACGAATCGTGATCAACTTCTCTCTAAAGTTAATGTCTTCCCATTTTAAGCCTTCAATTTCGGCTGATCTCAATCCTGCGAAAAAACCTATGGACAAATAGGGGACGACGCTGGATTTTAGGTCATGAGCCTTTAAAAGCAGTTTTTTAACGTCAGCAACCGAAAAAATGGCAGGGATCTTTTCGTCAAGTTTGGGCCGTTGAATGATGCTTTTATCTGCCGGATTTTCCTTGATTAGCCTCTTTCTGAGCGCGTAGTTGAAGAATCCTGAGAATACTCGCAGATAGTTGATTCGTGACTGTCCTGTATATTTGTTTGAGTCCAGCCAAGTTTCGATATCTAGGGATGTTATGGCATATACCTGCTGAGCGCCGTACTGCGTCGAAAATTTCCCAAGTCGGTAGTGGATATCCTGTATGGAGAGTTTGCGCCGGTTGTCTTTCTCCTTCTTTGCCAAGTATTCCAAAATAAGATCGGCTACTGTGGAGGATCCTTCAGCGGGTTTATGTTGGGTTTGAAAAAAGGTCGCCGCCGCTTTCATTGAGATTCCCGGGATGATGGCGCTAGCCTCCACATAGTCGGAAACTATTTTCTCCAGTGTTAACCCTGCAGGGATTAGTGCGATGGCTTTGGCTGCGTCAAGGCGGTGGGACGGGTTTAGGGATAGAGTGAGTGTCCCTTCATTTTTGAGCTCGGTCTCTTTTTGTTTTGCAAAAACCCGTGCTTCTTGGAGTGACTTGAAGGTAGTTCGATTGCGTTGACCGTTTCGATTAGTTTCTACTTGAAATGAGCTGCCCCTTTGTCTAATGATGCAGCCGTGGTATGTCGTCTGGCTTTTGTATGTTTTTGGCATTTATAAGATCTTTCCGTAAAAGCCTAGGTCTTTGTTTTGCTTAAATGTCCCATAGACGTCCCATCGAGTCAATTGAAATTGCCTACATAAGCTATAAGTGCTTCGTATTCAACGTTTGGAAGGGTGGCAGAGTGGTTTAACGCGCCGGTCTTGACAACCGGAGTGCCGCAAGGTACCGGGGGGTCGAAT
>Ga0118677_10011978_pt1 | contig 12850 bp, 11 predicted proteins | sample AliMusrvi5mmetaG_FD_86154 | JGI IMG/M metagenome (GOLD analysis project Ga0118677, IMG submission 86154)
GTACTGCTCATATCTATCGTTTATTGGTTCGGAGGCCTATTTGCAGCAATCTTAACATTTTGATAGCTTGCTGAACCTATTGTTAGGATGTTTTTGCCATGCGGGTGCGGATTATCCAACGGCAAATAAGTAGGGAACTGGCGCTCGACCTTTCGGTTGAAGCGCTGGGTTCTTTTCGCTTGTAAGGTCCGTTATAATCCCACAATACTACTACCCCGGAGGTATTTCGAATGGGTGCTGAAGAGAAGAAGTGCTACAACTGCACAAGGTTCAGTAAATCCACGAACCTTTGCAACAAGCACAAGACCAAGGTAAGTCAAAATGACACCTGCCAGAACCACACAAAGAAGTGATGACGCGATATGCGAGGCGTTTCCCCATTCTTATCACGGCGCGTCGAGTGGGATTGTCTGATGCACAGTGTATCGCCGCCCTGCTGGCCATTGGCACCCATCCGGCAATCGTCACGGTAGAGCAGGTGCGTGGAACGCTACTGGCTGGATCACACAGCTTCCTATTATATAGGGATGATGAGTTACTCGGTCTGGCGGAACTGCGCGCCATTCACCCGGAACCGGAACGTTCCGACGCCGTAGTCGTAATATGGTTGGTAAAACAAACCCCGGTCGGGATTGGAGTGGCCGCGTTGGATTTCATTTTCCGATACGCCTTCAATTTTCTCGGTTTACGTCAGATCTGGGGTTGGGTGCGCCAGGACAACAGACCGATGTTGCGGCTGTGTCATCACCTTGGCATTCTGGATAACGGAACATGGGCAGGTGATCCTGAATTCCGTTTGCTGACATATTCCAGGCAAGATTTCGAGCACATTGAGCCTGGTCTTGTAAGGTTGGCTAGACGGATTATCGTCGAGCCATATCAATGCTGATCATCCGTAATCGAATAAGGAGGCAGGTCGATGAGCGAACTTGAACAGATGGTGAAGAATACCATCGGCGAGATGATTGAGACTGTCAATCTTAGTAATATCATTTCTCGCCGGGATGATTCATGCAATGTTCTTTCTGTTCCATGGTTTGCTTTTTTTTACCTTTTACAGTATATGATTGCGTCCAAACATCTCCATGATGGGTAATAGTTTCTCCGCTAATAAAGTTGACATTCCCGAAATTATCCATGTTCCCGGAAAAAAAACATCCGGTCTGTTGTAAACAATATTTATCGGACATAACCCCGATGGAGTCAATATTTGGATGAATCTCATGATTTGACAGAAACATTATTGTCCAATGTTTATCAAAATCATCATAACTGATAAAACCATCATACAGCATTGTTGTATCAGGGGAGCCCGTGGAATGGAAGATGGTGGTAAAAGAATAATTTCCCGGATATTCGACCTTTGGAACGATATTGTTTTGTGCATTGTCCTTCTTACATCCACCGATGAACATCAAAGTAATCAGGAGTAAAAAAAGGAAAGAAACCAACGTGCTTTTCATGTGACTCCAATTATTCAAAGATGATCTTCTTCATATAAATCTTACTGCCGGTCGTGATTTTCAGGATATAAAACCCGTCTGGAACGGGTGGCCGTTGTATCCCGATGCGTGATGTTCCCGTAGCTACCTCCGTTTCAGCAAGGTTGGAAACATTCTGACCCCTGATATTAATAAGTTCGATCCTGACCGCTGTTTTTCGGAAGGAGAAGAGGGACACAAAAAAAGAACCTTCAGCCGGATTGGGGAAAACCGAAGGGGTCTCCGTTTCGGGGCTGACAGGAGGAGGCACTGAGGCATACCCGCCATTGGTTGTTTTTAAAACCACGCCCGGCAACCGGTAATTTACAGCATCATATCCGGCAGCAAAGCCGGTAGTAGCGCCCGGAAAACAGATGTCCCGGATCATTTCGCCCGTTTGTGAATCCTGCTTTTCCCATGTGGCACCACCATCGTTGGTGTGGAGAATGATACCACCATTTCCGGCCGCATATCCATGCTCTGCGTCGGTAAAATAAACAGCATACAGGTTGGAGGTTGTCCCCGAATTCAGCAGGGTCCATGACAATCCACCGTCGGCGCTTTTGAGGATTGTGCCGTTGCTGCCGGCGATATACACGGTGGAGGCATCCGCGAAACAAATTTCATGCAGGTCGTTTGGTGTCCCGGCCGGGATAATCGCCCAGGTGATTCCCCCGTCGTCCGACCGCAGGATATGACCGCCGGCGCCCACCAGGAAGCCGGTGACGGCATTTACAAAGTGAATATCAAAGAGTTCATACGGGACTGCATTAGATAAAAAGTTCCAGGTCAATCCCCGGTCGCTGGTCTTAAAAATACTGGAGTGGGCCCCCCAGGGGATCGCCGTATAGGTTAACACAAACCCGGTACTGTCGTCGGGAAAAGAAAACGATTCTGCATCTCCGTTACTTGTACCACCAGTGACGAAATGGTAGTCCCATGCCTGCCCCCCGTTCCGGGTGCTGAATACCAGGATACCGGAACCGTCGGAACCCAGTGCATACCCGTTTTGTTTCGATGGGAAAGACAATTTTATCACCGGTCCGTAGAACATGCCAATGTCAAAGTGGGTCGTTTCCCAGTCGGCGCCACCGTTCACGGTTTTATGGATGGAGTTGTTGCCGCCCCCGACGAACCCGGTGAGGGTATCCGTGAACGCCACGCTCCGGAAATCACTAATCCCTGTGGGATTTGTGACCTTCCAGGTCGCACCCCCGTCGGCGGTTTTTGATAGGATCGTTCCTGCGCTGACAATAAACCCCGTATGAGCGGTGGGAAAGCACATGCCGCTAACAGCGCCGCCAAAATAGTATCCGGTGACCGTATCCCAGGTTACCCCGCCGTTGGTCGTTTTAATCAGTCCGCTGAAATTTTGCATGTTTTGTTCAGACACCCACCCGTTATTGCTGCTGATAAAACAGATCCTGAAAACGTCGGGCATGCCGGGGGTGTTTGGCGGATTGGTCCAGGTTGATCCCCCGTCGGTGGTTTTTACAATGACCCCGTGCTCTCCGCCGATATAACCGGTATCCGTGCTGGGGAAAAATATCGACGAAAAACGATACTGCTTTTCAGGATGAATAGAAAGCTTGCTCCAGGTGAGGCCCCCGTCGGTCGTTTTATAGACGGAACTGGGATACCACAGGCTGTCCCCGATCATATAGCCTGTGGTTGCAGAGGTAAAAAACAGGTTTGACAGGTCTTCTTTCGATGGAAACCCAATGGATGTCCATTGAGCTCCGCCATTTGTTGTCTTCATGATGGTCCCCTTTACGCCGGCGGCATAGCCGGTGCCGCTGCCGGTAAAAAACAAGCCCGACAGATGCCGGGTCGTTCCGCTGGCCATCCTTGCCCAATGGTTTCCCCCATCGGTTGACTTTAAAATCGTTCCCGAATCACCCGCAGCGAAACTGGTTGTAGAATCAACGAAACACACGGCATACAAATCAGCGGCGGAGGCAACCGCGGCCTGCCGCCAATACCGGCCGCCTGTGGAGGTTTTGAGGATGGTTCCGCCGCTTCCCGCGGCGATGCCGTTGAGGGAGTCGCTAAAAGACAATGCATTGAAACTGGCCGTGGTGGTAAGCGGCGGCACATTTTTCCATCCCTGGCTAAAGCCTGTGGCAGGAACAAAAACCAGGAAACAAATGAACGGTAATAGCCGTTTGCTGAACCGGGTTCTCATGAGAGAAGATTTTACATACAAATATAATCACACCGGGGCCGTTTTCAAAGCGGAACCCGGTTTATTACTTGCGATCCCGGTTTATTCCAAAAAAATACGGTTGCCGGGATGATGATCATCCCGGCAACCGTAAAGGTCATTCATCCTTGTTAAGGGACTTAGAGACGCGAGGCAACCGCGTTCCAGTCGATCAGTTTCCAGAAATCGGCAATGTAATCGGGGCGGACATTCTGTTTGTCGAGGTAGTACGCGTGTTCCCACACATCGCAGGTGAGCAGTGGCGCGGCGCCGTTTTTCAGCGGGTTGCCGGCATTGCTTTCCTGGACGATTTCAAGGCTGCCATCCTCCTTTTTAACCAGCCAGGCCCATCCGCTGCCGAACAGGGTGGCTGCCGCTGTGGAGAATTTTTCCTTGAACTCGCCGAACGAGCCGAAGTTTTTCAGCAGGGCGTCGGCCAGTGCGCCGGCAGGTTCTCCCCCACCCTGCGGTTTAAGGCAGTTCCAGTAAAACGTGTGGTTCCACACCTGGGCGCCGTTGTTGAAAATTCCGCCGCCGGCCGTGCGCACGATATCCTCGAGCGAGGCGTTTTCAAAGCCGGTGCCGACGATCAGTTTGTTGAGGTTGTTTACATAGGCCTGGTGATGCTTGCCATAATGAAATTCAATGGTCCGCTGTGAAATATAAGGTTCCAGTGCATCAAGGGCGTAGGGTAATTTGGGCAATTCATGAATCATGGGTGTAAATGTTAAAGGTTAATAATAGTTGTTAAAGAGGCATTAGGCAATAGGCATTAGGGAAATTTTTTATTCAATATTCGATATTCATTTCTTCAGTTCCATGACAGCTCTTTCAAATGCAGGATCGATGGAGTTCAGCACCGGGTAAAAACCGGGGTTATCGAGCAGGTTGCGCCCGATATAGGCCTTCAGCATGGCCCTGATATAGCGGTCGGCTTTCTGCGGGATCTTTGCGGGCCGCTTCACCCCTTTCTTTTCGGCATAGCTGATGAAATCATCCATAACCTGGTCGGGTACGTTAAATCCCTGGTCAAACTGGCTGCCGCTTTTGAAGCGCATCATCTGCAGGCGGTTCCGGTCGGTATAGTCAAACGCATATTGGTAGATCAGCCCCTTGTTAATGCAGTGGTTGTAATAAGCCAGGGTCGAATCTTTCTCAATGGGCACGTAGATGTCGGGCATGATGCCCCCCCCGCCGTAAACGGTTTTGCCCTTGGGGGTTTTGAATTTCAGGGAATCGGGGAATTTGATCGAATCGGCATGCTCGAGCTCCCCGCTCATAAAGCGGTGATAATAGTCGCTGTTGTACACCTCCAGCCCGTCCTTGTAAGACTTTTGGATACACCGTCCGGTGGGTGTGTAATATCTTGATACCGTGAGTCTCAGCGCACTGCCGTCCTTAAAGTCGAGCTGTTCCTGCACAAGGCCTTTGCCAAACGTTCGGCGGCCGAGGATTACGCCCCGGTCATGGTCCTGGATGGCGCCGGAAACGATTTCGGCCGCAGATGCAGTTCCTTCATCAACCATCACGACCAGGTCGCCGGTTTCAAACAACCCTTCGGAAGTTGCATTCGCAACCTCCTTTTCATGATGCATCCCTTGTGTGTATACGATCAGGTCGCCCTTATGCAGGAATTCATCGGCCACATCGATGGCCGCCTGCAGGTAGCCTCCACCGTTGCCGCGCAGATCGAGGATCAGCTTTTTCATCCCGTTTTTCAGCAGGTTTTCAAGGGCTTTATGCACCTCTTCATGCGTGCTTTTGGAAAAATTACTAAGGCGGATATACCCGATGCCCGGGTTGGCCATGTACGAGATATCAACGCTATAGGTGGGAATTTCGTCGCGCGTAATGGTGAAATCGACCAGGCCGGGAGTCCCCCTGCGGAAGATGGAAACTTTGACTTTGGTTCCCTTGGGGCCTTTGAGCTTGCGCATCACGTCGTTGTTGGAGATCTTGATCCCCGCGATATTTTTGCCGTCAACCTTCACAATGCGGTCGCCTGCCCGGATGCCCAGTTTTTCGGAGGGCCCGCCCGACACCGGGTTGACCACGGTCACCGTGTCGCCTTCAATCCTGAACTGGACCCCAATGCCGTCAAAACTACCCAGCAGGGGATCATTGGCCGAATGAAAATCCTCGGCAGAGATATACACGGAATGCGGGTCGAGCTTTTCAAGCAACCCGTTGATCGCTTTCTCCTCGATCACCTTGCGGCTCATCGTATCTACATAGTTGTCGTGCACATAGTTGACCACCTCTTTCAGCTTGTCTTTCTCTCCCCTGAAGGGATTCAACTCTCCTGCCCGGTTCCCGAGGAATATGCCCAGGAGGATCCCCCCGCACAACACCAGCGCAAACCAAACCGGCAAATATGGATTATTCTTCTTCATGTATGTTCATTAGTGATAACAGGAACGTAAAATTCACGAAATTGGTATAAACGGACCGATTCCCCGGTTGCCGATGCAAAAATACGTAAATTTGCCGCCAAACTTCTTCTTTATGCGCACTGCCGGGATAACATTGTTATTTTGTTACTTGCTCATCTGCCCGGCGGTAGCAGTTTTTTCGTCTGAACCCGGCAAACCATACCCGAACAGCCGGTTTGCCGTGGTTGACTCCGGCAGCATCCATTACCGTGTTTGGAATGAGCACCTGGCCCACCCGAGAGGAAAAGTACTGCTGATCCACGGGTTCTGCGGTTCCACCTTCTGCTGGCGCAACAACTATGACACGCTGATTGCTGCCGGGTATAAAATTGTCGCCATCGACCTGCCCGGTTTTGGCTACAGCCAACGGTCGGCCAGCATGAACCAGTCGCAGAGCAACCGGGGACGTATAATCTGGAAACTCCTTGAAGAAATTGACGGCCGGGATACGACAAAATGGAACATCGTAGGGCACTCCATGGGAGGCGGAACGGCGGAAGCCGTTGCCCTGATGAACCCCGGGCGAACCAAAAGCCTGGCCATCCTCGATGGCATGGTCTTCATTAAAAACGGGAACCTCAATGCCGGGATCGTTGCACTTGTCCATCTGCCGCTCTATAAAAAAATCCTGCTCTCCTATTATAAACACTACTATCTGTCGTTCAACAATTTCAGACGTGAATTAAAAGGGACTTATGGATTCCTCCCCGACACCGTTACGGTAAGGGGATACTGGACACCCCTGCAGATTGAAGGGACCAACGAAACCATCGTGAACCTGCTGGCTAATTCCACTGAAATCCAAAGCCTTGATGCAAAAGAACTGGGTCACCTTCCTGTGCTTGTTATCTGGGGAGAAAAGGACCGTACGATCGGGCTCAGGGAGGGGAAAAAACTGAAGAAGTCCTTTCCGTCAATAGAACTCCGGGTGATTCCCAATGCCCGTCATATGGCCATGGAAACACACCCGGAGATCTTCAATGCGATGCTTGTCGGATTCCTCAACCGGAACAATTAATCCTGTTTCTTAACTCCGGAAGGCGTATCGGTTGGACCAGGTGTCAATTTTTCCTCCTGCTTCGGCTTTCCCTTTTTATCCCCGTCAAGGGCGAATTTGATCGGGATCACGAAGTTGGAGGGAACCGGCTTCCCCTTTAATTCGGCGGGTGTCCATTTCGGCATCAGTTTGATTACCCTTACGGCCTCTTCATCGCATCCAGCGCCGATTCCCCTGATGACTTTCACACCGGTAACGGTGCCGTCAATTTCCACGTTGAACGTTACAAACACTTTTCCCTGAACGTTATTCTTCATCGCCTCTGCAGGATATTTTATGTTGTCGATGAAAAATTTCCTGCGTGCATCATCCCCTCCCGGGAAAACAGGCTGTTTATCAGGCACCACGTATTTTTTAGAGGTGTCGGGGACCACCACCGAAACTCCCGTTTTTTTCGATTCCACGGTGCGCTTATCCTGCGACAGACCAGAACTGAGTGCACCTGCCGAAAACAGCAGTCCCATTGCAACAACTACGGGAAGAACCATCATTACCTTACCGATGGCCCAGTTCCCTGAACGTTTTTGTTTCATCATCATGATTCGTTTTTTTAATTGTGAGATGTTGAAGTTATTTGCCATGTTGTTCACCCGGAATCCCAGGGTCTCATCCAGGATCAGCTGCTGGTAACTGGCAGCCGGAACCCCCCTGCGTATCACCCCGTCGTCGGCAAGGTATTCATGGATATTTTTAAGTTCACTCACCATCAGCCAGGCAAACGGGTTGAACCACTGTACAATGATAATCAGTTCGGCGATGATGAGGTCGAGCGTGTGAGCCTGCCTGATGTGGACCTCTTCGTGCGCCAGGATTGCCCCGCGGTTCTCAGATGTGAATGTGCTGTCGCTGATGAAGATCATGTTAAAAAATGAGAATGGGGAGTACGCCTTATCGATGGAAACCAGCCGGTAACCATCTGCCTTTTTCATGGATGAACTTCGGATGATCCACGAAATCTGGATAAGCCTGAACAGGTAGCGCGCAAGGAAGATCACCACGCCCGTGAAATAGATCACCTGCAGGATTTCAATCCACGATACGTGGCCGGAAACTGCCGTCTGTATCCTGCCTGGTGAAATAAGTACCGGATCAAGTAACACCACCAGGACCGAAGCGGGTTCCGCTAAAACCCGGTGAAATGGAAACAAGGGAATCAGCAGGGAAAAAACTGCTGAAAGCAGCAGGAAAAACCGGTTCATCTGGAAGAAGGTGTCGTGGCGGAGAAGGAACCAGTAAACGCCCAGCAGCATCCCAAGGCAAACGGATGACTGGGCCAGGTATATCAGCAGCGCGTTCATGGTGTGGTTTTTTTCTGTTTTTCGATTTCACCGGCTATCATCTGCTGGATCTCTTCCAACTCCCTGATGGTCATCTTGTTTTCAGAAGTAAAAAAGGATGCCAGCGATTTAAATGAATTGCCAAAGTAGTTGTTGAGGAAATTCCCGAAATGGGCGCTTGAATAGTCATCCCTGCTGATGAGCGTGAAGTATTCGTAAGTGCGCCCGTAGGCCTTGTGCCCCACGAACCCTTTCTGTTCAAGGATACGGATAATGGTGGAAACCGTGTTGTAGGCCGGTTTCGGCTCGGGGAATTCAGACAGGATGTCGTGGACCAGGGCAGGTTGCTTCTCCCACAGGATCTTCATGATCTGCTCTTCAGCTTTGGTAAGTTCACGGATGGGTTGTTTGATATTCTTCATCGGACAATATTTTTTTTTGATGCTGCAATTTCTTCCATTCTCCCAGCAGCGAAATCCCTGTTGGAATAGGCATGCGATATATTGAGCCCTGTTGCCGGGGCTTCACCATGATTTCCGCCATTTTCACTTCCTGCAGCCGTTGAACTGTCAGAGACAGGTTGTACCTGCTGAGGTTTTTCAACAGTGATATCCTTGCTTTTAAAAAGATACTCCTTGTACCAGGCGAAGGCCTCCCCGGACCGGTTGAGGAAGAAATCATACTGATAGGCGATCTGGAACAGCAGGAGTTCATTCGCAGGGTAATTGTCATGCGCCTTTTTCAGGATGGCCAGCGCCGTATCGTAGCGCTGTTTCGCGTTCCAGGCACCGGCGAGTTCGGTGTAGAGGGCGGATAAAAACCGGCCGGGGGGTATTAGCAGCCGGAGCGTCCTGTTCAGATAAACCAGGCCGGTATCCACCAGCATCGACCGGTATGCTGAAACCCCATAGTAAAAACAGATTTCAGAGTCGGTTGTATCCATCAGGAAAGCCTTATGGAAATGCGGTTCTGCCTGGTCATACAGTTCCCGCTTGTAGGAGCATAATCCCAGGTATTTATGTGAAAACCAGGAATCGTCGCCCAGGGCGGCACTTTGCTGAAACCGCTGTTCAGCGCCGCTATAATCTTTCAGAAGGTAGCGGCAATAACCGCTTAACTGCAGGATCCCGGTGTTGGCCGAATCGGTCAGCAGGTAATGGTCGGCAACAGCCAGACCCTTTTGGGGTTGCTTCACCTTTATATTGAGGTTGATGAGTTTCCCCGTGATCACTGCATCCGCTGGATAGAGCGCAAGCGCGTTGCCGTAGTAAAAAATGGCCGAATCAGCCTGCTTGAGTTCCGCATAGCAGTTTCCCAGTTGTTTGACAAGGTAGAAATCGGACGTGTCGGTCCTGTACAGGGGAAGAAGCACGCTTTTTGCCTTGTCAAACTCCTCATTGCTGTAGTACAGGGAAGCAAGTTGCTGGGCGAAGTACCGGTTCGCGGGATTCAGGGCGATGGCCCGGGTGCAGGCGTATATGGCCATGCTGAAATTCCCCAGCTGGCGGTAGCAGCCCGACAGGTTAAACCACCCCCTGGTGTTGGCCGAATCGATTTTCACCACCCTGACAAGCACGGACCGGGCTTCCCGGTATTTGTTCAGCGCTGAGAGGGAGGCGCTTTTCAGGAGCAGCATGGCTGTATTGCTGCTGTCGGCCTGCAGGTAAAGGCCGGCAGCCTGGTCGGCCTCGTCGTACCTGAAATTTTCCATCAATTGCTTTACCCGTACCAGAACGTCGTTCGACTGACCCGCCACCTGTTGAATGGCAAAAAACAGGAGGGAGAAAATAATGGCGGTCGTTATGGCGGAGATGCTTTTCATAAGAAGCAAAGATATAACTATTTTTTTAGTTTGTCAACTAATTTATTAATTTTATAACGAACAAGTCAGGGAGTTTGGCGAAAAAAAGTGCCATTTCGCCGAAAAGTCGTGCTGGAGACCTTATCCCGAACCCGTTACATCAAGGAAATTGAAGAATGAAAACTTATTACGGATGCCGTTCAGTATTTACTTCATCGAACCCGGAAAACGAAGTACGCCACGACGCTGAAGCGCCGGAAACATGCCTCCCGCTCCCTCAAATCGTAAATCCAAAATCGTAAATCGTAAATCGTAAACTCCCCCAGCTTCCTATTCGTTCACATGCGGGCAATCGAACGGAACGCCGATCTTCTCTCCCTCCCGTACCAAGTCATCTACGATGGGCTTGATCAGGGGAACGCCGTGAATTTCGTTGAATTCGGCATATTCAAACTCCTTTTCTCCGGCAACGTGAATTTCGTCGCGGCCCACGGCAAGCGGTGACCTTTTCAGCAGGGCGATCATCTCATCCATGTGCTGTTTGAAATCAACGATGGGCCTGAACGATTCGATGTTGATGGCCATGAAAAAGTGAGATACCCCGGTAGGCTCCGGTTTGCCCGGGCCGCCCACATTGGTGAGGAAATTTCCGCCTGAAAGGGCTGAACAAAGGATCTCGACCAGCACAGCCAGTCCGTAACCCTTGTACCCGGCAGTAATATCCATCCCGCCCAGGGGGAGCAGGGCGCCGTGACCGCCGGGTTTGATCAGCGAGGGGTCGTTGGTCGCCAGCCCGTCTTCATCGATGCCCCAGCCGATGGGGATATGTTCATGTTTCTTTTCATAAACCTGGATCTTCCCGTAGGCCACCGCACTGGTTGCCATATCGAGCAGATAGGGATAGGCCTTGTCGGAGGGGGCCGCCATGGCGATGGGGTTGGTGCCCAGCACGGCGGTGCGGCCAAAGGTTGGCGCCACGAGGGGCTGGGAGTTGGTGAGCGAAATGCCGATCATGTCCTGTTTCAGGGCCATCATGGCATAATAACCGGCAATGCCGTAGTGGTTGCTGTTGCGCACGGTGACGGCTGCTATGCCGCCCGCTTTGGCCTTGTCGAGGGTCATCTGCATGGCTTTGTGCGACACCACCTGTCCGCAACCGTTTCCGCCGTCGATAAGGGCGGTGGTGGGCGTTTCGCTGATGATCTTAAATGGCGTAAGCGGATCAATCCAGCCTTTGCTGATGCGGTTGCCGTAATAAGAACCCAAACGGTGCAATCCGTGGGATTCCACCCCGCGGATATCGGCACAGATAAGGACATCGCCGACAATCCTGGCATCTTCGGCCGGAACCCCCAGCCTGGTCATGTAACGGACTACAAAGTCCATCAGGTCTTCGTGTTTGAATCTATATGTTGTTTCCATGGGAGGTTAGTTTGATAATGTGCTGATGTGCTAATGTGCTAATGTGCTGATGTGATGATGTGCTGATGTGCTAATGTGATGATGTGCTGATGTGCTGATGTGAAAATTTGATTTTCAGGATTTTTCGATGTAGTTGTCGACGACCCATTTTGCAAAGGGGAAGCTGCAGGTAAAGGCCGGTGAAACGGCATTGAGCACGTGAACGGTGGTATTGTCGCCTTCAACCACGAAATCCATGACCAGTTCGTAGGTTTTTGTGTTCAGAAGCTGTGCACGGATGCCAGGTTTACTCCATTCGGTGAATCCTGACTTATCAATGGAATGAACCATGCTGGTAGCCAGGTCGACAAAATAGGATTTGTTGTATTTCTTCATCTCATCAAAAGCAAGGCTCCTGAATCCGAAGGCATTTGAAAAAAACAATTTGCTTTCCCAGCCAAGGATATTAGCCAGTTCCCCGCCTTTGAAATTATCCATTCCCTTGTAATTCTCGCGCCAGAAGGCCGGGATAGAGGTCGGCCCGATCTTGATGGTCCCGTCGACGGTTATGGTGTAATGAACGCCAAGGAAGGGGTTTTTAAGGTTGGGAACGGGGTAAATGTTGGTCTTGATGGGCTTGTCTTTTTTGGTGTATTTCAGGTAGATGCCTTTAAAGGGGATGATGGTGTAATGCGCTGAATAACCAAAATCCCGGGCGATTTTGTCGGCATACAACCCGGCCGTGTTGATCAGCTTCTTCGCTGTAAAGGTGTTTCCGGCCGTGGTTTCGATGGTATTCCCGTCAATTTTTTTCCTGTACCCCTGGCCGAACACCATTTTCACCCCGGAGGCAAGCAGTTCATCCCGCACGGCCTTGTTCAGTTCGGTTGGATCAACCGTGGCCGTGTTGGGAGAATAGAGTGCAAACTTGAAGGTCTTTGCATTGGGGTCGATTTCCTTCAGCTCCTGTTCGTCGATGATCTTCACGTCAACACCATTGCGCTTCCCGCGGCGGTCGAGTTCGTACAGGGGTTCGAGTTCCGATTCGTCTTTGGCTACAACAACCTTTTGACATTCATTCAGTTTCAGCCCCTTCTCCCGGCAAAAATCCTTCATGGCGAAGTTGCCGTCGCGCGTAAATTTGGCTTTCAGGGAATCGGCTGAGTAATAGAATCCGGCATGGAGCACGCCGCTGTTG
>Ga0118677_10011373_pt1 | contig 12848 bp, 9 predicted proteins | sample AliMusrvi5mmetaG_FD_86154 | JGI IMG/M metagenome (GOLD analysis project Ga0118677, IMG submission 86154)
AAGCAATCCTCGGGCGCTGGCCTTTCAACTCGCGGTGCTCCAACGCCACGCCGCCAGCCTGCCCGCCGGCCCAAACCCAGAAGGAGTAGCTCAGTTCCAGCAAAGCCTGGCAGCACTGCCCGGAAAGTTGAATCGTATTCGGGCCGAGGCACTCGACGCCGGGGCAGACATCCCCGCAACGGTCGAATGGCTGGGCGGCTTTGCTTTGGAACTGGGCAGTCTCTCCGACCTCCTCACTCACGTCTATTTCAGTCACGTCGTGCCCCGGGTTAGTTGAAATGAAAGCACAGATCTTCGACATCACCCACACCACGACCTACAATTACGGCTCTCCGGTGACCGTGGCGCATCACCTGCTGCGGCTTGCGCCGCGACGGTTGCGTCGGCAGTTGCGGCTCGCGCACGAGCTGGACCTCAAGCCGGAGCCCGCGTCACTGAGCCGGCACACGGACTACTTTGGCAACGAGGTTGCCTTTGCCATCTTCGAGGGCGCGCACCGGCAGATGCGCGTCACTGCGCGCAGCCGCGTGGCGGTGGGCGCCGCTTTCATCCCGGACGCCACGGAAACTCCTGCGTGGGAAAGCGTTCGTAACCTGTGCCGGACGGATCTGTCCACACCCGTGCTGGAAGCCGGCGAATTTGCGTTCGGCTCTCCGCTGGTGTTGCTTGACGCGCCTTTCAATGACTACGCCCGGGAGTCCTTCCCCCCCGGACGCCGAATTCTCGACGCCGTGCTCGACCTCACCGCGCGCATCCATCAGGACTTCAAATTCGACCCGACCGCCACGACTGTGGCCACGCCGTTAGCCCAGGTGCTGGAGCAACGCCGGGGGGTGTGCCAGGACTTTGCGCATCTGCAGATTGCCTGCCTGCGTTCGCTGGGCTTGCCGGCGCGTTATGTCAGCGGCTACCTCGAAACCGCGCCACCGCCCGGACAAACCAAGTTGGTCGGTGCCGATGCTTCGCACGCCTGGGTCAGCTTTTTCTGCCCGGGCCTCGGGTGGATTGACGCAGACCCTACGAACAACCTGCTCCCTTCCTTGCAACATATTACTCTCGGTTGGGGGCGCGATTACAGCGATGTCAGTCCCATCCGTGGCGTCCTTGGCGGGGGCGACGAACACACATTTAGCGTAGCTGTGGATGTAGTCGCGCGTGGAGAATCGGATGCTGAGGCGCAACCCCTCAAACCCTCGTAGCACCGGACGTCAGTCCGGTCTAACCTTCCCCTCTCAGGTGAAAGCAGCGCCCGTTACCTGGCGCGTTGCTCCTGTTTCAAGAACTCGTCCAAGGGGATTTTGTCCACCGTCCACATGTATTGCGCCGCAGTTTGCAAGGCCTGCCAGGGATCCACCGCGGTGTCAGACCAACTCGTGTAGATCTCGCCTAAGACGTGGGGATTGCTTTGGCGATGTTTGTGCAGCGTATCGGCCCATTGATGCACGTTGCGGTGGTTGAACCACGGTGAGCCCGTCACGTCGAAGCCAAGCCCCAGGAAGAACTTCATCGAGTTCTCGATCCGGTTGTCCTTGTCGGGCCAGTCATACCACCAAAGGCATTGGATGATATCCCTGGGGAGCAGGGCGGCGGCGTCATTCATTTGCAGACTGGGTCCGTTGTGATGAGGATTCACCGCGTCGGACCACATCATCAAACGAATCGCCGGATCGGCCTCGCGGGCGAAGGCCTGCATTCGTTTGACGTCATCGGCAAACAGCTCGCTGTTGGATAGCTTGCGGTCGGTGCAACGGCGATCGCGATTGAGAACCCGAGGCTCGTCATGGCCGATGTGCAGATACTTCGGCTTGAGACATTGGATCACGTTGCGAATGGTCTTCCGCATGAACTCCTGGTACAGCGGTTCCGAAGGGCAGCAGGTGATGCCACCTGGCGGCGCCTGATGGTAACTCAGCAAGACTGCTGAGGCGTCCTTGAGCCGGCTACCCGAGGGGATTTCCATTCGCAAGGGCGCGCCAACTTCGAACGGAAACGCGACTGGCGCGGCAACCAGCCGGTAGTCCTTCCCCTCTTCATAGGTCGTGCCGCCCGATTCGTCCTGGACCATGACCGGGGCCGACCGCGTGATCAATACGTTGCTGAGGGGGTTCAGTCCCGGTATCCCTGTCATTGCGACCTCATCGAACCACGCCGTTCCCGCGGCGTCCTGAATCCGCACGTAGATCTGCAGCCGCGTGTAGCCGCCGGAATCAAAAGCCGCCGCCGTGCGCTGCCACTCCTGATCTCCGCGAATCCCAGCGGCGTGAGCTAGCAGGTCGCCCAGGCTGCGATCGGGGTTGAGTCCGTACACTTCGATGTAGGCGGTGCCCTCCGTAACGCCCTTGGTCTTGAGAAAGCAGCTAAGCTCGTATTGGTGCTGCGGCAGGACGGTCACCTCCTGCCATACGCGAGTCGTGCCCTTTGCCGTTCGCGTGATGCGCAGACACCCCTGGCCCGCATGCATTCCTTCCCGGTCGGAGGTCACACCTTCGCCCTGCCGGTCCGCGCTCCAGCCCGCGACGGGATTTCCGTGAGGATCATCGAACCCCGCGTTGACTATTGCGACGGCCGGCGCCAACGGTGGGTCGGGCGACTGCACAGCGCCCTGTTTGACCGCGAATCGCTGTTTGTCAACGTAGATCCCTTCCGCGGCTCCCGGATGGGCGGCCAACACAAACTGGCCCCAACCGAAGCTTTGGAGTTCTGGCACCGGTTCAATAAAATGCTGGCGGCACAAGGCAAATGCCTCCTGCCAGCGGACCCGATTGGTGGCGCTTTCCAAGTCGAAGAAGTCGTTGCATTCGAACAACATGAAATTGAGCTTCAACGCGGCACATTGCAGGATACGCGCCTCAAGGCCGGCATTGCCCGCCATGTAAGTCCCTCTCAAAGGCAGGTCCGGCCAATCCGAAATAGCCACCCTTGGAATGCGCCCCTGCGCATCCACAAGTTGTCGCAATGTCATAAGGCCGTGGTATAGGCCCGACAAATCGCTGCCGAGAATAAAGACCGTATCCTTCTCTACTACCAGTCGATACCCTTCCGCTGCCGGTGTGGGCAGCTTGGCCACTCGCGACTCGAGTTTGGCATCGGGTACCACGCCCAGGTGAATGAAACCGGGCTCGACGGTGGCATTCGTTCGGAAGTCAAGCGGGGGCAGGTTCAGCTCGCGCAACCGCGTATTGAATTGCGCAGCCCCGCCAGTCGCATCGCGGCAGGTCGGTGGGGCTGTGATTGCCCTGATAGCGTTGAGCGCCAGCCAATCCGGAGTGGCGGATTCGGCCCACGCCATGTGACGGGGGGCGGGGATGACCGCCGGCAATCCCGGGGAAGATTCACTCGCCCTGGCGCAACATTTCCCCAACGCCGTCAGCGCAAGCGCCACGCAAATTGTTGTTATGCAACGGCTACACATAGTTGTTCCTCTGGCATCCACGCGCGAAGTAATGAGCTGCTTGTCTGGTTCGTTGATGGCGGCAGCCTTCCCCGCATCCCATACCGGGTCAAGGGCGAATGTTGGCAGGTTATCGCCTATTCCCCGCTTGACGCAACTTCCCGTCGAGTTACCTTATATCCCGTTGGCCGCCCTCAAAGCGGACGGTCTGCTGTTTCCGTGCGGTCGAAATAAAGAGTTGTTTAAACTATTATGAGAAAATCCTGGCTGTTCGTGCTGTTCACCCTGGCAATCCTGGGCCCAATGTCCCTTGGGGCGGCTTCTAAAGTGCTGTACCCGGTAGCCGTCGATGGCCGCTGGGGATTTGTGTCCAAGTCCGGTGAACTCGTCATCAATCCGCAGTTTGAGCGTGCGGAGGGCTTTGTGGAAGGCCTGGCCGCCGTGCGTCTCGATAGGTGGGGCTACACGGACGCTTCTGGGAAGGTCGTGATTAATCCTCAGTTCGATAAGGCCGATGTGTTCAGCGACGGGTTGGCGGCAGTCAGGCTCGGTGGTGGCGGCCCCGCCCCCTTCAATCCCTTCGGCGGCGGCGGGCGCTATGGCTATATCGACCTGGAAGGAAAATACGTCATCAATCCGCAGTTTGATGAAGCGGGCGCATTTGCCAATGGCCTCGCAGCGGTCAAATTGGCGGGCCGTTGGGGCTTCATCGACAAGACTGGAAAGCTGGTGATTAATCCGCAGTTCGACGAGGCCGCCGCGTTTTCCGATGGACTGGCCGCGATTAAACTGGGCAAGTCTTTTGGCTATACGGACGCCAGTGGGAAAATGGCCGTCAACCCCCAGTTTGAGAGGGCCCAGCCGTTTTCCGAAGGGCTCGCGGGGATCAGGTCGAATGGCCGCTGGGGATTCGTTGACAAGACCGGGAACCTCACCATTAATCCGCAGTTCGAAGAGGTGGGGAGCTTTGTCAAAGGCCTGGCACCGGTTCGGCAGGCCAAGCGGTGGGGATACATTGACCCGACCGGTAAGTTCGTGATCAACCCGCAGTTCGACGAAGCCACGGCCTTTTCAGAGGGGGTGGCGGCGGTCCGGCAGTCGAAGCGTTGGGGTTACTTAGACAACACCGGCAAGTTTGTGATTAACCCGCAGTTCGACGAAGCCGCAGCCTTTGCCGATGGTTTGGCCCGGGTCAAGACGAGCGGACGAACCGGCTACATTGACGCCAGCGGGAAATACGTCTGGAATCCCTCGAAGTAGCCCAGTGAAGTAAGGGAAAGACTTCACGGGGCTAGGCCGGCCTGGAGGTCTGCGGTGTTCTGCCATCGCAGGAGGGATGGTGGGATCTTAAGAGCTACCGAACCAATGAATCCCACGAATACGGGTTATGAACGCGTGAGCAGCAATACGCTCGCGGCGGATAACGGCGCCCTCTTGCGGAGCTGGCAGCTTCGCACTTTCTGGCTGCTCTGGGGCGCCTACGCTTCTTATTACCTCTGCCGCGTCAATTTCAGCGTCGCGCAGCCCGCAATTCTCAAGGAGTTCCCCGACTGGACCTATGCGAAGATCGGGACCATCCAGTCCGTATATTTCGTTTTCTACGCCGTGGGGCAGATCATCAACGGGACACTTGGAGAGCGCTTTGGCGCCCGGCGTATGATGACGGGCGCTCTGGTCATTGCCTCCATCACGAATCTTCTGTTCTCCTTCACCTCGTCGTACTCGGTGATGCTTACGCTCTGGGCCATCAACGGTTACGCCCAATCGGCCGGTTGGTCCCTCCTGGTGCAGACCCTCTCGAACTGGAACACCTCGAAGCGCCGTGGCACCGTCATGGGGCTGATCTCCACGTGCTACACGGTGGGTAATGTAATGTCGTGGCTGCTGGCCGGAGTGCTGTGCGGTAGCATCGGCTGGCGGGCCGCTTTCTGGGTGCCCAGCTTGATCCTCCTCCCGATGGCCGTCGTGTTCTTCCTGTTTGTCCGGAACGCCCCTGAAGAAGTCGGGCTGCCGCCGGTGCGCGACGATGTGATGGAGCCCGAGCCCGCACGCGCCAACGCGGGTGCCTCTCCCGCCGGAGGCAGCGCGCACTTATCCACTCGCGACCTCATCCGGCTCACCTTTTCCAACAAGGTGCTCTGGGTGCTCGGCCTCGGCTTCTTCTGCATGAACTCGGTTCGCTACTCCTTTCTGGGTTGGAGCGTGCAGTACATGTCAGAATTCCAGGGGCGCACCATCAAGGGCGGCGCCTTCATGTCAGTCGCGTTTCCCCTGATTGGTTCGGTCGGCGCCATCACTGCGGGGTGGGCTTCGGACAACCTCTTCGGCAAACGCCGGGCGCCCGTCTGCGCTATCAGCCTGACTGGGCTCTCGGCCGTCTGCATCGGCTTCACCTATATCCCGCAGGGGCATTGGATGCTCGCAACCGCCATCCTCGGCCTGGCAGGTTTTCTCATTTACGGACCGGACATGTTGATGAGCGGGGCGGCGACCGTGGATGTCAGCCATCCCCGCGCCGCCTCGATTGCGACTGGCTTCACGATGTGTCTGGGGGCTACTGGTGCCATCTTCTCGGGTGTCGGCATCGGCTGGCTCAAAGACATGGCGAAAGGCAACTGGTCGCTGGTGTTCTGGGTGCTGGCCGGGCTGTCAATCGTGTCTGCCTTGCTCATGGTCTCCATCTGGAATGCCCGGCCTAAAGCCGCCAAAGCCTGATGGTTCTGAGCGATGAGAACCCTTCGAACTAACGAGACGCCAAGGGCGTCATTCATACCAGCCCAGGGCAACGCCCTGGGTTCATCGCCCCCAAAACCATCTGGAGCGCTGAAGGCGCGGCTCATCCTCGCCTGGCATGAGGCAGGCCGTTGGCCTGCAACGGCCAAACGGGCGATGAACCCAGGGCGTTGCTTGGGGAAAGTATGAAGTATGGTAACTGTTCAGGTCCGAACGTGGGGCAGACCTCCGGTCGGCCGGTTCACGGAGTCTCTGACTCCGTGTCCATCGGGTCGCCGGGACACCGGTCCAGAGACCCGGCTAACCGGCAGACCGGAGGTCTGCCCCACACCTGATCAGTTACGAATGAAGAACTCCCTCAGGCTCCCCTAAAGCCACCCCAATGCGACATCGGAGCCACCTCAAAGCGTGTTGCTAGCCACCTAGTAGGCACCTCAAAGCCACCTTCATGCGACCTCAAAGCCACCCTCAAGCCACCCTCAAGCCACCCCCATGCGACCTCCATGCGACCTCCATGCGACCCCCATGCGACCTCCATGCGACCCTCATGCGACCCCAAAGCCACCACAAGGCTCGGTGGAAGCCAAATCCGGCGGATTATAGGTGCGGCTGCGCACGGTGCCGCTCAATTCGCAGGTGTGGAGCTTCCTGCGCGAGGTCCTGCTCTATGGCTTTCTCCCCGCAGCACAGACCGGCGGAACCGAACAGGCCTTGCCCCTGCGAGCGTGGCTGGCCATTGCTTGCGACTTGCTCTCCGCAGGTTTGGCAGTTAGAACGGTCGTAATATGTATTCATTCGCTGCTGCACGCAGCAACCTTGCGGTAAGTCCGCCGGCTTCCGGGCATTTAATCCAGATATGAAACTCATTTCGCAGCAAAGACTCCGGCAAAGCCTGGGCTCGCTGACGGTGCTCTGCCTGCTTAACCAGCTCAACCCCGGGATCAATGTTCTATTCGCGGCTGATCAGGCAGCCGTGCCTGGCGTGGTTATCGACCACAGGCCGGCCGCATCAGGCATTTTCATCGGCTCACCCAGCCTGGCCGTTCTGACCAACGGGGATTACGTTGCCTCGCACGACGAGTTTGGGCCCAAGAGCACCGAGCACAGCCGGGCCCTGTCCCACATCTTTCAATCCCGTGACCGCGGCGCTCACTGGAAGAAGATCGCGACCATTGACGGGGCCTTTTGGTCCACGCTATTCGCCCATCGCGGCGCGCTCTACCTGATCGGTCCGGACAAGCACCACGGCAACGTCCTGATTCGCCGTTCAACGGATGGCGGAGTCACGTGGACCTCGCCCACCAATAACGCGACCGGATTGTTGCGCGGCGATGGCGAATACCATTGCGCGCCCATGCCGGTGATTGAACATGCCGGACGCCTTTGGCGGGCCATGGAACATCGAGAGCCGCCGATCGCCTGGGGGATCAATTATCGCGCCGGCGTGTTGTCCGTCCCCGTGGACGCGGACCTGCTTGATGCCGCGAACTGGACGTGCAGCAACTTCGTGCCGAGCGACCGCGCCTGGAATGGCGGCGACATGGGCGCCTGGCTGGAGGGCAACGCGGTGGTTACCCCCGCGGGTGAGTTGGTGGATGTGCTGCGCGTGCAGACCAAGTCGTCCGATGAAAAGGCCGCGATTGTGCGCATCTCCGCGGACGGCAAGACCGCTTCCTTCGATCCCGCTACAGGCTTCATCAAGTTCCCGGGCGGCGCGAAGAAGTTCACCATCCGTTATGATCCGCAGACCAAACGCTATTGGGCATTGGCCAGCATTGTTCCCGACCGTTATCGCGCCAACAACCCGGGCAGCATCCGGAACACCCTTGCCCTCACCTCGTCGTCCGACCTGCTGAACTGGGAAGTGCGGTCCATCCTGCTCCAGCACCCGGACGTCACCAAGCACGGCTTCCAATATGTGGACTGGCTGTTCGACGGTGAGGACATCATTGCCGCCTGCCGCACGGCTTTCGACGATGACCCAGGCGGCGCCCACAACGCACATGATGCCAACTTCCTGACCTTTCACCGCTTCGCAAACTTCCGCCGGCTCAGCCTGACGGATTAGGTACGCCCAGTATAAAAATTCTGGTCTAATGCCGCCGGCTTTTCTATAACTGCACTGAACTGTGAAGCTCAATACATGCATACCGATGATTGACCCATCCGAAATGACCCTATGACAACCCTCAAGACCGCCCTCGCCAACCTCCCGATCAGCGCGGACGCCCTCTACGGAATCCTTGCCGATCTGTCCAAGCACCGCGTTTTCCTGGAACCGAGCGCCCACGGTTTCGCCGGAGATGCGAACAGCCACACCTATGTTATCGAGGTCATGGGCATGAGGCTGCGCCAGGAATTCACGGCCAAGACCCGCGTGCCCGGCCAGCTCGTGAGCCTGGTCCCGGGCGCGAAGAAACTCTTCGACCACGAGCTGCGCTTCGAGATCGCTGCCAATGGCGACGGGTGCACGCTGCGCCTGGTGGACGAGGCCGACATCCCGATGATGATGGCCGTGATGGGCACCGAGAAGCTGCTCCAGGGCCAGTTGGACGGCGTACTGGCCCGCATCCAGGAACTGGCAGCACAGGGCAAACTTGTTTAGCCAAAGTGTCAGTCATCTGAGGCGCTGGCAGCTAATTGGCTTAGCGGCATTCCTTTTGGCTGGTAGCCGCGCTGGTGCCGCTCCGCCCGCGGCTGCGCTGCAGTTGAGCGTGTACTGCACGGCTGGCGACGTTAACCACTACCTGGGAACGGCGGAAGCGCGGGAGCAGGTCCTGCGCGTGCTCCAGCCCTTGAAAGTGGCGCGCTTGTTCCTGGAAGGGCGGCGCGGCGATGAACGCGTATCCCCAGGGCAGCTCCGCGAACTGCGGGATTGGTTTGCCATTCGCGGGATTCGGTGCAGTGGCGGCATTGCGACCGTGCCGGGGGCGAGCTTCGGCCCGCGACAGCAGGGCGGACTGGAGTGGCTGAATTGGGAGAGCCGGGAGACCCAGACAAACCTGGCCGCCTTCTTCACCGAAGACGCGCCGGTGTTCCCGGAGCTGATCGTGGATGACTTCTACTGCACCGGAGACACCTCGCCGGAAGCTGCGCAGGCGAGAGGCGCGCGCTCCTGGGGCCAGTATCGGCGCGATCTATTGGTTTCCCTGATTGACCCGCTCATGGTCAATCCAACCCGGGCCGCCCACCGGCAGACGCGCTTGATCCTCAAGTTTCCCCAGTGGTACGACTTGTTCCAGCTCTACGGCTACGACCCCCTCCGCATGTCCGAGCATTTCGATGAGATCTGGGTTGGCACCGAAGTCCGCGATCCCGAGACGCGGCGCATGGGCTATGTGCAGCCGACGCAGGGCTACATGAATTTCCGGTGGCTGGCATCGCAGGCGGGGAGCAAAGTGCGCGGGGCCTGGTTCGATCACATTGAATGCAGCGCGCAGAACTTCCTCGACCAGGCGTACTTAAGCGTGCTGGCCGGCGCCCGGGAACTGACGCTCTTTAGCCTGAACGACGTGATGGTCGGGCATCCCGGTGACGCGCTATTGGCGGCGAAATGGCCGGAGCTGTGCGGGTTGGCGGAACGCGTGCAGCGAAAGCCGGGGCGGGGCGTAGCCTATTACAAGCCCGCAGGCAGCGACGGCTCAGAGAATCTCTACCTGGCGGATAACCTGGGCATGATCGGGCTGCCGGTGCTGCCGGTGGCGCGGTATCCTATGAACGCGGCGGTTGCGTTCCTACCCGTGCAGGCGGCGGCAGACCCAAAGCTGGTCGAGAGCATGCGCCGGCATCTGAAACACGGCTCGACTCTGGTGGTGACACCCGCATTGGTGCGCGCCCTGGGGCAGGAAGGAGCACGACTGGCAGGTGTTGAGACCGGCCCCGGCAGCGAGGCGGCCTCCGCCAAAACGATGCGCCTGGAGAACGAGTCCGTTGACCTGGCTGCGCCGCTGGAATTAGATGGGGCACTCAAAGCCGGCGACTGTCAGGTGCAAATGAGCGCTGGGGTCGGCGAACGGCAGGTTCCATTCTTAACCTCTCGATCGGTGGGGCGCGGGCGCATTTTGGTGCTGAACGTTCGCACCTTCAGCGACAGCGATTTCGGCCCAGGCGAATACTTGCTGGCCCCCAGGAAGCTTGGGTTACCGAGGATTCCCCAGTCGGTGGCCGACACGATCCGAAGGGAGTTGCTGCGTCCGCTCCACCTGGACCTCCGCGGCCCGGCGGGTGTGGCCGTTGTGCTCGTCGGGAAGGACGCGTGCTTCTACAACTTCCGGGCCGAGGCAGTGCGGCTCCAGTACCAGGGCGAGAGGGTTGAGTTGGCGCCGCATCAGTGCCGGTGGAGCAACTCAGGCAGGTAGAGTATTCACTGATACTGCCAAGACCGCGGGATAGACGACACGGAGCAACCCCTCACCCCAGCCCTCTCCCCTGCGGAAGGGGAGAGGGAGAAGCCTCGGCAGCTTTGGGTGTAGTGTATGCTGCGGACTCCTCAGTAAGTCCTTCCAGCCTGAGGGCCGGTCACCGACCCTCGCCTTACCCGGCCCGCGCTATTTCGAGGTCGGGGGCGACCAGGGGCTCACCTTGTCCGCGGTTGGGAAGTTCTCTGGGACCTTCTGGGTGACCGAGCCGGTGGCGGCCCATTCGGTCCCGCGGTCGAGTGTCACGACGAAACCGACATTCCGCATGGACTCCTCGTTGTGGCCGAGCACCGTGTGGAAGACGCGTCCCTGACCGTAGCGGATCGCCATCAACGTCGGCTCCTGCTGGTGGGTAGCGTCTGACTGGGCGGTAGCCAGGACGGTCACGTTTTCGGCCGGCCCGCACAGGGTGGCGTAGAGCTCGTCGGGGGCGTGCAGCCATTTCTCGGGCAAACCCTGGGTGATGGGATGGTTGGGATCCCGGGTCTCGACCACGAAAGCGAAGAACTTGCCGTGCGTGCCCCCGCCGCCGTGAAGGTCTCTGACCACCTGCCCGTCGCGCCAGCGGAGCATCGGCCCACTTTGGTCGTTGCGGCCGCCCCAGCCGCCTACGGCGATCATTCGGTTGTACTCGACCCATTTGGGAAACGCGTTGTCCGCAGCGTGGATGATTACCAAGCCGCCGCCGCTCTTCACGTAATCCTCGAAGGCAAGCCGGGTCGGCTCGGGCCAATCTTCGCCGTTATAGTTGGAGACAATCACACGGTACTTGGCGAAGTCGGGTTTGAATCCGGCCAAGCTCTTTCCTGTGGCCGGGCTGGTGGCGACGTCCACGGAGAAGATGCCGGCGCTCTCCAGGGCAGCCTTGAGGATGGGTGTGGTCTGCTGCCACCCGTGATTGTTCTGGCCATCAACGATTAGCACCTTGAGCCTGGGCTGGGTTTGGGGCTCGGCGCCTGGCGCCGGGAAGATGGCGGAGCCGAGCATGGCGCACGAAAAGGAGAGCAGTACTAAGTTACGCATGGGTGCATAATTGCTGTAGCACCAAGACGACGCAAGTGAATGCGGCAGTGAATCAGCAATTCTTCCAAGTAACTTCTATGGATCCTGTTCTGCTGCAACCAGATACGGGCAAGAGACTGTACCAGAGAATAGCGGGCCTTAGCTTCCGTCTGCCCCAAAAAGTTATTCGGCCCTGCCACATGCGATAGCACTTGGCCTGCTCATTATGGGACGAATGGGACGGATGGGACGAATGGCGGATGATCCCATGCGGCCTCGGACACCCTGAAGGGTGGACCCCAAACCTCCCAGACCAGCCGAAATGAGAACTGCTGAGGCCGTTGTCACACGATTGTAACAAAGCTGCCATCATTTCGTCACACGCCTGTCACATATTGCTATGCAGTGGAAATAGTGATGAACAAACTGGAACAACAGTTGATCAGTTGGGAGGCACGAGCGTGAATACGCCGTCGCATCTTGAAGAATCGCTGCAGCGGGATATAGACGCGATTCGGGCCAAGGTCGCCGAGATGGCCGGGCTTAGCGGGCGGGCGCTGGAAGCGAGCCTGCAGGCGTTGGTGCAGCGGAGCCGGCAGTTGGCTTACGGCGTCATCCTGCGCGACCAGCATATTGACGAACGGGAGACCGAACTGAACCGGTTGTGCCTGGAATTCCTGGTGCGCCACCAGCCGGTCGCCGGTCATCTGCGGTTCGTCTTCACCGCCATCCAGATCAACAAGGAGCTGGAGCGGATCGGGGATTATGCCGAAAGCGTCGCCCGCCAGGTGCTCTCCGTCAGCGGGCTGGAGCACCAGCCGCCGCACGCCATTTTCGTCGAGCTTGGCGAGCTGTCCATCCGCATGTTGCGAGAGGCCGTGCAGGCTTTCCTGCAGAAGGATGCCGATTTAGCGCAGCGGACGATGGCACTCGAGGAGCAGGCGAACGTTTTGCGCAACAGCATCAACGCGGAGTTGATGGAGCTGAGCCGGAGGAACCAGCTCCCGGCGGCGGCGCTCACTCCGCTAATGACTATTGCGCGCCGGTACGAGCGCGTGTCCGACCAGGCCAAGAACTTGTGCGAGGAGGTGCTCTACATGTGCACCGGGGAATTTGCCAAGCACAAGGCCGGGGACACGTTCCGCATCCTGTTCTTTGGTCTGCGCAATGCCTGCCTCAGCCAGATGGCGGAGGGGCTCGGCAACGCCATGCACGTGCCTCGCTTCCAGTTCAGCAGCGCCGGGGCAGCTCCTCAGCCGTTGGATGTGCGGGCTTTGGAATTCCTGGCTGGCAAAGGCCTCGAC
>Ga0118677_10011132_pt1 | contig 12845 bp, 10 predicted proteins | sample AliMusrvi5mmetaG_FD_86154 | JGI IMG/M metagenome (GOLD analysis project Ga0118677, IMG submission 86154)
AGCTACGCCCAAAGCGCAAGTAATGAGTGCTATAACCTTTGCATTTGCCTTTTTATTGATATTTACAAAGCTTTCGCCTGCTGAATAAACATCTAAAAATGTTGTGGTAACAGTTGCTAGTATAACAACTACTAATGCCACTATGCTTAGCCCAGCCTTTAAAAATATATTGGAAATATCTGTTGTTCCAGCATATATAGCCGCGCCAAGCCCAATAATATACATCCAGCAGCTGCTAAAGAAATAGGCTATTGAGCTAATTAACGTACCAGCCTTTTCTTTCTTTGCATTTTTTGTATAGTCAGATATTAAAGGCAGCCAAGAAAGCGGCATTATTACGGCAAGCTCAAAGGCACCTCCAAATGTAATACTGCTTTGTGCGCTGTCTAAAGTAAGCGAAGAGCCTTTAAATATAATAAAGCTAAGTATAATCGTTCCAATAAAAAGGCAGCCTGAAGCAAATAAATTTAGCTTTGTTAGATTTTTCATTCTAACTAAAACCCAAACGCAAATAATCACTCCTATTAAAACGCACCATAAAGGCTCACTTTGAAATCCAAATATTTGTATTGTCACAGCACCCAACGCCTTTGAAGCCGTTATAAGCATAACCGCAGTCCAGCCCAATAGCTGCAAAATATTAAGCACTGAAAAAACGTACGAGCCATATTTCCCAAATGAAATTCTTGTGCTTTCAATAGCTGAAAGCTTACTTTTAGCACCAATAAGACCTGTAAAATATAGCACTATACAGCCTATTAGGTGCCCCAGTACAATAGCAATTCCACCTTTTAAAAGTCCAAGAGGTGCTATAAGTGTGCCTGTAAATATCTCTGCAATTGATATTGCTGCACCAAACCACAAGAGCCCAAGACTCAAATTTGACGCTTTATCTTCTTTTTGCATTTTTCTCTCCTATTATGTATTCAATTAAAAAAGCTGCGCAATAATGCACAGCTAAAAATACTTTCTCTGTATTTTCCCTACGTTGGCATTATCCAAATCAGGTTAAAGGGTCGAAGCTGCTTTTCACTTCTTCTCAGCCTGTATGCACAAGCTCCCCTGTTTTTTAATTAAGCGAATTATATCATTTGCAAAAACAATTGTCAAGCAACGCACTCTTTATAATAATAAATAAAAATTTAGTATTGCAAATAAAAGAAAAAGCTGTTAATATGCCTTTGTAAAATTAATTGCCAATAATATTTTAAAATGGAGAAATAAATTATGTCTTATAAAAATGGCTTAGCCGCATTTAATTTGGAAATGACAGACAAGGTGCCACGGTGCGAGTATTCTGCCGATACGCACTGGGAACTGGTAAAAAAGGTTACAGGAATAGATGTGGGTCCTTCCAGCACGCCTGAAATACAAGGTGCTGCCTCTGAAGCCTTTCGAAAAAAATGGGATTATGGTTATGCATGGAACACTTTAACCTATAATCAAATCTTTAATGGCAAATATACAAAAATGGGTCACGCTTCTTATGCCACAGGAGGAACTGATTATTCAAATGATGTTGTGGAGTTATTTGATGACCCTGATGACGCTTTAAAGCTAGATTTATTTGAATTCTATGGTCAGCGTGATATTGCCACGCTTACAAAAGAGTATAATGTGCATTATAATCAAGGCAAAAGTGCCAATTATGTGAATATGACAGGCATTTATACCACCTTAATGTCTGGTCTGCTGGAAATATTGGGCTGGGATATGCTGCTGGTATCAGCCGGCACAGATACAAAAGCTTTTGGCGAGCTTACTAATCGCTATGCAGAGTGGATAGGGCAGTATTTCAAAGCATTATCACTATCAGATTGCCCCATAGTAATGGTTCACGATGATATTACCTGGACAAGCGGTGCTTTTTTGCATCCAGATTTTTATAGGACATTTATTTTTCCAAATTACAAAAAAATGTTTGCACCGCTTATAGAAAAAGGCAAAAAAATCATCTATACCTCAGACGGAAATTATACAGAATTTATTGACGATATTGCAGCATGCGGCGTAAATAGCTTTGTCATGGAGCCTGGCACAGATATGCAATATATTGCAGATAAATATGGCAAGACGCATTCCTTTACAGGCAATTTCGACACAAGAATATTGCTCACGGGCACAAAAGAAGATATAGAAACAGAAATAAAGCGCTGTATGAATATTGGAAAAAAGTATGCAGGATTTTTCCTTGCAGTAGGCAACCACATACCCTCCAATACACCAATAGACAATGCGCTTTATTATAACGATTTATATGAAAAGTATAGTAAACGATAGGTTCTTGACATCAAATAACCAAATGATTATTGGAAAAGTGCGCACGGTATTGACCCGGTGCTAAGCCATATTTGCTTTTGAATACTCTATAAAAATAGCTCAATCCGTCATAGCCGCACTCAAAGCAAATATCCACAACATCTTTATCGGTATTTTTTAATAGCTGTGCGGCATATTCCAGCCGCAGGCTATTCATATACTCTGTAGGCGTAATATTATAATATTTTTTGAATGCACGGGTCATATGCTCGCGGCTTTTATCGATAATGGCATAAACACTCTTTTTTTCATCCAAAAAGAATTCCGGTCTGCTGATTTCATTATAGATATAACGCAGCCAAAGAGGGCAATCCCGCCGCCCTTCAACTTTTCTATAGTAAATATATTTTGCCAGAAATTCCGCCAGCATCACTCGCAGCGCAATGTTTTTTTCTTTCGCTCTGGAATATGGAATCTTGTTATAGTTTTCCAGCAAATTAATGAGCAAATCCTTGCTTTCTTTGGGAAGCAAGGCGCTTGCTATTTTATCTGTCTCTAAAAAATCATTTGAATTGTAGCCCTTTCCTATATAAGAAAACAAACCCTCTGCCAATTCTTTTGAAAAAGCAATATTGACATACCCACATTCTAATGTTTCATTCGCTTCATAAAAATGCACATCGTTAGGCCTAATAAACACCATTGTACCTTCACAAATATTGCTCTCATATCCATTTACATTGTGAATTGCGCTACCCTTTACCACAATAAAAAACTCATAAAAATCGTGAAAATGTGCGTCCCTTGCTTCCTTTAAGCTAATTCTGGAGCTAAAGTGCCCCTCGTTATCGGGGTAAAATAAATCCTTTGCTCTAAGCATAATAGGTTGCGCCATTGACTCACCTCGTTTAAAACAGCAAATAGAAGCAATGCTGCTTATATCAGTATATCAAATAGAGAATAAAAACACAATATCACACAATGCTAAAAATATTTTTATTCTATTGTTAAACCAGCGCCCATGCCTCATCCAGCCTTCTAAAGCTTTCAGCGATGGTATATTCTACTGTCTTTCCAGGGAAAGGTGTCATCTCCAAAATCAGAGGATTCCTTTTGTTCTTACTAAGATAGCCTACTTCCAACAACGCTTTTAAAATAGTTACCAGCTCAGGAACGTCAATTTCCCCACCTTCGAAACCCATTGGCGGGTGCATATCGCCATAGAGTGGATGACTTTTATCCTTCAAAACGCAATTGCCCAGATGCACTCGTTTGATATATTTGCCTGTTGCTTTTATGGCATAGGTAAAGTCCTCACCCATTAGAGGAAGGTGCGCAACATCTAATTCAATGCCTATATTATCCACTTCTTTAGAAAGCTCATCCATGAGCTCCACGCACTCGTCAATAGGCCCATAGAGGTATTTTTTATCAATTTCTCTATCAAAGAGCTCCAAAAGAGCAGTAATGCCATAAGGCTTTAGCTCTGCACAGAACCAACGGCAGAAATCCTTAAAGCATTCTCTAGCCTTAGGCCTATTATCTGGAACATCCGCACCAGAAACAAACACGAAACCAGTAGCGCCAACAGCTGCTGCCATCTGTATTTGGTCTTTTATAACCAGTCTTGTAATCGCTTGCTCCTGTGGGTCTAAAGAGGAGAGAGAAATTTTTCTGCTGGGGAAAAGGTGCAAGGCATAGCCAATTTCTTTTCCGCAGTTTTTCAGCTGCTTTATCAGCCTTTCTCTTCTTTCATCACCATATGGCACACAGCAATCAAGGGTTTCTATATCGGTTCTCTTTATAAACTCCTCTAATGTGCTCACATGATAATCCTGATCTATCGTGCACTTTGGATAGAGCAGATGGTGTACTAGTCCAATTGTCGCATATTCCTTTATATTTTCTTTCATACGTTCTTTTCCATTTCTTTAAAACACTTTAATTTTTTGTCCCAATAGCTTGCCCAAGCTTCCGTTGCACTGTTTGCACGAATTACTACTGTTTGTCCATGCATTTGCTCACTAAAGAGCTTTTGGAAGGCATCACAGAATTTACCGTTCACCAATTCTACCTGTAGCAGCACATCCGTGCCTGCGTTATAGGGCAACACCTTTGGTGGTTTTTCTACTATTTCTTTTGCAGCATCATAAATCCATTCTGAAGTCAATGCTGTAGAATAACACAGTGCCCCAGTCTCACTGAAGGATTCCTTAACCGCTATGCCCTGCACATTTGGAATAAGTTTCTGCGCCTCTGCAATACCTTCAGAATCTGCTGTAACAAGCACAAGAGGCACTCCATAATCGCCTGCAATGGCCGCTTCCATGCCTATTTCTCCTACAGAAACACCATTCAAAAGTATATTTTTAATATCCGGCTCATACGAATGGTTCAGTAGTGCATTTTCCGTTCCTCTTTTTGAATGAAAACCTAACAATATAAGCCCTGCAAAGGATTTGTCCAACCCTCCTGCCCAGTCTTTCAAATAAGGTGGTTTGCCACAAATTGAATATACATTGTCTGGCAGCTGGTCTATTTCAATATTTCTGCCATAAAAGTGTTCATCATAGATGGTAATGGTTTCAGCGCCTCCGTCATTAAGACCTTCTAGCAGCGCCAACAAATCGGTCATAAACATGGCTTTCCCAAATTCAAACTCTGGCTTTCCCGGCTCTGCCTGCTCATAGCTTACCACGCCGCTTACGCCTTCAATGTCGCAGCGAATCATATATTTTTTGCCCATTTTTTCTTCCTCCAATTATATTTTTATTGTTTTATAGCTTCGTTATTCCTGGCTTTATTTCAATTGGCTTATAATCCACATTAATCCATATCGACAGTGCGGAATTATTTATAACAACTTTCTTATCCACGCTAAAAACTAATTTTCGCATTGCCTTTAGATAATCCACTATTTCAATGTTTGTAGCATACCAAATGTTTTCATCATTGCCTGCCAGCTTGCAAAAGTCTTTAATAAGCTCCCAGTTGTTTTGTATATCAAATTCATAGCTGTGTCCCCATAGATAAAATAAAGGCATAGTTACACGTGGGTCGACCGCAAGAAACTCTTTGTATTTTTCTATAGCATTTTGATTATGATGGCAGGTTGGATGCCATGTTAAGAAGTTTTCAGGAAGATTAAAGCGGCCGTGTGACAGCGTTGTTCTGGAATATTCTATCCCTACAAAAGGCAAAGCCTTTAGCACTGCGTCATCATATGCTCCATAAGGATAGGACATACCTCTTACAGGATACCCCACCAGTTGTTCTAGGCGTCTGCGGTCTTCCATAATTTCTTCTACCAGAACACCCATTGGTACTTGCGTCAAATAGGGATGGTTTACAGTATGCGCCGAAACCTCATGCCCTGCAAACAATTCCTTTATTTCAGCACTGGCAAGCCCTTGTTCAGAGTCAAATCGATTGGAATTCAAATGAAAACTGCCTCTGATGCCATATTGATTGAATATTTCTACCAGCTGACGGTCTTGAAAAGATCCATCATCATAGCTAGTGGTTAACGCCTTTTTCTTTCCGCCTGGATAATAACCAAAAGATATTTGCATATATAATGACCTCCTTACATTAAAACTATTTCCACTCAAAAGTATGGTATCCAGATGATATATTCTTCACTTCAGAGGGAAGGAATACTTCCGCACTTGAGCCAAATGGAATGGTTATATGCAGCAGCGTCTGCTCATATTTCTTCTCCCATTTTACTATAACATCACCTTTTATCGTGTCTATTACCACATTGACATAGAGCATTTTCTCCGGAATATTTGGTTTGATTGAAATTTTGCTCCATCCGGTTTCCATTGGCATTATCCCAGCCAGCCTAGTGTAAAACCACTCCTCTATTGCGCCAAGCACAGGATGGCAATGAGAATTCATAATGGTGTCTTTCTTTAATTCAAAACGCTCCCATATAGTAGTGGCTTCATTGGCAAGCATATAGCCTAAGGATGGGTATTCTTCCCGTATTATAAGCTTGTAAGCATCCTCTATATAGCCATAGTCTGCCAGCACATCAAAAATATATCTGCTACACAAATTTGCTGTGGTTAATCTGTAGCCAGCCTTTACCACTTCTTCATGAAGCACACGCGCTGCAAGTTCTCTGCTTTCTTTTGGCAATATACCCAGCCACAAAGCAAAGGTTTGTGCCCCTTGAGAGCCTGTCGCCACTACGCCTGTAGAAGCATCGAACCATTTCTTTAAGAAGGCTTCTTGCACTAGTTGAGCTGCCATTAGATTTTCTTCCTTTTCTTCTTCAAGCCCTAGCCTTTGTGCAAACTCCGCCAAAAGCTTGTAATTGTAATAATGATAGCCCGACGACATCAATACACCCGGTGTTTTACTGGAAACGCCTCTGGCGACGCCATCATCTATGCAACAATCGGCAGGGCCTGCCCAGTCGCCCCAATAGCTGTAATTGACTAAATTATCGGTCGTATGCGCCTTTAGGCAAGCATTCCATGCCTTAAAGGCATAATAGGCTTTTTGTATAATCACTAAATTATTATAGTGCAAAAGACATTGCATGCCTGCTATTAAAAAGGAGGAGCAAACTGGGTCTGCAGGTCTATTGCCAATTACAAAGGGTGCAGTGCAGGTGATGGAGCCGTCCTCTCCCTGCGTGTCTATAATATCGGCTATGATTTTAGGAAATAGCCTGCTTACATTAAAGTTATAGGGCATCGCCTCATATCTTACGGTGACATCATTTAACCAGCCTTGCCTTTCATCTCGTTGGGGGCAGTCGGTGGTAATGCCATGTATATTTGCCCTTTCTGTTTGAATACTGGCTTTATGTATTTGATTAATGAGTTGGTTAGAACAATTGAAAAAGCTTTCAGTATCAATGGCGGTATATAACGCCAACGCCTTTAGTGAAGCTTTATCAGGAATGCCGGACCAGCCCTCTATTTGAAGATACCTAAACCCATGATAGGTAAACATTGGCTGATAGGTTTCGTTTTCTTCGCCACTGGCAATATATTGGTCAGTAGCCAAAGCATCACGAAGCGGTGCAAAATAGGGTATTCCGTCCTCCTGCATCATTTCTGCATGTCGAAAGGTAATCTTTGTACCCTTTTTCATTTTAGGAAAAACTGCCTTTATGACCCCTGCAATATTTTGACCAAAGTCCACCACATAGATGCCATCCTTTGGATTGGTAATACTGATTGGCTTATACTCTGCATTAATTTTTATAGGCTCTATTAGTTGAGGACAAAGCTGCCCAACAGGCTTTTCCACTATTTCGCAAGGTTTAAAATTTCCTTTGGAATTATCAAAACCTATTAAATTCCAGCCCATAATTTCTTTATTCGCATCAAATATTTCGCCTATAAATATATCGCTATATCGAATGGCTCCCTCACCGCACAGCCAGCTTTTATCAGTAAATATCCATTCTTTTTCACCATCTATTGTTTCTAATAGCAATTGTGCTGTTAATTGCGAGTTTCCTGTAAAGGTCATTTTTCTATCAACGATGAAATTTAGATAGGAAGCGTTTTCAGACCGCCAGCCTTCGCCCAAAATAATGCCTATTGCATTTTCGCCAACATTAATAACGCCCTGCTCAATTGGTAAGGTTACATAATAGCAACGCTTTGAATAATCGGAAAATGCAGGCTGCAAGACAGAATTGTCAATAACTTTACCATTCACTGTGACAGAATGGTAGCCAATGCCGCTTACAAAAAGAGTGGCTCTTTTTAATTCAGAAGACACTTTAAAGCTCTTTCTGAAATACTTCGCGGCTCTGTTAGGAAAGCCATTGCAGTCTATCCAGCTTGCCTGCCATGGCTCTAAAAGTGCGGTAATAAAGCTTCCATACTCTGTTTGGCTATGGATGCCTTCGTTATCCAGCAGTTCAACTGACCATTTGTATTCTTTTCCGGAATCAAAGGGTATGCCATGATATTTTAATTCCTGAACAGCTGTTTCTACCCATTGGCTGTCCCAAATCTCAATATTCTCATCAAATACTTTTACTCTGCATTGGCTTTGAAAACGTCCTTTGCCCTCATGCGCTGTCCCCATCGCATGGATTGTCCCCATCGCATGGACTGTCCCTATCGCATGGATTGCGCCCCAAGAAAATATCGGGGTATGATTGTCAATGATGGGTGTTTTACTTCCTCTGTCTGCCATTAGTTTTATTGGTTTAAAATACATAAATGCACATCCTTATTTTTAAGCTTTCATGGCTTGCTTCGCAGTTTGCAAAGCATTCCTGCAGCCTTCATCCAAAAACACAATATCCACTCCCAGGGCAATAAACGTAAAGCCCTGCTCGATGGCTTGGGCAATATTCGCCTTGGTTGGCTTCACTACATGAATGCCTGCTGATTTTTTATGCTTCTTACAAGCCTCAATGACTTTTTTACAGGCTGCCTGAATGACAGGCGCAGAGGTTTGTCCTGCTATGCCATAGGAGCCGCTCATATCATAAGGTCCAATAAAGACGCCGTCCACGCCCTCTACCTCCAGTATTTCATCAATGGCCTCCGCCGCTTCCTTGGACTCAATCATAACGACTACTGCAATATCATCATTGGCGTTTTGTGCGTAGGTATCAAAATCTATTCCCCAATTATTTGCTCTGCAAAAAGAGAAGCCCCTTACCCCCTGAGGCGGAAACTTTGCCGCCTCTACAGCTCTTTTGGCTTCCTGCGCATTATTTACAAGCGGCACAATAACGCCCCGTGCTCCATTATCCAATGCTTTTCTAATCTCCAGCGTATCATTTTGGCTGACTCTCGCTAAAGGAATAATTCCTCTGCCATATATAGCGCGAGCAATAGCGGTAAAGTCCTTCATATTTATGTCTGTATGCTCAAAATCTGTACCGAGCCAATCAAATCCTGCATTTGCAAAAATCTCTGCAATTGCCGGATTACCTGCCTGGAGCCATGTTCCCAAGGTCACTTTTTGCTCTAACAGTGCCTTTCTTACCGGATTAATAATCATATTTCAACCCCTCACCCCAAGCTTTATATTTCTATGCCTTGGCGTTTCAGCTCGGCTTGAACTGCTTGGATATCCACATTTCTAGGCTTTACTCCTATTTTTGCAGAAACTGCTGCGGCAACACCTGCACCTTGCCCCACCACCATAGTGGCTACCATTACACGAAGCAAGGATGGATTTTCTGCGCTGATACTTCGCCCTGCACCCATAATGAGACCCTCTATTTTTTGTGGCAGCATACACCGATATGGAATATCAAAATAGTCGTTTGCAAAAGCCTGTACACCCCATGCGGCTTCACCTTTATGCTTTATAAGATAATGCTCCACGACACATCTTCCGATGCTGTCGTCAGCACGATAAGGGTTCGTTTTCATATCTGTGTTAAATACAAATTTGCCATCTATCCATCTTGTCACGCGCATACCCAAGTCATCTGCTGTTCCTGTCACACTTGCTCTTTCAAAGCCCGGAATGTGCTTTTTGAAAAATTCAGTAACATAAAATGCCATTCTTTTTCCGTCAGTCATAGCTTTTGTAATTTTGGCGATATCCAAATCGTCTATTGCAACAAAGCCGGTAATGATATGTACTACGCCCTGTTCCTTAATGGCGTGCATTTGCATAGCGTCCAAGGTATCATACACACCCAATTTCGTCTTATATTCGCCGCTTTCGATTGCGTCCTTGAAGACCTTCATTTGCATTCCGCCGCCATGTGGAAAGAGAAAAGTGCCTGTTTCCTGGTAATGCTTATAGGCTTCTTCAAAGGTCACGTCAATATCCATATTCTCTGGATATTCACTTCTATTATCCACAAAATATTGAATGAACTTGTCCACATCCACATTGCCTATACGAAAAACATAACTATGTGGCAGCCTATGTGCATCATCGGAAGTGTGTAAAGGTGCGCCTGCCTGCCATGCGACGTCGGAATCTCCTGTAGCGTCCACGACAACTTTAGCTTTAATGACCTCTCTGCCAGATTTACTCTCAATAAATATGCCCTTTATGCTGTCGTCTTCCATCACAGTGCCTGTCACCAGCGTGTCAAAAAGATAGTCCACTCCCGCCTTTTCTAATAGCTCAATTAAAACTAATTTGCCCTTTTCTAAATCGTATATGATATGCCCCTTGTGCTCATGCCAAATAGACCCAAAGCCCTGCGCCTTTGCCAATTCATCTACAAATTCTAAGGGATTACCCTTTACAATTAATTTTCTGTCCAGTGTATAAAAGCAATTAAAAACCGAGCAACACATTCCGGCGGTAGCTACACCCCCAGGAAAGCCATTTCTTTCAATGAGCATCGTTTTCGCACCGGCCCTAGCAGCCGCCACAGCAGCAGAAACGCCTGCAAGACCGCCTCCTGCTACCAGTACATCTACTTCAGCACGAACAGGAATTTCTTTTGCAGGCTCTAATACTATGTTTTTAGGCATTTTAATATATTCTCCTCTGTGTTATTAAGGTTTTAAAAATTAGAACTCTACCATTCTGTTTTCTCGATAAGAAATATAAGCTCTATCCATCAGCTCTGTTAATTCTACAGCATCCTGTATGCCAAATGTAATATCTCCTGTGCCTTTGAGGACATTTAAAAACTGATTGATGGGCATAGGTGCTGCAGCAGGAAGCTGCTCTTTTTCTATTACTAATTTCTGGTCAACATTGAGCAGGATTCCCATGCCGCCTATAGTAAGGCTGCCTTTTGTGCCATAAAGCTCAAATGCAAATGGGCTGTTCTTTGAAAGAAAAGAGGTTTCATTTATAGCAATAGCCTTATTCTCAAATTCAATTAAACAGACAGCATTTTCTTCCAGTGCACCGCCTGCACGGGAATTGAACATGGAGGTGATTTTCTTTGGCTTGCCTAGAAACCAACGGGAAAGATACATTCCATGTGCACCTAAATCCATCATTGCACCGCCTCCGCACTGCTCCAAATTATAAAAATGCGGTGGAAGCCAGTTGTCACTTGCTCCGCTATGAGAATTACGCACTCTTAAAAGGTTTATATCGCCTAATACTCCAGAGTCTGCAATCTGTTTTGCATATAGGATATGTGAATGCGTTCTGTGTGGGTAGGAGATGCAAAACTTTACACCTGATTTTTTTATGACATCTGCCACTTCTTTTGCATCCTTTAAAGTAGTTGTAAGCACTTTTTCAGTGAAAATATGTTTGCCTGCCTTTGCAGCTGCTATGATTATATCCTTGTGCATATTAGTAGGCGCACAAATGCTTACTGCATCCACATCTGCACGAGCTAATACCTTTTGAAGATCAGGTTCAAAGGGTACGCCAAATTTTCGTGCCCATTCCTGACCTTTATCTGGCTCTTCATCCCATACGACTGTTATTTTTACGTCTGGGTCTTGAAGAAAGCTATTTGCATATCCATCTGCATGAACGTGCCATCTGCTTAATAATGCTATGTTAATCATAGAATACATCCCCTTATAATATCTTTTTAATTGCCTCTAGCCTGGAGGTATCTGGTATCAAGCTGCCATCAGCATTACGCATTAACAATCCATCGTTTCCTAGCTTGCCTGTCGGCACCAGCCAGCCACCCTCATCGTTCTCGTTCCAGGCATAAATAACTAATGTCTCTGCTTCACATAGCTCATTATTTTCATGAATATAATCCATCGTCTGCTGAATATGAGTTACAATTTCCTCATCCTTTGGCGTTTGAGCCCAACAATTTTCCGCAATATTCATCCAGCTTACAGGGCGCTCAATTCTTGGGCGAGGATCCCAGCCTGTGGTAGCCATGGGTATAAGCTTCTGCCCTCTTGATTTTGCTTCTTCCCAGCGTCCGCGTGCTTTTTCAGTAAGACTGACAAAACTCTGTCCATCATTGCCGCTAAAGCCATAGCCGGAAACCGCATCAAACAAGGCTTCTTTAATCTCATGCTGATTCCAAAACATCGCCGCAATATAGGGGTCTGGTACGCCTGCATTTTTGCAAGCTGTTCGCAATGCCGCTATTTCTTTTTCCGTTTCATCCTTGATATACGCAAAGAAGAAAACAAGCGGTCTGCCGCCACATACCTTCATATAATACTCTTGTTGAAAACAATCAACCAAATCCCCAATATGCTTCATATTGTCATAGGGACCAGCAGAAAGAATGGCACTCATTTTTACTTTATTACGCAGCTTGCTTTGGGTATGAAATACGCGCGCATAATCCAGACCGCTATTATCCTCATACATACAATAGGCGAAATAATCTATGCCCATATCCGCTGCATACTGCATTTCCTGGTCAAAAAGCTCTTGTGTCGGCTCTGGATAGGAAATAGTTACACCATCACTGTGAAGGTTTGCAAAATACGGCACACGAAAATGAAATTTCTGCTGTGAAAGTGTGTCTGATACCTGCTGACCAACACCCCTTTGCCCTACCTTTGTCGTATCTGCATCGCCTGGTAGCCATGCATCCCAGCGTATTGCGCCAATAAATGGTTTTTTGTTTTTCATAATAATCCTCACAATTTATAAATTAACTAATTACTTCGTTTATTCTACAGGTGGTTTTGGTGCTTTTCTTTTAATTAAAAGTATTGCAGTTACAGTAC
>Ga0118677_10011982_pt1 | contig 12844 bp, 22 predicted proteins | sample AliMusrvi5mmetaG_FD_86154 | JGI IMG/M metagenome (GOLD analysis project Ga0118677, IMG submission 86154)
GCAGTCACCCACGACACCCTTGCTCTTGGCTAACACTTCCTACTACCAAGTGTGTTCGGGTCTTTCACCCTATAGTTACCGCCCATGCTGGGCGCACAATAAAAATGAGACTATCCTATAAAAAGGAAAGTCTCATTTTTGTTTGTATATATATTAAGCTCGAAATACTCTACTTATAATGATGGAGTAGATTACTTAACATATTTGAATTTTCTACCAGGATAAATAGCTGATTCCCCAAGAATTTCTTCAATACGAAGTAATTGATTGTATTTAGCGATACGATCTGTGCGGCTGGCTGATCCTGTCTTGATAAGACCGGTATTCAAGGCAACAGCAAGATCTGCTATAGTGGTGTCTTCGGTTTCACCTGAACGGTGACTCATGATAGCAGTATAAGAATGACGATAAGCCATATTCACTGCATCAATAGTTTCGGATAGTGTACCGATTTGATTAACCTTTACAAGTATAGAATTGGCAACACCACGATCGATACCCATCTGCAGACGTTTTGAATTTGTCACAAACAAGTCATCACCAACCAGGTTAACAGTTTTACCCATTACATCGGTCATCAATTTCCAACCATCCCAATCGTCTTCTGCCATTCCATCTTCAATAGAAATGATAGGATATTTATCACACCATTCTTTCCAGTAAGCAACCATCTGAGCAGGAGTTAACTTATCACCTGTTGATTTAAGCAAATGATAGACGTTTTCTTCGCGGATAAAATATTCTGAAGAAGCAGGGTCTAAAGCAAGGCAAACATCAATACCGGGCTTGTAACCGGCTTTTTCGATAGCCTGTAGAATAACCTGAATAGCTTCTTCGTTCGATTTAAGGTTAGGTGCAAAACCTCCTTCGTCACCAACGTTAGTAGAGTAACCAGCTTTTTTCAATACTGATTTCAGATTATGAAAGACCTCAGCGCCCATTCGGATAGCCTGGCTGAATGAATCAGCGCCAACAGGCATAATCATGAATTCCTGGAAGTCGATTGAATTATCAGCATGTGAACCTCCATTAATGATGTTCATCATAGGTATAGGTAAAGTGTTTGCATTAACACCACCTACATAGCGGAAAAGATATTGATTGGTTTCCTGAGCTGCTGCGTGTGCACAAGCCAAAGAAACACCAAGAATAGCATTAGCACCGAGATTTCCTTTGTTGGGAGTACCATCAAGTTCAATCATTTTACGGTCTAATTCATTCTGTTCAGTCACGATCATCCCCTTCAACTCTTCGTTGATAATGTTATTCACATTATGAACTGCTTTAAGCACACCTTTTCCAAGGTAGAGGGATTTGTCATCATCACGAAGTTCTACAGCTTCATGAATACCGGTAGAGGCACCGGAAGGAACGGCAGCTCTGCCTAAAATACCATTTGTTGTAATTACATCAACTTCAACAGTTGGGTTTCCTCGTGAATCGAGAATCTGACGGGCGAAAATATTTGCAATTGAACTCATTTTATATTTTTTAAAGTGATTAGTAAAAATAACAAATACAAGTATTTACAAAGGTAGATGAATTTGAATTAAATTATAAACAAAAAAACAGGATAATGTTTAAACACAAAAGAGGACAAAGTAGGTCATACTTTATCCTCTAATGAGTTCCCATATCAGATGATATTTTTATTCGTTAGAATCAGTTTCTGTTGCAGGTTCGGCTGCTTCCTGTGGTTTAACAACAGGTTCAGTAGCTGCAGTTTCTTTTTTACGACTACCACGACGTGTTCTGGCTGTCTTAGTTGCTGTTTCCTTTACTACATTGTAAGTAGTATTGAAATCAACAAGTTCCATCATGCACATTTCAGTTGCGTCGCCTAAACGAATGCCGGTCTTAAGGATACGGGTATAACCACCCGCACGGTTTGCAATTTTACCAGAAACAACATAAAACAGTTCGTGAACTGCTTCTTTGTTCTGTAAATAACTAAATACCACACGTTGTGAGTGGGTAGAGGTATCCTTTGATTTTGTGATCAACGGCTCAACATATTGACGAAGAGCTTTTGCTTTGGCAAGCGTTGTAGTGATGCGTTTATGCAGAATGAGAGAAGCCGCCATATTCGACAACATCGCGTGACGATGAGCGCTGGTTCTTCCTAAATGATTAAATCCTTTTTTGTGTCTCATTGCGATTATTCCTTATCTAATTTATACTTGGCAACATTCATTCCGAATTCCAGTGTCTTAGATTTTACTAACTCTTCGAGTTCTGTAAGTGACTTCTTACCGAAATTACGGAATTTCAACAAATCATTTTTATTAAATGCAACCAGGTCACCTAGAGTTTCTACATCAGCAGCTTTCAGACAGTTCAACGCGCGAACGGACAAGTCCATATCCACGAGTTTTGTCTTGAGCAATTGTCTGATATGGAGTGAGGTTTCATCAAACTCTTCAGTAACTGTTTTTTCTTCACTATCGATGGAGATTTTCTCATCGGAGAAGAGCATAAAATGTTGAATAAGAATCTTTGCAGATTCTTTCAATGCTTCCTTTGGTTGAATTGAACCGTCAGTTGCGATCTCAAGAACAAGTTTCTCGTAGTCAGTTTTCTGTTCTACGCGATAGTTCTCGATTGCAAACTTTACGTTTTTTATCGGGGTATGTATTGAATCGATAAAAATGGTATTGACAGGAGCATTTAAAACCCTATTCTCATCTGCCGGAACATAACCACGACCCTTGTCGACCGTAATCTCAAGGGTTATTTTCACTGAAGGATCCATGTGACAGATCTCCAGCTCAGGGTTTAGTACCTGAAATACTGAGAGGAACCTATTAATATCTTCGGCTTTGAAAACATCCTGACCGCCGATCACGATGTGAGCTTTTTCGCTTGTTTCGCCATCTATCTGACGTTTAAAACGAATTTGTTTCAGATTCAAAATGATATCTGTAACATCTTCGATAACGCCTTTAATAGAAGAAAATTCCTGCTCAACGCCTTCAATCCTGACAGATGTAATAGCATACCCTTCCAGTGATGATAACAAGATTCGCCTTAAGGCGTTGCCAATTGTTATTCCAAAACCGGGCTCGAGCGGCCTGAATTCAAATACGCCTTTGAAATCATCGCTCTCAAGCATGATGACCTTTTCGGGCTTTTGAAATGCTAAAATTGCCATAAATGTGCTGTTCTTTGAATTGGTAATTGCTGACTGATAAAATTAAGTAATATTATTATTACTTTGAATACAATTCCACTATCAATTGTTCATGGATATTTTCTGGAATGTCTTCACGTTCTGGAAAGTTAACAAACTTACCTGACATCGAGCCATTATCCCATTCCAACCAAGGGAATTGATTACTGCGTGATGAAAGACAATTTACAATAACTTCCAGAGATTTTGATTTTTCTCTAACACCAACAGCATCACCTGGTTTTAATTCATAAGAAGGAATATTTACATTCTTTCCGTTTACAGTGATATGACGATGAGAAACGAGTTGACGGGCAGCAGAGCGCGTTGGAGCAATACCTAAACGATAGACCACGTTATCAAGGCGAGCCTCGATTAACTTTAGAAGGTTGGTACCAGTGATACCAGATTTTCTTGCAGCCTTTGCAAAGATGTTTCTGAACTGACGCTCAAGAATTCCATAAGTGTACTTAGCTTTCTGTTTTTCCATAAGCTGAGTACCATACTCTGACAATTTCTTACGCTTCCTAGCCTGACCATGTTGTCCGGGAGGATAGTTCTTCTTTTCAAAGTTTTTATCGTGACCGTAGATTGCTTCTTTGAACTTTCTGGCGATCCTTGACTTCGGGCCAATATATCTTGCCATACTTAATTATTTTTTACCTGACTTAAATTATTAAACTCTTTAATTACCACTTTTCACAAAGTGTTATACACGTCTACGTTTAGGAGGACGGCAACCGTTGTGGGGAAGTGGAGTAACATCCTGAATCTCCATTACTTCAATACCTGCTGTGTGCAAAGTACGGATAGCAGATTCACGACCTGATCCGGGTCCTTTTACGAATACCTTAACCTTGCGTAAACCAAGATCAAATGCAGTTTTAGCGCAATCTGTTGCTGCCATTTGTGCTGCATAAGGAGTATTCTTTTTAGAACCTTTAAACCCCATCTTACCTGCAGAAGCCCAGGACACTACCTGACCTGCATTATTGGTAAGCGAGATGATGATGTTATTGAAAGAAGCTGTAACGAAAGCTTTTCCGACGGGATCAACTTTGACAACTCTCTTTTTTGATGGTGTTTTGGTGGTTTTTGCCATGTGCTGATTATTTCAACCAAATTAGAATACCTGATTATTAACCCTTGCTTGGAGCTTTCTTCTTGTTTGCGACTGTCTTTTTTCTACCCTTACGAGTACGTGCGTTGTTCTTGGTATGTTGTCCACGGCATGGTAAACCAACACGATGACGGATACCACGATAGCAACCGATGTCCATTAATCGCTTAATGCTCATCTGCACTTCTGAACGAAGGGCTCCTTCGACTTTGAATGTATCGTTGATGATTGTTCTGATTCTGTTTTGCTCATCATCATCCCAATCCTGCACTTTTTTGTTCAAATCAACGCCAGCTTCATTCAGGATTCGTTGTGCGCTGTTGCGTCCAATTCCGTAAATGTAAGTTAAGCCGATTTCACCTCTTTTGTTTTTCGGTAAGTCAATACCTGCAATACGTGCCATATTATGAAATCTGAAATTTAAATTTTATAAAATTATCCTTGTCTTTGTTTGTACTTGGGATTCTTTTTGTTAATCACGTACAAAACTCCTTTACGGCGAACAATTTTGCAATCAGGAGTTCTTTTCTTAACTGATGTTCTGACTTTCATTTTTTTTGTGTATTAAATAGGTCACCCAATTATTTATATCTGAACGAAATTCGGCCTTTGGTCAAATCATAAGGAGACATCTCTACTTTTACCTTATCACCTGGAAGAATCTTGATGTAATGCATCCGCATCTTTCCAGAAATATGGGCTGTGATGACATGTCCGTTTTCCAATTCAACACGGAACATTGCGTTACCCAATGATTCGATTACAACACCATCTTGTTCAATTGATGCTTGTTTAGCCATTAATTTACCGGTTTAATAATTTCATTGTTCAATACTTTTTCAATTTCCTCAAAACTTGATAGGATATCAGCTTTTTCTTTACCTATTGCTATTTCGTGTTCAAAATGAGCAGAAGGTTTTTTGTCGCTGGTACGTATTGTCCATCCGTCAGATTCCTGAATGATGTTTTTCCTGCCCAGGTTGATCATGGGTTCTATACAAATTACCATTCCTTCCTGAAGCATTATTCCCGTACCACGTTTTCCATAATTAGGCACTTCTGGTTTTTCATGCAGCCGCTTTCCAATCCCATGCCCAACCAGGTCACGCACTACCCCGTATCCATATGACTCAACATATGTCTGAACAGCACTGCCAATGTCACCAATTCGGTTACCGGCTACTGCTTGTTCTATTCCCAGGTAGAGGGACGCTTTTGTTCTAGCCAATAGATTCTGAACTTCTTCGCTGATTTCACCTACACTAAATGTATAAGCTGAATCACCGTAAAAGCCTCCAAGAACTACTCCGCAATCGACCGAAACAATATCGCCATCTTTCAGTTCGCGTTTGCCCGGTATACCATGCACTACCTCGTCATTTATCGAGATACACAGTGTAGCAGGAAATCCGCCGTAACCTTTGAAAGCTGGTACTGCTCCTGAATCGCGAATATACGTTTCAGCTATCACATCCAGATCCTTGGTCTGAACGCCAGGCTTAATATGCCTGGCAATTTCAGCCAATGTCTTTCCAACAAGTAAAGAACTTTGTCTTAATCGACTTATATCCTCTTTAGTTTTAATTTCAATCATTGAACGAACGAAAGTTTAAAATCCAGCTGCCGGATATGCATTGCGCCCTTTAATACGGCCTGATTTAGTCAAACCTTCATAATGACGCATTAACAAGTGACTTTCTATTTGCTGCAAGGTATCGAGAACAACACCAACCAAAATCAATAGAGAAGTACCTCCATAAAACTGAGCAAACTGAGTACTTACACCTGCTACACGAACCAATGCCGGCATGATTGCAACAAAGGCCAGGAAAAGCGAGCCGGGTAATGTAATTTTTGACATTACATCATCGATGAACTCAGCAGTCTTTTTACCTGGTTTTACTCCCGGTATGAATCCTCCGTTCTTTTTCATATCCTCAGCCATTTGTTTAGGCTGAATGGTTATTGCAGTGTAGAAGTAAGTGAAAATAACAATCATTACTGCATAAACGAAGTTATACCAAAATCCGTTTATATTCGTAAATGTAGCAGTAAACCATGAAACTCCATCCGAATTTTTGAATCCTGCAAATGTCAAAGGCAGAAACATGATTGCCTGAGCAAAGATGATCGGCATAACACCGGCAGCATTTACTTTTAGAGGTATATATTGACGTACGCCTCCATATTGTTTGTTACCTACAATACGTTTAGCATATTGAACCGGAATTCTCCTTGTACCCTGAACTAACAAAATACACATTAAAACCACCATGACCAGCACCGCAATTTCAATCAGGAAAACTACCAATCCGCCACCACCTGTTTCACTTAACCTTGAGCCAAACTCACCGGCTAATGCGAAAGGAAGACGTGCGATAATACCAATCATAATGATCAGAGAAATACCATTCCCAATACCTTTATCTGTAATCCTTTCACCCAACCACATGACAAACATGGTGCCTGATACAAGGATGATGACAGAAGATACCCAGAAAAATACTGGGGGTGAAGGGTTTGCAGGATCAAATGGATAAATACCACCGGCATTTATTTGACCAACGAGGTTGGCAACATAACCCGGGGCTTGTAAAATAACTATCAGTACTGTCAACCAGCGTGTGATCTGATTTATTTTTTTACGTCCACTTTCACCTTCTTTTTGTAGTTTTTGGAAATATGGAACAGCCATACCTAATAACTGTACCACGATGGATGCAGAAATATAAGGCATGATACCAAGTGCAAAGATAGAAGCATTCGCAAATGCACCACCTGAGAACATGTTCAACAGACCAAGAAGTCCACTATTTGATTGTGTTCTCAAGCCGGCAAGCGCCTCGGGATTTACACCCGGAAGAACTATATGAGCACCAAGACGGTAGATCAACACAATACCTAGCGTAAAGAGGATTCGCTTACGCAATTCCTCTATTTTATAGATGTTCTGGATAGTTTGGATTAACCGTTTCATCGATCGTTAGATTTTTGTGGCAACGCCACCATTTGATTCAATAGCTTTCATTGCAGATGCTGAGAAAGCATGAGCAGTAACATCGATTTTACGACTTAATTCACCACGACCTAAAACCTTAATCAGTTGCCTTTTTGAGGCTAGTCCATGTTTAATTAATGTATCAATGTCAATAGCGTTCAATTCGAATTCATCAACTAATGTTTGAATAGCATCCAGATTGATGCAATGATATTCAACGCGATTGATATTTTTAAAACCGAATTTGGGAACCCTGCGCACCAATGGCATCTGGCCTCCTTCAAAACCTGGCTTACGACTGTAACCGGATCTTGATTGCTGACCTTTATGACCTTTAGTTGAGGTACCACCTCTACCTGATCCCTGACCACGACCTATTCGCTTTGAGCTTTTCAGTGATCCTTCTGCTGGTTCAAGATTATGTAACTCCATAATATCTTTCAGATTATTTATCGTTGTAAATAATAATTTCCTAAATTTCTTCGACTGTCAAAAGATGTGTCAACTTTGCAATCATGCCCAAAATTTGAGGGGTAGCTGTAACTTCAATGGTCTGGTAAGTTCTTTTGAACCCCAATGCCTGAAGCGTCCTTTTCTGACGCAGTGGGTAGCCAATGCCACTCTTCTTCTGCGTAATTTTAAGTTTTTTCATCGTTTCAAGAATTAACCATTAAATACTTTATCAATACCCACTCCGCGCAATTGTGCAATAGTCTGAGGATCTCTGAGCAGCATTAAAGCATTCATTGTAGCTTTAACAACACTGTGTGGATTTGAAGATCCTTTTGATTTGGCAAGTACGTCTTTTACACCAACACTTTCCAATACAGCACGCATAGCACCACCAGCGATAACACCGGTTCCTGGTGCGGCTGGTTTGATATAAACCAGTGCGCCACTATATTTTCCATATTGTTCGTGAGGTATTGTACCTTTAAAAATAGGAACTTTTATTAAGTTCTTCTTGGCATCATCGATTCCTTTGGCGATAGCAGCCGTTACTTCCTTGGCTTTTCCAAGTCCATGACCCACTACACCATTTTCGTTTCCAACAACAACAATTGCTGAAAAACTGAAGGTTCTGCCACCTTTTGTAACCTTGGTTACGCGATTGATAGCTACAAGTTTATCCTTGAACTCTATTTCGCTTGATTTAACTCTTTTTACGTTTACGTTTGGCATAATGATTAAAATTTAAGGCCCCCTTCTCTGGCTGCATCGGCCAATGATTTTACTCTACCATGATACAAATAACCATTGCGATCAAAAACAACGGAACTGATCCCGGCTTCTAATGTGCGTTCAGCAATCAGACGACCAAGCAAACGAGCTTGTTCTATCTTGGTTACTTTTTGGTTAGCAATTGCTTCAATTTTAGATGAAGCAGAAACAAGAGTCCGACCCTGGGTATCATCAATAACCTGAACGTACATTTGCTTATTACTTCTGAATACTGTTAAGCGTGGACAATCAGCGGTACCATTAACTACCTTTCTGATTCTTAGCTTTATGCGAGTTCTTCTGTATTCTCTACTCGTTTTAATTTTCTTGATAGCCATCCTTCTAAGGAATTAATAATTTGAACATTATTTCTTATCACCTGACTTACCAGCTTTCCTGCGAACAACTTCACCAAGGAAGCGGATACCTTTACCCTTGTAAGGTTCAGGTTTACGAAGCGATCGAATCTTGGCCGCTACCTGGCCCAGTAGTTGTTTGTCATATGAAGTAAGTGTTATGATTGGATTCTTTCCACGTTCGGTAAGAGTTTCAATCTTTATTTCAACTGGCAAATCAACAAAAATATTATGTGAATAGCCGAGTGCCAATTCAAGAACTTGTCCTGTTGCACTGGCTTTATATCCGACACCCACCAACTCTTGAACTACCTTAAAACCTTCAGAAACGCCTTTTATCATATTCGCAACTAATGCACGGTACAAACCATGCAAAGCACGATGACGCTTTTGTTCTGTATGACGTTCAAGGGTGAGGGTTGAATTTTCAATTTTAAGTGTAATACAGGGATCAACTAGCTGTGTTAGCTCGCCTAGTTTACCCTTAACAGTTACCAAATTCTTATCATTAACGGTAACTTCTACTCCCGCGGGAATCTCGATAGGTAATTTTCCTACTCTTGACATAGTTTAAGCCTCCTCTATTAGCTGATGTAACATAATACTTCCCCGCCAATACCTCTTTTTTGGGCTTCCTTATTGGTCATAATACCCGATGAGGTGGATAGGATAGCAATTCCGAGACCGTTTAAAACTCGTGGGAGCTTATCATGGCTTGCGTACTTACGCAAACCGGGCTTACTAATACGTATTAGTGTATTAATAGCAGGCATCTTACTTACCGGGTGAAATTTCAAAGCTATTTTGATGATGCCGGGAATTCCTTCATCTTCAAATTTGTAGTTTAAAATGTAACCCTGATCAAAAAGAATCTTGGTCATCTCCTTTTTGATTCTAGATGCAGGAATTTCTACAACCCTGTGGTTGGCCATCACGGCATTCCTTATTCTTGTCAGATAATCTGCAATAGGATCAGTAACCATAAAATAATGAAACGATTATGTGATATTAATTAATCTTAATTTATTAGAATTTCTCAATTCTTGTGCAAAGATAGTAAATTACCAGCTTGCTTTTGTAACTCCCGGAATCAGACCTTCAAGAGCCATGAAACGGAAATTGATACGGGACACGCCAAACTGACGCATATATCCCTTTGGACGTCCTGTTAATTTGCAACGATTGTGCAAACGAATAGGGCAAGAGTTCTTTGGAAGTTTCTGTAGTCCGACGTAATCACCGGCAGCCTTCAACTCGGCACGTTTTGTAGCGTACTTAGCTACAAGCTTTTGACGTTTTACATCTCTTGCTTTGATTGATTCCTTAGCCATATCTTATTTTTGATTTTTGAATGGTAATCCAAATTCTTTCAAAAGGGCCAGGCACTCCTGGTCACTCTTAGCAGTGGTAACAAAGGTGATATCGAGTCCACTAATTTTAGCAACTTTGTCGATATTTATTTCCGGAAAAATAATTTGTTCCAAAATACCTAACGTATAATTACCACGTCCGTCGAATCCTTTTTCATTGATTCCACGAAAGTCGCGAATACGAGGGATAGATACTGCTATTAAGCGATCCAAAAATTCATACATACGATCTGAACGCAAAGTAACACGCACACCAATTGGCATACCTTTACGAAGCTTAAAGTTCGAAATGTCCTTTTTAGATTTTGTAGAAACAGCCTTTTGACCAGTAATTGTGGTCATTTCGGTAAGTGCGGCATCAATCAGTTTCTTGTCTGCGATTGCTGCGCCCATTCCCTGGTTTACGCAAATTTTAACGAGTTTCGGAACTTGCATTGAACTCTTGTACTGGAATTTCTCCTTAAGAGCTGTCTGAATCTCGCTGGCGTATTTTTCCTTAAGTCTTGGTGTATAACTCATTGGTTCTTAGCCTTCCCTGATTATTTCTTAATAGTTTTTGCTTTTCTGCTAGGTTTGCCTGAAGCATCGAGGTGCATCAGATTGCTAACATGGATTGGAGCCTCTTTCTTCACAATACCGCCTTGTGGGCTCTTGGCATTGGGTTTTGTATGTTTAGAGATCAGATTCACACCTTCAACGATGGCGCGTTCCTTCTCAACATCAATTTCGAGGACTCTTCCTTGTTTACCTTTTGAATCGCCAGCAATAACAGCTATGGTATCGCCTTTCTTAATATGTATTTTCGTGCTCATGATTTAAAGGTTGATTGGTTAAAGCACTTCAGGTGCAAGTGAGACAATCTTCATAAATTGCTTTTCACGCAATTCACGAGCTACTGGCCCGAAAATACGTGTACCGCTCATTTCACCAGCGTTATTCAACAGAACGACTGCATTATCGTCGAAACGAATATATGAACCGTCAGCTCTGCGAATTTCTTTCTTTGTACGTACAACCACAGCTTTGGCGACTGAACCTTTCTTCACGTTTCCGGAAGGTATGGCATTCTTAATCGCTACGATGATTTTATCACCCACTGAGGCATATTTCTTCTTGGTTCCGCCTAATACGCGTATGCACATTACTTCTTTTGCACCGCTATTATCAGCAACAGACAAACGAGATTCCTGCTGTATCATAATTACTTAACCTTTTCTGTGATTTCAACTAATCTCCAACATTTAGTTTTACTCAGGGGTCTTGTTTCGGCAATGCGAACAGTGTCTCCAATGCTGCAGTCATTTTTCTCATCATGAGCAGAAAATTTGGTAGTCTTTTTTACGAACTTACCATATTTTTGATGCTTAACACGACGTTCAACCTGAACAATAATGGTTTTTTCCATTTTGTTAGAGACTACAACCCCTGTCTTTTCTTTTCTTAAATTTCTTTCTTCCATCGCTTAAAAATTACTTTTTGTTCTTTTCTAACGCATCCTGAGTAGCCCTGTGACATATTTCAGCTGTCATGCGTGCGACATCTCTACGCATAGCTTTTATTCTCATTGGGTTGTCGAGTGGAGAAACAGCATGATTAATTTTTAAACGTGTGAGCTGCTTCTTTTCTTCCTCCAAACGTTCGCGGAGGTCATTGCTAGAAAGCTCTCTGATAACTTGTGGTTTCATCCTTTTGCTTAAATTGTTTCTTCAATATAATCTCTGCGAACAATAAACTTTGTCATGACAGGAAGTTTCTGAGCTGCTAATCTCAAAGCTTCTTTAGCAACTTCCAATGGAACTCCTTCTGCTTCGAAGAGAATTCTACCTGGAGCTATACGTGCAACAAAGTATTCGGGAGCACCCTTACCTTTACCCATTCGGACTTCGGCTGGTTTTTTAGTAATAGGTTTGTCAGGAAAAATCTTGATCCAAACCTGTCCCTCACGTTTCATGTAACGCGAAAGCGCTTGTCGGGCTGCTTCAATCTGGCGACCGGTTAGCATTGCTTCATCAAGCGTCTTCAGACCGAAAGATCCGAAAGCCAATTCAGCGCCGCGTTTGGTATTGCCTTTGATCATACCTTTTTGCTGCTTCCTATATTTAGTTTTCTTAGGTTGTAACATTTTTTCAGTGTTAAAGGGTTACGATAATAATCGTTTATCTTTTGTTACGGTTGTTGTTATTGCGGTTGCGACCCGGGCCACCTGCATTAGGTTTGCCACCTCTTGGTGCCTGACCTGTACCTGTTTTGCTACTTTTGTTAGTAACACTTTCGGTGCTTGGAACCAGATCTACTTTACCATAGATTTCGCCTTTGCAAATCCATACTTTAACACCAACGCGTCCATATGTGGTATGTGCTTCACATAATGAATAATCGATGTCTGCACGAAGTGTATGCAAAGGAATACGGCCTTCCTTGTACTGTTCTCTACGAGCCATTTCAGCGCCTCCTAAACGACCACTGATCTGTACCTTGATACCTTCAGCTCCAATACGCATTGCCGAAGCAATACTTGTCTTGATAGCACGACGATAAGAGATACGACCTTCAATCTGTTTAGAGATAGCTGCAGCAACGATAACCGCATCAATTTCCGGACGTTTAATT
>Ga0118677_10011985_pt1 | contig 12843 bp, 3 predicted proteins | sample AliMusrvi5mmetaG_FD_86154 | JGI IMG/M metagenome (GOLD analysis project Ga0118677, IMG submission 86154)
ACATTATAATCATAAAAAACATCACCGGGGGAGGAAAAGTCGGTTTTACGCGTTTTTATTGGGAAATTAAGCATAAAAAGGTCTTCTTTGGTCCTGGTCACCGCAGTATAAGCCCACCGGAAATAGTCCTCTGTAAAGTAATCACCAAAAGCTTTAAAATCAATGAAAACATTTTTCCACTCCCCACCCTGTGCCTTGTGGCAAGTTACGGCATAACCGAACTTCACTTGCAAGGCATTCATGTATGGACTTTCCTTAAGTGCTTCGGTATATGCGGTAAGAAGTTCCTTGTATTCCTGGGGCTTTTTCTTTAGTAACTTTTTGCTTGGATAGGGCACTCCGCACTTTTCAGTGGCAAGATTCCTCATCGCAGCCCATTCTCCACCGGGCAAAAATCCCGTTGTTGACCAAAGGAGATTTTCCACAATTTTGCACTCGAGTTCCATCGGAACGCCTTTGGCGTCTTTCCATCCGATAACGATATCACGGAAAACCAGCTCATGTTCTTCGTTTTCTTTGAAGATATTTCTGCCAACATGAACTTCGGGGTTAACTGAAACATCTATAACTTCGACAATATCACCATTCAATAGATTATACAGCCTGTTATTGTTGACCACCAGCAGTTTGTCTTTTGGTTGAATCGGAATATTACCGACGCCATATCGGAATCTTCTGATAGCCTGATTGTATTGTAACGCACTCTGATTTGATCTGGTTATAACAATTGTTTCATCCAATGAATCCTTTTGTGCGGTTTCGGACCATTTTGCGATGAATTCATTTGGCTGACAAACAAGCGAGGAAGGATATTCAAGAGAATCGATTTCAAAATTCCGCCTTTGGATAGCGTTTCGCAGAGGCGTTGCAACTTGCAATACCGGGCTTTCCGCACTTTGCCGTATAACTTCGGTCAGAGTGACTTCATCGGCAAATAGTCCATATTCGGAGTGCAGGTATTCACTTTGTAAAGCCGGGGAGAACTCGGCTTTCACCGGTGGCAGCTGAGCGGGGTCGCCGACAAAAATAATTTTCCGCTTTGTCGGCAATTTGCTTCGCTGAGAAATAACACCCGCATGAAGCAAAAAATCAAAAAGTAGTCTTCCCGAACCAAAATTCAGATAGTCTCCACCGCTGCCACTGTCATTGATCATTGAAGATTCATCAACAATATACACGGCATTAGCAGGATGAAGATTTTTCCGCAAAGCGAAATTTAGCGAGGACGAAACTTGCTGTATTTCTTCCTCTTCTTTTTCTTCAGTGTATATAAGTGAGTGAATGGTTACTGCTTCGAACCCTGTTTTTGAACCGAGTATTCGCGATGCTCTTCCCGTTGGGGCGGCAAGGTAAAATGCCCGGTCAATAGACTCTAAATAATTAGCGATAATTTTTATAAGAAATGTTTTACCGGTTCCTGCATATCCTTTAAGAAGAAAACAGGAGTCGGAACCTTCAAAAAACTCAATAATTTGTTTCATCGCTTCTTTCTGAGAAGCGGTTAAGTGTATTTTGCTTTGCACGAAATTTTCAATACTAAATGAATTCGGGCAATTGATACTGCCGGAATCTATGGTGGAATTATATAGCTTAAACTTCTTCGAATTTCATCCAATTCAGACGGCTCTTTTCAGAATAGGGAGCACCTGCTGTAAATAACACGAGGTCACCTTTCTTAACATGACCTGATTCGAGGATCATCCTTTTTACTCCCTCAATAATAGCCTGCTCTTTACTGATTACGGAAGCATACAAGGATGTTACACCCCACTTGAGGCTTAGTCTGTTCATAGTTTTATGACTGTCGCTTATTGCAATAATTCTTGAATGCGGTCGGAATTTTGACAGACTGACCGCAGCGCGACCCTGATGAGTAAATACTACCACGGCCGCGGGATTTGTTTGCGCCGCAATATTACATATCGCGTGATTAACTGAATCAAAGAGATTTTCTTCAATTGAATTGGGAATCGAATATTCGATTTTTTCAGAATAATTATGGCTGGATTCGGCTTTCAGGATGATGTTATTCATCGTCTCGACAGTTTTTACCGGATACTTGCCTACGGATGTTTCACCGCTGAGCATTACCACATCGGTTCCATCCCATACTGCATTGGCAACATCTGATGCTTCGGCACGTGTCGGGATAGGATTCATTATCATTGATTCCAGCATCTGAGTTGCAGTGATAACAATTTTACCGACTTTGTTGCATTTTTTTATTATGGTTTTTTGAATAACGGGAACATCTTGCGGATGCATTTCAACACCTAGATCACCACGCGCAACCATAATGCCATCTGATACTTTTAGAATTTCATCAAAATTATCGACAGCCTCTTTCTTTTCAATTTTAGCAATTACCGGAATATCAAAACCACGGTCATTCATCCATTTCTTTAACTCCGAAATATCAGAAGCTTGACGGACAAATGAGAGAGCGACAAAATCAATGTCATGTTGCAAAGCAAACTCAAGGTCGCGAAAATCTTTTTCCGTTACCGAAGGAGTTGAAAGTTTCATTCCCGGCAAATTCATTCCTTTCTTAGGTTTGAGGATGCCGCCATTTTCAATTTCGCAAATGACCGAGGTTTTCGTTTTTTTAGTTATGCGAAGACGGAGAAGTCCGTCGTCGATAAGAATAATGTCGCCGATTTGAGCGTCTTGTGGTAATGGCATATATGAGGTAGAGACTTTGTCTTTTGTGCCCGATACTTTCTCCGTTGTTAATTCAATCGTGTCGCCGGAGGCAATAGGAATTTCAGGCACCGATAATTCGCCAATTCGGATTTTTGGTCCCTGCAGGTCAAGGAGTATGGCGAGAGGCGTATTCGTGTCCTTGCGGGTGGTGTTAATATCTTTAAAAAGTTTTTCATAGAAAGAATATTCACCATGGGAAAAATTAAGTCTGACTCCGTCAATACCAGCGGCAATTAACTCTCTCAACTTTTCAGGGGTTGCCGTAGCAGGTCCCAATGTTCCAAGTATTTTTGTTTTACCGAATATTTCACTTGCGGGGCGAATCATTCTTTTTACTCCTTACCGGTTTTTGTTTTTTATGCACGTCTTCTTTGGCTTTTAAAGGACTTTTTGCCTTTTCGTACATTCTTTTCAGATTGTGGTCAACTGTTTCAAACACACTGCCCTTGGGATACGTGCCGGATTTGTCGCGAATTCCTGCCTCTTTCCCCATAAGTATCCGCACGCCATCTTCAATTTTTTCAATTGGAAATATATGGAATTCTTTCCTTTTTACTGCCTGTACAACGTCATCCCGCAGCATTAATTCTTTAACGTTTTGCGTGGGAATAACCACGCCTTGCTTTTTCGTCAAGCCTCTTTTCTGGCAAATATCAAAGAATCCTTCTATCTTTTCGTTAACTCCGCCTATCGGTTGAATATCTCCCTTTTGGTTGACAGAACCCGTTACGGCAATTGATTGATGTATCGGTAAGTCCGCAAGCGCTGAGATGAGGGCAAATATTTCGGCCGCGGACGCACTGTCTCCGTCAACAGGTCCATATGATTGCTCAAAAACAAAATTGGCGGTAAATGAAAGAGGAAAGTGCTTGCCGAATGTTTCGCGTATATATCCTGAAATAATGAGAACACCCTTGTCATATGACTTTCCGCTTAAACCGGCTTCTCTTTCCACATTGATAAAGGCTCCGTTGCCAAGAGAGACAGTGGTCGTTATTCTTACCGGTTTACCGAAGGCATGAAAATCACTTCCATACACGGCTAGTCCGTTAATACAACCGACTCTTTCGCCTTTAGTTTCGATAAGTATTGAGTTTTCTAAAATCATCTCGGTGATCTTATCCTCCTGCAGCATGTGCCGTTCGCGCGCATGATTATACGCGGTCTTCACATCGTTTGCCGAAACCAACTTCTTTTTGTTGTGTAAAGCCCAGAAGTTTGCTTCACGGGCAACATCGGCTAAAATCGAAAACCGGGTAGTGAGTTTTCCTTTGTTCCCCGCGTACCGTGCGGCTAATTCAAGCAGGTAAGCAATGGCGGACTTGTTGAAATCGAGCACATAGTCAGCCTGCCCGGCGTTGCCCGGCTTGCCGGACCCGGTGGCCCATTTGGTGGTGTCGCTCCAGTTGCCGGACACGGCGCTGTTCCAGGTGAAGACCGAGGACGATACGGCAATGCTGACCGTGACCACCGCGGAATTGTTAGACCCGTCGCTGGCTTTGAAAGTGAAACTGTCGGCTCCGCTGTAATTGGTCGCGGGCGTATAGGTCATGTTGGGCGCGGTGCCGCTCAGCGTGCCATGCGTTGGCTGGCTCACGACCGTGTAAGTGAGCGAACCGCCATCCGCATCGGTGGCTTGTAGGGTGATCGCCTTGGCGCTGTTGATCCCGACGCTGACACTCTGCGCGAAGGCCACCGGCGCATCGCTCACCGCCGTCACGGTGATGCTCACCGTCGCCACCTTCGAGTCCACATGCCCGTCGTTGGCCTTGAACGTGAAACTGTCGGAGCCGTTGTAGTTGGCGGCCGGGGTGTAAGTGATGTTAGGCGCGGTGCCGGTCAACGTGCCGTGTGCGGGCAGGGTGACGATGGCATAACCCAGCGCGTCGCCATCGGCGTCGGTGGCCGCCAGGGTGATGGCTTTGGCGGTGTCTTCCGCCGTGGTCACACTTTGCGCGGTGGCCACCGGCGCGGCGTTCGGCAACGGCTCGCCGACGAATTGCTCGAACGGCTCGGAGCTGCCCAACAGGTTGCTGGCATCTCCCTGATAGAAGGCGGTGACATACTGCCAGCCTTGCGGCAGGCTGGTGGTGGTCACGCTGGCCCGGAAGGACCTGTTCAGAACCGCGGTGCCGATCACCGCGCCGCCGCAATAGAAGGTCACCGTGCCGGTCGGTCCATTGCCCGCCACCGTGGCGGTGAAAGCCAACGCCGTGCCGGAGGCGGACGGGTTCGCGCCGGTGGTCAGCGCCAGAGTGGTGACCGTCGTCGCCGCGAGGACTGGACCAATCGTCACCATCCCGGTGCCGGCGAAATGGCTGTCATCCTTGTTAGGCGCCAGCGAAGCCGACGATCCGTAGGTGCCATTGGCCAGGGGCGTGCCGCTGTTGAGGGTCAATGCGGCGATCTGCCGCGTGCCTTGATAATCCAACTGAAGCTTAGCGCCATCGGTAATGTCGAGGGTTCCCTGGCCGAGCGAGGCGGCACGGGAGCAGGCGAGAATGCCGGCTTGGATCTTGACCGGCCCGCCGCAGGTGTTGAGCCCCGACAAGGTTAGCGTTTGGCTGCCGGTCTTGAGCATTCCACCGGTGCCGGACACGTTGCCGGCCAGCACCAGATCCTGGTTGACCGTAAAGGTGGTTAGCGCCGCCGGATCGGTCAGCGACGCTTCGTTGATGCCGGCGAGTACAATATTGTTAGGCAGCGTCATGGGCGCCAGATTGACAAATGCCATGACATGGGCGGGGACGGTGGCCGCCTTGCCGCCGAGGGTCACCGTGCCGGATCCCAGCGAGCCGGCACCGAGCACCTCGAGATTGCCGGACTTGAAAATCGTGCCGCCGCCATAGGTGCTGTTGAGGCCGCGCAATTGCAGGTGGGTTCCGGTATCCGCCGCATCATAGGTTTTGGTGATGCTGCCGGGGCCGCTGATGTTGCGTTTGAAATCAAACGTCATGGTGTTATACGACCACGACAAAACGAGAGGAGTTTCCAGGAAGATATAGTTATCCAGCGAGGCCCCGTTGGAGTTTTCTATCGACATGTTGACGCCGCCCGCGCTGGCCATCGTCACGGTGCCACCGGAGCCGAACACATCGGTGCCGCCACATTTCACCTGTGCGGACGGACCCTGGTTGATCCTGACATCTCCGCCGTAGGTCGAGCTGTCGCCGCCGAACTCGAGCGTATGGTTTCCCGTCAAGTTCAGCACACCGCTGCCGGTGATGCCGCCAAGGAAAAACGGCGCGCCGGAATCCGTCGATTTGATCGTGTTGGTGCCCGACAGGTCAAAGCCGGCCATACACCACCCGCCGCCGACAACCAGCAGGGTGGCATTGTTCATCTTCATCCTGGTGCCTTGCCAGGTGCTGCCGGATGGCCCGCCGAACGCCTTGTTAGGTCCCACCGTCACCTTGAGCGTGCTGTTGCTGACAACCAGTCCGCCCGGATAGCCGTTGTTGGCGTTGTTGAGGAAGAGGGTGTTCGCCCCAGCCTGGGTCAGGGTGCCGTCGTTCAGACTGCCGGAACCGACCAGGCCGGTGAGGGTGATCTGGCCGCTGCCGGGACCGCCGAATGTTAGATCGGAGGTTATGGCGAGCGGCGCGCTGATGGTCACCGCGCTGCCGCCAAACTGGTTGACTTGCGGCGGGATGAGTCCGTAGGGCGAGTTCCATGGGGTGAAGGCCACGGCGTTGCCGGCGAGTGTCACGGTGGGACCGTTGAAGTTGAGCCGGTTGAGCTGGAATCCGGCGCTCAGGTCGTTGATTGCGGTATAGGTTCCGGTATTGAGGAAATCGAGCGAGTAATACGCTTGTCCGGCGGGTGCCGGCGCCGCCGCCATGCCGCTTTCGTTGAGCCACTTGTTGGCGGCGCTCCAGTAGCCGCTGGTGGTGGTGTTCCAGAAGAACGAGGCGTTGGGCAGGCGGGTGGCGGTCACGGTATAGACCTTGGCCGCGCCGTCCTGGGCGGTGACGGTGTAGGTGACGGGAGTGCTGAAGTTTTGGCTGGAGCCGGAGGATTTGTTACAAGTCGCGCCGGGTGACAGCGTGAAGACAGGTGCGAGATTGCCGACCAGCGCGGATGACAGCACCGGCCAGGCGATGGCGGTGCCGCTGATGGTCGCCGGCTGATCCGGCAAGCCGAAGGCCAGGATGTCATTGGCGGAGTTGGGGCCGAAATCCAGCACGTTGTCAGCCCATAACTCGCCCGCCGCGCTCACCGCGCGGAAGGTGAAATAATACCGCGTGTTGGCGGTCAGCCCGGCGACCGGAAAGCTGATAGATGCGGCTGTCGCATAGCTTCTGGTGCCGGCCAATGCCGAGTGCTGCCATTGCGTGGCATTGTTGCCGCCGTTGGCGGTGCCCCAGCAGGCGTAAACCGCATAGCTGGCTTCGTCACAGGTCAGCGTGGCGTGCAGGGTCGCGGTGGTGGCGGCATAGCCGGCATAATCCGCCGGCGCGTTGACCAGGGATGCGTCGTTGACCGGCGTGATGGTCAGGCCGACGGTGGTCGCGGCCGAGGTGACCGGGCCATCGTTGACGGTGAAGGTGAAACTGTCGGATCCGTTGTAGTTGGCGGCGGGCGTGTAGGTCAGGTTCGGCGGCGTGCCGCTGAGGGTGCCATGCGCGGGCGGGGTGCCGATGGTGTAGGTGAGCGTGTCAAAGAAGGGATCGCCGCCGCTGAGGGTGATGGCGGTGGCGGTGTCTTCGGCCAGGGTGACATTCTGCGGCAGGGCCACGGGCGCCCGGTTGGTGATGGTGGAGCCGTCATAGAGCCACTCCTTGGAGATGATCACGCCATTATTGTCGGCGAATGACGGGCCGCTCCATTTGAGTTTGGCCGCGGCATTGCCGGTGTTTTCATAATACTCCATGACCAGGTCGTATTTGCGGCTGGCCGTCAGGTTGATCGATATGCCATCATTCCAGCGGATCGCATGATCGGTATAGTCGTCAAGCACCTGGACCCCATTGACCCACAAGCGGACGCCGTCGGAGTTGAGGGTCGAGAACCGGTAACCGCACGTTTCCGGCGCCAACAATTGTCCGGTCCAGCGCACGCTGAAACTATCCGGGGCCAGCAACGCGTTCGGCGGGCCGAAGGACCAGTCGAAGTTCACCGTCGGATCGGTGCGGGTGAGCTTGAGTGAGGTGAAGTCCGCGTTGTTGAAATACTCGCCCTTCAAGCCGGTCCCGGCCACGCCAACGATGATGCTGACAGTGCCAGGCGCCGAGTCATTGGAACCGTCGCTGGTCTTGAAGGTGAAACGATCGATTCCGCAGTAATCGGCCGCCGGGGTATAGGTCACATTCGGCGGCGTGCCGGTTAGAACGCCGTGGGCGGGCGGGGTGACGATGGCATAAGTCAGCGGATTGCCGGCGCTGTCATAACCTGTTAGAGCGATGGCCTTGGCGGTCTCGGTGGTGACGACCTGGGAATTGGCCACGGGAAACCCCGGCACAAGGGTAGGCGCGGTGATGGCGTTTTTAATGGAGTCAACGGCATTGACCAGTGTGGTGTAGTTTGATGACCCCGGGTTCCATGACAGGAGGAAACCCTCAAGGGTGGGCAATGTCCAGCGGGCGGCATCGCCATAGCTTGCCAAGGCGTTGAGGGCACCGGACCAGTCTGGCGCGAGGATGAGGCCCATGTCCATGCCTTCGGTGATGGAATACTTTGCCAGGACATTGATGGCGGCGTTGCGGGGATACGTGCTGAACATCGTATCCGCCGGCGCCCCGGTTCGGATGGACTCGCAGAGGTCCGGTGCCAGCGACTCGACATCCGCCAGGCTCAGGCTGCCCATGAAACCCGACAGGCTGTTGCGCCACATGCCGGCCGGTTGTTGCAAGCCGGCTTGCACCGCCGGATAGAGCAGGCTCTTGGCGGCGTTGATGGAGGTGTCCGCCAGACCACCATTGAACAGGGCGTCCGCCAGATAACCATTGGGAAACTGCAAGGGATCCGCCCAATCGATCGGCTCGATGGGTTTGGCATTGGCGGCCATCGCGGTGAGCATCGGGGTGAGTTGCGGGCTGGCGCTTGCGCCGAAGCTGCGGAAGGCATTGGCGGCTTTGGCGCGGACCCACAGGTCCGGGTCGGATAGCCTGCGGCCCAACGCGTCCAGCGCGCTGGCGTTCTTGAGGAGGCCCAGCGTCTCGCAGGCACCGAGGCGCTGGTTCACATTGGCGGCCTCGGCCATGGTGATCAGGGCGCTGATCTCGGCCGGAGTCAGGGCGCGCGCGGCCAGTTCGTTGGCGGCATTGCTCCGCACCGACGGATCATACTCGGCCAATGCCGACATCAATTGGGTGGTGGTATAGGCGGTGCAATCCAACCTGTAGGTTCCGGCGGCGATGGCGTTGGCCACCTTGGCGGAGTTGAGCGTATTCGCGGGGATGGCATTTCTGCCGGTGATCAGGAGCCGTTGCAGCGGCAACGCGTTGCAGAGGATATAGGTGGCCGTGGGACTCAGATCATAGTATGCGCTCTTGCCCAAATAGGTGCCGTCAGCGGTCGATCCAGCGCCATATTGCTCGCCCCCGTCATAGACAAACGAACCATCCGTGCGGCGCTCCAGGTCGAGGTGCCAGCGCGCTTGTTTCAAGTATGCCGCCACCGCCACAGCTCCGCCCATGTTGGCGCCCAGCGGTCCCCACAGGTAACTGAATCCCTGGCCGGTGTGACCGTATTCGCGGCCATTGTAACCGGCCACGGTCATGCGGGTGAAATACTCCGCTTCCACGGTCCGGTCGTCCTGCAGGCCGAACAACACAGCGGCCATCGCGTCCTTGCCGTTGGATGCGTGGTGCCCCGTCCACGGCTCATGTTCGCCGTAGGGAATCGATCCCTTGTTGACATAGTAACTGAAAAACATGGAGCCGCGTTCGATGGCCGGATCGATTTCCGGATCCAGCGCGATGCCGCCGGCCAACAGCGCCTTTTTGCCCATGACGATGGCGATATTGGCGGGGATGCCGCCGCATTGACCGGTCCGTACCAGGGGATCGAGCCGTGCAATGAGCCATCGGGTCTGAGAATCGAACCGCCGTGGCCATAAGTGCCGAACATGCCCTGGCCTTTGGCAAGGGCAACGGTGTATTCATTGATGCCGTGCAACACGCTGGCGTCCGGGTTGCCATCCACGACACCTCGCAGGTAATACTCGCATAGAAACAGATTGATATATCCCCAGTCCCATGGCGTGCATCCTGTTAGCGAGAGGCTCCCGGGTGCCAGCGAGCGGGCATAAATCTGCAATTTGTTCCGCACCGCCGCGTAATCCGGATCGCCCGGCACCACGCCGGCCATCAACGCCAAGGCGCTGATAGGTCCGCCGAAGTTGTTTTCAAAGGACTCATTCTTGAGGACGTTGATGGCGTTGGCCAGGATCAGCGCGGATTTCGGGCAGTTGAAGGGAGCGGTGTCGGTGTAGGAACCCATGACGGGCAGGGTGATGGAGACATCGGTGGTGACGCCGCCGCGCCAGCGTTTGAGTTTCAGGATGCCGCTGTTAGCCGTCTTTTCGGCCTCGCCGATCGCCCAGCCGAAACTCTTGCGGGCATCGCTGGTGAACAGCGGCACGGGATCACCGCCAGGCCCCCACCCCACACCGAGAATCACATCATCGGCGGCCAGCACGCCGGACGCCGGGGTGGCGGTCCCCACCACCGTGACGAGGATTTGCCGGCTCAGCGCGGAGATATATCCTTCTTGAGGGCTGAACAAGCTGCCATCGCCGCTGTTGTAGATCCAGCCGCGCAGCCCGGTGGGTCCGAGGTTATAACTGAGGGATTTGTCAATCGTGGCGATCACGCCCGTGGCGGTGAGATCCGGCACGGCGGCCATCACCGGTGATAACATGGCCAGCAGCAAACCCAGCCACCTCGCTGTGCGAACCGCGCGGGAATCAGTGAGGGTTTTCATCCTTAATGGGAAAATGGAATTGTTTTTCCGGGCAGCAGTTTCCACTGATTATACTGATTATACTGATTTCACTGAAGGAATTGGATTGGAAATAGCAGATAGCGAGTTCACCTTCTGGGTGAACGGACACGGCGACATAACGTCTTCCAAATCAGTATAATCAGTGAAATCAGTGGTTCCCATTCCTGGTTATAGGATATATGATCCTTTCATGATTGATGACCGTTTCCTGAAATTCATGATTTATGATTTAGATCTCCGGTTCATGGTGCCGTGGTGATCACCTTGAGGCGGGCGAACTTGGTGGTGTCCGGATTCCTGGGAAGTGTCAGGGTCACGGTTTCGTGGTCCGCATCCAGCCCGGTGCTGATCGCGACTTCAGGGGCGGTGTCAACATCATAACCATGCGGCCAAGTGCCGAGATCGGTCCCGACCTCGATCACCACCTTGGTATAGGCGTTCTTCGAGGCGAGCGCGCGCTGGAAGGTGAAGACGAAATTGGTGCCGACGTTTGATGCGACCGGTCCGCCCTGGTTGCCGGTGTCAGGCCGGGTGCCGAGGACATATTCGACGCTGTTCTTGAGGCCGTCGCCGTCAGGATCCGCATCCGGTGCCGCGTTCGGGTCGCCCGGGGTGGCATAGTAATCGGTGATCCACGACGCGAAGGTGTCAGGTGCCGTGGCGGCGGTGGATGCGATGGGCACATTGGCAAAGGTGAGGGCGGCGATGGTCACGGTTCTGGTGCTCGCGTTGTTGCCATTGATGTCGATGCCGATGATCTCGATGCCCTTGGCGCTGCGCAGCAGTTTCGCCTGGTTGCCGTCCCAACCGATGCCCTTCAGATAGGTGATGGTCGTGGCGGTGCTGGCGGCGCTCAAGCGGAGTTTGATCACCTTGCCCGATGTGCTGACCGAGGAAACCAGGCCGGCCACGCCATCCAGATAGAAATGGCCCTTGGCATCCGGGGCGCTGAGTCCGTCCATCTCCTGGTCGAACTCCAGCGCGATTTCATCGTGCGACGCGTCGGTGAAGTAAGCCCGCTGCAGATCCGGTGGCGTGAACGTCTCGGTCGCGTCCGGCACGCGCCCGTAATTGTCCTGTTCCACCATCGGGCGCAGCAACTCGGCGAACATCTGATAGCCGTTCAGATCGAAATGGCATCCCGAACCGGGTTCGGCGCCGATGGTGCTCATGACGCGCATGTTGGAATACAGCTTTGGCAGGGTCCGCTGGGTTTCGCGCAGCATGTCGTTGGCCGAGGTGTCACCGCAGGCGGCCGGCCAGATCTGATAGATATAATAATTCCTGAGGTTGGGATAATCCTGTTTCCAGGCGGCCGACAGATCGACGAAGTTCTGCTGGTACCATTTGTAATCGAAGTCGCCGCCGTAGGGTCCGCCGCGCCCCTGGTCCTGTTCGCCCTGGTGCCACAGCACGCCGCGGATGCCGTGGGTGAGTTTGGCCGCCGCCACCCGGGCGATCAGATTGGCGTAGATCGAATACCGGCTGCCGGCCGCGTAATGGTCCGCGGGATTGGCCTGGTGCTCGTCGATGCGGGTGCCGCCGGCTGCCCCGTTGAGGATGCAGATCGGGATGTGATAGTTTTGCAGCAAGTTTCTGGCCAGCGCCATGCCCCAGACACCGATAAAAGGCTCAGCGGCCGGCTTGGCGGTTCCCCAGCCGCCGTTGAGGGGGTTATTGCTCTCGCCGTGCTCGCCATAGCTGCGGATCCAAGTGCTGGAATAATTCCCCAAATCCGGATAGGTGGCAGCTTGGCCGTAGTAGTCATACGCCACGGCATTCGACTGGCCATCGATGATATAGGCATCGCCGCAGACCAGGTCGGTCACCGTGGCGGTTACGGTATCATTGGAGCCACTGGTCGTTCCAAACTCCACCCTGTATTTGTAGAGGCCCGCGGCGATCGGCACGGTGAAGGCATAGTTGTTATTCGTGAGCGTTTGGCGGGTGGTGGAGGTGAGGGTCTCCACGCCATTCGCGGTGGTATAGAGCCTGAGGAAAACCGCGGTGGCCCCGGCTTGCGTGCCGTTGTAATAGATCCGGCCGAAGCCGGTGTCGTCGCGCGCGAAGAACTGGCCATCCACCGGTTTCTCATCGGCAGCCGGCGTGCGATACACCCAGGCATCGCTCGCGGGTTGCTGGACATGGATGGTGACGGAATGGGTGACCGCCCAACCGCCGTTGTCCATCACC